>Ga0070733_10002097_pt1 | contig 14494 bp, 9 predicted proteins | sample Coa_R1_9_FD_66450 | JGI IMG/M metagenome (GOLD analysis project Ga0070733, IMG submission 66450) | Surface soil microbial communities from Centralia Pennsylvania, which are recovering from an underground coalmine fire - Coalmine... | ecosystem: Environmental > Terrestrial > Soil > Unclassified ... | reverse complement strand
CGGTCTGGTACATCTGAGCGTAGTTGGCCGGGGTGCCAAAGACGTCAATGCCGTTGTACTTCTCTTGAGCTGTCCACTGCGCACTGCCCAGGACATCGTTGGCGTTTGCGCCCAGCACAGTAATGAAGTCAGGGGTAGCAGGTCCAACCGTGAAGGCGTAGAGTTTGGCATTGATATGTAGTTGCTTGCACTCTTTCATCGTGGTGACCGCTTCATTCTCGTGACCGGAACCAAGAATCATGTCTGGGACCGTGCCACCCGGCCCGGAGGTTTTGAGGGCGGTCAACACGCTTGTCAAATCCGTTGTGCCAGACGGGTACTGTTGATAGTAGACAACAGCCAGGTTATTGCTTGTGGCAAAGGCTTTTGCCGCGGCAGCAACCTCCAAAGAGAACGCATCGTTAGCGGAGATGATCGCCACGTTCTTTGGCGGAGTGGGGAGTGCAAGCGCCGCCTCTAGCATGACTTTGGCATATTCAGAAGCTGGACTCAGCACACCAAAGATATAGCTAAATCCTTTCGAGAAAATGGCTTTGGCGGCTCCATTTCCCTCCACCATGGGAATCTTGTACTGTTCAGCGATGGCTTCGTCTTGCAATGTAGCGGAAGTACCGTAGGGGCCAAGCAGAAAGTTCACCTTGTCAGAGTTGACTAACTGTTGGGTGAGCTGGGCGCTCTTGGTAGGAGAGCTGCCATCATCATAGTACTTGAGCTGCACCTGGTACGAGGTGTTTCCGACCTTGATGCCGCCATGAGCATTTACCTCTTTGACCCAGATCTGATAGCCTTCAAGCGTGAGTTTTCCTTCTGTTGAGGTTGAGCCTGTCAGCGAGATCGGCGCGCCAAATAGCAGTGTCGGGGTGCTGCTATTGCTATTGCTGCTGCCACAGGCCGACATCACGAAAGGAAGCAGGAGTACGCATAGGGTCAAGACCGGTACAACTCTGCGAACTAACCTGCGTCTTGATGTCGAAGGCATCGAGAGGAGAGACGATAACAAAGTATCAGGATAGACTTTCATTGGCTGTTCCTCCATTTGTACTGATATCTAGCTGCTGCATCATGCTTCACAATATACCTGTACGGAGCGTAGTTGCCTGCCAGCCTGAAAGCTACTCATTTTATTTGAGGGCATGGATGGCAGTATCACTTGACAAAAGTCAATGCCTGTTGACCCGTGCTTGAAGGGATCCCCTATGCCGCTTAGTGATACTATACAGCTTCGAGGAAGGAGTGCCTCCAAATCGAGGTGCGGGTTAGGTGCCAATACAAGTAAAGTAGCACAAATATTTCCCATTTGCAAGAAACTGCGATAGAAGCTTCTGTCCAGCGTCTGCGCATGATTGCCAGGGCAGGAGACTCCCCTATAGCCGGTAATTTTCTGCTATACTTTAACTAAAAGCAGAGTAGAGCGATGAAAGATACTTTGCGGGTATATAGCGCAGTAGAGGAGAACCAGCCGTGACTTCACTCCCGTTGCATCGCCCGGTCACATTTGCTCGCCGGGGAATGGTGGTCGCACCGCATTACCTGGCGGCGGAAGCCGGGCTAGATATGCTGAAATCAGGCGGCAATGCTATCGATGCAGCAATTGCTTCCAGCGCCATGCTCCAGGTGGTCTACCCTTTTGTCTGCGGCCTGGGCGGAGATGTCTTCATGCTCATATATGATGCCAGAAGTGGGAAGCTCTACGGGCTAAACGGCAGCGGCCGGTCCGCGCAAACGGCGACTATCGAACGCTATCGTGACCTGGGGTATACAACCATGCCGGTTTTAGGCATTCACACGGTCACGGTCCCCGGCTGCGTTGGCGGATGGAATGAGGCGGAGCAGCGCTTTGGCCGCCTGGGGCTGGCGCAGGTTCTTGCCCCGGCCATCGGATACGCCGAAGAGGGGTTTGTTGTTGGACCGGACTTACACACGGCTCTGTCCCGTATGAGCGCAAGACCTGGGGTTCATCGCTCCTGGTACAGGCACTTTTTGCCTGGTGGCACGGTTCCACCGCCAGGAGCAGTCGCGCGTTTTCCTTCGCTGGCACAAACCCTGCGTACTATCGCTAAGCAAGGCGCCGGTGCATTTTACCGGGGAGCCCTCGCGGAGCAGATCGCGGCGTTTTTCGCGCGCGAGGGCGGATTGATCACGCGAGATGACCTGGCAGCGCACCAGAGCGAGTGGGTAACGCCGTTCTGCGTTCCTTTTGCAGATCTGAGAATCTATGAGCTGCCGCCAAATACCCAGGGCATCACCGCTCTACAGATGCTCGGAATCCTCAATGAGTTGCCACTGGGCGACAGCCCGCTTGCGCCCGAAACGGTCCACCTGGCGGTGGAAGCAAAGAAGGTGGCTTTCGCGGACCGCGACGCCTATCTCACAGATGCCGCCCACATGCGCATCGATGCGGCAGCGCTCATTGAGCCGGGCTACCTCGCGCAGCGGCGCGCGCTCATCGATCCCACGCGAGCGCAGTCATCAATTGCCCCCGGTAATTTCACCGGTGATACCATCTATCTCTGTGCGGCTGATGGAGATGGCAGCGTCGTCTCACTTATTCAGAGCAACTACATGGGCTTCGGCAGTGGCGTCGTAGTGGATGACACCGGCATTGTCCTCCAGAATCGCGGCGCGTATTTCTCGCTCGATGCGACCTCTCCTAATGCCCTGGCGCCTGCGAAGCGCACACTGCATACGCTTATCCCCTCCATCGCCCTCCGTGACGGTCGGCCAGCCATGGTCTTCGGTACAATGGGAGGCGATGGACAGCCACAGATTCACTTACAGGTCTATACAGCGGCAGCGCGTTTTGGGCTGAATATCCAGCAAGCCATCGAGATGCCGCGCTGGATACACGGCGCCGCTGCCGGCGAAGAGTCGCTCCACGTGGAGAGCCGTTTCCCTCCAGAGACGTTGGAGGCCCTTCGCCAGCTTGGTCACGTGGTACGCGTACAAGACGCATGGTCGCCGGGAATGGGTTATGCGCAGGGAATCGTTTTCGATTCGTCTACAGGAGTAATGCAGGGAGGGGCTGATCCACGCGCCGAGAGCATCGCCGCGGCATGGTGATGAGACAGACCGCGCTTTGTATTTACGTCCATATTTACCTGCGTAAATGCACCTGCTATACTATTGATGCACCTACGACAGTCCCATCAGTAACTACGAGAGCAGAGAGGCGATCCAAGTGATTAAGAAACTGGAAGGGGAGTACGCTCCTACCGTTCTGCAAAGCGCCCTGGGTGATCCATTGCGCTCGGAGCAGCGTACCGGTGAACTGTTACCGCGTGTCCTCTCTCGCCTCGATTTACTCGCCATTTTCATCGCTATCGTACTCTTCATTCCCAACGCTTCTATCGTTCAGGCTACACAGGGAGCGGGACCTGCTACCTACCTCTACTGGATTTTGGGCGCTGTTACGTTTCTGCTCCCCGGGGCTATCGTGACCGGGCAGCTCAATCGCTTCATACCCGTTGACGGCTCTATCTACGTCTGGACGCACCGGGCTCTTGGCCCCCTCTGGGGCTTCTTTGCCGGTTTCTGCGCCTGGTTTCCAGGTATTCTGGTCTTGCTGGCTGCCAGTGATGGCGTCCTGACCCTTCTCCAGGGCATCAGCGTGCAGGTCTGGGGAGTCAGCGCCCCCTGGCTGGCGCCCTGGCAGCAGGGCATCGTTGTACTCGGCATTTTGCTCGTAGCCGGTTGGCTCTCTATATTACCGCTGCGGCTTCTTCTGCGCCTGGTAAAAGGGATTGTCCTGTTATATGGTGTGGCCATTTTGATAGTTGGATTGGCGGGAGCCATATGGCTCCTGGGCGGACACACTTCCCAGGTCTCCCTCATGAGAAACACCCCCGGCTTTGGTGGGCCGAACATCGTCTTGTACGGCGTGATCGTCCTCGCCTTGCTTGGGGTAGAAGTTCCCCTCAACATGGCCGCCGAAACTCGGCAGCCCGATGCTCCTCGGCTCTTTCTGCGCTGGGGCCCATGGATTGTCCTGCTGGCCTATCTACTAGGTACCTTCGGCGTGATGGTTGTCGTTCCGCAGAATGCCTCCGGTTTACCGTATTCCACACTCACCGCGGTCAGGATTGTCTTTGGCGCTCCTCTATCCGTCCTGGTCGGCCTGGTCGTCATAGCTTTCTTCATAATCGTCGTTGTTGTGTATAATGTGACCTTTGCGCGCATCTTATTCGTCTCGGCCCTGGATCACCGGCTGCCCTCCGCGCTCGCCAGGGTGAACCGCCACGCGGCGCCAGGCCGTGCCATCGGAGTGCAGACCATTATTGCGCTTGTCATTGCCCTCTTCACCTACTTCCTCGGACCAGTACTTTATCCCGCTGAAGGGGCAAATTTATCGGCCAAAGTCTATAATCTCTCCCAGGCCACGACGACCGTGATCTGGTGCATCTCTATGGCGTTTCTCTTCCTTGATCTGCCGCTCCTCTTACGCCGCTTTCGCGAACTACTTGCCAAAAGTCCTGAGCAGCTCATCGCCCCCCCCTGGCTGCTCTATCTCTGTTGCGGCATCGGAGGACTGGCCAGCCTGCTCGGAATTTGGACAACACTCAGCTTGTCCTGGGATTCTATGCTCATCCCCAATGAGCAGTGGACGATAGCGGTCGGCATAGCAACCCTCGTTTGCCTCCTCATTGGCCTGCTTGGTTCTGCCTATCCACGCCTGTTGAGCAGCCTCGATGAGCAGACTGCCGCCGCCCGCGAAAACGCCGCCCTCTATCACGAATTACGCACCGCTTATACCAGGTTGAGTGAGCTTGACCAGCTTAAAGATGCGTTTCTCACAACTGCCAGCCACGAACTGCGCACCCCCCTCACAATCATGCAGGGCTATCTCGAGTTGCTGCGCGAGATGGAAGATCAGGGCCCGGATGTACGGCGCGCTTTTCTCGACAAAGTGTGCCGCGCTTGTGATGAATTAGTGCTGTTACAAGCCAACATCATGGACGCCAGCCGTCTTAAAGTCGATACAGCAAGCCTGCACTGCACGCGCATCACCCTGAAGGAGATTGTCATGGCTACGAGCGAACTCTTTGAGCCCTGGGTCGCTCAGGGGCAGCAGTCCATCGAGGTAGACGTTGCGGCAAACATCATGGTCTGGGCCGACGAGGCACGCCTGAAGCAGGTACTGCACAACCTGCTTGCCAACGCAGTGCGCTACTCTCCGCCTCAAACTTCTATTCGCATCGCCGTCGTTGTAGAGCAGGAATCCCACATGTCCCGCATGGCTCGTATCAGCGTGAGCGACCAGGGCTCGGGCATTCCGCCTGACAAACAAGAGGTTATCTTCGACAAATTCGTGCGCCTGGAACGCGATATGCATGGGACTGTTCGGGGTAGTGGTCTGGGTCTTTATATCACCCGGCAACTCGTCGAGGCCATGCAAGGCGCCATCACGGTCCAAAGTAGCGGGGTCAAAGGCGAAGGCTCTACCTTTTCATTCACACTACCACTCGCAGATAGTTAAGCCGTTGAAACAAGATGAAAACCGGAGCGTGTCAAAGGTTAGGAAGCTACATCCATTAAAAGTTGTAGGAGAAGTTCCTGTAATGTCCCACATCTACCCGCTGAAGAAGCGCAGCGTAAATACGCTGCGCCAGGCGACATTCTGGGTACTGCTAATAGTTCTTGCCGCCAGCGTGGTCGGCTGTGGTAATGTTCGCTCCGCTTCCTCGTCACTTGCAAGTTCCCCATCAGGAGCAGGGCGGGCCGCTTGCGCTCCACAGCAGATCGCTAGCTGCCATATCAGGCTGCTGGTGTTTTCAAAAACGGGAGCCTTTCGTCACGCGTCTATCCCGGATGCAATCGCGGCCCTACGTAGGCTGGCGTTAAGCCAGGACGTGGCGGTCGATTTTACAGAGGATGCAACTGTCTTTACCGACGCCAATCTCTCGCGCTATAACGCGGTCGTTTTCCTGCTGACAACCGGCGAGATTCTCAATACAAGCGAACAGGCCGCTTTTGAGCGCTATATCCAGCATGGTGGAGGATACGCTGGCGTCCATTCCGCCAGCGATACCGAATATGACTGGCCCTGGTATGGGCAACTGGTTGGAGCCTATTTTGACCGCGTGCATGGCCATTCGCGCGTGGTTCAGGCTACCGTTCATGTCATCGACCGCACACATCTCTCGACCAGCATGCTGCCAGCCGTATGGGTGCGGACCGATGAGTGGTATAACTTCGCTTCCAATCCGAGCGATCACGTGCATGTCTTGCTGACGGTTGACGAGAGAACCTACATAGGAGGCTTCATGGGAGCCAATCATCCAATTGCATGGTATCACTCCTTTGATGGCGGACGCGCATGGTATACCGCGATGGGCCACACCTCCGAGAGCTACCAGGAACCTCTATTCCTGGCGCATTTGTGGGGAGGCATTCTCTATGCAGCCGGAGTAGCGTAACTGGCCCGGCATAGGCTGTCCTTGCACATTGTTGTTATCACAGCCACGATCACCAGCACTGGCAGAGAAAATTCATCCCGATGTTAGTTGATAACGCTTCAGCCCCTTTCTCTCGTCCAGTTCAAACAAGGCGCCGTGTAGAACTCCTTCGCCATACGCGCTTCCTGGATTGATGCACACGGTCTTCCCAATCTTGACCATGCCTCGTGCCTCGTGAATATGGCCGTGCAGCGCAATGAGGGGTTGATAGCGCTCGATCACGTTGCGCACCGCTTGCGATCCAGCAGGTCCCATGAGTATAGAGCCGCCCTGGATTACGGGGCTCAGCTTTTCATCGACGACAGGTGCGGTATCAATAGGAGTGCGAATAGGCGGAACATGCAGGTTGAAGACAGACCTGGCCGGGTCGCGTAGTCTATCGGCCAGCGTCTCGATATGACGCTGCAGCTCCTCCTCCGGCATCTCTCGCGGCGAATGCCAGGGAGTCGGGTTCGCGAAGCCACAGGAGAGCATCTGGAAGCCCTCGCCCAGTTCGATGGTGAGATCCTCGGAATCCACCACAATCGATGAGGTCGCCAGGACTTCACGTAGGGCAGGCTCGTCATCATTTCCCAGCATGATGTAAAGTCGTACCCCTTTGCCTCCTAACCGCTCCTCGGCCAGGCGCAGCCATCGTTCCAGGGTCTCTCTCATGATCTGCTGGAAGAGCGCATCTATTGCCCTCTGATCATACTCAACTGCCGCCAACTCGTCCTCACTCATTTGATAGGGATACTGGCCGAGATCGCGAATGCGCCGCTCCAGGGCAGGCAACTCATCTTCTGTGAATGTTCGTTCACCGGCGAATCCCGGGGCATAAAAGGAGGCGTCGCGGCGCACAATGGGGATAACAGCTTTGCCGGCGATGTCTCCGCCCATGATCAGCACCTCAACGCCATAAAAACCGGCAGCGTTGATAAATTTCCGCCACAGCATATCCGAGCCGTGAATGTCGGAGGCATAAAAAGATTTGAAACTCACGCTACAACTCCCCCTTGTAGTTTTCCAGGCGACCGGGCAAGCCCTGTTCACTTACCCGCGTGGCCCTGACCCAATCTGCGTATCCTGCAATCCCGCCTGTATCTCTCGCACCGCTTCTTCCGGGCCTGTGGCAAAGCGCAGCAAGTTGAGGTCTATATCACCTACTACGAGGTGCTCGCGGATAGATTGAATGACTGGCGGCCAGCAATCGCCGAGCAGCACAAGTGGCAAGGCGCGTCCTTCGGTCTGGCTTGCAGCCCACACCATCGCCATCTCTGAGAGCGTTCCGACGCCGCCCGGCAGCGCGATGACCGCGTCACAGTGCAGGAAATGGTTGATGCGAGTACCGTAGTCGGTGGACCAGCGCAAACCAGCATTCCAGCGATTTGGCTCGATACCCCTCCAGTGCTGCATCGGCAAACCGATCACCTGTCCCCCTTTCTCATGCGCTCCCCGGCTGACGGCTGCCATAAGGCCGCCATATCCGCCTGTCACAACGACAAAACCGTCTCCTGCAAGTAACTCACCCAGTTTGTGGGCTTGCACCCACCGTTCATCGTCTTCGGTAAGCCGCGCTGAACCCATCACGCCGACCTCGAGCTTATTCCCACTCATGCTGGCTCCCCCTGTGTGACCCGGTGGATTGTTTCGTAGTGCTCCTGGGCTGCTTCCGGGCCTGGAAACTCAAAACGCTCCTGGCCGCTCGCGCGGCTCAGATAAAAGGCAAGCAGGCTGAGCGGCAGAGAGGCCAGCAGTGGTGAGAATTCCTCAGGTAGACCTGGAGCTAGAGGAATAAACGTGCCAGGCTCGACCGGTGGTCTCATATCACTCATGAACACGGAGTTAGCTCCGATAAAGTTCAACTCGGAGAGAATCTCGCTGGCGCGGTCGAATGAGGCACCAGACGGGGCAATGAGGAGAACAGGCGTCCCAGCGCCGCTGATGAAGTACTCCTCGTGCGCCCACTCTTCGATGTTCGTAGCCACTCCCAGCTTTTGCGGTCCCTCGAACAATTTGGCAGCCCCGAAGTGTGCCGTTGCCAGGTTAGGGCCAGCCCCAAGAAAGGACAGCCACTCATGCTTTACAAACTGCTCCGCCACTCTCTGTATGGGCTCTTCCGCCTCTGCAAGCGTCTGCCGGGCAAGTTCAGGCACATTACTCAGTAGGGACGCCCCTGATGGTTGTCCCCGCGACAGACTTGCCGTATTTCCCCCACGGGCCTCGCCCCATGCTACTGCCAGGTCAAGCAGCGCGGCCAGTATGGCGAGATATGTGCTTGTTCCCGGCGAGTAGCCCAATGTTGGGACGGACAGCGTGATGATGTCGGTCGCCTCCCTCGCTAAAGGCGAGTCAGGGCTGCCTGTGAGCGCAATCGAGCGGCGACCGAATCTCCGCGCCTGTACTGCCGCTTCAATGGTTCTGCCAACCTTGCCGGAAAAGGAAATGCACACAACAGCGCTGCGTTCTGGCAGGTAACGCACGCGGTAACGAGCAAGTTCAAGCGCGTGAACGCCTTCGGCATGAATCCCCGCGTGCTTCTGAAAGGCGAGGGCTGCTGCTGCGCCTGCAAAGGCCGAATCGCCGCACCCAACAAGATAGAGGTTCTCGATGCCTTCGCTTGTTAGTTCGCTGGTCAGTCTGCGAAGCGGCCCCGCCAGCATCTCATATTGTTCCGCCAGCAACTTCGGTATCATGTTGATCTCCTCGCGCATCATATCCACAGCGCTGCTTATGCCTCGATCCGCCCCCGGAACTTCGACCGTAGGGACGCGATATACCGCGTTCCCCATTTCGGCCAGAATATGCACCGCCGGAGCATCGCTGAAGATGCGAGCCTGCGCCTCGGCGTGATCAACACGCGCCAATTGCAGGGAGCCGAAACCTGCCACAGCATACGATGCGGATATAGATCCACGTTGCGCTGACTCTAGCGGCCCATATCCAAGCGATAGACCTGCTGCGAAGCCGCCGCAGAACGCGTCGCCGGCGCCTGTGACATCCACCACCTGTCCCTGCGCAATACCTACCTCGTGCAATGTTCCCTGCACTTTGTTCCAGACCAGCGCGCCCTCTGCACCCATCTTAATTACGATTACCGGAGTAGGAAGGCTCACGAGGGTGCTGAGCGCGCGGCGAGGGTCGTCATAACCCACCAGGTCTGCTAACTCCGCGCGGCTCGGCAGGAAGGCATCGACCCTCGCTGCCAGCGCGCGCAATTCCTGCCGGTAGTCAACCACGTAATCCTCATGGGTGTCTAACGTAATGATGGCGCGCGGAGAGACACGCCGTACTCTGTCCACGATTGCTTCTGCCGCTTCCAGTGGCATGGCTGTTATATGCACCAACGGCGGCGGTTCTACCTCCAGCCATTCAACCGGCACATCCCCTGCCTGTACTGCCACCTCGCGCGACCGTTCTCGTGGAGTGCGGTAGATCCAGTGTCGCTCTCCGTTATTCTCATATACTATCCAGTTACGAACGGTGGGACCCGCAATATCGACTATTCCACCCGTTGCTATACCGAGAGAGTGCAGCACAGAGGTGAGGTCGCGTGGAAAATCTTCACCCCTGCGCGTCACTAACCCGATTCGCGGCTGCCAGAGGCGCACACCCAGCGCAGTGTACAGGCTATTGCCTCCCACGCTGGACATCCGCGTCGTGCCGTCAGGCAATACTACGTCGTCTATAGTCAGATTGCCTACTACGATCACTCGTGGGTTCGTTTCCATCACCATGCGTCTTACTCCGGCGGAATCTCGCGGTACGCTAAACCAACATCAACGCCCTGGTTGCGATTCAAGAAGTAAGCACCCACATACCAGAGGATACCTACAATAACGACGCCGATCATAAAGCTAAGCGACAACCTTGCCGTCACACCAAACGTCGAGTTGATCGTGCTATTGAAGATGAACAACAGCATGAGGCTGCCGAGCACAAGCACTCCACCAATACCGGCCAGCGTCACCGAAGGAATGCCGAGGATTTTGTGACCGCCTGCTGCCTCCCACACGTGCCGTAGCCGGTAGGGGAAGGCGATGCCAGCAATCGATACCAGGATGAAGGCGGCGATCTGCGCCAGCAAGGCGCCGAGCAGGCTGGCCTGCGGAAAAGTCACCAGGGCGATCAATGCGAGCGTTCCCGTCACCGTACAGAAGATGATGGCTTTGACGGGCGAGTGAAAGCGCTCATTCACATCACCTAACGGCGCTGGAACCATGCGGTCAACCGCCCAGGCCAGCATGTAGCGCGTAGCCTGCAGTTCGGAGAGCGGCGTTCCCATGAGCGCCCAGAATATAAAGCCGATGCCGATGATAATAGGCACCAGCACATTGCCCGTGAGCAGGCTGACTATGAAGTTGAAGCTCGGCGAGAGGCCGCCTGGCAAGTTGAGCAGGCTGGCATTGTTTATAGAAAGAAAGCCGACGCTGCCAATCCATTGCACACCTACGGCCTGCATGAAGGCGATCACCAGCAGCGCCAGCATCGCGCCGTTAACCAGCACTCCGCCGACCATCGCGAGGTACTGATTGCGGGACGCGCGTTTGACCTCCCCGCCAATCTGGGCGGACCCCTGCGCATAGCCCACTACGAAAAATACCCAGGGCAGCATGAGCAGCGTGTCGCTCCAGCTGAAACCACCCGGCAGTACATAGCCGTTCTTGACTGCGGTCGGGATCACCTGGTTGAACGCCAGTCCCTTATTTTGGGTAGCAAAGCTGTTCCAGGCATGCTGGATATTTCCTCCGTCAAAGAGTAGCAGCAGGAAGGCCAGTACAACACTGCCGCCGGCGAAGAGGAAGAACACTTTTTGCCAGCGCCAGAAGCTCTGGCCGCCGAGGATCAGCAGCACAGCGAAGCCGATATTGATGAGCACGCCGATGATGAGCACCCACCACTGTGTGGTGATCCCCAGTACCGGGAATGATGCCAGCAAATGGTTGCTCAAACCAATCCAGCCACTTTGTCCGGTGGCAGCCCCGATGGTGGAGAGCGCGACTGGCACCGCGAAGGTGAGCGCAAACCAGGCGTTAAAGCCTATCCAGAAAAAGATGAGCCACATACCCTGGCTCCAGCCTAGCAGCCAACCCAAGAAAGGATGTAATGTGCGGCTGACGAACACGTAGTCACCCCCTGAACGGGGCATGGCAGCCGCAAAGGTTGAATATACCCACAGGAGCGTGAATGCCATTAAGAGAGTGCCGATAATTACTGCCACCAGCATATTGCCCTGAGGGAAATATGCTGGCGCCTGTAGGAATAGAAAAACAGCACCGACGGCGATATTCATGCCGAAGGTGTTCATGATGAAAGCGTCAATCAGTGACACTTCCCGCAGAAGTCCGGTTGCATTACGCAGAAACATTTTGCCCTGGCTGCCTTCGATGGCTGAAGAAGCCTTATTCATGGCTGTGCGCCCTCCTCTGTGTCCGATGCGTCCGACGCGCCGATGAGGTGCAATACACGATCATCCCGCCGGAAACTTTCAATGGTGAAACGGAAACGGTCGGCTCGATAGAGCACCTGCGCAAATTCCACAAACTGGTCTGTTACGTCATAGGTCTTTCCCTCCACTTGCAGCATCGGCGTTCCTGGCGGGATACCGAGTATGCTTGACTGTGTGCCACGACAGCGTATTACCTCAATCGTGCTCTCGGCTCGCGCCAGCACGATACCGTAACGCGCCTCCAAAGTTCTATAGAGTGATTGCCCATTGAGGTCGAGTGTCTCAAGTCCCGGCGCCAGCCGCGCCGGTAAATAGGAAGAAAGCAGAGCTATCGCCTTTTCTTCGACCATAGCCACACGTTGGAGAAATATAAACTGCTCGTCACCCCCTTCGAGCATGCTTTTAATGGTAGGAGGAAGCTTGCCAATGCGTAATTCAATCACGCGCAGGTCTGCACTGAAGCCCTTGGCGCGCATACTCTCCGAGAAACTGGAAAGAATGCTGATCTTTTCTTCGACCTTCTGCTCGCGCACGAACGTCCCGCGCCCTGGCACGCGGTAGAGGTACCCCTCCTTGACAAGATCGAGCATGGCCTGGCGCACAGGCGCCAGACTAATCCCAAATCGGGCCGCGTACTCACTTTCCCGCAGGAGTTGTTGACCTGGCTGCAATTCCCCGCGTTCAAGACAGTCGAGCAGGTAATTCCGCACTTGATGATGTAAGGGCACCGGAGAGTCCCGGTTTATTAGCATCGTTTCTCTGGGCAAACTCATATCGTAGAGGGCTGCATTCAGGTCTGCATTCATAAGAAATACTTTCCTTCCAAACAATATATAATATTATAATATAGTAATCTTATGAAATCAATACGCTGCATTCTTAGATATTTGGAGAGCATGCCCGTCACCCTGAGCGCAGCGAAGGGGCTTGCTCGCCGGGCGGAGAGATCCTTGTGGGCGTCCAGGGTGGGGCATTGCGCCCCAAAAGTGTCACACATGCCCGGCGTTTCACGTGATAGGTGTAGACCCACAAAGGAGGAAATGATGGCAGCACAAACATATGACCTGCTCGTCATTGGAGCAGGAGCAGCAGGAAGCTCAGCCGCCACGAGCGCTCACAAGGCTGGTATTCGTATAGCCATGGTCGAGCGCAACCTGCTCGGCGGTACTTGTTTGAACTATGGCTGTGATCCGACCAAAACGCTGTTGCATACTGCCAGGTTGCTCTATCAGGCGCAGCATGCTGATCGCTACGGGCTGCGCATTCCCCTGGCGCAGGCTGATTGGGCAGAAGTCCTGGCAAGGGTTCAGCATATAATTAATCGACTGCGCGGCGGCACGCCTGACGAAGCGCGCGCCCAGTTGGTTAAGCAGGGCATTGATGTGCTACAGGGCGAAGCGACCTTTGTATCGCCGCACGAAGTATCGGTTTCAGGTCAATCTATTGTTGCCAGGCACATAATCATTGCCAGCGGCTGTGAGACCATAGTGCCACCAATTGAGGGATTGCAAGAGGCCGGGTTCATCACCAACGTTCAGGCGGTATCGCTGCCTGTTCTTCCACAGCGCCTGGCAATCATTGGCGGTGGCGCTATCGGCATAGAGTTTGCTCAGCTATTCCATCGTTTTGGAGTCGACGTCACCGTGCTGGAACGCGGCACGCAGTTGCTGGACAAAGAAGATCGCGAGCTGGCAGAGCAACTCTGCACGCTGCTCACTAAAGAGGGGATACGCCTGGAGACCAACGCCGAACTCCGTCGTGTCCAGCGCGATGGTGAGCGCAAGCGATTGACGATCCGTTGTGATCGCCGCTCTGAAGAGGAACTGGTGGTCGACGAGATCCTTATGTCCGTGGGTCGTCATCCCGTGTTGAAATCGCTCAACCTGGAGGCTGCGGGTGTAAAATTTAGTAAGAAAGGCATCGAAGTCGATGCCACACTACGCACGAATGTACCTCACATCTGGGCAGCAGGCGATGTAACAGGAGGATACCAGTTCACCCATGTTGCTTCTGAGCAGGGCAAGCTCGCTGTGCGTAATGCATTTGCCCATGAAGCACAACCTTTTGATGATCGCGTCATCCCCTGGGCGACCTTTACCGACCCCGCGCTGGCGCATGTCGGCAAAACAGAGGAACAACTGCAGGAGGAAGGCGTCGCATATCGCGTGGGCCGTATGTCATTTAACCAGAATGAGCGCGCCATCATGCAGGGAGAGACCGCGGGACTGGTCAAGCTCCTGGTGGATATGCAGGGCATGATTCTCGGTGGACACGTCCTGGCTTCTGGCGGGGACGAGCTGTTAGCCCCTATTGTAGTCGCAATGCACGCGAATGTGCCGGTCACAACGCTGGCTGCAACAATTTTACCCTATCCAACGCTGTCAGAGTGCCTGCGAGGAGCAGCCGGCAAGCTCTCATAATGCGTCGGCTTGAACCTTTCACTCTGCATAGAGACTGCCTATGGCAAAATGAGATGCAAATCGCCAAATTCATGCCAGAGGTAGCCCTCGCGCAGCGCCTCAGCGTAGGTGAGCTTGAGATGTGTGCGCCCGGCCAGCGCCTCAAGCATCCACAGGTGTGTGGCATGTGGTTCATGTAGTCCTGTCAGCAGTGA
>Ga0070733_10002096_pt1 | contig 14495 bp, 10 predicted proteins | sample Coa_R1_9_FD_66450 | JGI IMG/M metagenome (GOLD analysis project Ga0070733, IMG submission 66450) | Surface soil microbial communities from Centralia Pennsylvania, which are recovering from an underground coalmine fire - Coalmine... | ecosystem: Environmental > Terrestrial > Soil > Unclassified ... | reverse complement strand
GAGGCTGTAGGCAAACCAGACGCCCGACTCGAAGTGCTGCTTGAAGTTCGAGAAACAGCACGCGAGCGGCGCGCGCCGCGCGTCGATGATGCGCGCGTTGGGGAGAATCAGCTGGATCAGCCCGACATCGAGGAAGTTATCGCCCATCTTGTCGATGAAATGCGCGCGACCGAGCCGTCGGTGCGGGCGGGTCTGCTGAAGATATCGATCGCCCAGCGCGCGAAGCTGCGCGCTGCTCAGGCGTGCGACGGATTGGGGGTAGGTGGGCGGCGGGTCGCGCGCGCCGAGCTCGCGCGCGAAGCCCGGGATATCCGGCAGCTCGCGCGTGCCCTCGACCTGTGAGTGGCTGGCGAGGATCTGCTCGACGAGCGTGGAGCCGGCGCGCGGCATGCCGACGATGAAGATCGGCTCGCTCGAGGGGTGGCCGGCACCCGCGCGGGCGGCGAAGAACTCGCGCGTGTAGAGAGCTCTGGTGCGCTCGGCCAGTGCCGTGGTCGCCGCGGAGTCATAGTGGATGGACGCGCGCCGCAAGGCGTTGCCGCGGGCGTAGTGACCGAAGGAGGCGGCAAAGTCACCCGCCTGCTCGAGCGCACTGCCGAGGGAGAACTCGAGGTGCCAGCGGTGCTCGTGGCCGAGGTCCGGGCGCGCCAGTTGCGCGCGCATCACCTCGACCTCAGCGGCGCTGAAGCGAAAGGTCTTGAGATTGGCGAGACTGAACCAGGCCTCGCCGAATCCCGGCATGAGGCTCGTGGCGCGCCGATAGGCTTCGACCGCCGCCTCGACCCGCTGCTCGAAGCGCAGCGCGTGCCCGTAATACATCCATGCCAGGGCATTGTCCGGGAACTCGCCCACCAGCTCGGCGAGGATGCGCACGGACTGCTCGCTGCGACCGAGCATGCCGTAGGCCGCAGATTGCAGGGTCCGATAATCCGGATTGCCCGGATCGAGCGCGCGCAGCCGCTCGAGCAGCGGCAGCATGGGCTCCGCTTTCTGCTGCGTGAGCAGCACGTCGGCGAGATCGAAGCGCGCGCGGCTGTACCCGGGCGCGAGCCTGAGGCACTCATGAAGGAGGCGCTCTGCCTCGAGGAAGTCCTCGCGCCTGGCTGCGACCTGTGCGAGGAGACGCAGCGCCGCCACGTCATGCGGGTGGCGCTCGAGCTCCCCGCGCAGCAGTTTGTCGGCGTGCTCCAGTCTCCCCTGCGCGATGGCAGTGGCGGCTTCGCCGTGGCGGCCGTCCTGGTGAGTAAGTGCGGCAAAACGCGCGTAAGCGGCATCGCACTCGCGCCACTCCCCGCGCGCCGCATGCAGGCTCGAGAGCTCGCGCCAGCCTTCCGCGAGATCGCCATCGAGCTCGAGTGCGCGGGTCAGCGCGGCGGTGCCTTCCGCGAGCTTGCCCTGCGCGAGGAGAGCGCGGGCGAGCTCGAGATGCACCGCCGCCGATGCGGGCTGTGCCGTGGCCAGCTCGGTAAAGGCCGCCGCGGCCGCCTGCGCGTCCCCGCTGCGGCGCAGGGCGCTGGCCAGGAGGAGCGTCGCGGCGGAGTGTCCGGGGTGCTGTCGGACCAGCTCGTGCGCTGCGCGCGCAGCCGCGGCCGGATCGCTCTCGAGCAGGGCCGCGACCCGGATGAGCGCTATGTCCAATGCGCCGCTGACAGCCAATGATCTCTCCGCGCGCGGACCTGCCACGCTAGAATTCGAGCTGCGCGCATTAACGCACAGGGGATGTTTTTGACCAACGCCAATGCTACGCCCGCCGACCACGCCACCGTATTGGGGATGATCCAGGCGTACCGGGCGGCGGGCGCGGCCGGCCGGCGCGCGGAGGCGGAGCAACTGTTGACGCGGGTTGCCCAACTCGCCCCCACGCACCCGGCGGTGCTCAACGAGCTGGGTCTCACCATGATGCAGCGGGGCGAGCCCGCGCGCGCGCGGGAGCTGTTCGAGAAGGCCACCCAGGCGGATCCCGGACATCCCTCGCTCTGGTCGAACCTCGCCGCGAGCCTGCATGCACTCAATGCGCCCGAGGAGATCGACGCGATCGAGAGGGCCCTGGCGCTCGAGCCGCGCCACCTGGCCGCGCTCCTGCAGAAGGGAACCTTCATCGAGCAACGGGGCGATGCGCGTAGCGCGGCGCGTGTCTACCGCAACGCGTTCGCGACGCTGCGCCCCGGGGAGACCCCTCCCGAGACCGTGGCCGAAGTCATCCGTCATGCGCGTGAGGTGGTTGCCAGGGACGAGGCGGCCCTCGCGGGCGCCATCGAGGAGAAGCTTGCGGCCATTCGCGCCCGTCATGGGGACGGCCGCTATCGTCGAATGGATCGCTGCGTCGAGCTTCTCATCGGCAAGCGCAACCGCTTCTCCTCGCAGCCGACTTTCATGTACTTTCCGGAAATTCCCGACGTGGAGTTCTTCGACCGCGAGGATTTTCCATGGCTGGATGCGGTCGAGGCAGCGAGCGATACCATCCGTGAAGAGCTCCTGTCGGTGCTGATCTCCGACCGGGAGGGACTCGAGCCCTACGTGGCTTATCCCGAGGGCATCCCGCTCGATCAATGGAAGGAGCTCAACAAGTCGCGGCGCTGGAGCGCCTATTTCCTCTGGAACCAGAGCGTGCCGCAGGCCGCGCACATGGCGCGCTGCCCGCGCACCGTCGAGGTGCTGAGAAAGGTGCCGCAGGTGGAGGTCGAGAGGCGCGCACCGACCGCCTATTTCTCGATCCTCGAGCCCGACACCCGCATTCCGCCGCACACCGGCGTGACCAACACGCGCGCCATCGTGCACCTGCCGCTGATCGTGCCGGAGAAGTGTGGCTTTCGCGTCGGCAGCCGCACGCGCGAGTGGATTCCGGGCAAGGCCTGGGTGTTCGACGATACCATCGAGCACGAGGCCTGGAATCTTTCCGACAGCCCGCGGGCCATCCTGATCTTCGATATCTGGAACCCGTTCCTGAGCGCGGCCGAGCGCGAGATGGTCAAAGCTGCCACCGAGGTCGTCGTGAGCTATTACAACCTGCCGGATCAGGGACCCGCATGAAGCATTCCACTCTCGCCGCAGCGATCGCCGCGACACTGGCCGCTGTGGCCTCGTCCCGGAGCTTTGCGGGACCGCAGGAGGACCTGGCCGCCTGCGGGGCGATCCAGGATGCAGCCCAGCGCCTCGCCTGCTATGACCGCCTGGCCGGGCGTCCCGCCGGCGCGGCGCCGGCGGCACCGGCTCCGCCAGCCGCACTGCGCGCGCCACCGGCTGCGGGAGCCGCGGTGGCGGCTCCTGCTGCGCCGCCCGCGACAGCGGCGCCCTCCCAGCGCTCGGCTGCACCGGCGGACTCCAGGTCCTTCGGTTCCTACTCGGCCGAGCATCCGGCGGGTCCGCCCGTGCCACAGACCCTGACGGCAAAGGTCACCGAGCTCGGTAAGACCATCGACGGCAAGCCGACGGTCACTCTCGAGGGCGGTGCCCTGTGGTTGCTCGATGAAGCCGATCCACTGCTGGCGGTCGGTGATACCGTGACCATCAGCCGCGGCATGCTCGGCTCGTTCCTGCTGAGGACGCAGAGCAAGCGGCTGCACCACGTGCAGCGCATCCGCTAGCGCGCTTCGCGCGCCACGCTCAATCAGGCAAAAAAAACGGCGGACCCTCGTGGGTCCGCCGTTTTCAGCTCTGCCTGGATCCTTAGAACTTCGCCGTAAGCTCCATGAACACATACCGTCCCATGGCATCGTAGACGCCGGGGAAGGTATTGCCGTTGCAGTTCGCACCGCCGGGGCTCGAGGTCGAGCAATCGCTCCCGATCACCAGCGGCGGATCCTTGTCCATGATGTTGTTGACACCGACCTGCAGACGCAGGTTCTTGTAGAGGTCGAAGGCGGCCGTCAGGTCGATGTAGTTATAGGCCGCGATACTCTGCGTCGGTGCGAACGGCTGGCCCGAGAGGAACGGGTTGCTGCTCGTCAGCTCCGACTTATCCGAGCCGATGTAGCGCCAGCGCACCGTCAGATCGAGGTTGTCCCACGGAGTCGACCAGGTTGCATTCAGCACGTGTCTCCAGGTCGGATCCGCGGCGCCGCAGGTCGAGCCGAAGAAGCCCGTGCAGTCGTACGAGCCCTGACCGGCCACCGGCGTCGTCGAGAGGTTCTTGAGGTACGTGCCCTCCATCGCAAACAACAACGAACCGGCCGCGGGCAGTGACACCCGGTAGGTTCCCTTGACGTCCACGCCCTTGGTCGAGAGCTCTCCGAGGTTCTGCTCGGTGTCTACGACGTAGCCGTTATTCCCCAGCCACAGCGAGCCCGTGGCCGCGCGGTGCACGAGCGGACAGAACGTCGCCGTGTTGATGCCGTTCAGGCAGTTGCTGAGGATGACGTCGCCGCCGATCGGTCCGATGACGTTCTTGATCTTGATGTCGAAGTAGTCGAGAGAGATGGACAGGTTCCTGATGAAGCTCGGCGTGAACACCAGACCCAGTCCATAGGTATCGGCGACTTCCGGCACCAGAGCCGGGTTGCCGCCGAGGAGTCCGTTGTACTGGTTGGCGGGATTCGGCGAGATGTTGCCGAACTGCGCCGCGGTCACACCCGAGTTCGCGCACTGGGCGAAGGTATACCCGGTCGTCAGCGTCGTGGTCGACCCTGCGGCGAGCGGAGCCGCACACCCGTCGTTCGAGCCGTCGAGTCCGATGGTCTGCGGTGTGAAGAGCTCGCCGAGGTTCGGCGCACGAACCGCACGCTGGTAGGTGCCACGGAAGCGCACATCCTTCACCGGCGCCCACTCGATACCCATCTTGTAGGTGTTGGTCGTGAAGCCCTCGGTGTACTTCGAGTACCGGTACCCGCCGACGAGCGACAGGTCTTCGGCGCCCGGGTGGTCGGTGACCAGCGGCAGGCTGAGCTCCGTGAACGCCTCGCTCACATGGAAATTTCCGGAAATCGGAGGTGTCGGGCCGCCCGAGCCGGCCGCGTTCCCCTGCTGCGAAAGCTCGTCCGGGAGGAAGTTCGCCGACTCGGAGCGGTACTCCGCGCCGATGTTGATCTGCAGACCCGAACTCGCGGTCGGCAGCTGGACTCCGTACTTGCCGAAGTCGCCCGAGATCGAGCCATCCACCAGATACTCGGTCTGAGTGGCATCGACCAGCAGCGGTACCGACAGGTACTTGAGCGCCGCCGCGTTCACCCCGCCAGGTTGCCAGATGTTCCACGGCACGCACGCCGCATCGCTCCCGTTGAGCACGGAGACGCAGGTCGGCGCCCCGCCGGTCGGGTTCGGCACGACGGCCAGCGCGTTGGCGATGCTCGCGTTAGAGAGGTAGTTCAGGTTGCCGTTCTGCGCGTCCACCGAGCTGTGCTGTGCGTAGGCATCGAATGTCCAGGCATCCGTGATGTCGCCGCGCAGGCCGATGACCTGACGGCCGACGTTCGTGTCGAACGTTGCGATGCGGGGACCGCCCTCGACGTTACGGCGCAGGATGTACAGGGTCGGAGCCGCCACGCCGCCCGCCGGGCCGCCCGGGTAAGTCAGGGTCGGATTCCCCTGAGCCGCGAGGTTCGCCGCGCTGCAGACCACCGCCAGCTCGGAGGCGTTCATCAGGGGGTTGTTGCAGGGAATCTGCGATGCGATGCCGAAGTCGCCGCTCTCGGCGATCTGCGCCTCCGAGCTATTGCGCGTGAACATGAGCTCCATGTACGCGGTTACATGCGAGTTCAGCTCGTAGTTGGCGAACCCGCCCATCGTCCAGCGCTCGTTCGGCACCTGGTAGTAGTTCTCGGGCGCGAAGTTGTAGAGATCCCCTGCCGCGAACGGCCGGAATTGGCCGGTCGTCGGATCGACGGTGTCGTTGTACAGACGCTTCCCGGCGGTGCTGTAGGAACGGAACGAGCCGCTGCGGGAGGTGGAGGAGCCACCGCAGGCAAAGCCACTCGCTCCGGAGGCTCCCAGGTTGCAATTGCTGTAGTCGAAGCTCTTCTGGAGCGCCGGACCCTGGTTGTCGTAGGTCGCGTAGAGCGTCGCATTGCCTTTGTTGTCGGCGAAGTTCGATCCCATGACCATGGATGCGTACTTGCCGAAACCCGTGTCTACGGTGCTCGGGGGATTCGGATAGTTGTGCGCGGTGTTGGCAGCTTGCGCAATGGAGTCGCTGTTCTGGTGCTCCTGGAAGTGGTAGCCGGCACGGACTTCCACGCCCTCGAAGTGCGTGTTGAGCACGAAGTTCACCACGCCCGCGACCGCGTCCGCTCCATATACGGAGGAGGCGCCGCCGGTCAGGATGTCGATACGCTCGATCAGCGGAGCGGGAATCTCGTTGATGTCCGAATAGTTGCGTCCGTCGCCGAGTCCGGGGCCGAGGCGGCGCCCGTTCACCAGCACGAGCGTGCGCTGATTGCCGAGGCCGCGCAGGTCGATGGATGCGGTGCCGTCGGCGCCGTTGGAGGTCGTCGAGTTCATGCCCGCGAACACCATCGGCAGGTTGTTCAGCACGTCCTCGACCCGGGTCAGACCGGTCTGAGTGATGTCCGCTGCGGTGACCGTCGAGATCGGGCTGATGGCCGTCTCGTTCGGTGTCTTGATGCGCGATCCAGTGACCACAACCTCAGTCAGCGGTGCCGCGGTAGCTTCCGCGGGCTGAGCCGGAGGAGCTGTCTGAGCGTGCAGGGTCGTGACGCCGGCCGAGGCCGTGATCGTCGCGAGCGCTAAACGCACAGCCTGTTGCAAGCTGCGACTATTCGCCATGTTTTCTCCCCTAACTAGAATGCGAATTGATCTGTTAATGCGAATGGATATCCGGCCTACCCGGGCGCCCCCGCGCTGAAGCCAGGCTCGTGTCGAGTCTATAAATCCGACGCACTTTTCCGGAACCGGCGCGCATTAGAGCACCTTGATTCGGTGTTGCCAAGCAGCAGCGGACCGGCGCGGCACTCCAAGCAGGACTTTCCCACTCGGCAGCGGTGCTGGCGACCGGATGTTGCAGATCTGCAACAGGGTGAAATTCGACGAATCCTGACTCGAGCTTCAGCTGAACCAGCAGTTCGCTGCGACGGTAATCCGCGTGTCGCGGCCGTAGAAAGGGCTCACCTCATGGATGACATATGAGGGAAAGACGACGACCTGACCCGCCTCGAGCCGTACCTCGCGCGCACCGGTCGCAAAGGGGGCGCGCAGCGTCCGATTGCCCGCGTCGAGATAGCTGCCGGCGCCTGCCCGCGTGTCGAGAAATCTGAGGAGCCCGCTTCCCGGCCGATCGACGGGCGCCTCGCCCGGGCGCACGCAGTAGACGGCGGACCAGGAGGCGAGGGGGTGGTTGTGGGCGACGAAGGACCCCGCGTAGCGGGTGATGTGGTACCAGGTGTGATTATGCATCCGCAGTCGCGCGAGCTCCGCCGGCGCGATGGTCGAGGTCTCGAGCACAGTGCGCGCGACAGAGTCGAGCATGAAGGCCCGCAGCTCCTGCACGCAGCTCTCCGGCCAGCGGAAGAGATTGAAGCGGCTCTCGAACATTTCCGCCTGCGGGATGTGGCTCGGCGTTGGGTTGCGGTATTCCTCGCTCTCGCGGGCGAGGAAAAGCGCTTCGAGCTCGCGGTTGAGCCGCTCGCAGGCCGGGAGGCGCCCTTCGGCGAAGGGCACGGCGAACCCGGGGGTCACTTTGAGTGGCGAGCTCACCAGGGCGGTACTTCCTGTTGGCCCGGGTTCTCGAACCGCGCCCTGACAATGAGGAGAACGATGTCCCCGGCGCTGCGGTTGAGCGCGACCTCATGCAGCAGATGGCCCGGGAAGGCGGCCATCGAGCCCGGCCGGGGATGCCAGAGGTGGTGGCCGCCGGCGAATGGATGCCTCATGCGCCAGGTGGTCGCGTCGGCGAACATGCCGGTGAGTCGGCTCTCGTAGAGTCGCAGCACCCCGCTGTCGGCGCGGCCGGTCTGGGCTGAGGGTGCCTTGACGCAATAGATGGCGCACCAGGAGGCCAAGGTCAGGCTCTGTGCGGGCAGGCAACCATCCGGGCGGATGACGACGAATCTCGCTCGTGCCTGGACGGCGAGCCGATCGAACTCGGCCTCGCTGTGAAGGGTCGTGGCGAGGACCACCGGGCAGAGCCCCGCGAGCAACTCGTTGCGGACGGCCGCAACCGGCTCATCCCGCCATTCAAAGAGGTCTTCGCGGCTCACATAGCAGAGCGGATCGCGCCGACGGTCTGGATCGCGCCGCTCCTCGGTCGCCCGGGCTGTCAGAAGCGCATTCAGGGACTCGTTCAGGGAGGCGCTCACCGAGAGCGTTACTTCCGCGAACGGTGTCGCGAAGATCGGCAGCAGTGTGGCCGCGGGCGAGCTCTGATCGGTCATGAGTTGCCCGTCATCCTAAGGCTCGGCAAGGTAGGCTGCGAGCGCGGCCAGCTCGCCCCGATAGTGCTGTGAGCGCCCGGACGAGCGGCGATAAAAAGGCTCCCGCACCTGCCAGACGCTCGCGGTCTTGACCGCCACTTCGCGCGGGGCCGGCGTGAGACAGGCCTCGTCCCAGGGAAGACCGCAGAAGCGCAGCAAACGCTCGACCGCCGGGCGCGGATCGGCCACCAGGGCGTCGTAGTTGAGCTCGAGGAGGTCTTCCGGGTACAGCCTCTTCCAGTGCGCCATGAGTCGCCGGTACTCGCGGTAATAGTGGCCCACATCCATCAGATCGAGCGCGTAGGCCATGCTTTGGTCGAGGTGCAGGAAAAAGATGGAAAGGCAGTTATCGAGCGGATCGCGGGTCGTGCAGACGATCCTGGCGTCCGGTATCAGGCGCTTGATGAGTCCGATGAGCAGGAAGTTGTCGGGGCGCTTGTCGGTCACATAGGCCGCATTGGGAAAGAGCCGCGCGAGGCTCGTCAGGTAGCGTTTTCCGAGCTCCACGAACCGCCCCTCCGGCTGGGCGGCGACCGCCGCCGGATACGGCGAAAGCTCGGCGCGCACCAGCTCGGGCAGGAGATCCAGCTCCCCGCCCGCGACGACCTGCGGGTGGCGGGCGAGCAGCTGCTCGGCGAGCGTGGAGCCTGAGCGGAACATGCCGCAGATGAATATGGGGCGCGGAGATGGCGCCGGCGGCTCCGGGGCGCTGCGGCTCGCGCGTATCGGAAAGGCGCGGATGAGATCCCCGGTGAGACGTTCCTGCGCTGCCCGGTCGTAGAAAGGTGCCGTGGGCGCGCTGGCCCGGCTTTCGCGGTTCGCCGCCTGGTAAGCGGCGAATGCCGCCGGGTAATCGCCGCAGGAGTCGAGGGCGGCGCCTAAGGCAAATCCGAGGCTGGCGCGGTCGGCGGCTTCGGCTGCCGGGTCGGCCAGTGTCGCCCGCAGCCGCGCGATCAATGGGTCGTCCGGCCGCTCCACGCGATGAAGCCCCGCCGAGCGGGCGAGGCTGTCGAAAGCGCCCGGATCGAGCTCGAGGATGCGCGCGTAGGCCGCGAGCGCCTCCTCGCGCCGCCCGAGATCCTCGTGCAGGTTGGCGAGATTGCGCAGCGCGGGCAGGTAGCGCGGGTTGAGCGTCAGGGCTGCCCGCAACTCGCGCTCAGCTGCTGCGTCCTGGCGCAGATGATCGGCGAGGATCACGGCGCGATTGAGGTGGACCTCTTCCGGCTGGCGCACACCGCGCGCCAGCGCCTGCGCATAGGAGGCGAGCGCTGCGTCAAAGCGCCGCAGCCTGCGTTGCAGCAGGCCGAGGTTGTACCAGCAGTCGGGAAGCTCCGGCCGACGCGCGAGGATGTTCTCGTAGATCTTCGCGGCATCGGCGAGCCGACCGAGTTGCTCGAGCCGGGCCGCCTCGCGCAGCAGTGGCGCCGGGTCGGGGGGTCCGCTCATGCCACGGTCGGCGCAGCCGACCGGTCCGCCCACAACTCGACGCGCGCGCACCGCTGCACGGCGCGCCAGGCGGTGAGACCGGAGTCCTGCGCGAGGAGTGAGCGCACGGCGTCGCATTTGTCCGCGCCTGCGACGACGAACAAGGGCTCCGCCACCTGTGCGAGGAGCTCCGGGGTCACGCTCACTCCGGACATGCCGTCGGGCCGCTGTACCGCGACGGCGAGCCGCCCGCTGCCGCGCGCGATGTCCGAGGCGCTGAAGAGCGAGGCGGTGTGCCCGTCGGCGCCGAGCCCGAGGAGGCCCAGTCCGATCCGGACCCCGCTCTCGAGGAGCCCGGCGAGCTGACGCTCGTAGTCCCGCGCCGCCTCCTCGAGCGGCAAGGCGGTGCGCACCCGCAGCACCGCGGCGGGCGGCAGCGCCAGAGCCGCCAGGAGAGGCGCGATCTGGTGGTAGTTGCTCGCCGGCGAGTCCTCAGGCACGTAACGATCGTCGGAGAAGAGGATATGCAGCTGCGGATTGCGCGGCGGAGGGCGAAGAGCGAGGGCGCGGTACGCCGGCAGTGGCGTAGTGCCCCCCGACAGCATGTGAGCAGCGACGGTACCGGGTGTGGCCATGCTGCGCGCGAGCCGCTCCGCCAGTGCGGACTCGAGGTGCGCACGGGAGTCGAAGAAACGGGTGACCAGCGTCGTCATCGCACTATGGGCTCCGGGGGCGCTCGGTGACGCTGACCCTGACGTCGAAAGAGCCCCCACGCCGCAATCCACGCAGGCTCACCGTCGTCCCGGGCTTCATCAGAGCGATCCGGCCGAGCACGTCCTGCGCTCCGCGCGGACTCGCCCCGTCGACGCTCAGCAGCAGATCACCGGGCAGCAGTCCCGCCTGCTGCGCCGGCCCGTCGCGATAGAGATTGGCGATCACGACGCCGCCCTGCGTCAGTCCCAGCTGCTGGGCCTGCTCGGGCGAGAGATCCTCGGGCACGATGCCGATCCAGCCGCGGATCACACGGCCATGCGCGATGATCTCGCTCAACACGCCGCGCACCATATTCACGGGGATGGCGAAGCCGATGCCTTCGACGCCGAGGCTCTTGGCGACCATCGCGGTGTTGATGCCCACCAGAGCGCCGCTCGAGTCGACCAGCGCGCCTCCTGAGTTGCCACGGTTGATCGGCGCATCCGTCTGGATGAAATCCTCGACAGGGGCGATGCCGAGCTCCGCCCGACTGGTCGCGCTCACGATCCCATGGGTCACCGTGTGCGAGAGGCCGAGCGGATTGCCGATGGCCAGTACCACATCGCCGACGCGCAGCGAGTCGGAGCGGCCGAGCGGGGCGACCGGCAGCCATTTCAGCCCGATCTTGAGCACCGCCAGATCGGTGTCGGGATCTGTGCCGACGACGTGTGCCTCGGAGATGCGTCCATCGGCGAGCTGCACGCGGATCGACTGGGCGTTGGCGATGACGTGGTCGTTGGTCACGATGTGGCCGCTCTCGTCGACGATGACACCGGACCCGAGCGTGCGCTCGATCCGCTGCCGGTAGCGCGGCAGGAATCCGCCGAACAGCTCCCCGAGGGAGGGCGCGAGCCGCTCGGTCACGATCCGGTCGGTATACACGTTGACCACGGCAGGCGCGGCGCGTTGCACGGCGTCGGCGTACGTGACGCGCGCGGGTGCGGCTTCGGTGCGCGCCGACGCCTGGGGGGCCGCCGCGACGGGTGCAGGCGCAGCGGGCGAGGCGGGCGCGCTGGCTGGCGGACTCTGAGGCGCCAGGTGGCCGCGAATGAGATCGGGGCGCACCGCCACGATCAGAAATGCCAGGGCCAGTCCCCCAACGACCGAACCGGCCACGAAAGTCAGTCCGCGGCCCAGGTGCTCGAGCATCAAAAACTCCGGGAAAGCGGGAAATTCCGCGCAAGCCTCGCGTGCGCGCTCAAGACTCGCGTCCGGGAAGGCAGTTCCGTTTGTGTATAATGCGCCGCCCCCCGCAAGGTACGAAACTGCACCCGGCGCAGTCAGCTTGGGTTGGCGATCCATAAATGATGCGGCGGGCGTGTCATACAGCGGGAGAGTGGCGAGATGGCGGATCACGCAGTCACCGCCGGCGGCGATGAAGTCGACCTGAGCCGGCGCAAGTTCCTGACCCGAGCCACCATCGCCACCGGTGCCGTCGGCGCCGTGTTCGCTGCCGTGCCCTTCATCGAGTCATGGAGCCCGTCGGAGCGCGCCCGCGCCGCCGGCGCGCCGGTTACCCTGGATCTGTCGAAGCTTGAGCCCGGCCAGATGACGACGCCGGTGTGGCGGCGCCAGCCGATCTACGTGGTGCGCCGCACGCCCGATATGGTGTCGCGCATAGCCGGTCACGACGCGGACCTCAAGGACCCCCACTCCCAGGACTCGAAGCAGCCGCAGTACGCCAGGAACGATCTGCGCTCGCGCACCCCGGAGTTCCTGGTGCTGATCGGCATCTGCACGCACCTCGGGTGCCTGCCGAAGCAGCGCTTTGCAGCCGGCGAGCTCTATCCCTCCTGGCCGGGTGGCTTTCACTGTCCCTGCCATGGCTCGCGCTTCGATCTCGCCGGACGGGTGTTCGACGGCTCACCGGCCTCGGTCAACCTGGTCGTGCCCCCGTACTCCTACCCGAAGGAGACCCTGTTGCTCATCGGCGCCGACGAGAAAGGAGTGGCCTCGTGACCGTTAAGACTGCGACCGGCACGGCGGCCGCGCTGCCGAAGACCGGCCCGAGCGGCGCTGGCCGGCGCTTCTGGGCCTGGCTGAACGAAAGAATGCCCGTGGAGGAGTTCATCTCCTCCCAGGCGACGAAGTACTACGCGCCCAAGAATTTCAACCTCTGGTATTACTTCGGGTCGCTCGCGCTGGTGGTGCTGGTGTTGCAGCTCGTCACCGGCATCTTTCTCACGATGTTCTACAAGCCGGGTGAGACGACCGCGTTCGACTCGGTTCAGTTCATCATGCGCGAGGTCGATTACGGCTGGCTCATCCGCTACCTGCACTCAACCGGGGCGTCCTTCTTCTTCATCGTCGTGTACCTGCACATGTTCCGGGCCTTTCTCTACGGCTCATACCGCCGCCCACGCGAGCTCCTGTGGCTGATCGGCATGGCGGTATACCTGGTGCTCATGGCCGAGGCCTTCATGGGCTACGTGCTGCCGTGGGGCAACATGTCCTTCTGGGGCGCGCAGGTGATCATCAATCTGTTCGGCACCATTCCCGGAATCGGCCCGGACCTCGTGCTGTGGATCCGGGGCGATTACGGCATTGCGGATGCGACTCTCAATCGCTTCTTCGCGCTGCACGTGGCGGCCCTGCCGCTCGCTCTGATCGGGGTCGTGGCGCTGCACCTGGTGGCGCTGCACGAAGTCGGCTCCAACAATCCCGATGGCATCGAGATCCACGACAAGGTCGACAAGGACGGCAAGCCGCTCGACGGCGTTGCGTTCCATCCTTATTACACGGTGAAGGATTTCGTCGGCATCGGCGTGTTGCTGGTGCTGCTCGCCATCGTGGTGTTCTTCGTGCCGACGCTCGGCGGGCTGTTCCTCGAGGCGCCGAACTTCGAGCCGGCCAACCCCATATCCACGCCTGAAGACATCACTCCGGTGTGGTACTTCACTCCTTATTACGCGATCCTGCGCGCCGTGCCGGACCAGCGGATCGGGGCGCTGCTGTTGCTGATCGCGGTGATGCTGTTCCTGTTCGTGCCCTGGCTCGATCGCTCGCCGGTGCGATCGATGCGTTACCGCGGCTGGATCTCGCGCTCGGCGCTCGCGATCTTCGTGGTCTCGTTCGTGGGCCTCGGCTACCTGGGGCTTCAGCCCGCACTCGGCGTGTACGTGATCATCGCCCGCGTGCTGGCAGTGCTCTACTTCTGCTTCTTCCTGCTGATGCCGATCTACACCCGGCTCGATCCGGTGAAGCCCGTGCCCGAAAGGCTGGTCTACCATGCGCACTGAGGCCGCTCACGGGCGCGTGGCGGGCCGTACGGGCCGCGTCTTCCTTGCACTGGCGTTGCTGGCGGCGGCGTGCTCGCCGGTGCGCGTACCGGCAGCGGAGGAGGCCGAAGGGAAATTCGGCGCCGACTGGGAGCACTGGCGAGCCGACACCCGGGTCGCCGACCGGGCCTCGCTCCAGCGCGGCGCCCGCAATTTCGCCGGCTACTGCCTCGGGTGTCACTCGCTCAAGTACGAGCGCTGGGCGCGCCTCGGCGCGGACCTCGCGGTCCCCGAACAGCTGCTGCAGCAGGACCTCGTGCCGCCCGGACGCAAGGCATCCGACTATATAGCCACCAGCATGCCCGCGGCGGATGCCGAGACCTGGTTCGGCAAGGTGCCCCCCGATCTGTCGCTCATGGTGCGCGCGCGTGGGGCTGACTACATCTATCAGTTCCTCACCACCTTCTACGTCGATCCCAGCCGGCAGACCGGCGCCAACAACCTGCGGCTGCCCACGACGGCAATGCCGGACGTGCTGTCGGAGGTCGAGGGGCTGAAGAAGGCCGTGTACCGGACCGAGACCGTGACGGTCGAGGGCAAGCCCCAATCGGAACAGGTGTTCGACCACTTCGAGACGCTCGCTCCCGGGCGCCTGAGCCTCGCGGAATACGACGGCTTCGTGCGCGACACGGTGAATTTTCTCGACTACGTGAGCGATCCGAGCCAGACGCAGCGGCAC
>Ga0070733_10002094_pt1 | contig 14500 bp, 12 predicted proteins | sample Coa_R1_9_FD_66450 | JGI IMG/M metagenome (GOLD analysis project Ga0070733, IMG submission 66450) | Surface soil microbial communities from Centralia Pennsylvania, which are recovering from an underground coalmine fire - Coalmine... | ecosystem: Environmental > Terrestrial > Soil > Unclassified ... | reverse complement strand
TCCATATGTCACCGGACCGGGCACCGAGTCGCTGGCGTACCAGCGCACAATCGGCGACGAGAACGGCACCGGAGCCGGCAGTGTTCGCGCTTGTATGCGATACCGCCGCAAACGAAAAAATCCCGCCGCGATCCACACCAGCCTCGCCGCCGCTCCCAGAGCGATCAACGCCAGCCAATTCTCGGGGCGCCAGTGCCACTGCGATGCCGCGGCTCCTGAAGCGAATGTCATCGCTGCGGAGGTTCCCGCGTCGACGGTGGCCGAAGGGGCCTGCGCCGGCGGAGTTTTCCACGGCTCGATCGCCGGCAGCAGCAGCAACACCACCAGCAGTCCCTGCCACATCCGCAAGCGCGCCTTCGAGTTCGTCAGCGCCTGGGCCGCCAGGGCGGCGGCCGCGGTCAACAGGAACACTTGCTCGGTCCAAGGAATCAACGTGGCCAGCAGCCTCATAAACCTAGTTCTCCGTCGGCGATTTTTCGGCGTGGTCGATCACCACAAAATCGAGAGGGCCCTTTTTCGGCTCCAGTTTCAGCCCGAGCTTTTCCTGCACCGCGACCACGAGATCGGGAGGCACGTCGATCCGGGCGTCGGCGCCCGCCGCCGCAGCTCCTGGCTGCGCCCCTGGAGGCAGAGCAGTGCCCATCAACCCTCCGATCGGCGAAAAATCCAGATTGAAGTCGTACTTGCCGGCCAGCCCGGTCTTGTCCACCACCCGGCGCCCGAGTTGGCCATTCAACATGTTCGCCAACTCTGAAACGGGCTCATCAACGGCAGTAAGGCGAATGCGTCCATTTACAATGATCATCGCCAGGCCGGGCCGGCCGGGGAGAAGCTGCGGAAAGCCGTCCTTGTCCAGTGTAGGAGGGGCCAGTTTCATTGGCCCAGGCGGCGCGTCATTCTGCGATGCGGCATCCTTGGGTTCGGCGCTTTCCACCGATTCTTTCAGCTTGGGACCGTTCTTCGCCACCTGCAATTCGTACAATGGAAAATCCCTGGTCTCATGATGGAGGGTTACCTTGAAGCGCTCCGCCAGCAGATTCTGGGGCATCTGATTGGCCTGCTCCTTGGTGGCGTCCGGCCAGACCGTTGCTACGATGTCGTAGTGTTCGGTATCGAGCCAGGCGGGGCCGGAAATCTGGTAGTTTCTGACGCCATACGCTCGCACCAGAATGGATTTCAGCGTGGCGAACGTAAGCGTCATTCGGCCGGGATCGGGAGACCCCGGACTGCCGGGCAGCGGGATAAAGATCGGGCCTGGACCCATAGGCGGGGACGGCTTCACGGATGCGGCTTCGAATTCTTCTCTCGCGGGAGCATTTTGAGCCGGAAGCTGGCCGCTTGCGACGCTTGGCGCGAAAACAACAAGGCCCGCCAGGGCGGCGATCGTCAACTCACACCTTGCTTCGTGGGCTAGTCTCACAAATCCCTACTGGAGAGAGAAATTCACGTCAATCGTGGTCATCACGGCTACCGGATTCCCGTTGAGTGCGGTCGGTTGATAAACCCACTGCCGGACGGCATCGATGGCGGACTGTACCAATAGCGGTGAGGCGGCGCTCACCAGTTGCAGATTCTGCACGTTTCCCTCTGGGCCGATGATCGCTTGCAGTGTCACCGTGCCTTGTACGCGCGCGCTCTTGGCGATAGGCGGATAAACCGGTGTGACATGGCTGATCAGTTTCTGATTCTGAATACTTGACGAAACGCGCTGTGCTCCACTCGGGGGTGCATTCGCCGACGTGGCCAGCCCCACAAGCGCCGCTCCCGGCGCGCGCACTTGGAGGTGATACTCGGCGGCGCCCTGCGCGACGCTCGTCGTGTAACTGAAGCCCATATGGATGTCGTAGGCCGACACCACGCCGCTGAGTTTCACCAAGTCGGCTTGCGTGATCACATCGCCCTCGCGAACCTGCAAGCGGCTCCGTAATTCCTGTTCGGCTTCCGCGCTGACTCCCGAAAACTGGATCGACTTGATCGTGCCGCTCTGCGGAGCTGGGACAGGTTGCGGAGGAGGCGGCGGCGGTGGAGGAGCCGGCCCGCGCGCGCCGCCGCCAACGGCCGGAACCTGAACCGCGACAGCTGTTCTGCCCGGGGCAACGGCCGCCGCCTGCGGCCCGCCCGCAAACCGGATCGTGATCATCGCTTGAGAAGGTCCCGGCTGGTAGTGCCACTGCAAGATGCTGGTCAGCGTTTCCTTGCGCAACTCATCCGGGCCGCTGACGACCCGAGCGTCGCTCACCTCGCCCTTGGCGTCGAGCGTCGCCTGCACCGTCACCGTGCCTGCCGCGGTAAGTCCCGCCGGCACGCGCACGGGCGCACGATGCAATAGCGTCCCGCCCGCATCCACGCTGATCCCCGGACTATCCGGAGCCGTCTGCGCCTGGCCCACGAACGGAAACATCCACATCGACGCGATTGCGGCAATCGAGACAGCGGAACACACCGCGGCAACGCCTGCTACGATTCTGAAACGCGACATTTTGACCTCTTTCATGACTGCGGCAACCCGCGCCGCAAGGTGACGTTTCCTTAAAAACAACGGCGCCGGCGCGAGATCCGGGTAGAGCTTGTACCCCGCTACCGCTACCAGCGCATCCAGGTAGCTCTCGCGATTCTGGAGCAGATTCACTGCTTCCTGATCCACCACCTGCTCCCGGGCGAGTTGGATCCGGCTCAGCACGAACCAGATCGCCGGATGGAACCACAGCAGGCTGCGCACGAGTGCCTCGGCCAGCACAAACAGCCAGTCGCCGCGCCGCACGTGAATCAGCTCATGGCACTCGATGGCTTCACAGAGCTCGGCTGGCAACGCCAGTACCTTTGCGGGAAGCAGAATTATGGGCCGGCGCCATCCATAGGTAACCGGGCCCGGCACGGAGTCGCTGGCGTACCATTTGGCCGCGTCCAAGGCGAACGGCAGCGGGGGTTTGGCAAGCGGTATTGCCTGCTTGCGATAACGCCTCAGTCTCAGGAATCCAGCCGCCACCCATAGAATCCGCAGCGCTGCTCCGGCCGTAATCACCCCCAGCCAGTCTTCGGAGCGCCAATGCCATGGCAAGGGCGTGGTCACCTGTGCAACTTCCGCCGCGCCCGCTGCCGCAGTGACCATTTGAACCTGGGGCGGCGGCGAAATCCATGGCTCGATCGCCGGCAACAGCAGCAAGAGGACGAGCAACCCTTGCCACATCCGCAGGCGGGTCTTCAGATGCGTGATCGTCAGCGCCGCAAGCGCGGCCGCCGCAGCGAGCACAAACACTTGTTCGCTCCAAACGGCCAGCGTGGCCGTCAGCGTGCTTGGCAATGCGCCGGCTGCGAAGGGGAAGCTCATCGATCGGCCTTCTTGCGAGTGTCCCGGATGGTCTTGCGGATCTCCTCCAGATCCTTCTCCGTCAGATGCTGATCCTCCACCAGATGCAACAACAGCGGCTCAGCCGACCCGTTGAACACCCGGTTGACGAACTCTCGCACCATCGAGCCCAACACCTGCTTCTGCGGCTGCGCGGGAGTATAGACGTAGGCCCGCTCCTCCTGCCGCTTCTTGAGAAACCCCTTTGACTCCAGGATCTTCATCATGGTCATCACAGTGGTGTAGGCGATGTGCCGCTTCTCCAGCAGCGACTCGTACACCTGCCGCACCGTGGCCGATTCCAGCCGCCAGACCACCTTCATGATTTCCAGTTCCTGCCCCGTGAGGGAACCTTTCGAAGGACGCATACTAATCTTTTAGTACTAATCTGCGGACTTGTCAATAGGTTCGCGAGAATTATTTTGATGCCGGTTGCTTCGGGCGAACTCGCTCAGAACCCGATTCGGCGCTTGGGAGGCTCCGGGTCCGGCTCAAGGAGCCGTTGGATGCAGTCGCATAGCTGTTGGATGTGCGCGCTGTGCTCGTGCTGAGTGCGTTCCACATCCTCCAGCTTTCGAGCCAGATCTTTGTTCGTGGCCAGGTAGTCTCGCAAGCGAACGAACGCCCGGACGATCAGAATGTTCAACTGCACAGCCCGTTTGCTCTTGAGAACGGAGGAAAGCATCGCGACGCCGTGCTCGGTGAAAGCGTAGGGCGGACGGCGGCGTCCTCCGCGGCCCATCTTTGAAGTCACAAACTGTGACCTCAAACCTTGAGACCTCAAAGAGGCATCCTCCTCAGTAGTAAGCTGGAACATGAAATCCTCCGGGAAGCGGTCGAAATTCCGTCGTACTGCCTGGTTCAAGACCCTCGTCGCGACCTGATAGAGCCCGGCTAAGTCGCTGTCGAGCATGACTTTGTGACCACGAGCCAGGTAAATCTTACGCTCAATGAGTTCGAGCGGGACCAACTGGGCCGCGGCCGATTGTTCAGGCACCTAGTCCACCCACACCCTGACACCCGCCTGGCTTGGCGATGTCCCCACCGTCACCACCACGGTCAGGGCTCCGGTGGGCAGGTAGCCCGACGGCACCTGCGCGTTGATCTGGAACAATCCCGGGTAGTTGGCAACTGGGCCCGCGTACTGAACCTGCGCGTCGTATCCGTCGATCGCCACGCTTACCGAGTCGCCCGAGATTCCCAACCCCGTTCCATACAGCGAGATCACCGACCCTCGGGCCGCTGGATTGCCCGCCGAGTTGATCGATTGGTCCTGATTGTTCGCCGCAGCTTCGCCCGCGGCATCTGCGAACAGCGCCGGCGCCGCGTCCGCCACCGCCACTTCGATGGTCGCGATCACAGAGTTCTGGTAGATGATCTCAATTGGCACGCTCGCCAACCCCACGATCGCCGCCGGAGCGATCACCAGAATGCCGCTGGTGTCGGCTGAAAGAATGCGCGCGGGAGTAGGGCCGAAAGTGATCGCCGAGTCTGGAATCTGCGCGGGGCTGATTCCGGTGCCTCCGATCAACAGGAGCATGCCTGCCGCCACCGGCCCCGGAGCCTGGCTCGCGGCATTCACAACCGTGACGTTGCCTGGAACAGGGGCGCCCGACGGGGGCTGGGTCACCGAAGGCGGCGCGAGCGGCGGCGTGAGGTTGCGCACGCGATTATTGTCCAGATCCGCGACCGCCACCACGCCGCCCGTGTTCACCGCTACGTCCCAGGGGAAGCCGAGTTGCGCCGTTGCCGCATTACCTCCGTCTCCTGAAAACCCGGCCGAGCCCGTGCCCGCGATCACGGTCACTCCTCCGTTCGGCCCTACCTCCAGGATCTCCTGCAACCCCGTATCGGCGACATAGACGTTGCCGCCGCCGTCCACCGCTACCCCCCGAGGAATGTTCCAGGCGCCTGAAGAGCCAATACTCGTCACCGTGCCCGACGGAGAACGCTTGCTCACCCGCGCCGCGCCCGCCTCCGTATAGTACAAATTGCCCTGCGTATCGAGCGCCAGCCCTCGCGGCGACGACAATCCCGTCATTAGCGTGGCGGGAACGCCGTTGCTCCCCGCCGTCAGAATCTTTCCGGCAGCCGCATCCGCGATATACAGATTGCCCGATCCATCTGGAATCGCGTATACCGGCGAAAGCAACCCCAGACTTGTCGCCCCGGAAATCCTGCCGTCTGGCGTCACGCGGCGCACCCGCTGATTGCCCGTGTCGGCTATGTACAGGTTCCCGGACCCGTCCACCGTCACCGAGGACGGCCCGCTCAATTGCGCTTCAATCGCCGGCCCCCCGTCACCCGAATTGCCCGCCGCGCCCGTTCCCGCCACCGTGGTAATCGTGCCATCCGGACCCACCCGGCGTATGCGATTGTTGTCGCGATCGGCGATGTACAGATTGCCCCCGGCGTCCATTGAGACTCCTGACGGATGATTCAATCTCGCTTGCACGGCGGGACCGTCGTCGCCGTGCGCCAACTTTCCGCCACCCGCCACAATCTTGCCTACACCCTTCGCACCCATCAGTACGACCTGGCTACCGGCACATCCATACACGCCGAACCCGATCGAAAAGGACACGTCTACCGCCGCCACCGCAAAGCTCGAAGGCGAGCCCGCGACCGGGATTACCGCGATATCTCCGGCCGAAGCGTCGGCTACGTAAAGGGTTCCCAGCCCGTCAAATGTAAGACCCGTGGGAGTAGCCGCACGCGCGAAGGAGGAGATCATCCCATGCGCCACCTTGCGTACCAGGTGATTCCCGCTGTCGGCAATATACAGGACCCCTTGGCTGTCGAAAGCCAGCCCCGCAGGACCGCTCAGTTGCGCCAGGATCGCCGCCCCGTTGTCGCCCGCGGCTCCCGCGATTCCTGTTCCAGCTGCCGTCGTGAGGTTCCCATCCCCTCCCAAGCGGTACACCCTTTGTCCGCCGAAATCCGAGATGTACAGATCCCCGTAGCTATCGAAAGCCAGATTGCGCGGCGTGGACAGCGCCACTGCGCCCGCTGGACTTCCCTCGTTTACGCCTCCCGCCGGCAGCCGCCCACCTCCCGCGATGGTTGTGATGGTTCCGTCCGGAGCCACCCTGCGCACCCGCGCGTTTCCCAGATCCGCGATGTACAGGTATCCTTGCCCATCCAAAGCCAGACCGTAAGGCGAATTGAGCTGCGCCTGCGCGGCTGGTCCGCCATCACCCGAAAAACCCCGGATTCCCGTGCCCGCCACGGTCTGGATCACTCCGTTGGAGGCTACCTTGCGCACTCGATGATCCCCGGCGTCGGCGATGTAAAGGTTGCCGGAGCCGTCCGCTGCCACCCCTTCGGCTTGGATCAGAAGAGCCGTGGTCGCAGAGCCGCCATCGCCGACCCAGTCGCTTCCCGCGACCGTGTCGATGGCGTAGTTCCCCGCGCCTGAAGCAACTGCAGCAGTTATAGAAAGGATGGCAAGAATAGATCGCATTTGAGTGGCAATTAGTTGTCTGTGTACTCAGTGTCTTCCTACAAAAAAGCTCTCACCGCAGGGCGATGAGCGCTTTGTGAGACAAATACTTGGCAACTCCCTAATCCTTTTCCTAACGTTTTTTGCACCGTCGAGCGTCGCGCAATCGACCAATTCGGCCCTTCCCGTGCTCAGAATGAAGACGCGTCAGATCCAGACAGACCCCTCCAACGTGGTCACCCGGATCGACTCTCCCGTTCCCTTCCGCCCGGGTCATTTGGTCCTCCAGTTCAGCCAGACGCCGTCGGCCGAAGTCGTCGCCGCTCTGGAAGACAGAGGCGTCGCGGTGGTGCACGGGGTTCCCGATAACGGTTTGCTCGTCACGCTCAGCCGTCCCGCATCCCTGGAAGGTTTGGGCGTGATTTATGCCGCACCTCTCGATGCAGCCGACAAAATCAGCCCGATTATCTCCGCGAATGCCTTCGAAAAATGGAATGGCTACTATCTGGTTGAATTTCACTCCGACGTGAACATGGGCGACGCCCGCGCTACGATTCTGAGTTTGAGACTTGAGCCGAGAAGCGAACTGAAAGGCGTCGAGCTGATCGAGAATCCCGACCTCGCTCCCGGCCACCTGATGATTCATGTGAGCAATCCCAAGGACGTTTCCACGGTTCTCGCGCACATCGCCTCGCAGGACGAGACCAACTACATCTTTCCGGCTTCACCCGCTCTCGCGAAGGGCGAGCCCGTGCGAGCCTATGCCGCTCCCCTCACAGTCACCGGAGCGGTCACTCAGTCCGTTCCGACTTATGGAAACGGTTGGGCCGGCCCCGGCCATGGCGCAGCCACCGTTCATTACGTGTTCAGCCAGATGACCGGCCAGCTTCCCCCGGCCCAGACCGAGGCGGCCATCGAACAGGCCATGGCGCATTGGGCCAGCGTCGTGAAAGTCACCTGGGTGCAGGGAACCAATCCCACCGCCCCGGCAACCGTGAATATTCTCTTCGCTACCGGAGCGCACGGGGACGGATTTCCCTTCGACGGCCCCGGTGGAATTCTGGCGCACACCTTCTATCCCGCGCCTCCCAATCCCGAGCCCATCGCCGGCGACATGCACTTCGACGATTCCGAAAGCTGGCACATCGGCGCGAACACCGACGTTTTCAGCGTGGCGCTGCATGAGCTAGGCCACTCGCTGGGCTTGGGGCATTCCGACGATCCCAACGATGTGATGTATCCGTACTACAAGATGGTGACCACACTGAACGCTGGAGATATCGCCGCTGTTCAGACGCTTTATGCGCCCGGACCAGCCACTTCTGCGCCGGCCCCCGCGCCAGTGCCAACACCGACACCGGTGCCCGCTCCGACACCGACTCCCACGCCCGTTCCGACTCCGACGCCCGTTCCGACTCCAACTCCGGCGCCTGCGCCCCCAACCGGCGGCACGGACACCACTCCTCCGACGCTCACCATCCTGTCGCCCGGCGGCAGCTCGGTCTCAACCTCCGTTGCCGCGCTGACTTTTACGGGCAAGGCTTCCGATAATGTCGCCGTAGCCAAAATCACCTGGTCGACCAATACTGGCTCCTCCGGAACAGCCACCGGTACAACCAGTTGGTCCGCGTCGATCCCGCTGCTGGTCGGATCGAACACGGTCACCATCATCGCCACCGACACCTCCGGCAACACCGCCTGGCGCAGCGTGGTTGTCAGCCGGCACTAGGGGGAGGCGGATGGACATTCGCCATGCCGTGTATGAGCGCTCGCGATAAGAAACCGGTGAACTCGATGGTCTCCGCCGCATTGAAGGGCAACCGCCCGCTGATCGCCAACTTCGCGAGCCCATGCACCGCCGCCCATGCCGCCACCGCGAAGCCATGCGGATCGCCGCGGGGTAACCCGCCCTCGGCTTGCACATCGGAGATGGCGTCGAGCAGCACCTGAAACGCCCGCTGTCCGGCAGCCGTATATTCCGGACGCAAGCAGTCGCCCGCCGGGGCATCGAACATCGCGAGAAGATGCTGCGGCCGGCGGATCGCGAACTCCACGTACCCGCGCCCCGCCAGACGCAGCCGCTCCACCCCGGAGTTGCCCTCCTTCATGGCCTCCTTCATCGCCTCCGTCAGCCGGTCGAAACCTTCCGCCGCAACCGCCCCCACCAGATCGTCTTTATCCTTGAAGTGGCGATACGGCGCGTTGTGCGAGACTCCCGCGCGCCGCGCCACTTCCCGTAGCGTGAATCCTTGGGGTCCCGCTTCGGAAAGCAGATCCACGGCCGCATCCAGCAGGCTTTGCTTCAGGTTGGTGTGGTGATAGCGCGGCTTGGGTCGCATGCTTGCTTAAGACTGTAGCAAACAATGTTGACATCCGCAACATTCCTCCGTATACTGAATGTGGGCAGTGTCAACCGATGGATGAAACGGGAAGAATCCATGCTCTCCTACAAACAACAAACTCTTGAAGATCAATGGGATGCCATCGTCATCGGCTCCGGGATCGGCGGCCTTGCAACAGCCGCGCTGTTGTCCCGGCACGCCGGCAAGAAAGTGCTCGTGCTGGAACGGCACTACACCGCTGGGGGCTACACCCACAGCTTCAATCGCCCCGGCTACGCCTGGGACGTCGGCGTGCACTACATCGGCGAAGCGCAGGACCCGCGTTCGCCCGTCCGCGCGGTTTTCGACCATCTCACCGACGGCCAACTTCAGTGGCAGCCAATGTCCGATGTTTATGACCGCGCCGTTTTTGGCGGGAGTGGCGGCGCACGCACCTTCGACTTCCCTACGGGCCTCGAAAACTTGCGCGCAGCTTTGAAGCAGTCCTTCCCCGCCGAAGGCCACGCCATCGACAACTATCTCGCCGCAGTCCAGTCCGCTCAAAAATCCAGTGGCTTATATTTCGCCGAGAAGGCGATTCCCCGTCCCATTGCCCGGCTCGCGGGGCGCTTTATGCGAGCGCCCTTTCTGAAATGGGCCTCCCAAACCACTCTCGAAGTGCTGCATCGCTGGACCCGCAACCCGGATCTTATCGGCGTCCTCACAGCCCAGTGGGGCGACTACGGCCTGCCTCCCTCGCAGAGCAGCTTCGGCATGCATGCGCTCATCGCCAGCCACTACTTCAACGGCGCGAGCTACCCAGTTGGAGGCGCCGCCCGCATCGCCGAGACCATCGCGCCCTTGATCGAACGCAATGGCGGCAAAATCGTCGTCAGCGCCGAGGTCGCTGAAATTGTTGTCCGCAACCGCAAAGCCACCGGAGTAAAGATGGCCGATGGCCGCGAGTTCCGCTCCGCGATCGTCGTCAGCGACGCCGGCGCGCGGAACACCTTCGAGCGCCTGGCGCGTGAGCCACAACCCGCCATCAAGGAGGACCTGAGCCGCATCCCTGGCTCGATGGCGCACCTGAGCCTCTATGTGGGCGTCAGGCAAAGCGCCGCTGAGCTCGGTCTCAACGGCACCAATCTCTGGATTTACCCCACACCCGATCACGACGCCAATATGGCCCGCTTCACCCAAGATCCCTCCGCTCCGTTCCCCGCTCTCTTCATCTCTTTCCCTTCCGCGAAGGATCCTCTCTTCGAGCGCAAGCATCCCGGCCGGGCCACTCTTGAAGCCGTCGCCTTTGCGCCGTACGCGCCCTTCGCTCAATTTGAAGACACTTCCTGGAAGCGCCGCGGCCCGGACTACGATGCTCTGAAGAACCGGCTTTCCGAGCGGCTGCGCCATGAGTTGGAGCTCGCCGTGCCCTCCATCGCCGGCAAGATCGATCACGCCGAGCTGTCGACTCCCCTCACCACCCGCCACTTCATGAATTACCAACAGGGCGAGGCTTACGGCCTGGCGGCTACCCCGGAGCGGTTCCGCGCCCGTTCGCTCACCCCGCACACCTCCGTCCCGAACCTTTATCTGACTGGACAGGACGTCGTCTCGCTCGGGGTCACCGGAGCGATGATGGGCGGCGTCATCGCTGCCTCCGCCGTGCTGGGCCGCAACCTTATGTCGGCCGCCACCAGGCCAACCTCGCGGTAGAACTCCGTCCTTACCAGCCCGGATCTCAATCCGGCCTCCAGTACTCCGCGGGTTGTGAGCATAGGACAAGTTTCCCCAAGTACCAGATCCAAGGATTGATTGGGCGTACAAATCCGGTTGGTAGAAATATCTATGCCAATCGGGAAGAACCTGATGGCGATCTTTGGAGGCCAATAGGAAATGAGAACGAAACTTTCAGGTTTTTTTGCTGTGGCGGCCATTGCGGCGGCCATGGCTTCAACGGCAAGTGCATCGGAATTGTGCGCGGGCGTCTCGGACGTCACCACGATCGCGGCGAATGGAGGCTGCACCGTGTCGGGGGCCGGCCTGCTTTTCAATAATTTTTCCGTGAGCCCCAGTGCGGGGTTTACCGGGGCGGTAGTCGGAATCGCCGGAAGCGGCTTCGGCACCGGCGTCACTGGCTCCGACGTTGATCTGGCGTTTCAAATCGGTGGTTTACAGGGCCCTACCATTCCGGACCTGGGCGACATCGAGCTCGAGTACGATGTGACGGGCGGAATTGTTGGAGTCGATATGACGATTCAGGCATCTCCAGTGATCAGCGGCGGATCCATGACCGTAAGCGAAAAGGTGTGCACGGTCGCATTTGTTAACAGCGTCTGCAACGGGATCACTCTCGCGAATTTCACTGTGACTTCGTCGGGGCAGGCGGTGTCGACCACGCAGCTGTTCAGCACAGCTTTCAGCGGTGAAGTCTACATCGAAAAGGACCTCTCCTACGACGGTGCGACAACCAGCTCGCTGGTGAACAGTCACGTCGTTTCTTCCGTCCCCGAGCCGATGACATTTTCTCTGATGGGCGCTGGCCTCCTGGGCCTTGGCCTGATGAGACGCCGCGGCCGCAAGTAAACGGTCCCAGATACTCGCTGTAAAAGTTGCGCTTGTCCTCCGACGAACGCCGGGCTGGAGTGAACCTCCAGCCCATTTTCCGTTCTTGGGCTGCTTCCCGGCGAGCTGGGTTAGGACCCCGTCCGTTCCTTGATGAAGAACTGCTGATGCCAATACGGATACGCCATCGTCACAGAGCTTGCTGCATCCAGCTTCCCGATCTGTTCCAGCGTCAGGCTCCAACCCACCGAGGCCAGGTTATCGCGTAGTTGCGCCTCATCGCGCGCGCCGATGATCACCGACGATACCGTCGGCCGCCCCATGAGCCAATTCAGCGCAATCTGCGGAACGCTCTTGCCCGTTTCCCGCGCGACTTCGTCGAGCGCATCCACCACGCGATACAAGTGTTCATCGGCTACGGGAGGCCCGATCGCTGCCGTCACAGGGAGCCGGCTTACTTCCGGACGCGGCTGATTGCGCCGGATTTTGCCCGTCAAGCGGCCCCAACCCAGCGGACTCCACACCAGCGCGCCTACTTTCTGGTCCAGCGCCAGCGGCATCAACTCCCATTCGTAATCGCGGCCGACCAGCGAATAATAGGCCTGGTGCGCGACATACCGCGCCCACCCGCGCCGGTCCGACACCGCCAGCGACTTCATCAAGTGCCAGCCCGAGAAATTCGAGCACCCGATATAGCGAATCTTTCCCGCGCGCACCAGGGTGTCCAGCGTCGCCAGCGTCTCCTCCACCGGAGTCGCGACGTCGAAGCCGTGCAACTGATAAATGTCGATGTACTCCGTGCCCAGCCGTTTGAGGCTGCCCTCGACTGCCTCGATCAGATGATGCCGGGAACTGCCTGAGTCGTTCGGCCCCGTCCCCATCCGGAAGGAGCCTTTGGTCGAGATCAGGACCTTGTTCCTGCGCCCGGCAATTGCCTTGCCGAGAATCTCTTCCGACATGCCGTTGGAGTAAATATCCGCGCTGTCGAACAGGTTCACGCCGGCGTCGAGACAAATGTCGATGAGGCGCGTAGCCTCCGCGACGTCCGACGATCCCCACGCGCGGAAAAATTCGTTCCCGCCGCCAAACGTCCCCGCGCCGAAGCTCAGCACCGGAACCTTTAATCCCGAACCGCCCAGTTGTCTGAATTCCACGATCTAAGCGTATCATCGGGATATGGTGGTCTTAGACATCGCTGAAGCGGGGCTGGCGCGTAATTTCCGCGCCGTGCTGGAGAAGGTTCAGAACGGCGCCGAAGTTGTGATCGAGCAGAACGGTCATCCCGTCGCGGTGCTGCGGGCCGCTGAACCGGGCCGGCGCAAGCTTTCGGAAATTGCTGCATCACTATCGGAGCACTCGACTGCGACGCTCGATCCAGACGTCGCGGCCGATGTTCAGGAGTTCATCGACAGCCACCGCGCTTAAATAATCGATGGCCGAAAAACCGATCAAGCTGTTTTCGACCCACGCGGATCGGTACCCCGAACGAGATGACCTGGATGTCGCCTTAGGAGCCGTGAGAGCTGCCCTAGCGGCCATTCCGTACGTTGGCGGATCGATTACAGAGCTACTCTCTATGGTTCTCGCGCCACCGGTAATGCGTCGCCGCGATGAGTGGCTTATGGAACTTGCAGACGGTCTAGATCGTTTGAAGGCAACTGTTGAAGGATTTAAGATCGAGAACCTCGCCGATAACGAGCCTTTCGTTTCGGCTGTCATCCAGGCTACCCGCATTGCGATTGGCACCCACGAGCAAGAGAAGCGCGCGATGCTTCGCAATGCCTTGCTGAATATCGCGGCGGGGAAGGGCCCGCAGGAGGAACTGCAGCAGATTTATCTCGACGCAATCGACGCGTTTACTCTCTCGCACGTGAAAGTGCTAAAGCTCCTCTGGACCGGACTTAACGACTTAATTCGCGCTGGCCTCTGGGACACCCTGCACCCCTACGCTATTAGTGACTACGCGACGGCAATCGGACACCTTCACCCAGATTTGAAAGGCCAAGACGGCTTGATGCAGTATGTCATGACCGATCTCATGAACCGCGGCTTCTCTTCTGTGTCCAGGCCCACCGACACGTTTTCCCCAAGCCCACGAGTTACTAACATGGGTATAGAGTTCTTGCGTTTTGTCTTGGAGCCGCCGAAGTAACGCCCTTACTTCTTCTCCGGCAATGCGAACACGTACAGCGCATTCCCGTTAGCCGGGTAATGCACCTCCGGCGCGAGCACGCTCGGCACCATGCGCGGACTCCCGCCGCCCAACCCAGTCGGCACCGCGATAAACTGCCGTCCGCCCACGCTGAACGTCAGCGGGAACCCTTGCACCGACGTTCCCAGCCGGGTCTCCCACAGCACCTTGCCAGTCTTCACATCCACCGCGTGGAACACGCGATCCATATCGCCGACGAATGCGATCCCGCCCGCGGTCGAAAGCACTGCGGTCATGAATGGCGACCGCTGCGTAATCTTCCAGTTCTCCTTCAGCGTGTTCACGTCGTACGCCGCGAACTTGCCGACATTGCCGCCCGAGCCCGGCGACTCATAAAACCGCCGGTTTGCGCCGCCCGCGCTGCCGCCGCCTTCTTTCAGGTCCACCGCTTGCGCGTTCATCTCCTGGCAGCTTTCCGCCACCGGAATGATCAACTGATTGGTCGGAGGGTTATAGCTCATGGCGTGCCAGTTGTGGCCGCCTTCCGAAGTCGGGCAGCTCTGCACCCACTGGCCCACCTGATTCTCCACGATATCGTTGCGGAAGTGCGGCTCGCCCGTCACCGGATCGAACGAATCGTAAATATTCTGGAACACCGTTTCCTTGTGACCCAGATA
>Ga0070733_10002093_pt1 | contig 14502 bp, 15 predicted proteins | sample Coa_R1_9_FD_66450 | JGI IMG/M metagenome (GOLD analysis project Ga0070733, IMG submission 66450) | Surface soil microbial communities from Centralia Pennsylvania, which are recovering from an underground coalmine fire - Coalmine... | ecosystem: Environmental > Terrestrial > Soil > Unclassified ... | reverse complement strand
TCGCGCTGCCCGACGTGATGCTCGCCTACGAGATGGACGGCCAGCCACTCCCTCAGGAGCACGGCGCGCCTGTGCGGGTCGTTATCCCCGACATGTATGGCTATAAGAACGTCAAGTGGGTCGAGCGGATCACGCTTGTCCCGAAGCAGGGCGCGGGCTACTGGGAGCAACGCGGCTACGACGTCAACGCCTGGGTCGGGCATTCAAACGGCTATGGCTGAGGCGACAACCACACCGCCGCGCCGAGCGCCGTCGACCAGCCGCCCGCGTTACGTGCAGCGCTTCACGCTCACCGAGCGGCTCCTGCACTGGGTCCACGCGAGCGCGTTCTTCGTCCTGCTTGGATCGGGACTGATCCTTTACATCCCGTCGCTGTCGGTCACATTCGCCGACCGGCCGCTGATCAAGGACATCCACTTCTACACCGCCGTCTCCTGGGCCGGCGCGATGGTTCTGATCGCGCTGCTCGGCAACCGTCGCGCGGTGGCGCGGACGATCCGCGAAGTCGATCTGTTCGACCGCGATGACCGGCGCTTCCTGACCGGTCGCGTTGACAGCCCGCAGGGCCGGTTCAACGCAGGCCAGAAGGTGAACGTAATCGTCACGGCAGCGTTTGCGACGCTGTTCTTCGTGTCCGGAATGATCCTCTGGCTCGGCGAGCGCAACACCGACATCCGCTTGGGCGGCACGATTTATCTTCACGACGCGCTCATGTACCTGTCCGTCGTGATTGTCGTTGGCCACCTGTACCTCGCCCTGGTAAAACGGTCCACCCGCCACTCGCTCCACGGGATGGTGCTCGGTACTGTCCGCGAGGACTGGGCGCGCGCACACCACGCCAAGTGGCATCCGCGCGCTCCCGCGACCATCGTCGCGCCGCCTTTGAACGCCGGCCGAGCGACTGCTGAGGCGGATCACGGCGACCCCCCCACCAACAGCCGACGAGGCCGCCCCTAGAGGGGCGGCTGGCGCCGCGATCAGGACGCAGCGATCGCCCAGCGATCTTGCTGCGGGCAGTGGATCCGGGCCGCGGCCTCTCGCGCGGAGTCTTGTCTCAATTTTGGCAGCACCCGAGTCGGTAACGTAGCGGCCGCCGCACGTCTACCGACTGGGTCGCGGGTAGCCGCTTCCCCAAGAAGCCCACCTGCAGCGCCGCCGTGCCGCCTGGCCCGGCACCAGTCGAGCGAGAAACCAGTGCACTTCGCCCACCTTGGCAGCCCGCCCGATGGTCGTCCTCCTCGTACGGGGCCACGAACGGCCCTTCCCACCCTCAATCCGCCCGGCACGCGAAACTCATCACTAATGGCCTACGACGAGGAACTCGCCACCCGAGTCCGGGAGCTGCTCGCGACGACGCCACGCGTCAGCGAGCGCAAGATGTTCGGCGGCCTAGCCTTCATGATCGCCGGCAACATGGCCTGCGGCATCGTCGGCACCGATCTCATGCTCCGACTCGGCGAGGCCGGCGCCGACGCGGCCCTCGACGAGCCGTACGTCCGCCCGATGGACTTCACCCACCGACCAATGAAGACGATGGTCTACGTCAGCCCAGCCGGCACCAACACGCCCCAGGCACTCCGCGGCTGGATCGACAAGGCTCTCGCCTACGCATCCAGCCTCCCCGCGAAGTAGCGAACCGCGACCAGCACGCAGGCGCGTCGACGGTGCCCCCAAGGGAGCGCGCTGGGTCTCGGACCAGGCCGGCGCCGGACCGCCCCGTTGCCCGCCGTCATGGAGTGGCCCGGCCGCAGCGACGCGCGCCCCGCACGCTGCGTCGACGCTCTAAACGCAGGGCGGCTCACCCGTCTCGCTCAAACAAGCCCCCGCAAAACTTCAGCGAGCCCGTCTCGCTCTCGGCGACCGAACGCGCTAGCACCATGATGACACCACGCGAGCTATCACCATATAGTGCCGTCAAGGCGCGCATGAGCGACGCCGCAGGGCGGCGCCCATCGCTGCTGCTCTCAAATGAAGCATCCGACGTATGCCGCGTCCTGGGCGGAAGCGAGTGGGCAGCTTTTCTTTCCGGCCGCCATGCGCTGATGGACGGCTCCTTGAGCTGGCCGGTCGGAGTACCGATGATGTAGCGATGCGGCAATGGATTTGCCGTCCTTTGGGCGTGCTGCGTGTGCTGGTGTTGGGCGCACCGCTCGCGTTCGGCGTGCCGCTGGGCCTTGTCTCCCACGGCGCTGTTGGGGCGGCGTTGAGCAGCAAGCGTGGTATCGCCTCATCTCAGTATCTGGCCTCGAACCCGGGCAAGCTGTCGAAGCTGGGGGCCAGCTGGGCTTACGACTGGTCCGCGACCGCTCCACTTGCGACCGGAGGCTTGATGTGGGTGCCGATGATCGCGAAGGAGCCATCGTTGACTCCCAGCACGATCAACCAGCTGCGCGCGGCGGGTCGCGCCGGGCGGGTCCGTTACCTGCTCGGATTTAACGAACCAGATTCCGCTTCGCAGTCGAACCTCACGCCCCAGCAGGCCGCGGCATTATGGCCCCAGCTCGAGCGCACCGGACTCATCCTTGGCTCCCCGGCCCCTGCGACCCCGTTCGATGGATGGCTCGCCAGCTTCATGACGCTAGCCCGACAGCGGCACCTGCGCGTCGACTTCATCGCTCTCCACTACTACCAGGACTTCACGAACCCGAACGCTGTCGCCGAATTGCACCAGCAACTCGTGTCGCTTTACCACCAGTACCGCAGGCCCATCTGGATCACCGAGATCGGAGCGATCGACATTCGCGCCTGGCACGAGTCGATGACCCGCACGCCCACCGACCCACTCGCCGCCCGCTACATGCGAAAGCTCTTCGGGATGCTCGACGCGCTGCCCTTCGTCCAGCGCTATGCGTGGTTCACCGATGACTGCTGGACTGACATTGCTTGCCGATTCGGCTCGCTATACAGCGCGAATGGGCGCACCACGCTCGCAGGCAGGACGTTCATGACCGCCCGGTAGCGCTCGAACCCAGGCCTCTCGCCCAGAACCCCCCGGCAAGCTCAACCCCCTCCCATGGGCACGGCTGGTTTCGAACCAGCGACCTCTCGCGTGTGAAGCGAGCGCTCTCCCGCTGAGCTACGCGCCCTCTCAGGCACAGATTCTACGGCGCGTGTATCGTCGAGGGCCGGTGAGCGCGACCTCCAACGCCACAACGCTCGGGATCATCGGCGGCGCCGGTGTCGGGGCCGCGGCGCGCCTCTATTCGGACGTCTCGTTCGCCTATCGCGCGCGCACCGGCGCGCTCCCGCGCGTCCTGCTTTGGAACATCCCGTTCGACGACGAGATCGAGCGCGGCTTCACGAGCCGCACGCCCGAACCCGCCGCGATGGCGGCCGCCGAAGCCCTCGTGGCCGAGTCGATCGAGCGCCTCACAGACGGCGGCGCGAGCGTGATCGCGATGCCCTGTAACTCGCTCCAGCGTGTCGCGGCACAGGCCTCCGAGCGCGCCGGCATCCCGTTCCTCGACATGATCGCTTCGACTGCCGACGCGGCTCGCGCCCAGGGCTCCTCCTCGGCGCTCCTCCTCGCCACCGACGCCACCCTCGCCTCGGGCGTCTACGACGGCTACGGGGTTGAGATGCTGGCGCCGCCGAGCTCGCTGCAGGAGGAACTCAAAGCGATCATCGGCGCGGCGGTCTCAGGCAACCCCGAGCCGCACGCACTCACGAGCCTCGTCGAGCGCGCGCGCCAGCCCCAGACCCCGGTCGTCCTCGGCTGCACCGACATCTGCGGCATGATCGATCCCGATCCGGCCGTCGTTGAGTCGCTCACCTGTCTCACCGCGCGCTGCGTCGACGCCCTCTCGGGCGCGCAAATAACCGCCTAGTGCCCGAGGTAGGCGCGCTTGAGATCCTCGCTCGCGAGGAGGTTCTCAGCGGTGTCGGCGAGCACGAGCTCGCCGGTCGCGAGGACGTATCCGCGGTCGGCGATCGAGAGCGCCATGTTCGCGTTCTGCTCGACCATCAGCATCGCCACGCCGCTCTCGTGGACCTGCTTGATGATCTGGAAGTTCTGCTGGACCAGCGCGGGGGAGAGCCCCATCGACGGCTCGTCCATCAACAGAAGCCTCGGGCGCGACATGAGCGCGCGGCCGATCGCAACCATCTGCTGCTCGCCTCCCGACAAGGTCCCTGCGAGCTGCTTCAGCCGCTCATGAACTCGTGGGAAGAGCGTGTAGACGCGCTCGTAGTCTTCGGTCAGATCCTCGCCGCGCCGAAGCGTCGCGCCAAGCTCGAGGTTCTCAAGCACCGTCAGCCCGCCGAACAGGCGCCGGTTCTCGGGCACGATCGCCAGCCCGCGCGCGATCCGCTGCGGGACGCTCATCGTGTTGACCTCCTCGCCGTCGAGCAGCACCCGCCCGCTGCGCGGCCGCACGATCCCGAGGATCGTCTTCAGCGTCGTCGACTTCCCGGACGCATTGCCGCCGAGCAGGCAGACCAGTTCGCCCGCTCCGACCTGCAGCGAGATCCCCTCGAGGATCCGCATCTGACCGTAATAGGTGGTGACGTTGTCGAGCGCCAGCAGGGGCGCGCCGCTCGCGGTGCTCACTCCTGAAGCGCCTCCGGGTTGCGCCCGAGGTAGGCCTCGACGACCTCAGGGTGGTTGGCGACCTCGTGGAAGGTGCCCTCGGTCAGCTTCTCGCCGTGGTCGAGCGCGACGACGCGGTCGCTGATGCCCTCGACGACGTGCATGTCGTGCTCGATCACGAGGATCGTGTAGCCGAGCTCATCGCGCAGGCGCGCGATGAGCTCGGTGATCTCGTGCGTCTCTTTGGGGTTCATCCCGGCCGCCGGCTCATCGAGCAGGAGCATCTTGGCCCCCGTTGCCATCGCGCGCGCAATCTCAAGGCGCCGGCGGTTGGCGTAGGAGAGGGAATAGGCGGGCTGGTCGAAGCGGTAGCCCTGGAGACGCTGGCCGAAGAAGCCAAGCACCTCCTCGGCGCGGGCGCTGACCTCGCGCGCCTCGCGCCGCGCGCGTGGCAGACGAAGCATCGACTCGATCGGCGAGGCGTGGGTGATGCCGTAGGTCGCGGCCTCGACGTTCTCCTTGACGGTCATGTTCAGAAACAGGCGCAGGCTCTGGAACGTCCGGGCGATGCCCATCCGGGTGATCTTGTGGGGTCGTAGACCGACAATGCTCTGGCCCTCGAAGCGCACGTCGCCGCCGGGCTCGTAGATTCCCGTGATCACGTTGAAGACCGTCGACTTGCCGGCGCCGTTTGGGCCGATCACGCTGACGATTTCGTGCTCCTCGACATGCAGGTCGAGATCGTGCAGCGCGCGTAGACCGCCGAACGCAAGGCGAACCTTGTCGAGTTCGAGCACCGGCGCCATCAGACGACCTCGACGCGGCGTGAGCCGAGCAGCCCCTGCGGCCGCGCGCCCATCGTGACGATCAGAATCGCGCCGATCATGATCTGCGCCGTGATGCCGGGGTCGAGGGTCAGGCGCGCCTCCCAGCAGCAGATCGCGATGTACACCGTCGGTACGAGGACGATCAGGCGTGCCATGCCCTTCAGCTGCACGACGGCGATGAGCATCACGATGGTGGCCACGTAGAGGACGTTTCCGTAAGGCAGCGGCGAGCCGGCTGGAACGATCACGTAGTGACGAAGCGCGCCCGCGAACCAGCCGGGGCTCCCGGGAGATCCGGCTACGGCGCGATGGGAGATCGCGCCGACGATCGCGTGGGAGGCGAACCCGAAGGCGACGATCGCGCCGATGACCGCCGCCATATAGCGCCACGGGCGCACGCGTGTCACGAGGACGAGGACCACCATCCCATAGAAGAGGTAGGCGGAGTCGATCGGGCTTGAGAGGCACGCCTGCGCAACGGTGACGACGACGCCGCCCAGCACCGCCCCCGCGATGCTGCCGGCGCCGCCGAGGACAAGGCACGCGTAGATCAGGATCAGGATTTGGGCATTGAAGTTCGTGGGGAACACCCCGCCCTGCTGGGCGGCGAACATCGTGCCCGCGAGCGCGGCAACGATCGCTCCGAAGGTGAACGCCATGACCTTGACCGCGTTCACCGGGATCGTCATCGCCGACGCGGCGAGGGGATCGTCGCGCACCGCGCGCCATGCGCGTCCCGTTCGCGAGGTGTCGAGCAGATGGAGTGCGGCCATCAGCACGAGCAGCAGGATGACGCCGAACCAGTAGTAGCCGAGCGTCGATCCGATCGTCGCGCCGCCGATGTGGAACTTGTCCAAACCGAACAGGCCGTTGACGCCGCCGAGCGTGCCCGGGGCGACGTTGTTGACGGCCTCCACGAACGCCTGTCCGACGAACAGGGTGACGATCGCCAGGTAGTCGCCCGAGAGCCGCAGCGCCACCAGTCCGATCACGAGGCCGAGAACCCCGACGAGGAGAGCGGCGATGGGGATCGACGCGATGGCCGGTAGTTGGACTCCGCCGCTGGCGAGGATGAGGTTCCCGAACGCGTGCGAGGAGAAGAGCGCGTAGCCGTAGGCGCCGGCGCCAAAGAAGGCGATGTAGCCGAGATCGAGCAGGCCGGCCCAGCCCACCGCGATGTTGAGGCCGAGGGCGAGGATCGCGTAAAGCACGACGTTAAAGCCGGTCTGGGCGTAGTTGACGTTTCCTCCGACAAGGACTTCGCCGTAGATGAGGGCCGCCACGCCGACCAGCCCGAGTCGTGGCCACCAGCCGAAACGCGCCGCCAGGCGTGACGCGCTACCCAACAGCCCGGGCTGCTGCTGGCGGCGATCGCCGGATTGTGCGACCCACTCGTCGACGCCGATCGGCATCTCAGACCTTCTGCAGCGGCGGCTGCCCGAACACGCCCTGGGGGCGGACGAGCATCGTCGCGATCAGGATTGCAAACACGATCAGGTCCGAGTACTGCGAGGAGATGTAGCTACTTGAGAACGACTCGCACAGGCCGATGATCAGGCCGCCGATCATCGCTCCGGGGATCGAGCCGATGCCGCCGATGACCGCGGCCGTGAATGCCTTCAGCCCGGCGAGGAAGCCGAGGATGTTGGTGATCTGGCCGAAGGCGAGGCCGGACATCACGCCGGCGACACCGGCCATCGCCGAGCCGATGAAGAAGGTCATCGCGATCGTGCGATCGACGTTGATGCCGAGCATCTCGGCCGCCTCGCGGTCCGAGGCGACGGCGCGCATCGACTTGCCGAACACCGTGCGGTTGACAAGCTCGCGCAGGCCGAACATCATCGCGACGCTGACGACGACGACGATGATCTGCACCGAGTCGATGTTGACGCCGTCGATGTGGATCGCCTGGCTGAACGGCAGGAAGGCGGGAGCGTTGTAGTTACGCGGGTAGCCGCCGAAGAGCAGCAGGACTGAGTCTTCGAGGATGAAGGAGATTCCGAGCGCGGTGATCAGTGGCGCTATCCGCGGAGCGTTGCGCAGCGGTCGGTAGGCGAAGCGTTCGATGGCGACGCCGAGCAAGCCGACGCCCAGCCCGGCCACCACGATCATGAAGATCAAAAGCAGCCACACAGGGATCACCAGCGCGGTGGGACCGCCGAACCACTGGATCGCGAAATAGCCGATGAAGGCGCCGACCATGTAAAGGTCGCCGTGGGCGAAATTCAACAGCTTGAGGACGCCGTACACCATCGAGTAGCCGAGCGCGATCAGCGCGTACAGGCAGCCTGTGACGATTCCGGTGACCAGCGTCTGGATGAAGATCTGCATCTTGCGCCGCGCAGGCTATGACAAACAGCCCCCGCCGCCCACCCGAAGGTGGGCGGCGGCGTGGTCGTTCAACGGCACCACGAACTGGGCTGACTACTGCTACTTATCGGGGATCTGGACGTAGGTGCCCTTGGCGTTGATCTTGTAGAGGAAGCCAGGAGCGCCGGCGAGGTCGCCGTCCTTCTGGAACTTAATCGGGAGGCCAATGCCGCTCGCTGACGCGGCGATATTGGTCTTCCTGATGGCAGCCAGGACGTTGGCCCGCGACGGGGTCTTACCCGCCTTGCAGACCGACCCGATCGCCTGCATGACGACGTTGGTCGCGGCGTAGGTCGGAACGCCGAAGGCGCCGTAGGGACCGTACTTCGCGACACCCTTGACCATCGCCTTCGCCAGCGGTGAGCTGCTCGTCGAGATGTCAGGCCCGAACTCGGACACGTAGGTGCCGGGGATGACGAACAACGGCGAGTTGGTGCCGTCGGTGCCGAACAGCGTCACCTTCTTGCCCTGCTGCTGGATGACCTGTCCGAACTGCTCGGCGTTGCCGCCGCTCTGCCACGGCAGGATCACCAGCTTGGTGGTCGCGGTGACCTGCGAGCTGGCCAGCGACGACAGGTCACTCGCAAGCGTGGCTCCAGTGTCCGTGCCGTTGTAGCTCTGGTGGTTGACCGTGTATCCGGCCTTCTGGAGGATCGGAATCATCAGCGCGGTGATGCCTTCCGAGTAGGCCTCCTGGTCGTCGACGATCAGGATCGTCGACCCAGTCGGAGCCAGCTTGTGCTTGATGATGTAGTTGGCGTCCTTGGGACCCTGAGCGTTGTCGTTCGGGACGACCCGGAAGAACGTCTTGTTCTTCCCGCCGAGCGTGAGCGCCGGCAGCGTCGCGGAACCGGAGACGCCAGCCATCCCGGCCTGGGCCATAAGCGGACCGACCGCCTCGACCTCCTGGCTGCCCGACGGTCCGATGATCGCGACCGCACTCGACGCGATGATCGCCTGTGTCCGGGTCGTCGCGAGCGCCGGGTTCAGGCCGGTGTCGTCCTGACCGAGCGTGACGTGGATGCCAAGCGACTTGTTGTCCATGGCTACCGCGAGCTCAGCGAAGTGCAGCTGCTCGAGGCCCTGCGGAATGGCCGGGCCCGTGGCAAACGGCGCCTCGACCGCGATCGACGTGCTGCACGCCTTCGCCGCCTTGACGGAGTGAGCCGAGCTCGTGCCGCCGAACACGGTCACCGACGCGAGCGCAATCACCCCCGCCACCGCGACCCAGTACCGAAATACCTTCATGTGTGCGCTCCTCCTGTTTGTTTAGGAAACTGTTTGAACTTCGGGCTCACCGGCGACCATCGCCGGCGTGCCGTCCGGGTAGAACGCCGCAGCCGGCGAGCCGGCCGGGCGAAAGACTCCGAGCACCCGCATCTGGCCAGGCCCGCTGTTGGCGAGCGTGTGCACCTCCCGTGCCGGAAGGTGAATGCAGGACCCGGCCGCAAGCGGCAACTCCTCGCCGCCCATGTGCATGACCCCTTCGCCCTCGAGAACGTAGATCACCTCGTCGTAGAGGTGGTAGTGCGCCGGTGCCGCGCCGACCGGTATGTAACCGACGAACTGCGTGGCCGATGCGCACCCGTTCTCGGGGTCAAAGACGATTCGAAACTCGCGCGCGGCGGTAGCGTCCTGCGCGCGCGCGTCGGCGAGGCGCGACAGCGTCGCGCGATCCGCCGAGCCCTGCGGGGAGTGAAGCGACACCGAGCAGACGACGAGATCCGCCGGCCCCTCGTTGATGAGCTCATAGATATGCCCGGCCGGGACGAGCATCCCCGCCTGCTCCTCGAGCTCGACCTCCCCGTCGGGCGTCAGCACGCGCCCGCTGCCTGAGACCGAGAACAGCAGCTCCTGCGCCGAGCCGGTCTCGCGCGCGATCCCGTGGCCGACGACCGTGCGCAGCGTCCGCAGCGTGAAGAGCTCACACCCGTCGCGGTCGTCGATCACGTTGCGAACAGCGGTCGCATCGTTGCCGACACGGCTCTCCGGGGCGTCCGCGCTGCTACGGACGAGGCCCCTCAAGACGTGCACTCCGCTCGCGCGCGGGCATGCTCACGCACGCCCCGTCGGTCTCCCCAAATCCCCATCTCCTCCTCGGCTTCCTTCACGAATCTCCTGCGACGGTATCGCGTTTTGTCAACCCTCGCGCCGATTGGGCGCCAGCTCTGCAACCAGTGAAATCTCCGTTCCGGCCAGCGCGCGCGACACCGGGCAGGTCGCCTTGGCCTGCTGCGCGAGGCGCTCGAAGGTCTCGGCGTCGACCCCGTCGACCTCGCCGCGCGTGTGCAGCTCGATGTGCGTGATCGCCCAGCCGGTGTCGGTCTGCTCGAGCGAGACCGCCGCCTCTGTCTGAAGGTCCGCCGGCGGATGGCCCTCGGTCGAGAGCAGGTCGGCGAGCGACATCGTGAAGCATGCCGCGTTGCCGAGCCCGATCAGCTCTTCCGGGTTTGCCGTGTGCACGCCGTCCTCGACGCGCGCGCGCAGCGTGAACGGACCCTCGAAGGCGCCGCTTCCAAGCGCCATCCGCCCGCCGCCGTCGGGCACCGTTCCACTCCAGGTGGCGGTCGCCTTGCGAACGATCTTCACAGCCACGGCTGCCTCCTCATCGAGCTCCGATCGCCTCGAGCTCGCCGACGAAGCGGTCGACCTCCTCGGCGCTGTTGTAGTGGATGAACCCCACGCGGATCGCGCCCGACTCATAGCCGAGGCGCTTGTAGAGGTTCAGCGAGTACCAGCTGTCGTGGGCCCACACGCCGATCCCGCGCTGCGCGAGCTCGCCGGCCACATCTGCGGCGGCCGCCCCCTCGACATTGATCAAAAAGGTCGGCACGCGACCCTCGAGCGTCGGCAGCCCGTAGACGGTGACGCTGTCCGGAATCGTGTCCAGGAAGCGCTGGCCGAGCGAGCGCTCGTAGGGCACGATCGCCTCCATGCCGCCGATCGCGTGCAGGTAGTCGATCGTCGCGTTGAAGCCCGCGAGGAGCTCGTAGGGGAGGGTCCCGGTCTCGAAGCGGCGCCCGAGCGGGGTCGTCGGCGCCGGCCGGGCCTTGTAGGGGCGCCAGGACTCGAGCAGCTCGGTGCGCCCGAACGCCATGCCGAGGTGGGGGCCGCAGAACTTGTAGGGCGAGCAGAGCAGGACGTCGGCGCCGATCGCCGAGACGTCGATCGGCTCGTGCGCGGCGTAGTGGACGGCGTCGACCCAGGCCAGCGCCCCGACCGAGTGGGCGAGCTCGCTGACGCGCGCCGCGTCGACGATCGTGCCGATCGCGTTCGAGGCCCACGCGAAGGCGACGACGCGCGTGCGCTCGGTCAGCTTCGAGCGCAGGTCGTCGTAATCGAGCGTCGTGTCGTCGCGAAGCTCGATGTGCTGGACGCGCAGGTCGCGGTCGTGGGCCAGCTCGAGCCACGGCGCGACGCCGCCGTCGTGGTCAAGCGAGGACACGAGGATCTCATCGCCCGGCTCAAACGCGCGCCCGGCGGTGCGCGACAGGGTGAAGTTGAGCGAGGTCATGTTGGCGCCGAAGATCACCTCGCCCGGCTCGCAGCGCAGGAACGCCGCGGCCTTGGACTCGGCCTCGCTGACGATCCCAGCCACCCGGCGGCTCGTCTCATACGACGCCCCCATGTTTGCGCTCGCTTCGCGCAGGCAGCGCGCGATCGCGTCGCCGACCGAGTCGGGGACCTGGCTCCCGCCCGGGGCGTCGAGGAAGGCGAAGTCGCCCTGCAGCGAGCTGAATCGCCGCCTCACATCTGTCACATCGATCGTTACGGCGGTCATCGCTCCCTTTCGTTCATCGCTCGCCCGCATCGAACTGCTCAACCAGCGTCGCCCGCGCCCGCCACAGATCGGGCAGCTGGCGCTGCGCGATCAGCTTCGCGAGCACGGCGACCGGTGTGCCCTGCGTCCCCGAGGTGTCCTCGCCGATGCTTCGCACGACGGTCGCGTAGTGGCGGAAGCGCCAGACCCAGATCCGCTCGTCCCAGTCGGTCAGCGCCTCGGCGAGCTGGTAGAGGTCCTCGAACTCGCGGCCGTGCTTGTAGAGCTCGACGAGATCGAGCCCCGCCGCGGCGACGCGCGCGTTGAAGGCGCGCCCGGCGTTGCGCGTCGCGGCGGCGACGGCGCGAAAACCGGGCGAGTCGAAGCCGCTGCCGTGCCCGAGGGCGACGCGGATTGCCTGGTACTCCCACGGCGACATCCGCTCGAGCATCTCCATCGCCGTCGTCACGTAGTCCAGCGCGCGCACCGAGCGGTGGATCAGGCGCAGCGCCGCCGGGATGTCGTCCGCATCGATCAATCGCGCGGACTCCTCGATCTCGTTGCTCGCGAACTTCAGCCACAGCTCCGCGCTCTGGTGCACGGTCGTGAACAGCAGCTCGTCGCGGTGGACCATCTCCTCGGGCTTCTTCTGCAGCGCGAGCAGCTCGTCGGTGCGCAGGTAGCGCTCGTAGTCGCTCCCGCCGGAGCCTTCGAGCACGGGCTGCGAGAAGTCGTTCTCGGCGGCTTCACTCATCGGGGCGTCTCTCCTTTGAGGATCTCGGCCAGGGTGTCGAGGTCGATGTTTCCGCCCGACACGATCGCGACGACCCTACCCGTGCCGAGATCGCCCCGCGCCGCAGCGGCCAGTGCCAGCGCGCCCGCGCCCTCGGCGATCACGCGCAGGCGCCGGGCGAGCGTGCGGATCGCGGCGGCCGTCTCATCGAGGCTCACGGCGAGCGCGTCGTCGATCAGCGCGGCCACGCGCGGCCACATCTCTTCGAGCACGCCGCGGCTGCCCGAGCCGTCGACGAACGACGGCACGTAGTCGATCTGGGTCGGCTTGCCGGCGGCCTTCGCGGCGACCGCCGCAGCGGCGGTGTCCGGCTCGACGGTGTAGATGCGCGTCTTCGGCGAGCGCGCGCGCAGCGCGCTCGCGATGCCGCTGACCAGCCCGCCGCCGCCATAGGGGACGGCGACCGCGTCGATGTCGGGGAGGTCCTCGAGGATCTCGAGGGCGATCGTGCCGTTGCCGGCCATCACCGCGAGGTCGGCGACCGGGTGGACGAAGAATCCCTCGACGCCCTCGACGCGCCCGGTCATGATCGCCTCCCACCAGTCGGAGTAGGGGATCTTGAGCGTCGTCCCGCCGAGCCGCGCGATCGCCTCGAGCTTGGCCTCGGGGGCGTGGTCGGGCACCGCGATCGTCGCGCTGACACCGAGCTCGCGCGCGATCCAGGCGACGCCCTGCGCCATGTTCCCGGCGCTCGCCGTGACGAGGCCCTTGCTCACCAGCGCGGGGTCGGCGGCGCGGACGCAGTTGGCGGCGCCGCGGATCTTGAACGAGTTGACGGGCTGGAGCGTCTCGAGCTTGCACCAGATCTCAGCCGGCGAGTCCTCGAGCGGCAGCCGCACGAGCGGCGTGCGCACGGCGGCGCCGGCGACGCGCCCGCGCGCGGCCTCGATCTCAGCGATCGCGATCACAGCTGCGCCTCGATGCCGCCGCCCGCGCGGCGCGCGTTGGCGAGCGCAAGCTCGGCCGCGGCAAGATCCTCGACGCCCAGCCCGAGCGAGCGAAAGAGGGTTATTGCCTCCGCTTCGCTTCGGCCGGGGTGAGTGCCGACGAGCACCTCGCCGAGCTCGGCGCGGACGTGCTCGAGGCCGGCGATCGAGCCCTCCTCGATCGCCAGGCGAAACTCGCCCGCCTCGTTTGAGATCGAGACGCGGCTGTCGGTGAAGAGCTCGGCCGCGGCGACGGTTGCCGTGTCGATCTCGCGCGCCGAGGGGACGCTCGCGCCGATCGCGTTGACGTGGGTGCCGGGGGCGAGCCAGTCGCGCTCGAGGACGGGCTCGCGCGAGCTCGTCGCGGTGACGACGACGTCGGCGCCCTCGACGGCCGAGCGGGCGTCGGGCGCGACTTCGAAGGTGGTGGACTGCGTTTCCGCTGCGGCTTCGGCGAGCGCGTTTGCGTGCTCGGTGGTGGGCGAGAAGATCCGGACCGTTTGGAACGGCCGCGCGTGCATCAGCGCCTCGACGTGTGCGCGCGCCTGGACGCCAGAGCCGAGGATCGCGAGGGTCCGCGCGTCCTCCCGTGCGAGGAGCCGCGTCGCGAGCGCGGTCACGGCGGCGGTGCGGATCGCGGTTACCGCGGAGGCGTTCAGCACGGCGCTCGGCACGCCCGTCTCGCCGTCGAAGAGGACGACGACGCCCTGATGGGAGTCGAGGCCGCGGCTCGGATTGCCGGGGAAGATGCAGACCGCCTTGATGCTGTAGGCGGGGTCTGAGCCGCCGCGGTAGGCGGGCATCATCCCGAAGAAGCCCGACGAGCCCTCGGCGCGAAGGACCGAGCGAAGCGGCATCTCGGCCTCTTTGCGGGCGAGCGCGGCGAGGACCGCGGCCATCGCCTCGATGCACTCGCCCATCGGCAGATGGCGGACGACCTCCTCCTCGCCGAGGATGATCGCGCTCACGCGAAGAGCTCCCCGATCGCCCTGCGGTCGACCGGGCCAAGCGGCGACTCGAGCGCCTCGCGGACGGGTTCGAGATGCTCGGGGCGCATCGGCCCGACGACGATCCCGCCGACCTGCTCGCTGCCGAGCAGCCAGCTGAGCGCCGCGGCGGCCATCGAGATCCCGCGCGCGGCGCCGATCGCCTGGAGCGTCTCGAGGGCGTCGAAGACGGCGTCGGTCTGAAAGGTCACGTAGCCCTCGGGGCGCTGCGTCATCCGCGAGCCCTGCGGGAACTCCTCGCCGCGGCGGTACTTACCGGTCAGCCAGCCGCCGGCGAGCGGGCTGTAGACG
>Ga0070733_10002092_pt1 | contig 14505 bp, 8 predicted proteins | sample Coa_R1_9_FD_66450 | JGI IMG/M metagenome (GOLD analysis project Ga0070733, IMG submission 66450) | Surface soil microbial communities from Centralia Pennsylvania, which are recovering from an underground coalmine fire - Coalmine... | ecosystem: Environmental > Terrestrial > Soil > Unclassified ... | reverse complement strand
GCGCTGCTCAAGGCCGGCGCCGATCCCAATTTCAGAACCACGGACGGCGAAACTCCGCTCATGGCTGCGGCACGCAGCGGCAAAGTTGACGCGGCTAAAGTGCTTCTCGCCGCCGGAGCCGAAATCAACGCCAAGGAATCCTGGGGCGGTCAATCCGCGATCATGTGGGCGTCCGCGCAGGGCCAGGCCGACATGGTGAAGTTCCTCGCCTCGAAGGATGCCAGCCTCAACGATCACGGCAAGGTCAATCAATGGGAGCGCAAGATCATCCAGGAACCCCGCCCGAAGGATATGAACAAGGGCGGCTTTACGCCGCTCCACTATGCCGCGCGTGAAGGCTGCGTTCCCTGCGTCGAAAACCTGCTGGCTGCCCACGCCGATCCCGATTCCGAAGATCCCGACCGCGAAACGCCGTTGCTCCTCGCGCTGGAGAACATGCATTTCGACACCGCGGCTGTTCTGGTTAACGGCGGCGCCGATCTCGATAAATGGGACCTCTTCGGCCGCTCGCCCATCTACATGGCGGCTGACGTCTCAACGCTCCCGCTGAAAGGGAACGGCGCTGTTGCTGTCCTCCCGAGTCCGGACAAGCTCACCGCTATCGATGTCGCGCGCTTGATGCTCGAACGCGGCGCGAATCCGAACATTCAGTTGAAGCGCCGCCCGCCGTACCGCGATGTCCCGCAGGATCGCGGCGGCGACACCATGCTCGCTCAGGGCGCCACGCCGTTGTTGCGTGCCGCGCGCGGCGGCGACGATAAGTTCGTCGCGCTGCTGCTCGAGTACCACGCCATTGTCGATTTGCCGAGCAAGGAAAACATCACGCCGTTGATGGCCGCCGCCGGCGTCGATTACGGCTCCCGCGTCACACGTGGCCGCAACCGTACCGAAGAAGGCGTGCTGGCGACCATGGCTCTTCTCGTCAAAGCCGGCGCCGACGTGAATGCCCGCTCATTGCTCGACCGCAATGGCGGAGCTGGCTACCGCCCAGGCAGAAGTGCCGGCGCTGCCGCGGCCGCTGCGAGCGGTTTCGGCGCAGGTGAGAGCGTGGGCGAGCGCATCGCAAACAGCTTCCGTCGCGGCAGTCAAATGCCGAGCGCGGACGCCGTCCCGCACCAGACCGCGCTCCACGGCGCTGCCGAACACGGCTTCGATAAGTTCATCGAATTCCTCGTTGCCAACGGCGCCGACCTCACTGCCAAAGACGCCAACGGGCGCACGCCCCTCGACGTCGCCCGCGGCGCGGGCGGTGTTCGCGGCGGTCCCGATGCGTTCCCGAAAACCGTGGCGCTACTGGAATCCATGATGAAGGAAAAGGGAATCCCGGTCGCGGCCGTCACGGCCTCGAAGGAAAACTAAACCCGCGTGGGGCAGGCCATCGTTCCCCGTGGCCTGCCTTCTTGCAGTTAATTAGCCAAGCTAGTGCGCCTTGGCGGCGGCTTCTCGCTCTTTCGCGCGCGCCCCACTGAGGGAATCGAACATCGCATAGTTCCCCTCGTGGCATGCGTATTCGAAATTCCGGTAGCCGGGTTCCTGCGTCAGCGGGAATCCGATCTTGAACGGCCGGACATACGTGTTTGGATCGTCCACCGTCACTTCATACTGCATCTCGTTGGGTCCCACCCGCGTATAACGCTCCACCAGTTTCAGGGCATCGGTCAGCGGAACGCCCCAGCCATTGGCGCTCGCGGACGCCTTGCCACCCAGAAAATTCGTCGTCTCGACCACCAGCGTGTTCCCCTCCCAATGCCCTCGCGGATCGCCCATGTAGGTTCGGATGTTCGCGCTCGCGTGCGGGCGGCCGTCCAGCGGAATAATGCGGGCTTCATGCACCATTTCCTGCATGATCGCAACGTAGCCGGGGGACTGCACGATCTCTTGTCCGTTCCCATAGACCACCGGGTAGATGGAGCCGATCACGCCACGCGATATGCAGCGGATATAGTAGCTGAAGTCTTCCCAAGAATCGGCTTTGGGATTGTTGTTCGTGGCGGCCTCTCCGTGAGGTCTGTTGACCGCGGCGGGAACCAGCGCGGGCGTCTGGCCATCCGGCGGATCCACCACCAGCGACGTCTGCTTGCAGGGCCGCCGCGCGCTTTCGCCCCAGTGGTTTGGAGGGCCGGTACCCACGCGCGCATCCGGCGCCACCGTTTCCGCGGAATCCCTTTCGTGCCTCTGCTGGATTTGCTTCTCCTTATCGGCTAGTTCCTGCTCCGTATAATAGGCCCGGTTGCCGAAACTGGCGGGACGGTTCTCCGGGGTGCCGATGCAGTCGTCGCCGGTCCACGTGCCCTGCATATCGGGATCGCCCCACGGCGTCTTCGGCTGTACCCAAGTCTTGCCCGCGGAAGAAGCTTTGGGCGCCTGGGCCGCCGCCGGCTGCGCTGTCAGCACACAAATCGAAACTGCGGACGCTATCGCGGCGGAGGTTCCAAACAATCGGTATCTCATAAACGCACCCATGCTACTTCACCTGAACAGGCGGTGCAACCGTCCATGCCGTGGGGGCGGATCTCCGCACAGATCCCGCGCGTGCCCTGCCAACGCAGGTAAAGAGCCATGAGATGTTATCCGATACCCGGACTCATTGGCTCATCCGGCATGAATTGCCCACCCATGCCCGCTAGTCGCAGTCGAGTCACCTCCCCACTTCGATCTCCACCGGTCGCGCAACCGAAAACACGTCGGGCGAGTAATATTCGTACACCCTCGATTCGAACGTCCGGGCGCGTATCGGATACTTCGCCCGCAGCCGGAACGGCAGCTTGAACTCACTGCGCGGCGCGATCGAATCGAAATACAGTACCGCCTGCGTCGATGTCAGGCTGTACTTCTCGAGCCGTCCGCTCTTCTGCCCCGTGCTCCTGGCGCGGTAATCCTGCAGATCTTCGCCAAGCAGATCGAATCCAGGCGGAATCCCGAGATCCACCATCACCATGTTGGCCGCCGTCGCGAGGTTGTTCCGAACGGTTGCCGTCGCCATCGCGATCTGATCCTGCGCCAGCCGCGTCCGGTCGTAACTGACTTCGATCGAAAGCGGCTCACCCGCCGGCTGCGCGCTCCATGGCGTAAAATACCGACCCGCGACTTGATACGCCAGGCTTCCTTCCCCGGTGAAGCGCACTTCCACCGCATTCGCGGCCCGCGCATCCACATCTTTAAAAACGAACTGATGCAGCAGGTCGTTGTTCTCCGCGGTCAGCGCGACGCGCCCGGCCACCTTACCGTTCAGCAGCACCTCCGCCACGCCCTTTGCCGTCGCGCCGCCCTTCTCCGCCGCCAGAAGCATCGCGCGCAGCGCCATGATCGTCGCCTGCGTACTTCCCCATGTTCCGGCCGCGTCTTTCTTCGCGACGATGTAATTCATCGCTTTCGCCGCGATTGCGCTCTCGCTCCCCTGTTTCAGCAGCGCCTGCACCGCAAGGCCCGTCGTCTCGACCGCCGCACTCACGCCGGTTGCATACATGCCGGTTTCTTCCGACTTCCACCACGTCTGGTCGCCCTGCTCCGTTCGAGCGTCGACCAGCAACCGCATCGCCTCCGCCGTGAAACCGGCGTCTTTGCCATATCCTGTCGCGAAATTCGCCAGTACGGCCAGCGTGTAGGCATCCGGTTTCGCCGCAGCCGGCAGGTGCGACTCAATGTACCGTTTCGCATTGTCCACGGCCGGTCCCTGATAGCCCGTTGCGTTGAGCGCCCAGGCGATGTACGCCGTAATGCGCAGCGCGTCGCTGTTGTACCGGTTCGTGGCGCCTTCGTTGATGAATGACGCGTCGGGCCTCCAGCTGCCGTCCGCCTGCTGCTGCATCGCGAGCCACTGCTGCGTGCGCCGGATCACGCGATCGTCCACGTCGTGCACCTTCGCCATGTCGCTGAACTCCATCAACCCATAGCCCGTCAAAATCTTGTTCGCCGGCGCATTGCCGAACCAGGAAAATCCGCCGCCTTGTACCTCAAACGTCAGGAGCCGCTGATAACCGCTCCCGATATAGCCTTCCGCTTTGGCGCTGATCTCGGGCGTCGCCTTCTTCGTGCGCTTCATGTAGTCGAGCGCCAGCACGTTCGGATAGGTGCTCGACGATGTCTGCTCAAAGCACCCGTACGGCATGCGCAGCAGGCTGTCCATGCCCTCCACCACCTGGCTCAGCGGACCCGGATACAGCCGCACGAACACCGTGCCCGACTCCGGAATTGCGTTGGCGGGAAAACTGACCGTGTGCTGCGCAACGGCTTCGAGCCGCCCGTTGAACACGATTGTCCGCTCCCGCCCGTTCGGCACCACTTCTATTTCGCGCACCACGATGTCGGCGCGTTTCGCCGCTCCATCCATCTCGGCCCGCAGCGTCAGTTTGAATTTCCCGATCCGCTTCGCCGCCACATTAAACTGCGCGGCCCCCACACGTCCCGATTCCACCGCAATAACCTTCTGCGGCGAATCTCCTTCCGCCGCGAACCAGTCCCCTTCCTCGAGCCGCAGCCGAACGCTGCCGCGCGATCCCGCATAGTTGTAAATTGCGACCGGAATGGTCACTTCATCCCCCTGCGTGAGCGTCGCCGGCAGATCCATTTCGGTGAAGAAATCCTGGAAGACCTTGAGGCTCGACGTGCTGCTTCCGAGTGCGCCCTGGCGCGTCGATGCCAGCATCGCCATGCGCCACGTGGTGATGTTGTCCGCGATCGGAATCGTGATGCTCGCCCGCCCGTCATGGTCCGTGATGATTTCGGGCGACACATAGAGGGATTCCGGGAACCATGAGCGCACGTGCCTCTCTTCGGCGGCAGGCGCGGTCTTGAGGTTCGCGACCGTTGCCATTCGACCGTTGATCGGGAGCGCCACCGACGCCGCCGGCGCGGCGGGGGCCATCATAGCCGCGATAGCGCCGCTTTCAGTTTTAAGCAATGGTGCTTCTGCATTAACTATGACCATTTCTGTCGTGGCGCCGACTTCCAGCATCACATCGATCACGGCTTTGTCGGCATCGCGCAGAGGGAACCGCCGGACGGCCTTTTTGAAGCCTGCCGAGAACGATTCGACCGTGTAATCCCCTGCCGGCAGGCCGTCCACGCTGAACTTCCCGCGGGCGTCAGTCGTTGCTGTATACCTCGTACCGGTTGTCGTGTTGAACAAAATCACTGTCGCGAGGGGAATAACGCCGCCGGCCGGGGCTGATACAGTTCCTGCGACCTCGGCCCTCCGATTCACCGCGCCGCGGCCACGCGTGATTCGGATAGAACCGCCGGCCGAGCACCAGGGATTCGCGACGTTCATCACCAGATCGTCGCCGTTGTAGAATTGTCCATCGGGGCCAGCGTTGCGCACCGTGACGAGTCCCGCGTAAGGCCGCTGATCGATCTGCAGTCTCTGCCCCCACGGATCGACAATCCTCAGTCCCGCCAGCTCCTGCTGGCCGCAGACATCCTGCCGCCTTGGGTCGTCGCCATCCGCAGGCTCAAGGAGCCTCTCCAGTTGCGCGATCATGTGCGCCTGATAACGTCCCCTGTAAGCAACCGCTCTGCCCTGTGGCACCTCCTTTCCGAAATCGAATGACGCGTTGTTGGCCTCGGTCGCTTCCATCGCCGAAAACAGGGCGCGTGCGGCACGATCCCGCCTGGCATCCTGCGCCGGGTTCACGGACGAAATCGTCTCCGGCAGGCCGATCGAATGAACCTCGTAGCGCGGCTTCATCATTTCCTGCTCGAGATAGAAGAACACCTTGGCAAATCCCGGCTGCTTCTCCGCCATCGCGAACACTGCCTGGTCCACCACCTCCAGCCCCATCGCCGCCTGCACTCCTTCGCCGCGGCCGTTCGTCACGCGGAACCCGATGTGCGCTTCAGCGCCTGGTTTGTAAGCCGGTGCGTCCGCGGACGTTTCAATTCGGAGCTCGTCCGCGGGCTGCACAAACACCAGCCTGCGGTCCCCCACGGGACGCGCATCGCGCCCGAAAAGATAAGCGTGAAATTCGAGGGTACCGGCCATTGCCGCGGTAGCCGCCAGGTCCAGATCCGCATGTCCGTCCACAATGTCGAGGTCATGGGTCGCAATCGTCTGTCCGTCCTTCGCGAGGTCGATATACGCATTTCCCCGTTCCTTCGTGGACCAGACCTGCAGCCGCACGCGATCGCCCATGCGATACAGCGCTTTGTCGGCGTGCAGCAGAATCGCGTCCATCCCGCCACGCGACGCGAGCGACACCGGAAACGCCGTGTTATTGCCCTCGCTGTCCTTCGCCTCGATCCGGATCTCCGTCGTTTTTCCCGACCCCATCACCTGCACCGTGGCCACGCCGCTTTGGTCGGTGGTCGCGTTCTCATCGCCGAGATCCGTGTGCACCCGGACCTGCGCCTTCGCCGGTGTCCCGTCCGGATAGGCCGCAAGAATAAACAGTTCATTCTTCAGCCCCGCCGCCAGCGCGCCGCCCTGCGGAATGGCGGTTATCAGCAGTGGCGATTCACTCACGTTCACCGCTTCCCCATGCGTCTCGCTGTGCCCGGCGTTGTCCTTGACCGTTGCTTCGATCGTCACCGGCGCCGCGCCCTGCGTCAGCGGATGTCCGGCGAAAAACTCCGGCAGCCGAATGTCGAAATGAAATGCGCCTTCCGCGTCCGTCGTGCCTTTCGCCTGTCCGGCATCGAAGGATTCCACATCGCGCCCCGTCGCTTTAACGACTACATCTGCATGATCTACCGGCTTTCCGAAAAAGTAGTTGGAGCGCACTGTCCCGGTCACATGATCTCCCGGCCGATAGCCGCGCTTTGCCTTCGCATCTTTTCCGGCGAGATCGAGGTCCACTTTGAAACGCGGCAGCGCGTAGCGCGCAACCTCGAGCGCTACCTCCGCTTTGTTCTGCGCCGCGGCGTTGCCGTTGGCATCCATGAAGGCGCGCAGATGGTACGTTCCGAGGTTGACTTCATCCGCCAGGGTGAATTCCGCCGACGCGATTCCATACGCATCTGTCTTTGTGATCTTCCGGAATACTTTGTTTCCGCGTGAGTCTTCGACTTCGAAACTCAGCCCGCGTCCGCCGGTCGCCTGATGATTTGCCTGGTCAAGCGCCAGCGCACGTATGTGCATCGTCTGCCCTGGCTGATAAACCGGCTTTTCCGTTGTCAGCAGGATTGACGCTTTCTCTTCGAGCCGTATCTCCCGGGTGAAATCGGCCGCGCCCAGCGGCGTGTCAACGATATACCGCAGCGGAAGCGTTCCCGCCAATCTGGCCGGAAACCGGAACTCCGCGCGTGTTGTGCCGTGTGTATTCAGCAGGCCCGTATAAAGCGTCTGCGGTTTGCTCCCAGGCGTTTCGAGCTCGATGCGCAGGGATCCGGATTGGATCACAGTCTGGTTATCCGCCTCGGTAACGATCAACCGCACCGCGGCCGCGCCTCCGCTCATATACTTTTGCTGATCCAGCACGTGCACCACGGGACGGCGCAGGATCTTCGAAACCGAAACGATTCCTTCAAGCGCCGCACTCCGCTCATTCGCGTAAGCGAATCGATAGCGCAGCCGGTGCCAGACCAGGTCGTCGACCGTCAACGCTTCGCGCACTGCAAGATCCTGCTCGCGGAAGCCGCGTCCGGCAGGTAAGTTCACGATAGTGTCCGCGCCTGCGACCACGCGGTCCTCCGGATCCAGCAGTTCGACAGTCAGGTTGCCTTCGCCGCCGTGCGGCGCACTGAACGGTATTTCGACACGCAGCACGCCATGAACGTACGTCGCCGACACCGGACCGTTCTCACGCGATTGTGCGAGAGTTGTAAACACTGCGACCAAAGCGCAGACAAGGAGCGCCAAACCAGCAGCAAAAAGCGTCGCGGACCTTTTCATGACCGACCTCCATTCCTGAGAACGGACGCCGTCGCGAATCTTGCAGATATTTTTTGGAGTCAGCGCGGCGCGGGCGCAGGAGACCAGCGGAGGCCGTCCGCGCTCAGCCAGGTCGACGCGGGATCGGTCGTCAACTCGAACGCCCCTTTCGCATTGACCGCGACGCGCACGATCCTGCCTTTCCACTTGCCGTTGATGCGCTTCCAGCTCTTTCCCCCGTCTTCGCTGCGAAAAAGGGCTCCCGCCGAATCGACCGCTGCTACGAGTCTCGCTTTGACCGCGAGGCTGACTGGATTCGATCCGTCCGGCAGTGTGTGGGTGGTGCCCAACGGGAGAGCGGGGAGGCTGCGGCCATTAATCGGCAATTGCGCGACAGGCGTCGAGTCCACCGAGTGCGCGATCTCACCGCTCTCGGTCTTCAGCAGCGGCGCTTCCGCGTTAACGGCGACCGCTTCGGTCGACGCACCGACTTCGAGCCTCGAGTCCACCCGCGCGATGATCTGCGGCTCGAGATTGATCGAGGGTTCGACGAACTTCTTGAATCCCATCGAGTTGACGCTCAATTCGTATCGGCCCGGTAGCAGGCCCGAGAGGCTGAACTGCCCGCGTGCGTCGCTCGTCGAGGAATACGTCGTTCCGGTGTTTTGGTTCTTCAATTCGACCTGCGCTCTGGGAATGACCGCTCCCGCGGGGTCGGTAATCGTTCCGGTGATGCCGGCCGCTTCCGATGGCGCGGACAAACGGGCCACAGCGGCGGGCGGCGGTGGCGGCGGCGCCGCAGGTGCGTTCAGGGCCTGTACCGGAGGCGCAGCCGCGGGAGGCGCAACAATGGTCGCCGGCGCCGCGGCCGAGGAAGCTGGGGGTGCTTGCTCTCGTTTCAGAGGAGCGCGTTGAACAGTGGTCTCCCCGCTGGCAGCAGGCCGTGGTTCGGGAGTCGGCTGCACCGTTTTCGGCTCTGGTGCCGTCTCAAGCGCCGGTTTGGCGGTTGCAACGGCCTGAGCCGGCGGTTCCGCCGACCGGATCATCCGGTACAGCCCCACCGAGAAAAACACCAGGATCACCGTCGCCGCCGCGGCCGGCAGCATTGGCCGCAACAGGTTTTTCCGGAACGGAACCGCTGCTTCCCTCACTGGGGCCAGCTCTTCGGTCTCCGCCGCTTCTCGCGCCAGAAACACTACCTCGCGGCAGCGTGCACAATCCGCCAGATGCGTGAGACACTCCGCGCGTTCATGTTCCGGCAACACGCCTTCAATAAAAGCGTTCAGCGCGTCCGGGTCGGGATGCAGTCCGGGATGTAATTCTTCGCTCATGTTTCTTCCCGGCTCGGCATTCCCTTCCCGGAGAACGTTTCACTTCGCGAAGCTTGCAGCAGGCCTCGCAGGTTGATGTCGATATCGCGCGGATCGGCGCCCATAGCCTCTTCCGCCGCCGCCCGGCTCATCCCGTTCGACTGCAACCTGCCCAGCAGTTCTTCGCGCAGTCGCGTCGTCAGCCGCTGTATCCGCCGGCTCACTGTCGCCTCATGCACACGAATGATTTTGGAAATCTCCAGCAGCGTCCTCTCATCCAGAAACCATGCCGACAGCAGAAATCGCTCCTCCGCATCGAGTGTGCCGAGAGTCTCCTTCAATGCCGCGCATAGCTGCCTGACCGCGCCCTCCTCCGGCACAACCGCAGCCGCTGCCGCCGGGAACTCCTTTGACGGGAGCTCCGTCTCGCGATGCGTGCGCCTGTGCCGGTCCACATTTCTCTGCGCCAGCGTCGCTCGCAGAAATCCCGCGAGCGATCCGCGCCCCGAATAACCGGCCAGCGGCGAAACCCGTTCCCCGCCGCGCGAGCTCAGCCCGAACATTTCCGGCCAGAGCGAATCGGCCAATTCCTCGCCGGCTGCTTGCGATCCGGTCATGGCCGTCGCCGCCCGCGTCAGCGGTTCGCGATACCGCGCCATGAACTCGCGCCACGCCGCATCGCGCCCCAGTGCACACGCCTGCGCCATGGCGAGGTCCTGCAGCTGAAGTCCCCGCAGGAAGTTGCCGATCTGCGCACGGCCCGCACTGAGTCCCGCGGCCAGCCCAAAGTTGTAACGGGTTCCGACCGCGAGCAGTGCACCGGCAAACTCGTCTCGCCGCAGATTCACCGCGTCGCACCGCGCTTCCCGCCAAAACTCTTCAATTGAGAGTCCCGACAGCTCCGTGAGGCCTCGCATTGCGTCGAGACTGGAACTCGCGATGGCTGGCGCGGAATCCAAACTTCACTATATAGCGATCGCGACCCGCCGATTACTCCTCCGAAATCGTCGTGCCGTCGGAAGTTCAGCACATCATTGGAGACCAAATCGCTAACGCGACGTTTTTGTGGCGCAGACGATCGTTTTCCAGTCGTCTGCGGCAGTCGTGGCAGGCGGCGGAGCGGCAACAGAGGTAAAACCGGCGAATGGCCGCCGCGCTTCCGCACTACCCGGGGAAAGCAAAGCGCAATTTCGCGAAGCGTCGCATCAGTTTCGAAACGGCGAAACAGGTCTTTTCGATCCTTGGCTGATGGTGCTCCGGGACTGCTGGGTTGACGGCGAGCTTCGGCAAAATCACGAGCGAGGATACGCGCAAGGCTTATGAGGAGCGGGACAGGCGCTTCGGCAAATACCCTGACGCCGCCACGCCCTCCGGAGCGATGGGCGAAGGCCACGTCACGCGCGTCAACGAAATCTGCGGGAGCGAATGGCCTCGGAGTTGCGAGATAGGACTCCGGACGAGAGGGCGTTCTCGTTCCTAACCCCGTTTTTGGCGCTCAGCCTCCGAAGTAGTGGGCTCGCCCGCTGCATCCCCGCCGCGCGATTTGGTCGTCAACTTCTTCTGGCGGCTCGTGCTCTGGTAGTGCGGGCTGTATTCCAGTCCGTATGGTGTCATGACCTGCAACCTGGCCTTCTCGTCGTAGAACGCCTGACTGGATTGGTGTCGCGCCGCGATCTCCTCTTCCGTGCCGTCGCGGAAGGTGATCTCTTCTCGTGGCACAAAGATCACCTGCCCGATCGGCATGCTGTGTGACGCAGAAATTGTTTCGCCCGGCTGGAGGACATAGCGGAACTCGGAGTCGTGAACGTACCAGTCGGTCTCGACGCGGATCACCAGCATCGGGGCGACGGGCCGCTCGATCATGTTGAAGACCGGAGTGTAGACCGTGTCCCAGCCCTGCGGGGTCTGGAAGTTCCACGCCCCCCGCAGAGTCACGGCGCCCGCCGGCGTCCCAAGGTCATCCTGGGAGATGAACATGGCGGGCATCAAGTGGGCGATTTCGCGGGTTTGCGGTGTGTCCTGGATGTGCATCCTGATTTCCCGTTTGGTGGCGCCGATCCCGCCCACCGGCAGCAGATACGTGACGGTAAAGAGCGGTTCCCACTTTTTCCCTTTGGTGTTCACCGAGTAGACAAACTGATAACGGCCCTCCCCCTCATAGCCGATTTGAAAGGTCTCCTTTTCAGCGAGCGGGGGATGGACAAGGAAGCCCGCGGTGCTGCCGGCCTCGAGCACGGGACAGTGGCGGGCGTGCTGTGGCAGAAGGGGGCGCTGGGCTTCGCGGCGCGGCCGAACACCGACTCCGGGCCTGTACGGGTTGGGAAAGAGTCCTACTTCCATCTCGGAATTATCGCATCGCCGAAAACACGCGATGTTCCGCGACCCTGGGCATACCCTCTCCGGTTCCGCGAAATCAAAACTAAAATCAGCATAGAATCAATCACTTGCCGTCGCCATGCACAAAGAACGCCCCAGGCGTCTGAGAGAATGACGACGGAAACGAACGCGGAACGCCCGGAAGTTCGATCGCAAAACGAAACGAAGTCAACGAATTCAAATGACCTCCATATTAGAAATCGAAGCCTCCCGAGCCAACGGCGCCAAATCCCGCGGTCCGGTCACTATCGCTGGACGGCTCGCAGCCTTGGCCAACTCGGCCAAATGCGCGGGAACTGTCACGCAAGCTGGCCAGGCGCGCTCCGCCCAGAACCCGATCCGTCACGGAATCCTCGCCGAATCCGTCGTCCTCGACGGTGAATCGATCAAATGGTTCACCGAGGTCCTGTCCACTTTGCAGCACGAGTTCCTCCCCGTCTCCGCCATCGAACTCAGGTACGTTGAGACCATGCCCTCGGCCGAGTGGCGTCGGCCCGCCATCGAAACCCATAGGCAGGATGTCGCCATCCGCTATACCGGGCACGCCTTCCGCGCCATAAGTGACGAATCCCGCTATGATCGCCGGAAAGCGCGGCGAGGAAACCACCGTTTTGCACGACCAGGCAATTTCCACATTGCGTCCGTGCACGTTCTTGCGAGGCAACCCCACGAACCTAAAGGCCGAAGCCGCCGATTTACGCGAAACGCATCTAATGAAAACGCGGAACGAAGTGAACCTAACCTCGGGTAATTACGGATGCCAACTACGGATGTCAATTACCGATGCGGGCTACGGATACTGACTCGCATTCTCCAAGGCTTCCCCAAGCGTCGGCCAGGACAGAACCCATGCGCGTCCTGATACTCTCGCCCGAACCCCCTTATCCGCTGCACGGCGGCGGCGCCTTTCGAACTGCCTCCCTGCTCCACTACTTCGCCCGTTTCGCGCAGGTGGATCTCATCCTGATATCGGAAAGCGGCCGTCCCGCGCCCCTTCCCACCGGCCTCGTGCGCGAACAGAAAATCGTCCCGCTCCCACACCACAACCGCGGCATGGTGGCGCGCTATCTTCGCAACGCAAGCCGCGCCCTGCGAGGCGTCCCGCCGCTCATCGACCGTCTCGCCGGCCTCTCCGCGCCCATCGAAGGCGCCATCCTGGAACTTGGCAGTCGGCGTTATGACCTCGGCATTGTCGAGCATTTCTGGTGCGCCCCCTACGTGGATCTACTGGCCAAATACTGCACCCAAACGGTCCTTAACATGCACAACGTGGAGTCCATGCTCCATGAGCGATACGCCGGCCTGCCCGGGACCGAGCCATTGGTCCGGGCAGGACACCGCCGGTTCGCGGCCGCTTCGCGAAAGCTGGAATCGGCGCTGCTGTCGCGCTACTCGGCCGTCCTCGCCGCATCGGAGGAGGATGCGCGGCTCACCCGGGAAAGGGCGCCCGAATCCCGGGTCCAGGTGTATCCGAATTCTCTTCCGCGTGTCGTTTTGCCCCAGTCCCGGGAATACTCGCGGCTGGTCTTTTCGGCGAATTTCGAATACCAGGCCAATATCGACGCCGTCCGGTTCCTGGTGAACGAAATCTGGCCCAGAGTTCTGAAGGAAGCTAAGCCACTCCATCCCGATCTTCGCCTTCGCCTGGTCGGCCGCGGCGACGGGTTCATCCGCCATCTCCTGCCCAACCTGGAGGCCTATGGAATTGAGCTCACCGGGCCCATCGACGACGCCCTCGCCGAGATCGCCCAGGCCCGCATCGTCGTAGCTCCCCTCCGCGCCGGCAGCGGCACCCGCATCAAGATTCTGGAAGCTTGGGCCGCCGCCCGTTGCGTCGTTGCCACCCCTTTGGCAGCCGAGGGCCTCGACGCGCGGGACGAAGTCAACATCGCTCTCGAATCCGACCCGGCCCGGTTCGCCGCCCGCATCGTCCGGCTGCTGGACGACGACGCTTCCAGGCAACGGCTGGCGGTCGGCGGGCGTCATACGTTCGAGGATCTGTACTCTTGGGAAGCCGCGTGGAAAACCCTTGATCTTAATCTGCAACTTACTCTCCGGTCGGGGTTTGACCGATATACTGGAGGCTTCTGATGCGCTTCGCCGTTGATGCTCACGCGATCGGACGCCACCTCACCGGCAACGAAGTCTATATACGCAGCCTCCTCGGCGGGTTCGCGGAAATAGACCGCCGGTCGGAGTTCATCGCCTATCTGTCGGAACTAGGCGCGGAACGCTGGATTCCGGAGCGCTTTCAGGTGCGACGCGTCTCCGCCAATCCGTATACCCGCCTCGGCTGGGAACTGGGGCGTTTGATCCGCGCGGATGTCCCCGATCTGATCCACGTTCAATACACCGCACCCCTGCTGGCCGGAATTCCCATCGTCGTAACCGTGCACGACGTCAGTTTCCTCGAACATCCGGAATACTTCACCGCCTCCCGGCGCTCGCAGCTTCGCCTCACGGTGGGCCAGACCGTGAAACGCGCCGCCCGTATATTGACCGTGAGCGAATTCTCGCGTGACGCCATCCTGCGCGCCTACGATGTCGCTCCTGAAAAGGTCCGCGCCATCCCCAACGCGGCCAGCCCCGAGTTCCGCATCATCGGCCGCGAACGCGCGCAAAGGTCCATAAGGAACCTGCTGCGCTTCGACGCCCCGTTCGTTTTGTCGGTAGGCGACCTCCAGCCGCGCAAGAATCAGATCGGCTTGATTGCCGCGTTCTCAAAACTCCTCACCGATTGTCCGCAGTTGAAGCATCATCTGGTCCTGACCGGCAAATCGACATGGTTTACGCCCAAGGTGATCGAGGCGGCGCGCTCCTGCGGGTTCGCATCGCGCATTCACTTCACCGGCTTCGTCAGCGACGAGGACCTGCTGGAGCTTTACAACGCCTGCGATTGTTTTGTTTTCCCTTCTTTCTATGAAGGATTCGGCCTGCCCATTCTCGAAGCCATGGCATGCGGACGCGCAGTGGCCTGCTCCAATACCTCCTCCATGCCGGAAGTGGCCGATG
>Ga0070733_10002091_pt1 | contig 14508 bp, 10 predicted proteins | sample Coa_R1_9_FD_66450 | JGI IMG/M metagenome (GOLD analysis project Ga0070733, IMG submission 66450) | Surface soil microbial communities from Centralia Pennsylvania, which are recovering from an underground coalmine fire - Coalmine... | ecosystem: Environmental > Terrestrial > Soil > Unclassified ... | reverse complement strand
GTCCTTCTTCGAGCGGCACCTTGGGCGACCAGTCGAGCAGGGCCTTGGCTTTGGCAATGTCGGGGCAGCGCTGTTTGGGGTCGTCGGCCGGCAACGGCTCGTTCCTCAAGGGGGATTTCGAACCCGTCAGTTTCAAGACGAGCTGCGCCAGCTCGATCATCGTGAATTCGCCGGGGTTGCCCAGGTTGATCGGCCCGGTCGTCGTGTCCTGGTCCATCAGACGAATAAAACCCTCCACCAGGTCGTCGACGTAGCAGAACGAGCGCGTCTGGCGGCCCTCGCCGAAAATCGTCAGAGGGATCCCTCGCAGGGCCTGCGTTACGAAATTCGAAACGACCCGGCCGTCGTGCGGATCCATCCGCGGCCCGTACGTATTGAAAATGCGGGCAATGCGGATTTCCAGCTTGTGCTCGCGGTGGTAATTCATGCACAGCGATTCGGCAACGCGTTTGCCTTCGTCGTAGCAGCTTCTGGCACCGATTGGATTGACGTGCCCCCAGTACTCTTCCGTCTGCGGATGGACTTCCGGATCGCCGTAAACTTCGGATGTCGACGCCTGAAACAGCCGCGCACGGCACCGCTTGGCCAGCCCCAGCATGTTGACCATGCCCACCGTCGACGTCTTGATCGTCTTGATGGGATTGAACTGATAGTGCGGCGGCGAGGCGGGACATGCCAGGTTGTAGATCTGGTCGGCCTCGACGAACAGAGGATGCACGATATCGTGCCGGATTAATTCGAACCGCGGGTTCGGCAGCAAATGCGCTATGTTGGCCTTGCGACCGGTAAAGAAATTGTCGACACAGACGACTTCATCGCCCCGCGCGAGCAGCCGCTCGCACAAGTGGCTGCCTACGAATCCCGCCCCGCCGGTTACGAGAATGACCGCCATGAGATTCCTCTAACGGCTTGGACTGACAATGCAAAAAACGTATTGATTTCGACACACAACCTCAGGAGAAGTTCGCTGTTAGAATCTCTCTCACCTGCCGCACAAGGTGGCAGGGGTCGGGCCATTGGCTAAACTGTATCGCGTATCCGGGTTGACAGTCTGCCAAATTCGTCCGCCCGGGCGCTTTGTTCTAGCCGATTTCTCGAAAACGTACCACAGGGAGAGGCTCATGCGGTGTCTGACCCAGGGCGAGCGGCTGACCTACGTGAAGACCAAGATCGTCTCCACGGTGGGACCGGCCAGCAGCACGCTCGAAATGCTCACCGAACTGGTGCTGGCGGGGACCGACGTGTTCCGCCTCAATTTCGCGCACGGCACCCATGCATGGCTGGCGGGGATCGTCGCCACGATTCGCAAGATTTCGCGGGATCTCGACCGGCCGATCGGCATTCTGGGGGATCTTTCGGGGCCCAAGATCCGACTTGAAGATCTTCCCGGTGGCGTCATCCACTGCCGTGCCGGCGAGAAATACGAATTCGTGCGCACCGCGAATCCTGCCCGGCCCGAGCGGCTGACCTGCACCTACGAGAATCTGGTCAACGAGCTGAACCCGGACGACCGCGTACTGTTGGCCGACGGTACCGTGAGCATGCGGGTCGTCGAAAAACACGCAGCCGAGGGGCGCGTGGTGTGCGCCGTCGAGCAGCCGGGCGACATCCGCAGTCGGCAGGGGCTGAATCTGCCGGGGGTCGTGCTGAGCACGCCCAGCCTGACTGAAAAAGATCGCGACGACCTGGTCTGGGCGGTCGCCAACGGCGTCGATTTTATCGGGCTGTCGTTCGTCCGCAGCCCCATCGACATTACCGAACTGCGGCAGGCGATTGCTGATTTGAAACCCGGTTACCAACCCCAAATCGTCGCCAAAATTGAAAAGATGGAAGCGGTCAATCAACTGGAACAGATTCTCGATGTCACTGACGTGGTCATGGTGGCTCGCGGAGACCTGGGAGTTGAAGTCGACCTGGCGCTGGTCCCCATTTTCCAAAAGCGGATCATCCGCCTGTGCAACCAGCACCGGATTCCGGTGATTACCGCCACGCAGATGCTCGACAGTATGACGCACAACAGCCGTCCTACGCGGGCCGAGGCGGCCGACGTCGCAAACGCCGTCCTCGACGGCAGCGATGCGGTGATGCTGTCGGGTGAAACGGCAGCCGGCAAGTATCCTGCCGAGGCGGTCGCCACCATGAGCCGCATCGCCCATGAGGCCGAACGCATCCTGCACCCGCACCGGCAGGTCGATACGCAGACTCAGCCGCGCTCGCGGGCCCTGGCCGTCACAGAAGCGGTGACCCTGGGGGTCTCGCGAGCTGCCGACCATCTGGGGGCCGACCTGATTGTCGTCGCCACTCGGGGGGGCAAGACGGCCATGGCCATGTCGCGGCAGCGCAGCCACACACCCATCCTGGGAATCAGCGACAGCCCGGAAACGGCCCGCCGCATGTGCCTGTACTGGGGAGTGACTCCACTGCACCACGACCCGTTGAACGTGCCGGCTCAAGACCTGCTCAAATTCGTCGTCGAGTGGTGCCGCGAGCAGAATATTCTGAAATCCGGCAGCAAACTCGTGCTGGTGGCGAGCACGAATTGGTCGGCCGAGGGGCACGACCTGATGCTGGTGCACGCGATCCCATAGAAGCCTATGTTTCTCAGATGCGCGCACGGTGCGCGCATCTATAAGCAACCCATTTTGCAATTTTCATTTCGCAATTTTCAATGCGTTTCCCGACAAATTGAGCCAATCTACGAATTACGTCATTGCAAATTGAAAAATGCAATTGAAAATTAAGGACGCGGCGAGTGAGGCTCAATTGGGCTTCGCCGGCACTTCGCGTTTGAGCGTGCCGGCTTCGATCTCTTTGACGACTTCGGCGATCAGTGCCGGGTCCTTCATTTTGATCAGGTGCTCGACGCGAGATTTGGGAACCTTGAGGCGCACCATCGTTTCTTTCGCCTGCGTCCAGAGTTTTTCGAGCTTCTTCTGGCCTTCGGCCAGATACAGATTTGTGACCAGCTCGGCCAGCCGCTGCTCGTCGACCTGTTCGCGGTTATCGTAGTACCGCCGGATAATTTTCTTCTGATATTCGCTGTGTTCGGCCATGATGTGGACAATTTAACGCGGGATTTCAGATGCGGCAATGGCTACTTCTTCTCGGGTTCGATCAGCTCGATCAGCCCGGCATCGATGTATTGGCCGCCTCCCGTCTGATGGCAGTGAATGGCAATCGAGTTTTTCCCGGCGTGCAGCGATTTGCGCGCGTCAGGACGGATTTCGTACCACTCATAATTGGTCGTGTACCCCGACGTTTTCGCCGCCAGAACGCCGTTCAGATAGACCTCGGCATCCTCGTCGTGGTGGATCAACAGCAGCAGCCGATCAAGCGGCTGTTTGTCGAGCAGAACAAAATTGCGGCGGACCCAGATATCGGCAGATTTCCATTCGGTGCGGATCGATGTGCCGGGAGTTCCTGTCGTGCCGAATCCGCCTGGGCCGGTTTGCCAGCTTGAATCGTCGAAATTGCCGCGGAACCAGTCTTCGGTGGGCTTCGTCATTGTGAACCGCCAGTCCTGCGGCTCTTTTTGTGACGTCGCGACGACAACCTCGACACGGGGAGCCGGCCCATAAAGTCGGCGGTGAGCTTTGGCGATCGTATCGGGTTTCAGCTTGATAATTCCCCGGTCGTAGGTCAAAAGGCCGTTGACCTCGACTTCCACGTCGGTCGTTTGCGTGTAAACGGCCGCCGAAAGCCCCGGTGAACCGATCAGCGGGTGCATGCGGGTGACCAGGTTCAAGTATGCGGCCGTGAGGTCTTCGAACGTGTCGAATTTACGATAGCCCCAATTGTCGGCACTTTGCCAGGTATGGTTCTCGACAGGCAAACCGAGACCGCCGAATTCGCCGAGCACCGCAGCGCGGTGTTCTTCGGGGGCCGGCGAAGCGGGACCAGGATAAACGTGAATGTCGTGCACGTCTCCGGCGGGAAAGTCATTCCACCCGCTGGCACAGTTCACGAGTCGTGTCGGATCGTGCTCTTTGACCAGTTTGGCGATGCGTACTGTGTCGAACTGCCCCCAGCCCTCGTTGAAAGGGACCCACATGACGATGCTGGGGGAATTATGATGAGTGTCGATCAGCGCCTTGAGCTCGCGTTCGAAGTTCTCGACAGTGGTCGGCGGGCGCGTCCCTTCGCCTTTTCCTGACGGGATATGGCCGTCGGCGCTGCTGGGCATGTCCTGCCAGACCAACAGGCCCAGCTTGTCGCACCAGTGATACCAGCGGGCCGGCTCGACCTTGACGTGCTTGCGGGCCATGTTGAACCCGAACTGCTTGGTGATCTCAATATCGTACCGCAAGGCTTCGTCGGTCGGCGCCGTGTAGAGGCCGTCGGGCCAGAACCCCTGATCGAGCGGGCCCAACTGAAATACCGGCAGATTGTTGAGCATGATCCGCGTGACGCCATGCTCGTCTTTGGCCAGCGAAATTTTTCGCATGCCGAAATAACTCTTGACCGTATCGACCGGATCGCCCTGAGGCTGGCCGGCGGCATCCGATTTGTACAAGAGTACTTCCAGGTCGTGCAAGTGCGGCGAGGTGGGAGACCACAACAGCGGCTCGCCTGGCAGGGCCAGTGTGACAGCAACGCCCGGCTTCGTGGCCCCGCTCGAATTATTCACTTGATCGGGGCTGGATCGATAGGCCGCCCGAACACCGACAACGTGCGCCCGGGCGTCGCCGGCGATGCTGGCCTCGACGGTAATCGAGCTCTTGTCCACATCCGGTACGATCTTGATTCCGCGGATCGACGTGACCGGGACCGGCTCCAGCCAGACCGTCTGCCAGATGCCGGTCGTGGGTGTGTACCAGATCCCATTCGGACGATCGTGCTGTTTCCCCAGCGGCTGCTGACCGCGCGTCGTCGGGTCCCACACGGCAACGACAATCTCTTGAGGGCCGGGCTCTTTCGGCGTGGGTATCTTCAGGGCGGGTGTGATATCGAACGTGAACGGGTCGTAACCTCCCCGATGCGTGCCGACTTCCTTGCCGTTGACCCAGACGGTGGTCTCCCAGTCGACGGCCCCGAAGTGCAAGAGCACCTTCTGCCCGGCCCAGGCGTCCGACACATCGAACTTTCTGCGGTACCAAAGCCGGTTATCGGCCCCGACTTTCTGCATGACCCCCGAAAGGGCCGACTCGACAGGAAACGGAACCAGAATCTCACCGTCGAATTTCGCCGGCTGCTGCTCGGCCTTGGGTCGGATGGCGTATTCCCAGAGCCCATTGAGGTTCTGCCACTTCTCGCGTGTCATCTGGGGACGGGGGTATTCGGGCAGCGTCCTGGCCGAATCGACATCCTTGGCCCAGCGCGTCATGATGGGCGCCTGCTTCGCCTTCCAGGGAGCGGCCTGCGCTGGCATGGCGACGGCCGACAGCAGGAGCAGCGCCAATGCGAGTTGCGGACCGATGAAAGTGCGAGTGAAGAGCGCCATGATGTTGCCTTCGCAAAAGTACATCTTCGAAGCTGAAAGGAGCATTTGTGATCCGTGCTTGTCACGTTGGTTAGACAATGACATCCGGCGAGGTGAATGCGTCCTGCACTGCACGTGTTGCTGGTACCCCTGCCGGGGTACGATTCTGATTTTGATTCGCGACCGGGGGTATCGCTTCGCTCAACCCCCGGCTAATTGCTGCGACCCCTGCCGGGGTCAAGCCTACTTGGTCAAAAACTTGTAAACAGTCGTCTGTTTGTATGTTTGACTGGGACGCAATACGGTCGTGGGAAACGACGGTTGGTTGGGCGAATCGGGATAGTGCTGCGTCTCGAGGCAAAACGCGCCGTGCTGCTTGTGGCCGCCGTTTTGAGGGTCGCCATTTAGAAAATTCGCGGTGTAAAATTGCACGGCCGGTTCGGTTGTGTAGACTTCCATGATGCGCCCGCTCTCGGGGTCTTCGACGCGCGCGGCGAACACGGGTGCATTCGCCAGCTTGCCTTTTTTATCGTTCAGTACATAACAATGGTCGTACCCGCCGGGCGTGACCCCCTTCTTCGTCTCGGCAATTCGCGAACCAATCGCGTGTGGCTCGGTGAAATCCAAAGCCGTCCCTTTGACGGGCGCCAGCTTACCCGTTGGTATCAATCCCGCATCAACCGCGAGAGAATTGTCGGAATCGATCGTGATCCTCTGCGAGAGTACATCGCCACTCCCCGCGCCGACCAGGTTCCAATAGGCGTGGTTCGTCAGATTGAGGACGGTAGGCTTGTCGGTCGTGGCGGAGTAGTCGATTTTGACTTCGTTCTTGTCGGTGAGCACAAACGTGACGATGACGTCGAGCGTTCCCGGATAGCCTTCGTCGCCGTCTGGGCTGCGCATCGTGAATTTCGCACCGACGCCGTCGTTCGTCTTGACCTCTTCGCCCTTCCACACGTAACGATCGAACCCCTTCTTCCCTCCGTGGAGATGATTTTCGCCATTGGTGGCCAGCTTGTATTCTTTGCCGTCGAGCGTGAACCGGCCTTTGGCGATGCGGTTGGCGAACCGGCCCGTCGTGCAACCGAAAAATGCCGAGTGGGCCGCGTATTTTTCGGCCGAGTCGAAGCCCAGCGTCACGTTCGCAAGTTTGCCGGTCTTATCGGGGACCTCCACAGCCACGATTCGTGCACCGTAATCGGTGAGCTTGAGCTGTATGCCGTTCGCGTTCGTGCAGGTGAACAAGGTCGTCTCGATTCCGTCCGGCGTCTTTCCAAAATTCTGTTGAGTCACGCTACGCCCTTTCTGTTCTTGATCGGCCGCTCGCGAAATTTCGGCAAGTTGAGCAAAACCGACGATCGCGGCACCCAGCACCAGGCCAACCTTCACAATCATCGTCTTTGCCGCGGTTTGCATGTCGATCCTTTTGCTTGCGGAAAGGGCCGATGATACACGCGTGCACGATAGGGGGCAACGAATGGAAAGGCCACGGATGACGTAGACAGAAAAATGGGGACAGAAAATAAAGTAACTGTCCGTCATTTTTCTGTCCTTTTATTTTTCTGTCCCCCGTATTCTGCCAAAAGTTTCGTAGTTCTGTCGTTTTTGGTTTCTCTACATCTGTGGCGGCCATCGGCCGGGTTGGGTGTTTTGCGAATTTCCAGACTGCTGGGTGCGTCGCGGCCGATTCTAGAAGATCGGCCTACGACGCCATGACGCCAACGCCAAACGGCGCGGAAGCTTGGGAACACGGGGGATCTTTTGTAAACTGTCGCCATCATGAACAACGACACCGCGTTTCAGATGGCGGCTTCGAACATTCGCTTTGGCACGGGCATCACCCACGAAGTGGGGATGGACCTGGTCGACCTGGGCGCACGCCGCGTCATGCTCGTGATCGACCCCTGCCTCGTCGATCTCGCTACCGGCACTATCGTCGTCGAATCGTTGCGGGCCAGTCACATCGATTTTGCGATGTACGATCAAGTCCGCTGCGAACCGACCGAGGAGGGTTTCAAAACTGCCGCCACGTTTGCGACCGAAGGCCGGTTTGACGCGTTCCTTGCCGTGGGAGGCGGCAGCACGATTGACACGACCAAGGCGGCCAATCTTTATTCGACTTGGCCGGCCGACTTTTTCGATTACGTCAACGCCCCCATCGGATGCGGCAAGCCGGTGCCCGGCCCGTTGAAACCGCTGGTGGCCATCCCCACCACGGCCGGCACGGGAAGCGAGACGACGGGAGTCGCCATTTTCGACATGGTCGAGCGCAAAATGAAGACCGGCATCGCCCACCGTTACCTCAAGCCCACGCTGGGGCTCGTCGATGCCGACAACACGCGGACCCAGCCATCGGCAGTCGCCGCTTCGGCCGGGCTCGACGTCCTCAGCCATGCCCTCGAATCGTACACAGCGTTGCCTTACAGCCAACGTCCCCGACCGGCCCGTCCGATCGAACGGCCGGCTTACCAGGGTTCGAACCCCATCAGCGATATCTGGTCGCTGCGGGCCCTCGAGATCGTGGCCCAGTTTCTGCCGCGCGCCGTGGCCGATGTTTCCGACGACGAAGCCCGCGGCCAGATGCTGCTGGCGGCGGCGATGGCGGGAATCGGGTTCGGCAACGCCGGGGTACATTTGCCGCATGGTATGTCGTACCCGGTGGCGGGGCTGGTAGGCGACTTCATGCCTCCCGGCTACGAGGTCGATCACGCGATGGTTCCGCACGGAATGTCGGTGATCCTCAATACGCCCGCCGTGGTGCGCTTCACGGCCCCGTCTTGCCCGGAACGGCACCTGCGCGCGGCCCAGGCCCTGGGAGCCGATGTGTCACACGCGAGTCCGGAAGATGCCGGCGCGGTCCTGGCAGATGTGGTGATCGACTTCATGCGCAAATTGAAAATGCCCAATGGACTCGCAGCAGTCGGGTATTCCGAAGCCGATATTCCGGCCCTTGTGCAGGGGACGTTGCCGCAGCATCGCGTGACGAAACTCTCCCCGCGCGCGGCCGGCGAAGACGACCTGGCCATGCTGTTTCGCGAGTCGCTTCGAATCTGGTCGTAGGACAGCTTTCTAACCTGTCCGTGACACAATCCGGGGACTCACACCCCCAGCTCGCCGGGGTGAAAGGCGCTTAGTTCACTTCAAGCAGCTCAACGACAAAGTGCAGTGTGGCCTTTGGAGGGATCTGCGGCGGCCTTCCCGCCTCGCCGTACGCCAGGTTGAACGGGATCTCCAGCTCGATCATACCGCCGGTGCTGACGAGCTGCATGCCTTCTGTCCAGCCATTGATTACTGCGTTAAGTGGAAACTTAACTGGTTCACCACGATCGTATGAACTATCGAAGTCCTTGCCGTCATCGAGCCAACCTTTGTAATCGACAGTGACGGTGTCGCCTGCTTTGGGAGCGGCTCCGTCGGCTTTACGGAGAATGCGGTATCGCAAGCCGGATTCTGTTTCCGTAAATGTCTGCCGGGCGTCTTTGTCGATTTTCCCCGCCGTCTTGGGGAGCTCGGGGAACGGCACCTTCTCTTCGAGCAACTCGGCGACCTTGGCCTCTATGGCACTCCCCCAGATTTCGTACCCCTTGGGACTGAGGTGGACCAGATCGGGCATGATTTCGCGGTCTTGCTCACCATCGGCCTTGAGCAGCTTGCGATTGATGTCGAGGTAATACACCCTTTTTCCATCGTGCAGCGTCTTGATGATCGCGTTCACGTAAATATTCTTGGCACGGAGCAGCTCGTCGGGCTTCTCTCCGCGTGGAAATATTCCCAACAGCAAAACTTTGGTCGTGGGAAGTTTACTGCCCAGTTTCTCGACGATGGCCTTGATGCCCCGTGCAATGTCTTCGGCCGGATCGTCACTGAAGTTGTTTGTGCCGATCATGACCACGGCCAGCTTGGGAGAGATGTTATCGACGTTTCCGTTATCGAGCCGCCACAGCACGTGCTGGGTCCGATCGCCGCCGATGCCGGCATTCAGAGCGTGCCGCGATTCATAACGCAACTTCCAGACTTCCGCGCCGTCAACCTCCCAGCCCTGCGTGATTGAATCGCCGATGAAGATCACGTCGACGTTTCCCTGTTTGGCCCGCGCGTTGATGTCGCGATGCCGCGGTACGTCGCGATTGAGGGGAACCTCAGTCCGATTCGGGTCATCGGCTGCTGCGTGCGTGCCGATGCCGGCAAACAGCAGCAACAGGGCAATAATCAAACTCGTCCCGCGATTCAAAATTGTCATCGCATTTCTCTAGGTTGCAAGTCGGTAGGAATCATGTCGTCCTGGTATTTACGCCGCCGATGGGCTGGCCGATGGACCAATCAGCGTCTTCCGCAGGTTTTCCAGATACGGGGCGCGGATCACGCCCTTTTCGGTGATGAATCCGGCGATCAGGCCGGCAGGGGTCACGTCGAAGGCCGGATTGTAGACGTCGATTCCAGCGGGGGCAGTCTGCCGGCCGAAACCGTGCGTGATTTCCCGCGGATCGCGGTGCTCGATCGGAATTTCAGCCCCCGAGCCGATCGCAAAGTCGAACGTGCTGGTCGGGGCGGCGACGTAGAACGGCACATGATGATAGTTGGCCAGCACGGCCACGCTGTAAGTGCCGATTTTGTTCGCCGTGTCGCCATTGCAGGCGATCCGATCGGCGCCCACGATCACCGCCTGCACCCGCCCCTCGCGCATGACCTGGGCCGCCATGGAATCGCAGATCAACGTCACGGGAATTCCCCGTTGTTGCAGTTCCCAGGCCGTGAGTCGCGCTCCTTGCAGCAGGGGCCGCGTTTCGTCGGCGTAAACGTGCAGCCGCCGGCCCGCTTCGGCGGCGGCGAACATCACGGCCAGGGCCGTGCCATAGTCGGCCGTCGCCAGGCCCCCCGCGTTGCAATGAGTGAGGACGCCCGAATTATCGGCCAGAAGCTGGGCGCCATGCCGACCCAGCTCGCGACAGGTGCGGCGGTCTTCGGCTTCGATGTCGCAGGCCTCTTCGAACAGACGCTGAGCGATTTCTTTGGCCGGACGCTTGCCGCGCAGCGACTCGCCCACGCGCCGCATGCGATCGAGGGCCCAGAAGAGATTGACGGCAGTGGGCCGGCTGCTCGCGAGGTAAGCCAGCACTTCATTGAATCTTTGAAAGAACGCCGCATCGTCGGCCGCTGCTGCCGTTTGCAGCCCCACGCAAACGCCGTACGCGGCGGCGACGCCAATCGCCGGTGCGCCGCGAACGCGCAGCACTTTAATGGCCTCCCAGACCGTTTCCACGTCACGGCAGGCAATCTCTTTGAATTCGGTGGGAAGCAGCGTCTGGTCGATGAGCACCAGGTACCCGTCGACGGCGCCTTCCCAGTGGAGGGTTCGCAGGGATGAAATGTTCATGGATCGTCCTCCTTGATCAAATTGATTGCAAAATGAAAATTTCAAATTGTAAATCGCAAATTGACGTTATCTGACTGGCGACCCCCTACCGCAACACCCCCGATAATCCGTCAATCACGTCCTGCAACAGCCGCCGGGCCGGCGGGACGATTTCCTGGGGAAGCTCCTGCGGCAGGAAAAACCTCAGTTCTTCGCTCTCAGCACTGATCCTCAATTCTCCGGACACGATTTCAGCCGTCAGTGCCGCATCGACCAGATGCACGACATTATCGGGAAATGTGACAATGCGACCGACCGGTTCGGAATACAGCCCGACGAGTCCCGTGATCCGAACAGTCAAACCTGTTTCTTCTTGAACTTCGCGAAGCGCCGCCTGTTCCACTGATTCCCCCGCTTCGACGCGCCCGCCGAGACATCCCCACCAGCCACAGTCGCTGCGGCGTTCGAGCAGAATTCTTCCCTCGTCGTCGCGAATGATAACCGCCACCCCCAGTCGCACGATCGTCTTCGCATCGGCCTGACGATTGGCGTACATTGACTCCGCGGAAAGTCTCATGCCCAGAAGATAGGCAAACGGGGCGAGCGTGACCAGATCGAATTGGGTTGGAGGCAAACGGCATTAGGCACTGGGTATTAGTCAGCGGTCAAATGCCAAATGCCTACTGCCAAATTCAGGGAAAAATCAGATGTTGACAAGATCGTGAGCCTGACGTATTGTCCCGCCGCGCTGCCCTTATTACAAACGTCGGTGTTACAGGGGGATCAAGGATGATCATCAGTCGAACGCCGTATCGCATTTCGTTTTTCGGCGGTGGAACCGATTACCCGTCGTGGTATCAGGTCCACGGCGGAGCGGTCCTGGCGGCTACGATCGACAAGTACTGCTATTTGACGTGCCGTCACCTGCCCCCTTTTTTCGAGCACCGCTCGCGGGTCGTCTACTCGAAAATTGAGTCTTGTGTTTCCAACGAGGAGATCGCCCACCCTTCGGTGCGCGAGGTGCTCAATCACCTGAAGATCACGCGGGGGGTCGAGATTCACCACGACGGCGACCTGCCGGCCAGAAGCGGCATGGGTTCGAGCTCGGCATTCACCGTGGGGCTGCTCCACGCGGCGTATGCCTTGCAGGGTCAAATGCCCAGCAAGCGGCAACTGGCCCTCGAAAGCATTCATGTCGAACAGAATATTCTCAAGGAAACCGTCGGTTCGCAGGACCAGGTCATGGCGGCCTACGGCGGGCTGCGGCACGTACAGTTCCTGCCGAATGGCGAGATCTCGGTCCGCCCGCTGACGCTGCCCGCTCAACGTCTGACCGAGCTCAACAATCATTTAATGCTCTTTTACACGGGCATTATCCGCACCGCCTCGGACGTGGCCAAGAGTTACGTCGATGACATCCATTCCAAGCGCCGTCAATTGCGGATCATGAAAGACCTGGTCGAAGAGGCCATGTCGATCCTGAACAGCGGAAAAGACCTCTTGCACTTCGGCCAACTGCTGCACGAAGCATGGCTGGCGAAGCGCAGTCTGAGCGCTCAAGTGTCGAATTCGCAGGTCGATGAACTGTACGCCAAGGCCCAGGCCGCGGGTGCCATCGGTGGCAAGCTGACCGGCGCCGGCGGTGGCGGGTTCCTGCTGTTGTTCGTGCCTCCGGATAAGCAGGGAGCGGTCAAGGAACAGCTTCAGAATCTGATTCACGTGCCGTTTCGCTTCGAGCCCAGCGGCAGCCAGATCATCTTCTACGAACCGGGCGTCGATTATTCGGCCGAAGACGAGGCCCGCAACTCGAGACAAATCGACAAGTTCCGTGAACTGTCGGTGCTTCGCGCGGCTTAGCGCGGCTTTCTGCGGGATGTATGACGCGCCAGGGGGAGACATCAAGGTGGACAGAAACGCCAGAATTTTCGTCGCGGGAGGTAACACGCTGATCGGAGCTGCTTTGCTGCGGCTCTTGGCTTCGCAGTCGTTCACGAACGTCGTCGGCATGCCACCAGGCGAACCCGATTTATGCAATGCCCCAGAGGTCGATTCCTTCTTCGCGCGCTTCCGCCCCGAATACGTGCTGTTTGCCGCGGGCAAATCGGGTGGAATTGAGGCCAACCGGCTGTTTCCCGCCGACCTGATCCTCGACAACCTGCTGTCGGAATGCCACGTCATTGACGCGGCGTACCGTCACGGCGTGAAGAAACTTTTGTACGTCGGCAGTTCGTGCAGCTATCCGAAGCACTGTCCACAGCCGATGCAGGTCGAATCGTTGATGACCGGTCCCCTGGAACCGACCAACGACGCCTACGCGACGGCGAAAATCGCCGGCATCAAACTGTGCCAGGCTTACGCGCGGCAGCATGGCAGGAATTTCATTTCGGCCATCCCGGCCAACGCCTTCGGAATCGAGGACGAATTCAGCCCGGCCGGAGGGCACGTCATTCCGGCCTTGATCGGCAAGTTCCACAAAGCCAAAATCGAGTCGCTCTCCGCGGTGACGATCTGGGGAACCGGCACGCCCCGCCGCGAATTCATCTTCGCCGACGATCTCGCCGATGCCTGCCTGTTCGTCATGCGCCAATACAACGATTCGCAAACGCCGATCAACCTGGGCTGCGGCGAAGACCTGTCGATCCGCGAGACGGCCGAGCTCATTCGCGACGTCGTCGGCTACACCGGCGAGCTGAACTTCGACGCGACCAAACCGGACGGCATGCCGCTCAAGTCGCTCGATTCGACCCCCTTGATCCGCCTGGGCTGGCAGCCCAAAACGCCGATCGTCGAAGCATTGCAAGTCACGTACGAGGCTTATCTCTCTGAGGAACGCAAGTTGAAACAGGAAGGGACTCATGTACGAGCCGCTGTATAGGTCGCTGTATCGCATCCGCCGCGTCGAAGAAGAAATCGCCCGGATCTACCCCACCGATAAACTCAAAAGCCCCGTGCATCTGTCGCTCGGCCAGGAGGCGGTTGCTGCGGCCATGTGCGCGCCGCTCGCCCATGAAGACATCGTCTTCGGAACGTACCGCAGCCACGCCTCATACCTGGCCAAAGGCGGGGACCTAAAGGGCATGCTGGCCGAGATGTACGGCAAAGCGACCGGCTGTACGAAAGGCAAAGGCGGGTCGATGCACCTGATCGACATCGATAAAGGCGTGATGGGAACGTCGGCGGTGGTCGGCACGACGATCGCCAACGCCGTTGGCTACGCCTATTCGGTCAAACTCAAGCGACAGAACACCGTCGTCATGAGTTTCTTCGGCGACGGGGCCACCGAAGAAGGGGTCTTTGCCGAAAGCCTGAATTTCGCCTGCCTCAAAAAGCTGCCCGTCGTGTTCGTGTGTGAGAACAACGGCTACGCAATCCACACGCACCAGACAAAACGGCAGGGCTTGCCAGATATTTGTGCCCGTGCCCGTGCCGCGGGAATCGCGGCCGAACTGATCACCGACAACGACATTCTCACCATGCACGAAAAGGCCACATCGGCCGTGAATGCCTTGCACGACGGCGCAGCAACCGGGCCTTTCTTCTTTGAATGCAAAACCTACCGCTGGCGAGAGCACGTCGGCCCCGGTGAAGACTTCAAACTCGGCTTTCGCACCCGGAGCGAGGCCCAGCCCTGGATCGACAACGACCAGGTCAAGCGGGTGGCTGCACTGGTCCCTGCGGCCGAGCGCAAGACAATCGAGGAGTCTGTCGAGGCCGAAATCCAGGAAGCGATCACCTT
>Ga0070733_10002090_pt1 | contig 14508 bp, 12 predicted proteins | sample Coa_R1_9_FD_66450 | JGI IMG/M metagenome (GOLD analysis project Ga0070733, IMG submission 66450) | Surface soil microbial communities from Centralia Pennsylvania, which are recovering from an underground coalmine fire - Coalmine... | ecosystem: Environmental > Terrestrial > Soil > Unclassified ... | reverse complement strand
TGGCGCGAACTCTCGAGACATCGGACAGGCTCAAAGCGGTCGTTGTCGTTCACCTCTATGGTCAGCCGGCCGACGTGCCCGCTATCGCCGGGATCGCACGGCAGTATGACGCTCGGGTTGTCGAGGATTGCGCGCAGGCCGCCGGCGCCAGGCTTGACGGACACTATGCGGGGACGATGGCCGATATCGCCGCGTTCAGCTTTTACCCAACCAAAAATATTGGTGCCATCGGCGATGGCGGCATGGTCGCAGCCAACAACCTCGAATGGATTTCGAAAGTGCGGGCTTTGCGGCAATATGGATGGGGACCAGACCGTGTCAGCGAACAGCTGGGCATCAACAGCCGGCTTGACGAGTTGCAGGCGGCGGTGCTGCGAGTGAGGTTGCAGTACCTCGACGCCGGGAATCGGAGAAGAGCGAACATCGCCGGCGCGTACGATCGCGGTCTGGCGGATTCCGGTTTGGCGCTTCCGTTAAAGCGCCGCGGCGCGACGCATGTCTATCATCAGTACGTGGTGAGGCACCGGGAGCGCGATCGGCTCCGGGAACACCTCGACCGGAATGGCGTGGGCACTAATATTCACTATGCGGTGCCCGTCCATCGGCAACCCGCATATGCGGGGCGATGCAGGATCGATCGGGGAGGGTTGGGCGTAACCGATGCGGTTGCGCGCGAGGTGCTGAGCCTGCCGATGTATCCGGAATTGAGCGACGCGGCGGTTGAAAGAATCGTCGATGCGATTGCTTCGTTTTCCCGTTTTATGCCAACCCCGGCGCCTCGTTAAGCTGAATGCGGTTAAACTCAATGCGCCTGGCATTCTTCAGTCCGCTCAATGCCGACAGAAGCGGCCCCTGGGTGAGCGCGTTCAGCGGCCTGTCCGACCATAACGAGGAATTGCTGGCCAGCCTCGCCGGACTGGTGGATGTCGATGTCGTAGTGGACGGATACCAACCGGCCAACGCGTGGATTCGCGATCGTTTCAAGGTCCTGAATCCGGAAGAATTTCTGCGCTGCCGCGAGCGATACACGGCCGCGATTTATCACGTTGCCAACAGCTATCCCCAACACTCTTTCATGGTCCCGTGCATGCGAAAGGCGCCCGGAATCATGGTGCTTCACGATTGCTGTCTGCAGCATCTCGCACTCGGCCTGACGCTGCGGCAGGGTGATTTCCGGGGCCTGCGCCGGATACTTCACGAAACGTACGGGAACAACTCGACGCTGCTCGCGACGAAGCTGCTGTTGGGTCTGGGCGATCCGGGGAGCTTGCTTTTCGCCCGGCCGTTTGTCGAAATGAGCAAGGGTGTGATCGTTTACAACGAATTCGCGCGGCAGTGCGTTTTGCGGTTATCGCCGCGGAAAATGGTTCGGGCGATCCCGCTGGGAGTTCCCGCAATGGCGGAAACGCCGGCGCTCGAGCCGCTTCGCCGGCGATACGGATTTCAGCCGGAGCATTTCATCGTCGCTTCCATGAATAGTCTTTCCCACACCAAGCGCCTGAACCTCTCGCTGGAAGCAGTGGCGGCGCTGCGGGAGCGCTTCCCGCAACTCCGGCTGCTTATTGTCGGGGGTGGCTCGATTGGCGCGGATGCCGGCAGGATGATCCGTCAATTCCACCTTGAGTCGGTGGTCACGCAACCTGGATGGGTCTCCAGCGAAGATTATCGGGGTCTTCTGAATCTGTCCGATGTAGTAGTCGACCTGCGCTATCCTTCCGGGGCGGAGACGGCGGGCAGCCTGGCGCGTGCGTTTGCCGCGGGCAAACCGGCGATCGTCAGCGCGCACGGATCGTTCCTCGAGCTTCCCGACGAGGCGTGTATCAAAATTCCGGTCGGCCCGGAAGAGGGTCCGATGCTGAGGCATGCAATCGCCGCTCTGATCGAAGATACCTCGGCCAGAGAACGAATGGGCGCCGCCGCGCGGGAGTTCGCCCGCAGCACACTGACCCTCGAGGGAGCCGCGCGCGGGTGCGTGGAGTTTGTTCGCGAGGTTTGCGCCGCTGAAGTCGCCGCGCCCGACGGCTATTTCGGAGAGCCCGCGGGGTCGGCGGCGGAGCGGTTTGTCGTTTCCGGTCTCTATAGGCTCGGGAGGGCGGGATATTTCTACAGACATTACGGCATGGCGCAAACCCTGCGACGCCTTCGGGAAGAGACCGGACCTGAATGAAAGTGCTGTTCACGCATGAGCGGTTTCCGCCCAGCTTCGGCGGCGGGGGCGAGTACCTTGTCTCGCGCGCCGCCAAAAATCTCCGCGAACGCGGCGTGGACGTACGCGTTCTCACAACGGGAGATCCGGGCAATTGCAGCTGGGAAGGCGTACCTGTCGCCCGGGTACCGGTGCATCGGTATCTGTTCAATCTGGCGGCCCCGATCGTGGCACGGCACGCGCGCGATTGCGATCTCATACAGACGTTCAATTTCCATGCCTGCGCGCCATCCTGGCTGGCGGGGAAGTGGCTCGGCAAACCGGTAGTCTGGCTGTGCCTCGGCGTCTCCGGAGGGGCATGGAAAGAGATGAAAGGCAGATTTGCCGGCCCCGCCTATCAGTCCGTGGAGCGCTGGCAGCTGAAACGCGCTTTTTCGCAAACGGTGTTTCTCACCCAGGAGAACCTGGAGAGCGCGCCGCCCAATGCGGACGCGGGCCGCCGCATCGTAATTCCGCCGGCGATCGAAGTCGATCAATGCGATCCGAACCGGCCGAAAGAACCAGTCGTGCTTTTCGCCAGCAAGCTGGACGTGAGGAAACGATTCGAGCAGGTTCTCGAAATGGCGAAGCGGCTCCCGCACGTGAAGTTTCGGATGCTCGGCTGGGGAGCGGGCGAGCGCACGGTCCGCGCCATGGCGCTTCCGAATCTTGAGTTTTCAGGATTTCTCGAAGGGCAGGAATTCAGGGACGCATTTGCCGGCGCATCTATTTTCCTGCTGCCAAGCCGCGCCGAGGGCTTCCCGCTGGTTCTCCTGTACGCTATGGCATCCGGCTGTGCCGTGATATCCACCCAAAACCTGGAGTATCACGGGTTGCGATTTGCGGTGGACGACATCGATTCCATGGCGGCTGCGATCGTGCGGTTGTGGCGGGACCCGGAGCTGTGCCGTGAGATGGGCCGGGGGAATGCCGAACTCGCCAGCAGCTATACCTGGGACGCATTTACAGATTCGCTCCTGAACGTGTACGAGCAGGTGCTGCAGGCACGCGGACTATGCGGCGGTGAGAGTTGAGAATCGCAATTACCAACCCGTTCACCCAAGCATACCTGCGGCGCGGCGCCGAGCGTTTCAGTCAGGATCTGGCGGCCTTTCTGCATAGCCGGGGCCATGATGTCACTCTCATCGCCGCGCAGCCGGGCCGAAGCGAAATGAACACCAGCTCGGGATACCGCGCGCTCTCTTTTCGCCGGCTCTGGCTCCCGGCACTCGCCCGGATCGGGATACATGAGCACCACGCTTTCTTCTGGCCAGTGCTCCAGGCGCTGCTGAGAGGCCGGTACGAGGTGGTCGTGTCCTGCCAATACATGGACGCCCTCGCGGCGTCGCTGGCGCGGTCCTTCACGGGCGTTCCCTGCGTGTTTGCATTCGTCGGCATGCCTCCGCAGGTGATCGACTACCGCTCGCTGTCGCTGGGAGGGCGATTCATTCGGAGTGCGGTGCGGCGTGCGAACACGGTGATGTGCCCCAGCGGATATGTCGAGAGCTACCTGACGCGACGCTGGCAGGTGCCGAGCGTCCGGATTCCGGTGCCCGTGAACACCCGGCTGTTTTGCCAGTCCGGCGAGAGGGATCACGGGCGCCCCGTGATCCTCTGCGCGGCAGCATTGTACGAATCGCGCAAAGGAGGACGTCTGTTGATGCGGGCGTTCGACCTGCTGAAAGCGCGCCGGCCGGAACCGGTACTGCAGATTGTTTATCCGCTGAGCGCCGAAGTGCGGCACCGGCTGCTGGAACTGGTATCGCCGCAATGGCGGGACGATGTTCAATTCCTGCCGGATGCCGGGAATCAGCTGCCCGCACTCTATGGAAAGGCGGCTATCTCGGTACTTCCGTCGCTGTGGGAAGCCTATGGCCTGGTTGTGCTCGAATCGATGGCCACGGGTACGCCGGTTGTGGGAACCCGCAGCGGCGCTCTTCCGGAGCTGATCACGCATCCCGGTGTCGGGCGCCTGTTCGATCCGGGAGATGCCCAGTCGCCGGAGCCGACGAACGCAGTAGGGCTGATGGAAGCCATGGCGGAGTGCCTCGATCTGAGCCGCCGGCCGGAAACGTCGGAAAGGTGCAGACAGCGCGCGGAGGAGTGCGACTGGTCGCGGCTTGGTCCGCGCTTCGAAGCTTTGATCCTCGAAACAGCGCGTTCTTCGGAGGTGGCCGCATGTACGTCCTCATAGGCCCGGCGGGCAGCAGCTACGGCGCCAGCCCGCTCGATCGCGCCGAAGCATTGGGAAGCGCCCGGCATCGGGAAGCAGTTCATATAACGCTGTCCCGGACTCCCGGCGATTTCCTGAACCTCAGACACAAGCTTTCGCGACGAATGCTTTGGAAAGGCGGCCACTTCTTTTTTGCCCGAAATGCCCGCACACGCATCGTGAATTTCGCCCGCTACCTGGTCGAGCGGAAACGAACTTCGAGGGTTCGGTACCTGCCGCCGCTGGTTTTCCTCGACACCTCCGTGGCCTGCAATCTGCGATGCCCGGGATGCGCCACTGGATTGCGCGTGGTGAGGCCCGCGCCGAAAGCCGGCTTGGAATTCATGAAAGGCGTGATCGACCAGGTGTCGGCAACCGCCGTGGAGATCTCGTTTTTTCACTGGGGCGAACCATTCCTGAACGACCAGGTGTTCGAAGCGATCGGATACGCGCGATCGAAGGGAGTATGGACGGTGGCGAGCAGCCACCTGAGCCTCAAGCTTCCCGATCTCCCCCGCCGTATCGCCGCCTCCGGCCTGCATGAGCTTCTCGTTTCATGCGACGGTGCGACTCAGGAGACTTACGCGAAGTACCGCAAGGGCGGCGACCTGGAGCTGGTTTGGTCGAATCTGCGCGAGATCCGCGAACATCGCGAGCGCCTGAAGCGGCGGTCGCCCATTCTCCGGGCCAAGATGATCGTCTTCGAACACAACTGGCACGAAGCGAAAGCGTTCCGCAGCCTCGCGATCGAAAATGGCGCCGATGAAGTCGAGTTTGCGTTCGGAAACGGAGAGGATTTTTTCCGCAAACAAATCATGGGCGGAGGCTCCCGCTTCGACATCGTGGACTTGGCCTGGAAAGAAAAAATGCCGGAGGGTATTTGCGACGAGATCTGGCAGGCGCTATACGTGACGCCCGACGGAGGCGCTCAGTCCTGCTGCATGGGGCATAAAGAAGAGCACCTGTTTGCTCTGCCCGAGGCGCATCCCGACATCCGGCAGGTGTGGAATAACGAATCGTTCGTGGCATCGCGGAACTACTTTCTCGGTCGAGCGGGCGCGGAGCAAACGCCTGCGGCATGCCGCGATTGCCTGTATGTAACGAATTTTCCCGGACGCCCGCGGGGATCGGGGTAGGGAAAATTTTCGATTACTGCTGGTCGGCGCTGGTTTCTTCGACGAAGCGGCTTACATGCACCTGGTAGAGCGCCGGCTTACCGTGCCTGTCGCTCACAAACAGGACGCTCTGGCTGTCCGGCGAAAAAATCGGTTTCACCATGGCCGGATCGGACGCGCGATGCTCGCAGAGAGTCAGTTCGCGTCTGGCCACTCTCAAGAGGATCAACACATAGGCCGTGGCGCGGCTGCGGCTGGCGCCGGTGAAGACCGAGGCGTCTGCATTGGGCGCAGCTGAGATAAACTGGCTCGTTCTCGCCAGAAGCTTGTCGGTTCCATCGTCCGGCGCGTGCTCGCGGAGCGTAATCAGTTCCTTCGTGTCCTCCGGAATATGCAGATAGACCAAGGTGCGGCCGGAAGGAATCCAGAGCGCGCCGCCGGTCTGGCCCGGCTCGGTTTTCAGTTGGCGTTTACCGGAACCGTCGCCGTTGACCAGCCAGAACGGCCCGCCTGGGCTGTCACTCCTGGTCCGATACAGGATCTGCGCATGCCGCGGACGCGCCAGCAAATCCTCGATTTCCTGGTCGGTATCGAGCATCTTCCGGGATTGCTGACGGAACACACTTACGATCCGCGATCTTCCGCTTTGGCTCTCACTGAAAAAAATGGAGCCATCTGTGCCGAGGGTGAGGCCGGTACGCACGGAGTTTTCGGGAACCACATGAATCGCGTGGGGACGGACGTTGGTCAAAGGCGATTCATAAAGCGATTGGCCGTCGAAGAAGACGAAACTGCGCTCGTCGGGAGAGAGCGACAGGCTGGAGGGATCGAGCGCGGGCGCCTGCGTGAGCTGCCGCGATTCCCCCTGCTTCAGATCGAGCAGAAAGGCCTGGCGAGCGCCGGGGGAGTCACTTGAAAAGCGTTCACTCCAGTACAACAGGGAATCGCCGCGCCGGGTGAGCTGCCGCAGATGTTGAGCCGTCATGCCGCTGGCAAAGGCGGGATTAGTGAGGAGGAGAACGTCCAGTTCCGTGGCCGGGTCGGCGTAGCGTTTCCATTCCGGTCCGGAGAGCCGGCCCGCAGCGGCCATGGCGAGGAATTGGCGTCGCGAGAAAGGGACCAACGATTTCAGTCTACGCTGGCGTACGAGACCCTTGCCGGCGACAAGATCGCCAGCGGTACATCAGAAGGGGAACTCGCTGGCGGCGGCAGCGGTTTTGACAGCCGATGACCGCGCGAGGAATTTGTACGGGTTCACCGGCGAGGAGCCGATCCGGACTTCATAGTGCAGATGGGAACCGGTAGACCGGCCGCTGGTACCGACGGCGCCGAGAATCTCACTCTGCCGGATTTCCTGCCCCTCGATGACATCGATGCGCGACAGGTGCGCGTACCAAGTCTGATAATTGTTGCCGTGATCGATGATGACGCAGCGGCCATAGCCGCCGTTCCACCCGGCATGCAGAACAATTCCATCCGCCGATGCGTGGACCGGGGTGCCGACAGGGGCCGAAATATCCACGCCCGTGTGCATGGCGCCCTCTCCCGAAAACGGATCGCTGCGTTCGCCATAGCCGGCCATCAGGCGGCCGCTGACCGGCCACTCGCTGGGAAGAATGTTGACGTCGGCGCGCGTAAAAATATTGCTCTGGTGCCTGGCCAGATTTGTGGTGCGCAGATAGCTGTATTCGGCGAGCGTTTCGCCCATGGTCGGAACCAGGGAATCGCCGCCGGTGGCTTCACCGACGAGATCGAGGGAACCGGCGAGCTGCTTGCGAACGCCGTAAGCCGTGGTAACTTCATCGGCGAGCAATTGCAAGCTGGCGAGCTGTTCGTTGGTTTGCTTGACTTTGCGCTGGAGGTTATCGTACCGTACGCGCAACGATTGCGCTTCCTGCTGCAGCGAATTGTAGTTCGCGACTTTCCACGCCATCCTGGCGTAACTGCCCGCAACACTGAGCAACATCAGCATCAGGATGGCAAACCCTCCCAATGCTCCATAGACGAACCGGTGCGGAATGTGTATGCGCTGCAGGCGCCCGTGAAGTGAATGGGCTAGTACGACGATAAAGTATTTTTGATTCAATCCGTTTCCTCTTGGTGCTGCTTCGGAGGACGCCAACCCCAAGTGACTCGAACTGCGGGTCCCGCCATGCGAGACCGACCTTGCCGAACAACCCGACCTAAATGAAGAAACTGAGAGGTTAACATCCTTTAAGGTTGCAAGTCAACCCTTTTCGTTGGTAAGCTTCCGGCGTGCCGAGACGAATTCCGGGAACTCACTTCGCGCGTAATCTGGTAGAGCGCAGGACATTGATAATACAATTAGTTAAGCGCGATTTTCAGCAGCGTTACGTCGGCTCCGCCGCAGGCTGGCTGTGGGGGCTGATTCACCCGCTGGTCCTTCTCGCCAGCTATGTGTTTGTGTTTGATTTCTGCCTCCATCAAACGGCTGGGCCGGGCGCCGTGACTACCAATTATCCCATGCTGCTGTTCGCCGGCCTGCTGCCTTGGCTGCTCTTCAGCGAGACCGTGCTTCGGTCGTCGGGATGTTTGGTCGAACAGGCCAATTTGATTACCAAGACCGTGTTTCCCGCCGAGATTGTGCCGGTTTCCATCTTTCTCTCGTCGCTGATCAGCCATCTGCTGGCGCTGACGCTGGTGATCGCGGGCGCGGCAATCTTTCTCAAGCACATCAGCCCGATCCTGCTGCTGCTTCCCATTGCCATGCTGCTGGTGGGCCTGTTCGCGGTGGGTATCGGATGGATCGCGGCGGCATTCCATGTTTACCTGCGGGACACGGCGCAAGTGCTGGCGGTCGTCCTGACGCTGTGGTTCTGGGCGACGCCGATTTTCCTTACGGAAGACAAGTATCATGGCTGGGCAGTTCTGGTGCTCCGGACCAATCCCCTGACCTATGTGGTGCGGGCGTACCGGGAAATTCTCCTCGGGCACACGGTTTCGCTGGGAAATCTGGGATCGACGGCGATATTCGCCGTGGCGGCTTTTGTGTGCGGAGGATTGGTTTTTCGTTATATGAAGCGTGGGTTTGCGGACGTGCTGTAGCTGATCGTCGGGCTTCACGGCGAGTTCGGCGTTCGGAAACTGCACGCAACGGCGGCTCAAAGCCACCGATACCGAACGACACGCAAGAATACCTTCAGAATTGCCGCAGCCACAAGACCGCGTCTTGTCCTTCACCGAAGTACGTGGGTTCGCCGTGTCTGTACTGGAGAACCACTGGGGTACGAAAAAATCCACGGATTCCGGGGAAAAGACTAAACATCTCGACAAAACTCAGGTCGTCGATATCGAAGACGCTGATTCGAACGTTGCCCGACCGGCCGTGAACAACCAACTCCTCCAGCGCTTCAAGATCGGGGTCACTCCATGGAGCGACGCCGATCACAAGCTCGTGCGTGCCAGGGACGAAAGAGCCACCGCGAGACAAGAGCCTAAATCCGGCTCTCGTTACCGCCGCCGGAAACTTCGCACGATGGACAGCCGTCTTCGCGCTCCACCTTGATGGGTCGTCCTGTGCTTCATGCACAGCACGCTCAACGTCAGCAGAGAAATCAAAGAAGCCCATCGGATATTCGCAAGCCGATATTGTGCCGGTTTAGCCGAAATTCTCTGGAAGCCCGCGCCTCATCTACTCCGCTCCTGCCTCTCCCCAGGGGTTAGCGCGCCGGAGTTTTTTCGGCGATGCGGACCTTAGCGCCTTCGAGCTTCTTCGTGACCTTGGCCTGTTCAACAGGGTCCTGATCGCCGGGGGCGGCTACTTTCCAGCCTGAAATCGAAGTCTCCCATTGCTGGATGGCCTCTTTGATCTTGCCCTGCTTGAAGTAAACGTCGCCCAGGTGGTCGTGAACCGTCGGGTCCTTGCCAACCTTATCCACGGCGAGGCGCAGTTGGTCGGCGGCCTGATCCAGCTTATTCAGCCGGTAATAAACCCAGCCGAGGCTGTCCTGATAAGCGCCGTTGTCCGGATCCAGATCGAGCGCCTTCGAAATCAGCTGCTGCGCTTCATCGAGGCGGATGCCGCGATCGGCGAACATATAGCCCAGATAGTTGAGCGCGCCCGCGTTTTCGGGATCGCCCTCCAGCACATTGCGGAACGCCTTCTCGGCCTCATCGTAATTCTTTTCGCGCTCGAACATGGCGCCGCGCATGAATTCGATGGTCTGCTTGTCCTGCGGATTCTTCGACAGGGCATCCGCGGCATCCAGCGACTTCCGCTCGTCTTCGAACCGCTTCCCCTTATCCTGGACCTGCGCCACGGTCAGGAGAGCCTCCCGATCCTTCGCGGAGTTGGGCACTGCCTTCAGTTCGTTGACGGCCTGGTCCGTCAGTCCGAGATCGGCCAGCAACAGCGCGTGCTCGAATATCAGTGCCCGGTCGCCCGAGTATTTCTTAACCGCGGAGTCGGCTTCCTGGCGCGCCAGCTTGTAATCTTTGGCGGATCTGTAGGCCTCTATAACCTGGTACTCCACGTTCGATCCGAGCGAAGGGTCGAGTTCGCCGATCTGGCGGAAGACGGCCACCGCTTCCGGCGTTTTGCCCAAGTCCCCCTGCATCTTCCCGAGGACGCTGAGCATGCGCAGGCGCTGCAGTTTTTCCTGCTCCTGATATTGATCCTTTTTCGTCTCGGTCAACAGAGCCTGCATGGCGACGATGGCCTGCTGGGTCTTGCCCTCCAGCCGCAGCAGTTCCTCCTGCGCAAAGCGAACTTCGGTGCTGTTCTCGATTGCCTGGGCCTTGGCCAAAGCAGCTGAGGCGCCGGCGAAATCATGCTTCTTTTCCAGAATCTCGGCGATCTGAAGCTGCAGAGGCACATTCCTCGGATCGTCGGCGGCGAGTTCCTGGAAGGCGGTCAAAGCTTCATCGTAACGGCCTGCCGCGTAGAGATCGACTGCCAGTGCGCGGCGCACCCGGACGTTGTCGTTGGTGAGTTCCAGCGCCTGCTTCATGGTGTCGGCAGCATGCGAATAGTCTTTGATCTGCTCGTAAAAATTGGCCAGCATCACGACCATGCGCGGGTCCGGGTTCTTCTCCACGGCCTGCTTGAGCAGGGCGATGGCGTTCGGAATATCGCCGCGATCCGCATAAACCATGGCCAGTCCGTTGAGCGCATCTTCGTCGTTGGGGTCGAGCTCGAGCACCTGGCGATAGGCCTTTTCGGCGGCCGCTTCGTCATGCGAAACGCGATAAAGCCGGGCCAGCATGGAAAGGCTCTCGCTGTCTTTCGGATCCTGCTGGGTGATTTTCAGATACTGCTCGATGGCATTTTTCAGCATGGCCTGGTCGACCTTGCCCTGATCGGGATCGCCGATCTGCCGGCTGTAGATGCGGGCCAGAATTTTGCGCGCGTTGTTGTTGTTCGGATCGGCCTTCAAGAGGTTGTTCGCCTCCTGCATCGCTTTTTCGAGATTGCCGGTTTTTACGTAGAACTCGCTCAACTCCTCGGCAATGTAAGAGGCGGAGGGGTCCGCCTTCATGGCCTGCCTGTAGAAATCGATCGCTTTGTTCACGTACTCGCCGCGGTTACCGTAGGCGCCGGCCAACTCGTCGTAGAGGTGGGCCATGGCAAAGTCGTAATACGCGGCCGAGTGATCCCCCGGCTGGCTGGCCGCCGCCGGAGTCTGAGCCAAGCCGGGCGTGACCGCCAGGATGCAAGCCAAACCGAACGACAAAAGCGCGGTAACGACCGATCTCATAATTTGTGGCCCCTCTCGTCGTGTCGCCCGCGGCAAGCGGCCATCGTCATCATTGCATTCAACGACACAACCCATTCGTCATCATTGTATAACGCTGAATTGATGACGTTCCTGGAAAGGAGCCCGTTGCGAAAGAATCCCACGGCGATGCGGCCTTTGGTCACCATCGCCGGCCCCACCGGCTGCGGCAAAAGCGAGTTGGCGATTCGGCTCGCCCGGCAGTTCAACGGCGAAGTCGTTAACTGCGATTCGGTGCAGCTTTACCGCTTTTTCAATATCGGCACGGCAAAACTGCCCGAAGAAAATCGCGACGGAATCCCTCACCACCTCATTGATGTGGTCAATCCCGACGAGGTCTTCACGGCCGGCGATTTCGCGCGGGTGGGACGTCCGATTCTGCACGATATCGCCGCACGGGGACGGCTCCCGGTCGTGACCGGCGGCACGGGATTTTATCTTCGCGCGTTGTTGGACGGTCTGGCGCCCGGCCCCGAGCGGGATGAAAGCCTGCGTGCGCGGTTGCTGGCGCGCGAAACGCGAAGGCCCGGCTCGATCCATCGGTTGTTGCGCCGGATCGACCCGCCAACGGCCGCGCGCATACATCCACACGACACGCCCAAAGCGATGCGCGCGCTCGAAATCTGCATCTCCGCGCGCAAGACCGCGACGGAGGTTTTCGCCGCCGGCCGCGATGCTCTGCAGGGTTTTCGTGTACTCAAGATCGGTTTGTTCCCGAATCGGGAACAGCTTTACAAGCGGCTGGAAGCGCGGATGGAAGCCATGTTTTCGGCCGGGCTCATTGAAGAAACAGCGTCGATTCTCGCGCTGGGATATGCGCCGGATTCAAAGCCGTTCGAATCGATCGGATATGAACAGGCGCTTCAGAGCATTCACGGCGAGCTTTCATTACGGGACGCTCTGGCCGACGCAAAACGTGACACGCGCCGCTACGCCAAACGCCAGGTGACGTGGTTCCGCCGGGACCCGGGGATCGAAGTTTTCAATGGCTTTGGCGACGACCCGGCGGTCGGCGAAAGAGTGCTGGAGCGTGTTCGTGTCTTCCTGGACGAAACCCCACCTTGTTAACCTGAAGTCGTAGTGCGTCACTTCATCTGGCTGCTTCTGGCCGCATCGCTCGCGCAGGCGGCCGATACCATCGCGGTGCTTCCTCTCTTTAATGCGGATGAACACGCCTCCCCGAATCTGGACTGGATTGGAGAGAGCGTCGCGGAGACTATCTCCGAGGCGCTCAGTACGGGTGGACTGCTGGTCCTGACGCGGGAAGATCGCGAGGAAGTCTACCGGCGCTTGTCGCTGCGCACGGGGGTGGTCCTTACCAAGGCGTCGGTACTCAAGATCGGCGAGACGCTGGATGCCGGCCAGATTGCCTTCGGCGAAATGCGCGTGGACGGAGCCGATGCGGGCGCGACAACCCTGAAGTCGAACCTGCGCCTGGCCGTTCGTATCATCGATCTGAAGAAATTCCAGCAACTCGATGAGTTTGTCGAGACCGGGACGCTTGAAAACCTGAGCCGGATGGAAACCAAACTGGCTTGGCTCCTTCTGCGGCAACTGGCGCCCGAGAGCACACCGTCGGAGGAGAGCTTCTTTAACGATCGCGCTCCGGTCAAAGTAGACGCGATGGAGAGTTACGTTCGCGGGCTGATGGCGTCGAGCGAAGATCAGAAGCTGAAGCTGTTTACCCAGGCGGCTCGCCTCGACGATCGTTTTTCACAGCCGAACTTTCAGCTGGGAAAAACACTGTTTGCGAAAAAAGATTACAAGACGGCTGCGCAGTGGCTGACCAAGGTGACCCGAGGCGATTCGCACTTTCTCGAAGCGGCTTTTCTGCGCGGCATCTGCAAGTATCACGAGGGCGACTTCGAGGGGGCCGCCGATCAGTTCAAAATGGTCTCCAACGAAATTCCGCTGAATGAGGTCTTCAACGATCTGGGGGCCGCTTTGTCGCGGAAGAACGATCCGGGCGCGGCGGACAATTTCAAGAAGGCTCTCGATGGCGACGAGAGCGATCCGGATTACTGGTTCAACCTCGGATACTCGCTGTGGAAACAAGGGAGGTTCGAACTGGCGGCGGCGAATTTCCGTGCCGTACTCGACCGTTCACCGGGCGATCAGGAGGCCACCACCATGCTGGGCCGCTGCCTCAAGATGGAGGGCCCCCGCGCGGGCGATCCGCGGAGCGAAGGGCGGGAGCGGCTCAAGACCGCTTTCGAAGATTCGGCTTACCGGCAATTGCAGGCGGAGCTTAAAGCAAGACATTAGAAATCGGGTTATGCTCGAATCATGCCGTGCTTGTTGACGCTGGTCATCCTGGCTTTCCCGCGAGTCGTTCTGGTTCTGCTGTGGCTCTTTTCCAATTACCTCGACAGGGCTTATCATGGCCTGTTGATTCCGCTGATCGGGTTCATCTTTCTGCCCATAACCACGATCGCTTATGCGTGGATGATGAATTCCCACTTACCTCTCCAGGGCGTCAATCTGGTGATTCTTATCGTTGCCGTATTGCTCGACGTCGGATCGCACGGCGGTGGTGCGCGTTACTACCGTCGCTAGACCAGACCGACTTCAGGCGCGTTCGAAGGGCCCTGAAGGAACGCGGCTTAATCCGCGTGCTGGAGTTTCTACATTTGGGCTTGCGGCATTGGTGAGTTTGGTGGGGCAGGCGGTTTCGCCTGCCAGCCCGCGCTTGACCAGGGCCAAAGTTCGGCTGAGCACACCAGTCCCGCTGAAACCGGGTTTTGCTCGATATACGCCGCGGTCCGCTCAATTTGACTCTCATGGCGCAGGTAATGATCCCAAGACTCGTCCTGCCAAAACGGCTGCCCGGTCCGGCCCAGTATTCGATTCGCGCTTCGGGCCGTCGATCCTTTCAACCATCTCATCAGGACCGGGACGGGGACGAGAGGATGAATCAACAAATGCGCGTGATTCGGCATCACCACCCAGGCATCAAGCTTGTAGAACTGCCTTTCGCAATCTCCGACCAGAATGGACTGCGCAACCAAGTCGGCAACGCGAGCGTCCTGAAGCCATCGTGGTCCCGAGGCGCGACGATCAAGTACACGATCCCTGGCGGCGAAAGCACGGCCGGAAGTAAGACACGCCGCGGAATTCCCTGTGGCTGCCAGTGAGCCCCACAGGCGCCAGGTGAGGAATACCCAGGCATCGTTCGGGTGAAAATGTGGCAACCTTCTTCGATATTCGGCCATTGTAAGAACGGCAGGCGAAACCGCCTGCCCCACCAAAACAAGTGTCTCT
>Ga0070733_10002088_pt1 | contig 14519 bp, 11 predicted proteins | sample Coa_R1_9_FD_66450 | JGI IMG/M metagenome (GOLD analysis project Ga0070733, IMG submission 66450) | Surface soil microbial communities from Centralia Pennsylvania, which are recovering from an underground coalmine fire - Coalmine... | ecosystem: Environmental > Terrestrial > Soil > Unclassified ... | reverse complement strand
TCGGCGATGGCCTGGCGCAGTTCCGGCAGCCCGGCCGAAGGACCGTAGTGCGTCCATCCTTTATGTAAGGCGTCGACTCCGGCCTCGACGACATTTTTCGGCGTGTCGAAATCGGGTTCGCCGATTTCCAGATGAATAATCTCTTGGCCCTGGCGTTCCAGGGCGCGCGCCTTGTTGAGCACTTCAAAGGCGGTCTCGGTGCCCAGCCGCGCCATGCGGTCGGCTAAACGGAGTTGGTATTGCGTAGCTTTTTCCATAGTCGCAAAGCTAGTCATTATATCCCTCCGTGGCAGTAGCCGGGCAGTAGCCGCGGCGGGCGCGTGATGTCTACCCGCTCAAGGCAGCCGTTAGCCGGATGAACCCCGGATGGGTTGGGCGCGGTCGAGGGATCGACCGGGGATGGTGCTGAAGGCAGGCCGGCTTCCGCCGCCGCCCTCAGGTCGCGATTCCTGGTTGCGCCTGCGAGGCGGTCATGATCGACGTTGTCTAGGACCTGCTAAGGCAGGGCGTCGCCGGCAAGAGTAAGAGACGGCTCCAATGTTCCTGCACGATTGCCTGCCAGTCCGATCTGAAAGTTGCGGTCGACCGCCAAAGCGGAAGCCATGAAGACGAGGCTGAACTGATAGGGCAGTTACGGCAAAAGCTAAAATGGTGCCCGGGACCGGAATCGAACCGGTACGGAGCTTTCGCCCCTCGGGATTTTAAGTCCGCTGCGTCTGCCAATTTCGCCATGATAATAAACAACTTCTCTAGAAGTAACTGTGAAAATGTGTAAGCAAATGTGTCAGTTTTGAAGATTTCCCACTGCTCGCAGGTCGCAAGGAATAGCGCGCTATTACGGTCGTCGCTCTAGGTAGCCCCTCACGAAGTCTTCAGCGGGATCAAACTATCTAGTTTCTCTTTCGCCTGAGCGATCATTTTTTGACCGCACATCTCACAATAGCCATTCATTCCCATGCCGTCGGCGGCCTCAAGTACATTATCGCCTTTCACAATCTCGTGTTTCTTGTCGTGATAACACTTACGCACGCGACCTGCGATCACCCACTGAGTATTGATTAATAGGCTTTTGTGTGCTGGCATTTCGACCTCACTTGGATCTGAACTTGGCAGCAACAGCATCAATTATCGTGTCCATCGAATCGTGAGCGCGTTTCAGCTCTTCCGTTGTGGCAATGTCTCTTTCATTGGATCCCAAGCCAAGAAATTCTTGGACCTGCATATTCAATAGCACGATCGCCGCGCCCAGGTTATTTATTGCGCCACTCTGTGGGAAGCGCCTAGGTAGGTCGCGACCGGTCACCGAAATCGAAAGTTCATTGAGCAACTCTTTTGCGCCGGATTTGACACGTTCATCCAAGCGCTGCCGGGCGACTTGTCTTTCCTTTTGTGGTTGAACCGGCTGCTCTATGACCATGCCCTTGGCGGTTGAGGATTGTGATTTTGCCAGGATTTGGCGCTCAAGTTCTTCGCGCGTGATACCTAGTTCAGTCAAATCGAGTCCGCGCAGTTGAACCGCCGCGACGACATCGTCCGCTATCGCACCGACCTCTTCAGCCAAGAAACGATCCTTGATATAGTGAGCAATCGTTTCTTCCAGAACGACCATATCAGGCATAAAACGCCGTCGTGGCGCTGGATTGCTGTCCGTTGTAACTCCAGCCAACAGGAATGCTCTGTCGCTGTTTGCTAGTTCTTCAAAGAAACCTTGGTCATCCCCGTCCAAATCTTTGAGTTCCTGCCACCATCTGTCGACATTAAGGCCAACGTGAGAAACGACATACCCTCGATTGTCAACATCTCCAGGGCTGTTCTGCTTTAGGACGCGCATTATCCGCCCAACGAATTGAACATACGGCACCAGATTCCGAAAAGGACGGAAGATTGCCGCCACGCTCAGGTTCGGGTAGTCGGCTCCCTCACCCAGGAGCTGGACCTGTACGATGACATCGAGCGCTCCGCGTTCCAATCGATTCAGCACATCATACCGTTTGTCTTCGGCTAAATCGCTATGCACAACCTCCGCCTCCACACTTCTTGCTTCATACATCGCGCGAACTGCGTTTGCATGGTCGATTGAACACGCGACCGCGATGATTGCGTGTTTTGCAGTCCCCGAATTCCTCAGTTCGCGCATACAAGTAATCGAGTGATCGACTATACCTGCATTGCATTCGGCTGATAACGCAACGCCTTTGCTGAACCAATCTTTTTCCTTTAATTTGAGGATCTCTTCCAACGTGTGCGTCTGTGACTCGCCTCGATAGGTAAAGGTGATCTCCCTAGGCTCAATTCGATGCGACGCGATGTCCTTCACGTATCCTTCCCGGATTGCGTCCTCAACGGGAAATCGGTAGATTCGCGTTCCTTCTACCTTCTGGCCATCGGCGCGAAAAGGTGTTGCAGTGAAGCTCGCTATTTTCGCATCCGGGAAGTAGCCGATCGCATCCCTCCAAGTCGGCGCGACGTTATGGTGTCCCTCATCCATCAGGATTAGGTCGAAGAAATCAGGAGACAGTTTGTCCAGCCACTTTGACCGTGCGCCCGATACCAACTGCTGAATGTTCGTGACAACGATTGCTGCCTCATCACAATCACGGATGTTCGCTTGTTCATCCAGGGTTGCGCACGTTGGGCCATTTTGCCCCTTCAAAATTCCCATTTTTCGCAAGAAACTGCTGTCTCGGTAAGAGTCTAGGCTCTTCTGCAAGTTGTCTCTAATAATGAGATTAGGAGCGACGACAAGCACTCGCCCTCGCGAGATGCCAAATGGGAGAATCGCCATTGCCCCTGTCTTGCCACAACCAACCGGGAGTTGAACAATCGCGTGATTCTCCTTATGACGGCGGGAAAAAAAATCGCGCGCCGCATGATAGGCGCCCTTCTGGGGACGCCTCAGACTGGCATTATCTTCGATGTCGACGATTGAAGTGCTAAATACATCCGCCGGGTTCGAATGCCCTCCTCCAATTGCCTTGAGTTCATCTTGTATCCACTTCTCCGCTTTTCTGCCGACGGCCAGAGCGGCTGCGAAGTGTAGAACTCTCTGCTTTTCCGTAAAGCGTTTTGCATCCCCAAAACAAGAGGCTTGGCTTATTAGATTAACAAGAGCATCGTCTGAGCGATTTTCAAGGATGAAATCTCTCGCTATTCGCCCTTCCAACGCCGCGGCTTCCGACGCGAACTCCAGTATCGTCCGGTTCTCTTTCGCACGCTTGGCGGCTTCGAGAGCTAGAATCAAGCGGCTTTTTTGGGAAATGAGCCCTTTATTCATCGGATTCCACCTCATCGGGCGTCGGGGCAGGGTAATACCATAGCCGCGCTTCGGCATCCGAATAGTTCGCTACGCACACGAATCCGTCTCTCCCATAGGGGTTATCTTGAAGTTGGGTCGACTTCTCTTGGCAAAGCGCTGCAAGGTCTCCTGATTCCTGTCCGCTAACTTCCAACATCAGTTCCCGATCTCCAAGCCAATAATCCGCTTTTTCCCCGCGTCTGGTAACTTCGGTGACTTCCATCTGAGTAAACGCGGAAATCATGCCGCAGGCGAGTCCTAGCGTAGCCATCTCTGTGATGACGGGGGCCTGATAGGTCTTGATCACTTTGCCGAAATCAGACGCCAATCCCGACCAGATCATTGTTACCGGATGGTTCGACGGAGTCGATTCTGTTTGTCCTGCATAACTGCCGGTAATGATAGTGGGACCGTCTGAGTAGTTATCACAGCCGATGAGTCTGCGGACCAATGGCGACCGCCAATCGTCTGCCCGCAGATTCGAGTGGGCCTGGGGCATCGTGTTGATATTAATCGTCTTACTCACAGAATCGTCGATTCAATCGAGAATGAATGCAATGAGCATAACCGACTCCGGCAGATGAACCAGTATATAGGAGAGGCCTTGGGCCTATTCTGCGGGCGCGTTCCACGCCATAAGCGCACGCCGGAGCGTATCCGACTTAGAAGAGCGAACGGTTGCTCGGGCCGCCTTAAGCGAAAGTGGTAGAGTTAGCGCCCATTGCTGGAGCATGCGATCGCCTATCTCCATGAATTCCGCGTGCGCCTTAATGTAGGCGTGCGGTTCCTTTGAGGTGTCCGCAATTGCAGCGTCCACGCGTTCGAGTATTCCCGCCTCAGCGGCGTCGGTCCAGACCATCATCATTCCGTGCCTCTTCCATGAGTTCTTCAAGCGTCGGCCGGCTCGCGCTTCCTTGCTGAAGCCTCAGCTCCAGCCCCAGCGCCGCGAGAATATTGGTGATCTTGGAATATCCCAGTTCGCCCATCCGTCCGTTTTCCAGGGCGTCGAGCGTGGAGAGTCCGACCCTAGCTTTTTTTGCGAGCGTGGGCTTCGTCAGGCCGAGTGATTTGCGCTTGATGGCGATCTGCTCGCCTAATAAGTGCAGGGGCAACATGCACCTAATATACGAGGTTTATGCGCGTTATGCATCAGAATAACCTAATATACTGGGTGTTGGCGCGACTATCAGGAATGGCAAGCAAGCACGCTCTGGGAAGAAAGAGGGGTCAGTGTTGCGTGCCTGGAGACATTTGAAGTGCCGTATTTTGAATACATTTTCCAAAGCGAGCATCAAATACTTGTGCCAACACAGCATTATTGACTTGCATTAACGCAGCATTATATACTTGCATTTGCACGGCATTAAACACTTGTAGCAACCCCGGGCAGCGGCAGTCCATGGCAACACCGAATGAGAAGCTAGCTGAATCTCTCGATGCGCTCAAAGCGCTTCAGGATGACGGAAGACGTGTGTTCAGATCGGATGACCTGAGCCGCACTAACCGCGAACGTCTGCTTGCCAACGGCTTTGTCCAAGAAGTCATGCGCGGCTGGCTGATCTCCTCTAGCCCCAGTGCGCGCACGGGCGACAGCACCCCATGGTACGCCTCATTCTGGGAATTCTGCGCGCGCTACTGCAACGACCGCTTTGGCGAGGAGTGGCATCTGGCGCCGGAGCAATCGCTTTTGCTTCACGGCGAGAGAACGGTCATTCCGCCCCAGGTGGTGATCAGCAGCCCGAAGGGCACCAACAACACGATCAACCTTCTGTTCGGCACCTCGCTCTACGACCTGAAGGTGTCCGAGATGCCGGCGGCAGCCGATCTCGCGGTAAGGGACGGCCTGCGGCTTTTCTCGCCTGTCGCGGCGCTTGTAAGAGTGCCGGAATCCTTCTTCGCTCGAAACCCCATCGAGGTACAGGTTGTGCTGGGCAGCCTCGCGGACACGTCGGACCTGCTGCGCCTTCTTCTCAACGGCGGCCACTCTGCGAAAGCGGGCTATCTAGCCGGCGCGTTCCGGGCGACCGGCCGGCCGAAACTGTCGGATGAGATCGTCAGCACGATGAAAAGCGCCGGTTACGATGTGCGCGAAAGCAATCCGTTCGAGGCTGGGCAGACATTCGGCGCACCGAGCCGCGCGGTGTCGCCCATTGTCGGCCGCATGCACATGATGTGGGAATCGATGCGCGACGCAGTTATAAAGAATTTCCCGGCGGCACCCGGACCGCCGAAGGACACGGACGCCTATCTGCGTTTCATCGATGAGATCTATCAGAGTGACGCGTATCACTCGCTGTCCATCGAGGGATACTCCGTCACGCCCGCACTGATCGACCGGGTGAGGGGGGGCGGCTGGGACCCGGAACATCACGAGGACGACCGCAAGAGCCGCGACGCACTGGCGGCGCGGGGCTATTGGCAAGCATTCCAGAAGGTGAAGGCGACGGTGGCGGAAGTGATTGCGGGTGGGAACGCCGGCACCCTCGTGCGCGAAGCGCACAACGAGTGGTACCGCGAACTGTTCCAGCCCTGCGTTGCCGCGGGCCTGATCGAAGCCGGAGCGTTGGCCGGATACCGTAACAACCCCGTCTATCTGCGCACGTCGCGCTTCGTTCCGCCGCGGTGGGAGTCGGTGCGCGAGGCCATGCCGGCGTTGTTCGATCTGCTCGAAAAGGAACCTGAGCCTTCTGTGCGCGCCGTACTCGGTCACTGGCTGTTCGGTTACGTCCATCCTTATCCGGACGGCAACGGACGGATGGCGCGCTTCGTAATGAACGCGATGCTCGCGTCGGGCGGCTATTCCTGGACGGTGATCCGAGTCAGGGATCGCAACACTTACCTGAAGGCACTAGACAGCGCCAGCATCGAACTGGACATCAATCCGTTCGCAGCGTTCGTGGCAAAGCGGGTGCGATGGTCTCTTGAGCAACACGATCTGAGATTTCCGGAACCAAGAGAGGCCTATGATTTCGACCGTGGTGCCGTCAAATTCTGGGGACAGGACGGAAAAACCCGCGTATGGTGCGCCATCAGCGAAGAAGCCCTGGACGATCACTTTCAGGGTGACGACAAGGACAAGCTGGAAGTATTCAGGGCCAATCGTCACGCCATCGAACTGAAAGCCAGGCAGAAATATCTAGACGGCGAAACGGAACCGGACGGGTCTGTTCTCATCCGCACAGGCGACCTGTAGCGTGCAAATAGCTAATCTCGTTATTTTCGATTATCAGAGATTGTGAAAATAGCCATTTTCGACCTGAATAACAATTGGAGCAACACACTTCAGGGAGACCCCTAAGAAAGGAGGATGTGGCCCCTGGGTCATACGTTGAGTACGTGCAGAAGCTTGGACATGAGGCACCGGGGATCTATTCGTAAGCCTTGGGTAGTGGACTACTTTGGAATGTCGTCTCCATCGCACTACGGATGTAGATCAATAAACGGATCCAGGGATCGGTCTACTCTTATGCCCTCGCAGGTCATCGCTTCCCGCGTTTCCTATCAGCTGCGCGGCACTGAAGAGGGCCTTCTGCCCTTGCCTTTGCGTTCTTGGCAAAGCTTTGCCGACGGATCCATCCTTGATCTCAACGGATCGATCGGTCACCTCTTCAGCAACGCTTGTACGAATGCCGATCCCGCCGTCAGAATTGTCGGCCAAAGATATCCACAGAATATTGACGTGGCAAATGTCCGCAACCAGTCCCTTCTGTCAACGTTCATTAGCAGAACTACCCCCACAACGGCCGCAACGGCACCCGAAAAGCATCCCTGTAACAATTGGAAAAAAGTAAAGTTTGAAGCTTGGACGACAACCGCGCCGGGAGTCCCAGCCCCTGGAGGAGTGATAACTAGCAGTGCTCCTCCAATGACACCGCCAAACACTGCTCCAAGCAGAGCCTTCCCGCTCTCATCTGAATTCAACCAGCCTTTAACGCTATCTCCCCACGCCATACTATCCTCCTGCAGCACCTTCAGCCCGCCCTGGCGCTCATTCTCCGATCCGAGAATCGGGTGGTGCTACCCGGTCGTGACTTCAACGATTTCTTCCGAATCTACGGCCGCTTTACTTCCCTGTCCGGTTTAGGGACACGCATAAAATGCCGCGCAATCTTTTCTGCAGCGGGACCTAAGTACGCCTTACCGATCTTGTCCCCCAAGTGATCGGCCACAATTTGTGCAGACGCTACCTCAACCCCTAGAACTACCCAGCCCACCGGGCCGGAAGCTAGCTCAAAATCCACTAACAAGCCCAGAGCAGCACCCGTTAGGGCCTCACCCGTCTCCTCTCCGAATTTCCTGAACGCATTAATTTTCTCTTCGTCGCTCTTCGCTTCAATGTAATCAACGATGGAGGGCGAGAAACCTATTACAAACAAGACTCCTTTTGCTAATTTGAGGTTGGATATTTTCTTTTCCGAAGTGATTATTGCATCCTTGAAATTGAATCCCGTAGGCATGAAGTGCAATAGTTTTTTCGCTTCGGCTCTAAGGGGTTCTGCCAGCTTAGGAGTTAGCCATGCAGCCTCATCCAATAACGCCTTGGCCTTGCTAAAACGCGCATATGGAACTGCCGAAATGAATTTGTTCGGAATGAGACGTGCGATCTCTTCAACCTCAGAAAATATTTGCTGCCTCAGCTCCACGACTCGTGCCAGAACTTGCTCCGAGGGTCCCTTGGCCTTCACCCATTCCTTTGCCTCTTGGACCAGCACCTTTTCTAAGCGCTCCGACAGCGAAACTAGTTGTTCATAAAACTTCTCCTTATACTCGAAGCTAAACTCCAGAAGCTTTCTGTCGTCCTCAGTGGACTCCACGACCCCCTTGATGATTTCTAACGCATCCTTATCCTGTGTCACAGGAAGCACTGATAACGTGTCATCAAGCTTGGTGTCGGTACAAACCAACACAACGTCGTCTGGTTGTTCTTTTTGGCTTGAATCTAACGGAGACCCCAACGGGGCTTCCAATGGACAGGAAAGACTCCGTGAATCCTCATGCGGGTAGTTGAGAAAATCGGGCGTTATTGCAGAAGAAACGTCATGCGAAGAAGTGGTGCGTCCCGCGCCGTCAGACTGGTTTCGGTTTTGCATTTCCGTTTAGGCAAAATCCTCCGACCGACCTGATGCCTACACTTAAAATCACTCTCCGTGAGGCTCACAGCCAGTCGAATAGTGATTTGGTTCGCGAAATAACGAGCCCCTGATCGTACTCCACCAAGCGAAAGGCTACCGCCACAGCGCGCGTTTGCATATTGAGGTCCGTCCCAGGTGGCAAGCTCACATCGATGCTGTTGTCACTCACAACCGTGGATTCCGTCGGAACGGGTACACCATCCTGCTCGACGACCCAGTTGCCGTCAGGGATGGCGGAGCTGAGAATTATTCGCAGTTCGCCTGAGTTTTGAATTGCCTGCACAGACTTGATATATGGCCTACGCAGCCTCTTGAATCTTGGGTGCCCCTTTATCATCCGCGCTCTACTCTCGTTTAAGAGCGCGTCCGACATCTTTTTGCGAACCTTCGCCGCTTTAGCCAGGACTTCCTCGTTCCGCATTCGCTCCGCGTATTCTTCTGTTCCCTTGCTGATGCCGACAAGAGAATCTAGGTACATAGCTCCAGATGGAAGATAGAACAGATCTCGAACGAGAGGTTCGTTTTTCAATTGTTTCTCGCTCAGACGGAGATCGCTAAACTTGGCGTTCACAATGGCGTCAAGCCGCAACGCATCATCTGTTTGGCAATCAATTAGCCTGTCAACACGTGCGTCAGATTTCAAACAACAGATGGACCTGTCCGAGGCTAAGGAGTCGCCTTCTCCGTTCTGACCGTCCTCGTACTCCTTCTTGACAGTTTCCAGAATGGCCTCGGCAGCCGCCATCTTTAGGCGAAATGGGCTAATTCCGAACATGGCATTGAAGGCGTTGTCAGAAGCCAAATAGCTCAAGGCCGGCTCCGCGTCGTCAAAATCGAAAGTCCTGGAGCTCGTCAGTCCGTACCCTTGTATGAGCTCCCGACCGTCGATAATTGTGAGTCGAATCCGTCGGAAATGGAGGGATCCTTCAAATACATTTGCCACTCTGTAAAAAAGCAGGTTTAGTGTCTTCCCCTGATTGATGTTCGTTACTTGCGTGGTAGTCGTTTCACTCACCTCTGATTTTGTTGTAGACGTGGAAGTGAATGTCACCTCCTGATGAGCAGAATGCGAAAAATTCTCCGTTGCCTTCTTCGCGAGAGACTGAAAGTATCGCGAAAACGAATCGGCAGACATATCGCTCTTGTTGTCGAGTCCCATTTCGCCGGTGACGCCCTTGTATGTCCCTGATACTTTGGCATTAAACCCATTTGAAGCAGATAAATTCGTTGACGACTTTGCCTCGTTCTCAATCATCGTGGCAATGTCGCTCGATCGAGCGGAAGTCGTGTCTTGAACATCTGTTTCCGACCTAGACTGTTCGAGGCTCACAGAGAAGCTTCTCGTGACCGTGACAGACTTCGTTTCGCCGGGTGCTAGATTCGTACTGGCCGCCAGGTCGCCAATTTCTGAGCCAAGCCAATTGATCCGATAGTCCAAGGTCTCTTCAATGAACACTTGTGGAGCATGGATAGTAGTCCACCCCGGAATTGGAGCTTTTATGATCTTGTATTTTGCGAGGATTGGTTCTCCACGAGTCAAGCTTTCTTCGTACACAGGATAGAAAATTGCACATGCGGATCGGAAGCTCTCGCTGCTATCGCACAACACCAATAGATTCTCAATCGTCTCTCCATACTGAGACACAAAACCATCGTCACTTAATTGAAATATGTGACACTTCCAGCCTCGGTTCTCAAGCTTGGCCCTTTCCTTCAGCCATGGCTGAGCATCTGGAAACACCTCCGCCACGATTTGATAGCTGAAGTTGTGAGGGACAGCGCGTGTTTCTTGCACCGTAACCCAAGAGGACGAATCGCTGCCGCCGATGCCAAACACTCCGTTGTTATGATTCGATACCTGCCTTGGAACGTTGAACGTTTCTTGCGTTGTCCATGCAACGTTCGCCATGCCACCAAATCGATACAGACGCCCTTTCTTAAATGCAGCGATTCCTTTTACGGCCGCATCGATCTGTGGCTGCGGCACCTCCGCTGTCTTCATCTGCTGCTGCAACGCGTCGACATTGGGCTCGTCTTCCACGGCTAAATAGAGGCCCATTTCAGACGCCCGCGCACGCAGACGATCAATCTGCACCTTCAGCCGTGCAACACGTCTTTGAAAAACGGTTAGTCGTGCGATCTTGGACTCGAACATCGGATCAAATGGATCTCCGAGATCGATCTTCGGTGGATCACCTCCTAGAGCAATTTGATAAATCGCTTTTTCGGCGTCAAGTTGCCCGAACTCTTCGACTATCGCTGATTCATCCATTCCGAGGTCATACCCCTGCGGGAGACGTCTGACGAGGTCCTCATCACTGAGAGATTTCGGGAAAACCTGGCGAAGCGAGGTCATAGCCTCCCAGAATGCCTCGTAATCGTTGGCGTCTGAAAAACGTTCAGGTACCGAATATCCATCGTGGAACTTGGCCCAGTAAAAACGAACGTTATCGGAGGCTTTCCTTCCGTAAATCAAGACCAGCTCTTTTGCAGGCACATCGATATTCCCGCTAGCATCGTAGGTCGGCCAGACACTGAGAGTGTTCCCCGGCAACGAATTAACGCGATCTATCTGTGCCTGCGTTGGCCCCGTTACAAATGCCTGTGTACGGTGAGACCCTGTTGGTGGGGTTGGTGGGGGCGGCGGCGGCGGTGATGGAGCCCCACTAGTAGCATAGAACTCACACCCGGCTGGGCCGGTCCGATCTAGAGTCTGCCGTAGTTCGTTGCAGATAGTTTCTGCGGGAGGCGTTGACAGAATCGGCCCCACGAGAGGCTCCGAATCCCCGCTCCTTCGCTGGACCAAGTTAGGGTCGAGAAGGGCGCCAGTTGACGGCGAGGGACGCGCGACGAATGTGCACTCGATGTCGGCAACCCAATCTGTCAGCAGTGACCTTTTGTCGTCAAAGACCTTCAACGTATCGTTGTCTGGCTTTGCACGTAAGAAAAAGAAGTCCTGGTTAACTCTAACAACCAGTCCTCCACCTGGAACTGCAATCCACCGATAGTCCAAACACGACGCTTCGCTCGGAAGGAGGCGATCTGCATTGGTTATGCAATATTCGAACTCACTCTCGTTGCAGAAGAACACGTAGTCCTTCAAGACGGAGCTGTCTGTATCAGACGGCCGGCATCCCCAAGCACGTTCGAGTGCTGCGCGCAAAAACACAAAATCGGATGCAAGATCGGACACACCGGGCTGTACCATGTCTGCCCACGGAAGTGCCACCGCACGTGTTCGTTGAAATTGAAAGGCTGTCCGGTCCGATTCGAGCGGAGGAAACGCACCCGAACTCGGCCCCTCTTGCGCTTGCTTCCATTCTCGGTGGATTGTTCCAGGCGCGTGAAATGTCAAGAACTGCTCCGCACCTCTTTCGAGACTGATCCCGTTAGAAACCGTACGTTTTGTAGAAGTTGATATTTTTGTCTCAATCATAAAAAGAGCCGCCAAGGCCGTATTGCAGCAACCGTCACCTACTGAGACTTGAGGTCTCCGGTGATCTCGACATCCACCCGACGCAGAGGTTGGTAACAGGCTTTTAACGCCTCCCCTGATTTGTCGGAACAGATTTTCACAATGTATTCATCTGAATCTGCTGATCCGTTTCCTTCGATGCAAAGCGTCATTGTCGGCTTGTCGTTGTTCGGATTGTGCTCCGGCACAACAGCTGGATGGCAGCCATCGGGAAGTGTTGGGAGATGGGCGATTACCTCCGCAACAGCTCTGGCGCGAGCTTTCGACAAATTAATGTTGTACTCATCGGTTGTACCCCTGCCAATGGGGTCTGCGTGGCCCACTAGCTTCACCTCTGAGACAGAAAGGTCCTGAAGGCGTGCGACGATAAGTCGATCGAGAATTCGTGCAGCTTCCGGTCTTACTGTTGGTTTGTTGAAATCGAAGAATGAAGCCTCTCCCACAGTGAGCACACGTGTCACGGTGGGCTTAGTCGGTTTGCAAGGAGCACTACAAACCTGGCCCGCCGGGCACGCACTTCTCGCGAGATCCGGGCAGCAAAGGGATGGTTTGCGCCATACCCCTAGGAAGAATCCAATCACCAAAATGGCGACAATGGCCCAGATGACATTCTGCTTCCACGGATTCCAGTTGAATCCTGCGAACACCCTATCGTTAGCTTTAGAGTTGCTCACGCGTCGCTACCCACTATTTAGGAATTTAGGGTCGCCCGGTATTGCTTGAGATCGTCCAATCGATTTTCGACAATATATTGCGCCTGACGAGGCCAAGAGTCAGTTGGAACTTTGGGGGAATCGAACCCGCTCCGCGTGATGATGAATTGAAGTAATTTTGGGCTGGTGGAGGCTAAATCGAAAAGCGTCTTGATTCCATTGTCCGCCAACACATCCGCGACTTTGGGATCGATACCAAGGACCGCAACCAGAGTGTCAGCGCTAACATCGGGCAGCCCCACGATACTCTTTAGAGAGGGATTGTCGAACCAGGTCTGCAGACAAGGCTTTGACACAGTTGTATTGTCAGAACTGGGCGCTTTAGGCTGTTGAGGTATTGAACCACCGGATGCATCTGACGTTTGTCCCGCAGAACTTAGATCGTAGAGGTAGCCAAGCAACCTCGACAAGAGGATACCTAAGAGGATTCCAACCAAGAGCACCCATAGAAAACATGCTAACCACGGCATCGGGCGCACCTCCAAGCTGATGGGCCACAGGTATACACTAACCTCAATAAGTGTGCAACTGATTCTGGGAATCCTCCGAATAACTCGGGACTAGCGGGGCATATCAAGCTCTGAAGCGAACCTTGGCAGGTCTTCCTGGTCCGATTTAGAGGGCGTACTTCCGATCTATGACACTTAGGTGAGCCCGATCCCTAGACCGTGGCCTTGTTCCTCTTCGGCGGGGCGCCCACTCCGTACAGAAGGAAGGTCACTTTTCGGAGCAGATTGCTGTTCTTGCTGTGTCTCGGTCGCTGTGCTTTGAGAATTATCGCGACCGAGGTTGCGCGCGAGTTCGCTGCTGTCATTCGTATAGATCTGTGCGTCGTATTGCCCGCGCGATACGGACACATACGCAAAGCGGTCATTGACCAGTAGTTCGCTTTTGTCTGTGTCCACGTGAATCAAAACTCGATCCGCGGTCTGTCCCTGGCTGCTGTGGCTGGTGACGGCGTATCCGTGGTCGAGGTGCGGATGATCGCGGATGTTGAATCGAATGTCACGGCCTGAGTCCATTCGGATTTCGAGATTGCCGGAATGGCTGATTTGTTCGATAGTGCCGAGCTCTCGGTTAGCTACATGTAGTTCTCTCGCCGGGGCGGTGAACTGGATGCGGTCGCCCTGTGAGAATTCACGCTGAACTTCTTGGTATACCCCCACGCCTGATAGCCGTCGCGGATCGTACGTTTGTTGTGCGCCATTCGCGCGCTCGATGGTGATAAGGTTTTCGCGAGTGTCCACTCGATCCACTCTCGCGTATTCGCCAGGATCGATCCCCAGAACCTTACTCCCGCGGGTATAGCGCACCAAGTCCCCCTCTCCGTATTGTGCGGCCCACTGTCGGTCTGCGCCGGTCATCTCATTTCGCGAGTCGAGCACTCGGAGTTTGTGTTCCTCCGGATTCACCTCGCCGCAGGCTTGCATTTCACGGTGGATAAGAGTGTTCAGCTCGCGTCGGGACTCATTGTCGGGTGAAATGACCAGCGTGCCTTGAGCCTCTCGCGCGTATTCACGAGCGATTGCACCCAGCCTCTCTTCGCGGACCACGATCTCATGCACGCGGCCCTGCTGGTCGAGATTCGCTACGGCTCCGTGCACATCCCCGCGGGCAAGCTGTTCCACAGCCTCCTTAAGTTCCGGTTCCTTCTGCCGGACGACCTCATGCAGACGTGCAGTGTGCATCCCCGCTTCTTGCATTTGCCGATAGGGTCTGCCCGCTTCTACCGCCTCATGTTGCCGCTTGTCACCGACCAAAAGCACACGGTCGCCGGCGTCCAACCGATGCAGTAGTTCGTTCATCTGTTTCGTACTCGCGAGACTCGATTCGTCCAGGACGTAAAGCCGCTTCTCTCCGCCTTCGGGTTGCTCGCCTCGGGCCAGATGACGTTGCAAGGTGCC
>Ga0070733_10002087_pt1 | contig 14520 bp, 12 predicted proteins | sample Coa_R1_9_FD_66450 | JGI IMG/M metagenome (GOLD analysis project Ga0070733, IMG submission 66450) | Surface soil microbial communities from Centralia Pennsylvania, which are recovering from an underground coalmine fire - Coalmine... | ecosystem: Environmental > Terrestrial > Soil > Unclassified ... | reverse complement strand
AGATTGTGGGAAAGGTGCGTCTGGCGCTGAGCCCGCGGATCAATCATTGGTGGGAAGTGCCGCTGTACGTGAGCGCGAACGGCCTGACCACCTCAGCAATTCCCTACCCCGACGGGATTTTCGAGATCGAATTCGATTTCCTTCATCACCGGCTGACGATCAAGACGAATCACAGCACCGCGGCGACACTGGGGCTCAGGCCTCGATCGGTAGCGGATTTTTACCAGGATTTTATGGCGGCGCTGGCTTCTTTGGGAATTGTGGTGAAAATTTGGCGCATGCCGGTGGAAATTTCGGATCCGATCGCGTTTGACAAGGATACGCAGCACGCTGCGTACGATGCGGAGTACGCTAATCGTTTTTGGCGGATTCTGGCGAGCACCGAGAAGATTTTTGTGGAATTTCGCGCGCGGTTCATTGGAAAGGCGAGTCCCGTGCATTTTTTCTGGGGGAGTTTTGATTTGGCGGCGACGCGATTTTCGGGGCGGCGGGCGCCGGAGCGTCCGGGGGCGGATGCGGTGACACGCGAGGCATATTCGCATGAGGTGAGCAGCGCGGGATTTTGGCCGGGTGGCGGCGAGATTAAGGGCGCGGCGTTCTATGCGTATGCGGCGCCGGAGCCGGCGGGGTTCGGGTTGGCGCCGGTGCGGCCTGCGCAGGCTTTTTATCATCCGCAGATGAAAGAGTTTTTGTTGATGTATGACGACGTGCGGAAGGCAGCATCGCCGCGGGAGGCTTTGCTGGAGTTTTTGCAGAGCACTTACGAGGCTGCGGCGGACCTTGCAAAGTGGGACCGCAAGGAACTGGAGAGAGCTGCGGGGTAGGGTTCCTCTGTGGGGGTTGGCGTGCTGCGGCACCGGCTAAAGCGTGTCGCACGTCCCTTCGACCCTGCCGCGCATAGGTGCGAGGCTTGTGCCGCACCTACGGCGCTCCGGATTTTCTTTGGGGGCTAGCCCAGGCCTTCCGGCCTGGGCTAGCTTATGCCGCGCCTACGGCGCTGAATGGCGCTGTGAATTTCGATTCCTTGTGGCATGCACAGAAAAATCAGATCCCTCCGCCGGTTTGCGACTTCGGGATGACTGCGACTTCCTTTTTCCGCTTGTCAGCAACGTCGTCTGCGCCGTCTGAACGTTAGACGCGCGAAATCGCCGAATGATTTGCCACGCTGAGTGACATTTTGGAAATTTCGTTTTGGATGGCGCGCTAACAGGCGCGGTAGCGTGCGCGTCTAAGCGGCGTGGAGACAAATGTGACTTCCCAATTTGAGTTTGTAATATCGCGTTGCAGGACGCACAGGCCCGTTGGCTCATGCTGACTTCTCGCTGGCGACGTGCGATGCATTTAGCAACGCTGCTTGTGCTGATCAGCTTGCTGTGTTCATGTCACGAGAAGAATTCGGAATTTGCGGCCGGGCGCAAGGCCGAGGCTGTGCAGGATTACGATACGGCGCTGGTGCATTACCATCGCGCGGCACTGGCGAGTCCGTCCGACGCGGAATTCAAGCTGCGCGAAATGCATATGCGTTATGTGGCGGGGTCCTTCCATCTGGAGCAGGGGCGAAAGGCGGCGCAGAAGGGCGATCTGCAACTGGCGCTATCGGAATTTGAGAAGGCTGAGGCGATTGATCCTTCGAATGAGGCGGCGGAGCAGCAGGCCAAGAGTACGGCGGAATTATTGACGGCTGTGAATAGCGTATCGAGCGCAGCGCCGGAGGAATCTTCGGCGGACGAGAAGGAAATGCTCAGCGGGCCGCCGCGCCTGAAACCACTTTCCGTGGAACCGCTCAATCTGAAGATGACCAACGATTCGCGCGTGGTATTTGAAACGATCGCGAAGCTTGCGGGGTTGAGCGTGATATTCGATCCGGATTACGTGTCGCATCGCGTGACGGTGGATCTGCCGGGAGTGACGCTGGAGCAGGGGCTGGACGCGGTGGCGTTCGAGAGCAAGGCTTTCTGGAAGCCTTTGACGAGCAGCGTGATTGAAGTGGCGCCGGACAATCCGCAGAAGCGGAAGGATATTGAGGATGAGGTGGTGGGGACATTTTATATTTCGAATTCGCTGACGCCGCAGGATCTGACGGAGATTGTTAATGGATTGCGGCAATTGCTGGACTTGCACCGGTTGCAGCAGGTGAATGCGCAGAACGCGATTGTGATTCGCGACACGCCGGACAAGCTGGAGCTGGCTGGGAAAATCATTCGCGACATTGATAAGGCTAAGCCGGAGGTGTTGTTGCACGTGCAGGTTCTTTCCGTCGATCGCGACCGCTTGCGGCAGTTGGGGATTTTGCCGGGGCAGACGGTGGCGCTGGCGTTTAATCCGCGTTGTTCGGTGCAGTCCGGGAACAGCGATTGCAGTTCGTCAGACAGTTCGAACAGTTCTAACAGTTCGCCGCTGCAGATTACTTTGAATAATTTGCGGCGCCTGGCGAGCGCGGATTACAGCTTGACGTTGCCGGGGGCGTCGGCGGAAGCCATATTGACGGACAACAAGACGAAGATCATTCAGGATCCGGAGATTCGGGTGACGGACGGCGAGAAGGCTATTTTGAAGATTGGGCAGCGGGTGCCGGTGGCGACGGGAAGCACGCAGGCGGCGACGGGAGTGAGCGCGGCGAGTTCGGTGAGTTCGCTGGTGAACACGCAATTTACGTATATAGATGTGGGGGTGAATATCGAGGCACAGCCGCGGGTGCATCCGGATGGAGATGTGAGCATGAAGCTGGTGGTGGAGGTTTCGACGGTGGCCAGCTACAACTCGATTGGGGGCGTTTCGCAGCCAGTCATCAGCCAGCGGAAGATCGAGCACGAGGTGCGGCTGAAAGATGGTGAGGTGAATATTTTGGGCGGGTTGATTCAGCGGACCGACAACGACAATTTGAATGGAATACCGGGGGCGGCCGGGGTGCCGGGGCTGAAGTATTTGTTTTCGCAGAACAGCAAGGAAGGCGTTGATGAGGAAGTGCTGATCGTGCTGACGCCGCATATTTTGCGATTTCCGAGCATCACGGCGGAGAATTTGCGGCGGCTGGCGGCGGGGACGGACTCGAATGTGCGGGTGTATCGGCAGGTTTCCGGCGACGAACGCAGCGAGACTGCGCCGGGTGGAAATTCTGGAGCGAATCCGATTGCGACGCATGCGACGTTGCCGTCAGGCGCGCAGCCTCCGGAACAGGCTGGGGCGGTTGCCGCGGTGTATTCCGTTGGGCCGGTGGTTGGTGGTGCGAGCGCGGGTGCGGAGCTGCAATTCAGTCCCGAGCGCGTGACGTTGAAGAGCGGCGATTCGGACATCGTGGCGGTTGCGGTCGAGGGGGTGAGCGACCTTTTCTCGATTCCCTTGTTGTTGAAGTACGACCCGGCTGTGATTCAGATACTCGAGGTGCGCGATGGCGGATTTCTTTCTGGTGGCACGCAGGCGGTGGCGATCGTTCAGCGCACTGACGCGCAGAAGGGCGAAGTGATGATTTCTTGCACGCGCGAGCCGCATACAGCCGGGGTGAATGGCAGCGGAACGATTTTGGGATTGGTGGTCAAGGCTGTGGGTCCAGGCGACGCGCGGATACAGGTGGTGGAAGCTCGGCCGCAGGATTCGCAGCAGCGGAGTATTCCGATGACGTCGGGAGAGGCAGTGATACGAGTGCAATGACGCACAAAAAATACAATGCTCTATCCGTCCCTGATGTGGAACGGATGGGGCACGGTGTATTCGCACGCAACAGAAAAGCGTGGCTTCAGGGGCTAAAGAGTCTGTGCGAGAAGTCACAAATCATTCCCTCAGCGGCTAAACAGTTTGTGGAATAATGCCAGAAACCTTGTCCTCAGGGGCTAAAGCCCAATGAAAGCCAAGCACTTATTGTCGGAGCTAAAGCTCCGACCCCCTAAAAAACCGACTTTTTCCGCAAACTGTAAAGCCGCTCCGGCGATGCGGTGGTTGCGGCACGGCTGAAGCCTTGCCCTGACGAAATCAGCAGTTCTCACTCACTCTCTAATGCCCCAGCCTTCGGGGGCTTTGCGGCGGGGCTAAAGCCCCGCCCTTCCGGTCTAGCCCATCTAAGATAAGTTTGACTGACACTTGGCTGATTGCGGGTTACTGCGCGGGCTTTTCGCCTTTCTTCCTGGGCTCACTGGTTGGGGCGGGCTTCCAGAACGTGGGATCGGCTTTGACCATTTCCGGGCCCACGTAGCTGATGGCTGGATTCAGGGCGAACAAGTTGATTTCGGCCTGGTCAACTGAGGTGGACATCAGTTCTTCGAGTTTATGCATTCCCTCTTTGCCGATGGCTTCCACGAATTTTGGACCGTTGGCGAAATTGCGGTCTATTTCCGCCGCGGATTTCAGGGGCGTGATGTAGATGAAATAGTTTTCGGGGCCGCCGTAGGCGCGCTGGTACATGGCCCATTGAGCGTCGGGAATTTTCGTGTAGGCGTCCTTGACCAACTTCATGATGGTGCTCCAGTCCTCGTCGTGACCGGGCTTGACGTGGAAGACGCCGATTTCGAAGTAGCGGTCGTGTGGGAGGTCGGTGGCGGCGTTGAGGCTCAGGTCGTCGCGCAGGACGTAGGCGCTGGTTTCGTAGGATTGCAGCAGATCACCATCGGCGACTGCGGCGCGATCGAGAGCGGCGGAAAGCGTGGCGTTCTTCTGCGTAGCCATGGCGTCCTTTTCCCAGTCGGCGAAGGAATCGTAGCCGGTGAAGAAAAGCGAGCGGCTGGGACCACTGAGGGAATCCATGCCGAGATAGTGCTGCGGGTATTTCGCGGCGGCCATGGCGCGCACGAAGGCGCTTTCGGTTTTCTGGTGCGGCGAGCCGGCTGTTCCGGGCTTCAGGATTTCACGGTTGATTACGAGAACCTTGGGAGGAGTGCTCATTCCGGCGGCGTTTTCCTGCGCGATAGCGACGTTGGCAACGGCGAGCGACAGACAAGCACCAAGCAATGTGGAAACAACTCTTTTCATTTTGTGCCGACCTCCTCGGCGGAGATATTGGAGCGGACTTCTAGCGTGGAAGGGCCGAACGGAGATCCCCGCGCGGGAACGAGTAAATTGGCTGGGATCGGCGGAAGAGTACTCGGGGTGCTGGGCGAAGTCAAGCGAGTGAACGCGCAGGTAATGTCCTGATTTGCGGGTAAGCAAATCGAGATGCCGCAGGGGGTGCAGGGTGCAGACGGGTTGCGCTGCGCAGCGAGCGCCGAAGCAAGCTTCGGCTTGCGAAGGCGGCGGCCCTTCGATCCCGCGCTGCGGGATCTCAGGATGAATCGCACTGCAGCGCAATTCACAAGCCGCCGCACTCCAAGATGGGCCAGGCTGGTGAAATTGGACACGGAAATGTGCGGTCGCGGTGCCGATATATGCCCGCTGCGCGATGCGTTTGCGAGGCGATTTAGGACACTACCAACGCGCGACTTTATTTTTCGAAGAGGGCGTTGGCTTCGGCGAAGGGCATGGTGCCTTCGAGGAGCGTGCTGTAGGTGCCGGACTGTTTTAGCTCGTGGGCGATGCGGCGCGTAAGGCCGAGGGTGGCGCGCATGATGCCGGAGCCTACGCTTACGCGGGCGACGCCAAGTTCGCGCAGGCGCGGGATCGTGGGGAGGTTCGCGCCGACGAGAATGTTCAGCGGGAATTTGAGCGTGTCGACCGCGCGGCGAATAATATTTTCATCGGCGACGCCGGGAAGGAAGACGCAGTCGGCGCCTGCGCCGATGTAGGCTTGGAGCCGTTCGCAGGCGCGTTCGAAGCGGGTGGCTGGTTCGCCGATTTGCGCGAGGTAGACGTCGGTGCGGGCGTTGATGACTACGTTTACGCCCAGGCCGACGGCGACGCGGCGCAACATGGTAATTTTTTCGATTTGCGCGGGAACGGGCGCGAGCGAGCCTGATTGGTGATCCATGTCCTCAAGATTCAAGCCGACGGCACCGGCGGCGATCAGGCCGGCGGTGGTTTTCGCGACGTCACCGTAGCCAGCTTCCAGATCCGCGGTGACGGGAACCTGCACGGAGTCGCAAATTTGCCCCACGGTTGCGAGCATCAGGTCTTGGGGAATGCGTTCGCCATCGGAATAGCCTAGCGAGAACGCGACGCCCGCGCTGGTGGTAGCGATTGCGAGGAAGCCGGTTTGCTCGAAGATGCGCGCGCTGGCGCAATCCCATGCGTTGGGCAGGACCAGAATGTCCGGGCCGCGATGCAGCGAACGGAAGAACTCCGCTTTTTCGTTTTGGGTTTTCATGCGGACATTATATTCGAGGGCGGCTAGCTGCGCCTGTTTGAATTGCTGATTGAGAATTGCCTTCCAGGCACACCGGTTCGATGGCGAAAACTGGGCGAATTGCGGCGGCTGATGAGGCGCCGGCGCGCTCCCGGCGGTTACTTTTGCGACGGGCGGAGGTTTCGCGATGTTAATATTAAAGTTACATGAAAGCATCGTTGCAATTTCCGATGCCGGAAGAGCGGCAGCGGCGAATCGAAAAGGGGTTATTTCGCGGAGCAAATCTGACGCTGGAAAATCCTGTGTACCGGCGCGTCTTGCGCGCGCTACTCGATGCCTTGCTGACGCCGGATCTGGCGCCACGCGATTTGACCGTAGCAGCGCTGGGGATCAAGAGTCGCGCGGCGGTAGCGCACGTGGTGGCGCGCGAACCGGGAGTCGCGGCTGGGCTTGAAGAATATACGTACCTGCTGCGGCAACGCGGCGTTAAGGTGACGCTGAAAAAAGAGGATGGGGATGTTTTTCAGACTGGCGACGTACTGCTGCGCGCCGAGGGTGGCGAAAACAAGCTTCTGAGCCTGGAGCGTGTGGGACTGAATATATTGCAGCGCATGTGCGGGATTGCGACGGCGACGCAGCGTTTGCAGGAGCGTGCGCGTCTGCAATGCCCGGCGACGCGAATTGTCGGCACTCGGAAAACACCCTGGGGGCTATTGGACAAGCGCGCGATACACCTGGGCGGAGGGGGCACGCACCGGCTGGGTCTGGGCGACGGGATCGTGGTGAAGAACAATCACCTGGCATTGCTCGCGCGCAACGAAGAGCAGGCTGCGCCGCTGGCTGTGGAGAAAGCGTGGAAGTCGCGGCGCCGCGCGGCGTTCATCGAAGTGGAAGTGCGCAGCGAAGAAGGCGCGCTGGCAGCGGCGCGGGCGTTCAAGCGATTGCGCGCCGAGGCGCCTTCGGCCACGCGTGAATATCCTTGCCTGGTGATGCTGGATAACCTGATGCCGGACGACGTGCGGCAAATTATCGTGACAATGCGCAGGGAAAAGGTGTGGGAAGGCACTCTGGTGGAAGCCAGCGGTGGAATCTCCGAGTCGAATATGGAGCTGTATGCGGCGACGGAGGTGGATGCGATTTCACTGGGAGCGCTGACGCATTCGGTGCGGGCGCTGGATCTTAGCCAGCGGATTGGCTAGTCGTTTTTAGCTCAACCGCGAGATCGGTACTTCAGAGGCTAAACAGTTTGCGGAAAAAGGGCAGCAGGCGTCATCCCGAGCGCGGCGAAGACTGTCTGCCCCAGGCAGGGATCTGCTTTCCGCGCCAATGTTAAGGAAAAAGCAGATCCCTCCGGCGAAAAGCGCCTGCGGGATGACAATTCGAGCGTTTTTTCGCAAACGGTAAAACGCCCTCGACATGCGATGTTTATGTCGTGGCTAAACGGTTTGCGAAAAAATGCCAGAAACCTCGTCCTCAGGGGCTAAAGCCCAATGAAAGCCAAGCACTTATAGTCGGAGCTAAAGCTCCGACCCCCTAAAAAACCGACTTTTTCCGCAAGCTGTAAAGCCGTGCGTCTTCTGGGCGGTTAATGTCGTGGCTAAAGCCACGACCCACAAATATGACCTTGTTGTGACTCCGACTCGATAGGGCGCGCAGCGCTGAAGTTATTTCGGATGGGACTTTGCCAGTTCGGCGGATTGGGCGAAGGCTTCCAGCGTGGCTTGGTGGGCTTTGTTGGCGTGCTCCATCGCTTGGCGGGAATGCTCGTTGCCGGTGAAGTGATCCTGCTTGCCGTGATGGACGGCGGCGGCACGGTGCGCGTGCGCGGCCATTTCGTGGAATTCGGCGGCTCTTTGATGCGAATCGTAGTTCATGATGCCTCCTTCTGCTTCGAATGACTGCTTTCCAGCTACACCTCCTGCAACGTTAGCGCTTTGCGGTTTCGCTGTCCATCGGGTTGCGGTGTCGGACTTGCACCACAAATGGCGCACTGAAGTGCGCCGCTACGAAACCACTGTCTGTCACGCGTGCGTGGTGTTTCATTGCGAAATATCTTCCAGCGCGAGGCCGCGGGTGCGGGGGCCGAAGATGCCGATTGCCAAGACGACGACTGCCATGGCTGCGGCGATGAAGGCGAAGACGCCGCGCGCGCCGTAATGGCGCAGAAAGAAAGCGATCAGGAAGCTGGTGAAAATGGCGCTTAGGCGGCTCCAGGAATATACGAAGCCTACAGCTTGCGCGCGGATGCGTGTGGGGAACAATTCCGCTTGATAGGCGTGGAACGCGATGGACATGCAATTATTGGCGCAGGTAAGCAGCACGCCGCAGGTGATGAGCCAGATCGGATCGCGTTGGCGCGCGAACAGTACGCCGAAAATTGCGATGCATGTGGCGGTGAAGACGATTTGCCACTTGCGTTCGATGCGATCGGCGACGCGGTACGCAAGCAGCGGGCCGAGCGGAGCGCTGAGCGCGATGAGGAAGGAATATTGCAGGCTGTTGGTGGTAGTGATGCCGGTCGCGATCAGCAGCGTGGGAACCCAGGACGCGAAGCCGTAGTAGCCGATGGTTTGGAAAAAATTGAAGACCATGAGCATGAGCGTGCGTTTGCGGTAGGGCGGGCGCGCGAGTTCGAGCAGGCTGCCGCGAGCTTCAGCCGGGTGGGATGCGACTGCTATTGCGCGCGGCGTTCGCGGCTCGTGCGAACCACTGGCCGCTTCCCTTTCGAGATCCTGCTGGACGCGCGCTTCCATCGCGGCGGCTACGCGTTCGGCTTCGTCGAGCTTTCCACGCGCCATCAGCCAGCGTGGGCTCTCCGGGAGGCCGCGCCGAATAAACCACACGAAAATCGCGCCGAGCGAGCCGGCTAGGACAACCCAACGCCAGCCGTCCAGGCCGAGCGGTTTTTGCGGCACGAGCCACCAGGAGAGTAGTGCGACCGCTGGCAGCGCGGTGAAACCCACAATCTGGCTGAGGGCGATGGCGCGGCCGCGCAGTTGGCGTGGCATCAGCTCGGTGATGTAAGTGTCTATGGTGACGAGCTCGACGCCGATGCCGACGCCGGCGATCATGCGCCACAGTACGATGCCGTGAGCGGTCTGCTGAAACGCCATCGCTACGGTTGCAGCCGTGTACCACAACAGCGAGGTTGTGAAGATTAAGCGTCGGCCGAAGCGGTCGGCTGCGAAACCGAAGAGCAGTGTGCCGACGAGGAGGCCGGCGAAAGTTGCAGCGACGAAGCTGGCGAGGCCGTTGAAACCGAAGAACGCGGCGGAGGTGCTGGTGAAAAGACCGCTGCGGACAAGGCCTGGCCCGACGTAGGCGGTGAAAAACAGATCGTAGTATTCGAACCAGCCGCCCAGCGAGAGTAATAGAACGAGCGACCAGATGTAACGCGTGGCCGGCAAGCGCTCGAGGCGAATGCGGATGAGCAAGGCGCGATGCCGTGTTTCATCGTGTGACGCAGGAGGCACAGGTGGCGGCGTGGGCGGAACGGGGGGTGGTAGAGACGATGGCGGCATCGCAGCCAGCCTAAACGGTCGCGAGCGCTGGCACAAGTCCATGCCGTGGCGCGCGAGGGTCGGCGCTGACCTTTAGTGCGTGGTGCGAGTTTTGGAAATATGCTTTACACGCGAACACACGAGTGGCGGGGAAACCACTCGGTGTGGAGCCACTACTCGGAGGAAGTAGAGGAAGGGAGCAGAGAGCGCAAGCTGGGCCCAGCCCTTAGAATTTTATTAATAAGGATTCCCAGCCTGCGCTCTCTAATGTCCCGCACGCATAATGCGCAAAACTTGCGGATTCGGCCATACAGTAAATACCTGAAATTTGGGCTAGGGGAGCCCCGTATACCGGCGGTGCGCTTTGACGGCGAATTCCAAACGGCGACGTCAAAGGCGCCCGCCTGAATCGGCAGGCGGCCGCTACAAATTCAAAACCGGGGTTTCTTCCGGCCCATTGTCACAGGACGGCTGGAGCGGCCGATGAGCACTCATGGTTTGCAGATATCGGTTAGCGCTTCAGCGGACTTGCAGGCCTTGCTTTTGCGTTGGCGGCGGGACGATGCCGTTCAGGCGCACGTAATAAACAATTTGGCCGTAATGATCGGCGATGTGCCAGACCGCGATCGTCGCCATGCCCAGCTTGGTGTTTGGGCCGCCGTAGCGACCTTCGACGCGGTCCATTGCGTTTTGTGCGTTGACGGTGGCGAGAACTTTGTTGCCGTAGTCGAAGGAATCGCGCAGGTATTTCAGCAGCTCGGGCTTGGTTTTCGCGGGCGCGGGGCCACCCTTTTCGCAGCCGTCCGGCGGGGTCTTGCCTTCGATCTCGTTGAAGAAAGCGAAATTCGCGCAGGCGACGTGTTTGACTTGTTCGGCGAAGGAGCGCACGCCATCGAATTTGCCGCCCGGCGCGCTGGGGATGTAGGAATATTTTTCCGCGGGCATGGCTTCAGCGACCGAGAAGAATTGGTCTTCTGTATAGCTCAGGATGCCGCCGATGCTTTCGGCGGTGGTCTTGGGGATGTCTTGTTGCTGCGCGTATAGGGCAGCGACGAGCGTCGCGAGCAACGGCAGCACAGCGGAGAAGGTAAGAAAGAATCGAGCGAGCAGGAATGGATGTTTCATGGCGGGCACCTCCTGTAAACAAACGTGAGAATAACTGAGCGATAGCGGAAATTAAAGCGTGGGCGCAGCGGATTTGAGCCAGCGCTCCATTTCAAGGTGATCCACCAAACCTGGTTGCTGCATTACTGTGCGGCCTCCGAAGAGGACCACGAAGTTGGGGATGCTGCTGACCTGGAAGCGTCCAGCTAATTGCGGGTATTTTTCCGTATCCACTTTCACGACGACGGCTTTGCCCGCCATGTCCGCAGCGGTCCGCGCAACTTCCGGCGCAGCGGCGACGCACGGCCTGCACCATCCGGCCCAGAAATCCACGAGCACGGGAACGGGCGAGGTTTGCACAATTTCGTCGAATAGTTGATCGTCCACCGCGAGTGGTTCGGCGACTGGCGGCAATGAGGACTTGCAGACGCCGCAGCGGCCTGTGCTGGCCAGGAATTTTGCCGGAACGCGATTCTGCTTTCCGCAATGGCTACAGGCGCGAATGACAGGCAAACGAAACCTCCCTTAATACTGGTCGGGCCTGGACGATAGGATGCCATGAAGTAGCGGCGAACTTCTGGGAATCTCGCGGCGCTTGGTTTTGATGCGAGCGGGGCCCGCTGGGAGTGGCGGGCCAGGCGGTTTGTAGGTGCGCGAGACGGTTCTGGTAACTATCCCTTGGTGACAAGTAATCAATTTTGGGTTAAGCTGAGCAAGAATTGCGGGCGAACTAGCCTCTTAGACATGCTCGAATTTCTTGCCAGCGAATTCTATGACCTGTCGAGGTGGTTGGCAAAGGTATGTGCGAATCAGACGCTCTTGTTGACCACAAAGGGCCAGCAGGAGTTCCAAGAAGTCGTTCCAAAGCTTTACAAGTATTGCGATGAATTGGGACTAACTCTGTCCCGAAACAAGATCGCAGAACTTGCTCGCCGGGTCAACGAGGGGTGTCAAACGATAGAAATTCCTCGGTTGTTGCGGGAATTGGATGAGCGTATCCACGAGGAATTGCAGGCTGAGTGGTTTTTTCACGTAGCGCGGGAGAAGGTTCCCTACCTACGGGTTATGGGGGCGCTTTACTCTGAGATTTTAGAATCGAATTTCCGGTTCGCCTATAACGAGTTAGAACATGCGGGAAGCTGCTACGCTTTCAAAGAGAATACTGCCTGTGTGTTTCATTCGATGAGGGCGCTTGACAGGGGGCTGCGGGCTCTGGCAGACAAGCTAGAATTTCTCCCGGCAGATTATGAGTCCGAGAATTGGAAAAATATCATCGACATTATCGAGAAGCGGATTAGAAAAATGGAAGAAGAACCAAAGGGCGCAGAAAAGTCCGCGAAGCTCAGATTTTATTCGGCGCTTGTCCTAGAATTTCGATACTTCAAAGACGCATGGAGAAACCACGTATCGCACGGCAGCGACCCGTACGACGAACAACAAGCGCATCGCGTGCTCGTCCACGTTTTCGATTTTATGTGTGAGGCCGCCAAAGGCGGACTCGCGGAGAAAGAAACCGCGTGAAGATTCTCATTTTACTCGTCGCAACGTTCTTCGCGATTCTTGCATTCCGATTGCTCCTGCTCGGCGGGTGGATTAACTTCGCCGGAGCAATTTTCCTGAGCGCGATCTGTTGGTATTTGTGCGTCCTGTCCAAGAGGATTCCAAGCTAAATACTCACGCATGAGCGCTTGATTTGCGCGCCTGCGGCTGTATAATTCTGGCGTCGTAGAACCGCGCAAGACCACAATTCAGCATCCACAATGACCCACCAAAATGGGGCGAATTTGCCCTGATTTGAGTGGGTTTTTTGTTTTTGGACTATTGAAACCATAAGTAGGAGGAAAAACAAAAAGGCCGCGTTTGAGGCGCGGCCTTGAATTCTCTACCCATATACCAAACCGGGCCTAGCAGGTTCGCGCGGAGGGTCTCCAAAACTCACCCGCGAGGGTTCGAGTCCCTCTAGGTCCACCAGACTCCTGTTACGGAGCCGACGGGAGAAGTGTATCTACTCACCGATTAATCGTCAAACGGAATTGTGTTAGAATGAAAAAATGACGGACGCAAAGAAGCCACGACCGGAAACGCAGAAGGAATTGCGCGGCATCACGCGAGCGCAATTCCACTCCATCCTCAAGAAAGCCGCGAAGCCCTCTCCAAAATAGCTTTGAACTGAAGATTCCCATCGTGCCTGCGATTGTAACGGAAGCAGTACTCATCCAAATAGCTTTGCAAATACTCCGGCGAAACTGAGTGATAGACTCCGTCGATTCCCCGCTTGATTAAACTCCACAGACCCTCAACCGAATTGGTGTGAACATGGCCGCGCACGTAGATTCTCCGGTCGTGCTTGATTGTGTAGTGGCGATATTTCGCGGGCTTGTGGTCGCGGGTACGCATTGTGCCGATGCCGTCATATCCGCGCAGTTGATCGGTGTAGATGGTGCTGCCGGGTACAACGTGCTTGCGAATCTGGCCCAGCAATGTGGAGCCTCGCACATCTTTTACTACTCTAGCGATTGCCAATCCTCGGCGCTGGACAATGCCGACAACCGGAGTTTTCTTCTTATCGCCGCGCATGGGCCTGCCAGTGCCGTACTTGCGGACTCCGCCATGATACATTTCGTCAACCTCAACCGTCGGTCCCTCCAATTGCAAATCTCCCTCGGAGAGCAGAGTGCGAATCTGATTGAACATGCGCCACGCAGTTTTGTAGGTGACGCCAGTTTCGCGCTGGACTTGCTTCGCGGATATTCCGCAGCGTGTTGAGCCCATCAGGTACATCGCGTAGAACCATGTTTTGAGCGAGGTCGAGGACTTCTCAAAGATAGTGCCAGCAAGCGGGTAGAAGTGGTGGCCGCAATGATCGCAGGCGTAGGCTGTGCGATTGCCGACGCGATGGTGCTTGCGCTCTTTCTTACACGCAGGGCACATTCCCACGCCCTCAGGCAAGCGCTGCGCCGCGATATAGTCCAAGCACGCTGAATCGTTGGGGAATTCGTTGTTGAAGTCGCGCATTGAATAGCGCAACGCCTTCTTGATGTGCTGTTTTACTTTGCCGTTGCTGCCGTCAATGTTCATGATGCGAGAATCTTACCAAACCCCTTACTTGTTGTCAAGGGATAATTACCACGGTTCTTGACTTTCGCTTTTGGTTCGCCTACACTTTTCGGCGTTGTGACCCCAACTTCGCTAAACACTTTGGAGGATTTATGGCATTGAACGAAGCGCTTCTCCCCGAGTTTGACGCCGAGATGGCGAATACGCGCAAGACGCTGGAGCGCGTGCCGACGGACAAGTTTTCCTGGAAGCCGCACGAGAAGTCCGGAACGATGGGCTGGCTCGCGAATCACCTGGCGGACGTCCCGGAGTGGGCGGTGTACACGCTGCAGCAAGAGTCGATAGACATGGCTCCTAACGGAGTCGCGCCTACGCCGCCTCCACCGCCCAAAACCACGAAGGAATTGCTGGCGAAGTACGACAAGAACGTGGCGGCTGCGCGGGGGTTGCTGGCGAAGGCCAGCGACGCGGATATGCATAAAACGTGGTCGTTGCTGAGCAATGGCGCGACGATTATCGCTATGCCGCGCATTGCTTGCCTGCGGACGTGGGTGATGAACCACGGCATCCATCATCGCGCGCAGCTGGGCGTGTATCTGCGACTAAACAGCATCGCGGTGCCGGCGACCTACGGCCCGTCGGCGGACGAAGGCG
>Ga0070733_10002086_pt1 | contig 14530 bp, 7 predicted proteins | sample Coa_R1_9_FD_66450 | JGI IMG/M metagenome (GOLD analysis project Ga0070733, IMG submission 66450) | Surface soil microbial communities from Centralia Pennsylvania, which are recovering from an underground coalmine fire - Coalmine... | ecosystem: Environmental > Terrestrial > Soil > Unclassified ... | reverse complement strand
CGACCGCCGGGTCCTGCAGGATCACCTTGGTAACGCTTTGCTGCAGCCGCGACATCTCGTTGAACGAAACGGACTGTGCGGCTTCCGATACGCCCTGAATGACGCCGGTGTCCTGAATGGGGAAGAACCCTTTAGGTATTTCGTAAAAGAGGAAAATGGTCAGGGCCAAAGTCGCCAATGCAACCAGAAGCGTAATGGTTTGGAAACCCAGCACGAACTTGAGCGTTCGCCCGTAGAAGGCGATCACGGCATTGAATGCGTCTTCCGAAGCGCGGAAGAGGCGGCCCTGCGAAGACTCCGGCGTGTGCTTCAGCAACCGGGAGGACATCATGGGCGTGAGCGTCAGCGAGACGATGGCGGACATCAGGATCGTCACGCTGAGAGTCACGGCGAACTCGCGGAAGAGACGGCCCACGATATCGCCCATGAACAACAAAGGAATCAGCACGGCAATCAGCGAGATCGTCAGCGAGATAATCGTGAATCCGATCTGCTCGGCGCCTTTCAGCGCCGCCTGCAGCGGATTGTCGCCCTTCTCGATATAGCGCGAAATGTTCTCGATCATCACGATCGCGTCGTCCACCACGAAGCCGGTTGAAATGGTCAGCGCCATCAGCGAAAGGTTGTCGAGGCTGTAGCCGAGCAGATACATCATGCCGAACGTTCCCACCAACGACAGGGGAACCGCGATGCTTGGAATAATGGTGGCGGAAAAGCTGCGTAGAAAAAGGAAAATCACCATCACGACCAATGCGATGGTCAGCATCAGCGAAAACTCGACATCCGACACCGAAGCGCGGATCGTCGTGGTCAGGTCGGTCAGCGTGCTCACCTGAACCGATGCGGGCAAGGTACTCGTGAGCTGGGGCAGCAGGTTCCGGATCTGATCCACTACGGCGATCGTGTTCGCGCCGGGCTGGCGCTGAATATTCACGATCACCGCTGGAACCTCATTCATCCATGCGGCCTGCCGGATGTTCTCCACGCTGTCCTGCACGTTGGCGACGTCGGTTAGTTTGACGGGCGCGCCGTTTTTGTAGGCGATCACCAGCCCCGCGTAATCCGCACTGGAAAGCAACTGATCGTTGGCGCCGATCTGATAAGACTGATGCGGACCATCGAAGTTCCCCTTGGCCTGGTTGACATTGGCCGCGGTCAGGGCGGTGCGAAGGTCCTCCATGTTCATCCCGTAGGAAGCCAATTGCGTCGGATTCGCCTGGATGCGGACGGCGGGCTTCTGGCCCCCGCTGATACTCACCAGACCCACGCCGGGCAGCTGTGAAATTTTGGGCGCAAGCCTCGTGTCGGCGAGGTCTTCCACCTGGGAGAGCGGGATCTCTTTCGAAGTCAGGGCCAGAGTCAGGATCGGCGCATCGGCGGGGTTGGTTTTGGTGTAGACGGGAGGCACCGGAAGATCCGCCGGCAGATAGGTCCCGGAGGCGTTGATCGACTGCTGCACTTCCTGTTCGGCGATATCGATATCGAGACTGAGATTGAACTGCAGCGTGATGACCGAACTGCCATCCGAGCTCACCGATGTCATTTGTTGCAGACCGGGAACCTGGCCGAACTGGCGTTCCAGAGGCGCGGTCACGGAGGATGCCATCACGTCCGGACTGGCGCCCGGATAAAACGTCATGATCTGAATGATCGGATAGTCGACCTGCGGCAGCGCCGACACCGGCAATTGCCTGTAAGCGACGATCCCGGCAAGCAGAATTCCCACCATCAGCAGCGATGTGGCCACGGGGCGGAGAATAAATGTCCGTGACGGACTCATAAAGCTTGTGGGGCCAGGGCTTCGGCCCTGCCGCCGGGCTTCTGCCCTGCGTTGCCCGCGACAAGATTCCGGGAAGAGCTCATTTCGCTGCCGCAGCCTGCATCGTGGGCGCGACTTTGCTGCCTTCCTGCAATTTGTCAACGCCGGTCATCGCGATCTTGTCGCCTGGAGACAATCCCGAGGTGATCTCTGACTGATCGCCTTCAGTGGTGCCGATTTTTATGTTGCGGGTTGTTACGGTGTTGTCCGGCTTGATCAGATAAACGTAGGTGTCGTTGGTATTACGCTGAATGGCGGCGGATGGCAGCAGCGTCACACCGGTCTTCTCCTGCTGCAACAGGCGCGCATTCACAAACTGATTGGGGAAGAGCGAGCGGTTTTGATTGTCGAATGTCGCCCGCAGCTTCAGCGTACCCGTTGTCTGGTCGATCAGATTATCGATTGTGGAGAGACTGCCCGATGCGATCTTGTTCTTCTGCTCGCGGTCCCATGCCTCAACGGTGAGCTTCTGTCCGGCCCGTATTTTCTGCAGGATCGGCGGAAGCTCGTCTTCGCCCACCGTGAAAATCACGCTGATCGGCTGTATTTGCGTGATCACGATCATCCCATTGCTATCGCTTGAGTGAACGATGTTGCCCGGGTCCACCAGGCGCAGTCCGACGATACCTGTAATCGGCGACGTGATGTGGCAATAAACCACGTTGACTTTCGCGGCGTCCAGCAGCCCCTGATCGTTGGTGACGGTTCCTTCGTACTGGGCGACCAGGGCGCGCTGCGTCGCGAGCTGCTGTTCCGGCACTGCGTCCTGCGCCACGAGCGTCGTATAGCGAATCAGGTCTACGCGCGCGTTGGCCAGTAGGGCCGTGTCGCGAGTCAGGGCCCCCTGCGCCTGAGTTACCGCTGCTTCGTAAGGCCGCGGGTCGATCTCGATCAGCGGGTCGCCCTGATTTACCAAGTCGCCTTCTTTGAAATGGACCGACATCAGTTGCCCGTCAACCCGGCTCTTGACCGTGACTGTGTAGATCGGAGTAATCGCTCCCAGACCGGTCACATAGACGCCGATGTTGCCCTTTGTTGCCTCGACAGCCACCACGGGAGTCGTCGCCGGCGTGCCGCCTCTGCCGCCCTTTGCTCCGGCTTTCTGAGTGGCGGCCGCCGAGTGGCCCTGCCGATACCAAAGAGACGTGCCCAGGGCCAGCAGAACAACGACAACCACATACGCCCAGCGCCCGTGCGGAGGCCGCTTCTGCACAACCGTCACGTTGGAGGGTGTTTGCCCGGGCGGGGCGAGCAGATGTTGAGGGTGTTCGGGTGCCTCGATTTCGGGCATCTGCTCACTCATCGGGTCTCGCATCTCGAAGGGCCGAGCAAACCTGGGGCCGTTCGGCTATTTCTTAATTGATGTCCGCGGAACCTCAGGACGTTACCGGGCCGCCGTGCGATTCCTTTACTTGCTGCCCGGCAAATTCGGTTCGAGGTAGAGTTTCACGCGGTTGCTCTCCGCTCCGTTCATTACAATCCTTAACTCACTCGCGCCCCGATTGACAATGGCGGGAATCTGCAGTTCCACCAGATAATAGCCGACATAATCGGGGGCGAGAACGGCTCGCTCCACGTCAATAGGGCGGCCATCCAGAAACGCCGTTACCGTACCCGAGACCACCGGCGGAGAATCCGCCGGGGCCGGAACACCCGTGGGCCATTCGGGCGTGACCTTACCGAGCCCTGTCGCCAGAATCTGCACCGTAGAACCGGCGTAAACCGCGAGCTTGGGATCCACTACCAGTCCGCTTGCCGCGTCCAGAATCAACGGCGCACCCTCAGCGTCGACGAAAATTGCCGGGGACGCGTCCTGCACCGTCAGCGGCACGCTCCACCGGTCTGTCGCGTTTTCGAGGGACAGTAGAAAAGTCCCGGTGGACGCCTCGAAGGGTACCTGCAGCTGAGAATTTTCATTCGAAGAGGCCAGCACGGGGTACGCGATCCCCGGGCTACCCGCTTGGTTGCCGACCTTATCGATCCTCGCACCCAGTACGCTGATCAGTGAGCCAGGCGCGGCCGGACGATCGGTCAAATCGGCGCCGCTTACAATCCGGACATTGCGTGTCTGATGCGGCGCCGCCGATTCGAAAACGCCGTAGCCGTCCAGCGCGATGGTCAGACTATTGTCTGAGTTCAACCGAACGTCCCAGGCAGGAGCCACCGGCAGATCGCGCGCAGCCTTCCAACCCGTAGCCGCGGCGCCTGCGTCGTTCAACGACAAGCTGCCGGAAAACACGCCGCGATCGGTTGCCGCATAAACCACTCCTGCGGAACGGTCGGCCACAATCCCGTGAATCGCGCCGGACTGCAGCGCGCCCGTGACTTCGTCCCAAAACAGCCCCCCGTTTACGGTGCGATAGAGGCGTGCGCCCGCTGCGGCCAGAGCCACCTCGGGACGATCGCCATCCATCCAGATTCGGGCAATGCTCTCGGCGGCGATGCGGGGCGCTTCGTTCCAGGTCGCGCCGCTGTCGCGCGAAACCAGCAGGCGTCCGTCGGTGGTTCCGGCGTAGGCCGTCGTCCCGGAAAGAACGGCCGCGCTTACCGCTCCCCCAAAGCGCGCTCGCAGGGCTGCCTCGGGATCCACACCCTTCACGGGTGTCCACGCGCCCGCCTGCACTTCAGCCAAAGTGCCGTCCGCCAGTATCGCCGTCCTGCGGTCGATCAACTTTCGAACCGACAGATTCGGCAGGTCCTCATTGAGACTCCGCCACGACAAGCCGCCGTCGAGCGAGCGCCATACTCCAAACCGGTTCGCCGCCGAAATCTCCTGAGGATTGCCCGGCTCTGTCGCGATCCCCGTGAACCCGTCGCCGATCACCGACCGGTTGTTATATCCGGTGAGATTCAGCCATGTCCGGCCGCTGTCGTCGGAAGCATATACGTTTGAAGATCCTGCCGCGTACAGGCGGGTCCCGGCTGCCTGCACCCTCGCATCCACCTCCGGAAGGGATGCCGTGCCGGTCCCGCCGGTATTCGCAACGGGAACTGCCACATCCGTATTCAGCCGCCAGTGAACGAAATCGGCGGTCTCGAAGACTCTCCCCGACCCTGTCTTGACCAGCAGTCGCCCCGTTCCAGCGGCGTACCAAATTGCCACCACGGGACCTGATGCCGCTCCCGCCAGTCCGTCGTTGACGGTCGTGCCCGCGACGCGTGTCCACGGGCTGATCGTCTGGGCACTCGCGCACAAGCTCATTCCTGCTGTGAGGCCAAGAATCCACCCCACCCGGCGTGCGTTAACTGAACGAAAACGCACATCTGTATCCCGAAGACACATCGACGTGTCCCAATTCTACCGCAGCAGCGGCCTTCTCTGTAGTGGAAATCGCTGATTCGGCGTAAGTTGACCGGAGAAAATCTTGCGGAATCTCACGTTCTTAAGCATACGAAGTGCTATTCTGGTGCTGTTTCATGACGCGCACGCGCCATTACGCCCGAGTTGTCTCCACGCTCCTGGCAGTTTCGTTATTGGCAATGTTGTGCGCGAATACGCCGATGCGCGCGCAGTTCGCCGGGCCGGAACTGAATGGCGCAGCCAAGCTGATGACGTTCACGGGGCAAATCTCGGTGGTCCGCGGCGACGATCTATGGGCGTTGAACTTGGGGGATATCGTTCAGCCTCAGCAAGTCATCGTCACTGGTGCCGACGGATATGGCGTTTTTCAAATTTCCGACGGCAGCACCTTTGAAGTTTTCCCCAAGTCGAGAGTCGTTTTCCGCCAGAATCGCGGCGACTGGAAGGATCTTCTGGAGATCTGGCTGGGCAAGGTAAGGGTTCATATCGAGCATCTCGGCGGCCTTCCCAACAACAACAAGGTCCGGACTCCGAGCGCCGTCATTTCCGTCCGCGGCACCATCTTCGACGTCGAAGTGGAAGACGAGGATGCCACCACCCTCGTGCTGGACGAGGAGGGTCAAGTCGAGGTTCGGCATCTCCTGCGAGCCGGCGAGCCGAGAGTGCTGAACCCGGGAGAATGGGTTCGAATTTACAAAAACGAGCCGCTGGCGCAGAAGGTCATCGACAAGAATGGCCTGCTTCAGCGCGCCGTGAGGGCTGCGTCCGACGCCTTGTATCAGGTGGCTTTGGATTCTACCCGCGGCGGAGGCGCGATCGCCCGCGGTGGGACTACTCCGGGTTCCCCGGGGGATACGAAGAACGGCAATCCTCCGCCACCACCTCCGCCGCCCCCTCCTCCCCCGGCGCACTAACTTGCAATGCGGCCGCTCCGGTGAGAGCCTGAAAGCGATGCGACTCTTTCTGGCGACGCTGTCGTTATCCTGCGTGTTTTCCTGCGGCGCGTATTCTCAGCAGAATGCGCCAACCATGACGGACGAAGACGTCGCGGCCATGCTGAATCGCCTCTCGCAGGGGGCCGCACGGATCGAACCGATGCTCGAACAGCTTCATGTGAACGACTGGATCGCCAAAGGCGCGCCCGATACTTACCTCGCCCAATGGAATTCCATACGCGAGCAGTTCGGGGCCGTTCAGAGCGACATGTCGGCCTTGGCGCAGCATCCCGACCGCCTCTCCGATTCGATGAAAGCTCTTTTCCGCGTGCAGTCGACACAGATCGCGCTCGGTTCCCTCATGGGTGGAGTGCGCAGGTATCAGAACCCGGCGCTGGCCGATCTCATCGAATCCGTCGCCGCGGAAGCCAACGGCGATATCGACCGTTTCGAGAAGTATCTTCTGGAAATGAGCGACGAAAAGGAGCGGCAGTACACCGTCGTCGATCGCGAAGCGCAACGCTGCCGAGCCGAGCTGTCGCGTCAGCCCGCCGCGCCGGCCGGTGCGAATCGCAGGACTCAATGATCATAACTATGCCTTTTGTCTGTAGCATCTGCGAAGAAGAATCCACCCGCATCTGTGTCCGGTGCACCAAGGATACGTGCGCGAACCATCTTTGCGAAAAATGCGGCGCGTGCAGCGACTGCTGCGACTGCGAACTTCGCCTCGATCCCGATTTGGTTGTCCCGGCTGGAACGGACTCCCATGATCCGCAGGAACCAAAATCGCCTCCCATGCCGGCTCCGGATCCGCAATGGCCGACCGAATCGTTGAGCCGCTGAGCATTTGCCGCATTCTCCCCGCCTGAACTCAGTTCCACCAAATTAAATCGTAGCTATCTGTTGCAATTCGCCTCTGAAACACACAGTAGTGTACGAGTGCATATTAGAAAGCATCGATGGAGTGCAGGGCGCTGAATTCCGGGGCCGCGAGGGCAGTTCCATCAAGGAAGAATAAAAAAATGTCGTTCCCACACATCCATCCGAAACTTGTCCGATCCGGTCTGGCGGCGATTGCCATCTGTCTGATACCCGGCTTTGCCGCGGCAGGTACTTTTACCGTTAGCCCCGGCAGCCTGGTCTACCCGGTGACAAACGTCGGCGTCGCCAGCGCCACCCAGACTGTGACTATCACGAACGGCACGGCGGCCGCCGTTGCGATCTCCAGCGTCGCTTTGACTTCACCAGACCCCGGCGATTTCTCAATCACAGCCAACACATGCCCGGCATCGCTCGCGGCCGGCGCTCCATGTACCGTAACCGTGGCGTTCAAGCCGACGGCCAGCGATATCCGCCAGGCGGCCCTCAAAATTACCGACGGCGCCGTCGGCAGTCCGCAGATGGTTTACCTCACCGGTACTGGTCAGGGGGCAGTGCAGACTCTGAACTTCAGTCCTCAGGACATCGTCTTCCCGGTCACACCGATCGGCACGAAAGCCGCCGCGATTTACGTCTACGTATACAACTACGGGTCAGCCGTTACTTTCACCGGAGCGTCCATAATCGGCCCACAGGCCAGCGAGTTTGCGATCGTAAGCAACAATTGCACCTCGCTTGCGGCCGGACCCTCGGGCCCGTGCTACATCTTCGTGTCGTTCACCCCGGCCGCGGCCGGCCCCCGGATTGCCAGTTTGCAGATCAACAGCTCTTCACCAGGCAATCCCTACGTCGTACCCTTGGCAGGCACCGGCGAGACTGCGACGCAGACCGTGACGGTGTCACCGGTCAGTCTCGACTTCGGCGTACAGAATATTGCCGTCAAGTCGGCCGCCACCTATTTCTTCGTGCAAAACCTGGGTACCGTACAGACCGCCTTCAGCGCCGTTTCCATCACTGGTACGAACGCGTCGGACTTCTCGATTACCAGTAATTCGTGTCCCGCGGCGGGGTCGCCGTTACCTCCTCTTGGTTACTGCTATGTGTACGTCGCGTTTACCCCTGCCGCCGCGGGTGTGCGGAGCGCCAGCCTGAGCATCGCGGACTCCGCCACCGGCAGTCCTCAAACAGCGGGTTTGTATGGAGTGGGCCAGGCTGCAATCGGCCAACTTTCGTTCTCGAAGGGCATCATCGATCTCGGGGTCGAAACCCTGAGCGTCGCAACGGGCGCAACCTACGTACAGGTTCAAAACACCGGAACGACCAATGTGACCTTTTCGAGCGTCGCCATCGGAGGAACCGACCCCGCCGATTTTTCGATCCCAACGAACACATGCACGGGCGCGCTTGCTCCCGGCGGTTCCTGTTACACCTATGTCACCTTCAAACCGACTGTGGCCGGGCAGCGCACGGGTACGCTGACCTTCACCGACAGCGCCTTGGGCACTCCGCAGTCAGTCAATCTCGAAGGCGAAGGCGTCACCGCCACGCAGACGCTTGCCTTTTCTTATCTCGACTACGCTTTCGGGGATTACACGGTCGGCGTGCCGAGCAGCCAGCCCTACTTCCAGGTTTATAATGCGGGCGATAGCCCGGTCGCCTTCACCAGCGTTGCGATCACCGGCACCAACGCGGCGGATTTCAAGGTTACGAGCAACGGCTGTCCGACTCTCGGAGCGACCCTGGCTCCGACCGCGTCTTGTTACGTTTACGTCAGCTTCACCCCATCCGCTGCCGGCCTCCGCTCCGCCGCTCTGACCTTCACCGATGCGGCCACCGGCAGTCCGCAGAGCATTGGATTGGCAGGCGTGGGTATCACGGCCGTGGAGACACTCTCCTTCAGCGTGCCCGCGCTTGTCTTCCCCGGGACCACGGTAAGCACCAGCGGCGGCGAAAGTCTTGTTTACGTCTATAATCAGGGAACTAAGGCGGTCACGTTCTCAGGCGTCACCATCACCGGACCGCAGATGACCGATTTCACCATTGCGTCGAATGCGTGTTCTTCGACCGTAGACCCCGGCTCGTATTGCTACGTCTATGTGAGCTTTCTTCCACTGGCTAAGGGGATCGCATCCGCCTCCCTGCAGTTTACCGACACAGCTACAGGCAGCCCGCAAAATCTTCCACTCGCGGGCGATGGCGAACCCGCCAGCCCCCCGCTCTCTCTCAGCCCGACTCTGCTGAACTTTGGATCCGTAAACGTTGGTACCACCACACCGGCGTCCAGCGTGTCGGTTTCCACCGGAGGTCACGCTTCGACCCAATCGATAGTAGGACCGAATTTCGCGGACTTCACCATTACAGCCAACAACTGTACCGGCGTCATTGCAAGCTGCAGCGTTAGTGTGGACTTTCATCCCGCGGGCGTGGGCGCCCGCATCGCGGCTCTCGAGTTCAACACCGGCGGCGTCCTGCAGGACGTTTTACTCACTGGTGTTGCCAGCAGCGCTTCCAGCGTCCTCCCGTCACCCTCGTCACTCGACTTCGGATTGGTGAACGTCGGCGTCACCGGCAGCGCTCAAAAGGTTAACATTCTGAATACCGGCGGCGCGCCGGTAAACTTCTCCGGTTTGTCGATAACCGGCACAAACGCAGCCGATTTTAACCTCATAGCGGACCCCTGCGCCGATCTTGCCTTTGCCCAAACGTGCAATATTTCGCTGGTATTTACGCCGGGCGCGGCGGGTCCCCGTACCGCCACTCTCAAGATAACCGACAGCGCCACCGGCAGTCCGCAGGCAGTTACTCTTACCGGTCTCGGCCAACCCGTCGGTGAAACTCTGTCTCTTCCGCCGGCCATTGACTTGGGCAGTACCGTCAAAGGCACGCCGGTGTCCGCCACCTTCTCCCCTGTGAACACCGGCAGCGCGCCGGTGACGTTCACCAGCGTTTCCATCTCCGGAGCCAATGCGACGGATTTCGTTATTTCCCAGAACTCCTGCGTGCAGGTCGCCCCGTTCGGCAACTGTTCTATCCAGGTGTTTTTCAATCCTGCGGCCGCGGGCGCCAGGACCGCCAACCTCGTCTTCGCCGACAGTGCAACCGGGAGCCCACAAACGGTAGTCCTGAATGGCGCGGGAATCCTTCCCACGGCAACGCTCACCGTGCCGGCTGCGCTCACGTTCCCCGCGACCGTCGTCGGTTCGATCAACAACCTGACCGCAACGCTTGTCAACTTCGGCACCGTTAGAGTCAACCTGTCCAGTGCCGCGATCTCCGGAACTAACGCTGCCGATTTCGCAATCTACTACAACCCTTGCGCGCAAATTGCCTCCGCTGGTTCCTGCGGGATACAGATCCAGTTCACACCGGGCGGCGCGGGCGCACGCACTGCCGTACTCACGCTCACCAGCAACTCCACGGGCAGTCCCCAGTCGATCACCCTGGCTGGCGTGGGGCAGGCAGTCACCACAACGCTTATCATCCCGCAGGAGGTCACCTTCCCCTCCACCACCCAGGGGACCACGAGCCCTGTATCGTTCACTGTCTACAACATTGGGAACCAGCCAGTGACCATATCGAGCCTCGCGGTCGGTGGCGTTAATGCCTCGAACTTCATCTTAAGGACCTGGTGCCCGGTGATCGCCGCTACCGGCAGCTGCACCATTGGGGTGTCTTACACGCCCATCGCTACTCAAATCGGAGCTACCGCCACCCTGACGTTCACCGACAATGCCGCGGGCAGTCCGCAAACCGTGCAGCTTACCGCTAACGCTCCGGGAGCTGTCGAAACCGTCAGCCTCGGAAGCAAGGCGCTGACCTTCGCGGCGCAAACTGTCGGCACGGAGAGCGCCGTTCAGACGCTTTACCTCTACAATACCGGTACAACCAACGTAACGATCACCAAAGTCGCGATCACCGGTGCCGACCCGAACGACTTTATCGTCACTGCCAACGCTTGCCAGGGTGGGTCGGCATTAGCCCCCGGAAGCACCTGCTATGTCCAGATAGCCTTCGTCCCCGCTGCTAAAGGCGCTCGAACGGCGGCGATCCAGATAACAGACTCCGCAATTGGCGCGACGCAGTCGGCTACCCTCACCGGTACCGGCCAGTAAGACGGCAGTTCCGGAACCGTCATCGCTTCCGCGGCGATGACGGTTCCGGACCGGCCGGAGAAATCAGCTAACCGATTTGGTTGCCCACGATCCGCCGCCGTAACCCGCACTTGGTTAATGCCGATCGAGGATGGCCTCGACTCGGGTCCGACGGTTATCGATCTTGACAACCTTCCCGGTGAGGGTGTCGAACCGCGCTTCCCGGCTGGTGAGCCGGACGTTCATATTCGCTTCCAGACTGGCGAATCTTCCTTCCGCGCTCATGAACCTGCCTTCCATGCTGGTAAATCTGGCCTCCATGCTCGTAAAGCGTCCGCCGATGGAATTCATTTGCAGAATTCCCACAATGCCCACCATAACGGCGAACACCGGCACAAGGATCACGAAATACAACTGAGCGATAGAGGCGCGAAACTCGACGCTCTCGGCAAAGGAGAACACGGCTTCGGCGTCGGTTCCGTGCGCATAACGCCCCTGAATTGGGCCGAGGGAGTCCCGATCGGGATGTCGTCGGCCATCTATCACACCGACACGGTCGAGCTGTTGAACGCGGGATTCCGGTGGTCGGGAATTCCTTCCACGGCCCGAAATCCGGCGATTACGGATTTTGGCGCTCCATCCTCCGAACGTCCGAAATGAATCAGTTTAAGGCGCTTGTGTAACTTATACTTAACAACCACTTTCAACTCCAAAAACAGTCCCCCACCGCTCCCTCAAATCATATATGCTCTTATTGATCGAGAGTAAAACTCTATGGCCTACAAACTGAACGTAAACGGGCAGTCCACTACGGTTGACGCGCCACCCGACATGCCCCTGCTGTGGGTGCTTCGGGACCTGATGAATCTCCGCGGCACGAAGTATGGCTGCGGTATCGGCCAATGCGCCGCGTGCACCGTCCAACTGAACGGGAAAGCCGCGCGCGCATGCCAGACACCGGTTTCGGCCGTGGGCAACCAGGCCGTCACCACGATCGAGGGTCTGTCGCTCGACGGCACGCATCCCGTGCAGGTTGCATGGACCGAGATCGACGTGCCCCAATGCGGCTACTGCCAGGCGGGACAGATGATGGCCGCAGCCGCGCTCCTCGCGCGGAAGCCCAACCCGTCGGACGCCGATATCGACTCCGCGATGAACGGCAATCTCTGCCGATGCGGAACCTATCTGCGCATCCGCAAGGCGATCCACAAGGCCGCGTCGCTGGCGAAGACCAACGCTTCGGCCAAGACCGTTCAAACGGCCGCACTGTCCGGGCAAACACGGTAAAGGGAATAAGGAGATCCGGAAATGAAAAATATCGATCGTCGTTCCTTTCTCAAAGTAAGCGCGGCTGGCGCTGGTGGTGCATTGATTGCCCTGTACATGGAGCCCGAGGCGTCGGCGCAGGGCCGTGGTGGCCCCCCGGCCCCGCCTCCCGACCCCCACACCTACATTAAAATCGCCGCCGACGGCACGGTCACCATCATCGCCAAGAATCCCGAAGTCGGCCAGGGTATCAAGACCATGCTTCCGATGCTCATCGCGGAAGAGCTGGATGTCGACTGGAAGTCGGTGAAGATCGAGCAGGCTGACTTCGACGACAAGAAGTATGCGGGGCAGATCGCCGGCGGCAGCACCGCAACCCCGACCAATTACACCCCGATGCGCCAAGCCGGCGCCGCTGGCCGCGCCATGCTCATCACCGCCGCCGCTCAAACCTGGGGCGTGCCGGAGTCCGAGTGCACCACCGCGTCGGGCCGCGTTTCTCACACGGCGTCCAACCGTTCGCTCGGCTACGGCGAACTGGCGTCGAAGATGGTCGCGCTGCCGATGCCCGCGCTGAATACGCTCAAGCTGAAGGATCCGGCGGATTTCAAGATCATCGGCGTCAGCCAGACCCAGCGCGAGCTGCCGAACATCGTGACCGGTAAGCCGATCTTCGCGATTGACGTGGTCGTGCCCGGCATGGGCTATGCCGTCTTCGAGAAGTGCGGGGTTTTCGGCGGTAAGGTTGTCAGCTCGAACATCGAAGACATCAAGAAACTGCCGGGCGTGAGAACTGCTTTTGTCGTCGAGCGGCCGGTAATCACGGATGTCACGTTGCCGGGCGACCCCGGCCTTGAAAACGGTATCGCAATCGTTGCCGACCACTGGTGGGCCGCGCAATCCGCCCGCAAGAAGCTGCAGATCACCTGGGACGAAGGTCCGCGCGCCAACGGCAGCAGTGTGGCTTTTGCCGCCAACGCCGAAGCACTCAACAAAGCGGCTGCGATGCGGACCATCCGCAAGGACGGCGACCCCGACGGTGCAATGAGCCGCGCGGCGAAAGTTGTCGAAGCCGCGTACTCCTATCCGTTCATTTCGCATGCACCGCTCGAACCGCAGGGCGCCACCGCCAGCTATAAAGACGGCAAGTGCGAGCTTTGGACCAACAGCCAGATTCCCGGCAGCGGCCGTCGTCTCGCCTCCCAGGTTCTGGGAATTCCCGAAAGCGACATCACGCAGCACATGGTCCGCGGCGGCGGCGGCTTCGGCCGGCGTCTGACCAACGATTATGTGGCCGAAGCAGCCTACATCTCGAAACAGGCGGGTATGCCCGTGAAGCTTCTCTGGGCCCGCGAAGACGATATGCAGCACGATTACTATCGTCCGGGCGGCTTCCAGTTCCTCAAGGCGGGTGTCGACGCCCAAGGCAAGATCGTCGCCTGGCACAATCACTTCGTCACTTACGGCGACAAAGACAAGTTCACCGCGTCCGGCGGCGGGATAGTCTCGGCGGGCGCCATGGGTGCCACGGAGTTTCCGCAAAGGTTTGTCCCCAACTACCATCTGGAAGCTTCGGTGCAGCCCCTCGGCATACGGACTGGTTCGCTGCGCGCGCCAAGCAGCAATGCTTTCGCGTTCGTGATTCAATCCTTCATCGATGAGTTGGCCCATGCCGCGGGCAAGGATCCGGTCGAGTTCCGGCTGGCATTGCTCGATGCCGCGGCTCCTCCCCCTGCGGCTCCCGCGCCCGGCGGTTTCGCGCAGCCCGGATTGAATGCCGAGCGCATGAAAGGCGTGGTCAAGCTGGTGGCCGAAAAATCCGGCTGGGGTAAGACTAAACTACCGAAGGGCACCGCCATGGGCGTGGCTTTCCACTACAGTCATCTGGGGTACTTTGCCGAAGTGGCCGAAGTGAAGGTGGAACCTGCCGCGAACGGAACAAGCAAAGTCAAGGTCAACAAGATCTGGGTGGCAGCCGACGTGGGCAGCCAGATTGTCAATCCCAGCGCCGCGGAGAACATCATTCAGGGCGGAATCGTCGACGGCTTGAGCGAGCTGATGGATCAGGAAATCACGGTTGAAAAAGGCCGCGTGGTCCAGAGCAACTTCCATCAGCACAAGATGGTTCGTCTCACGCAGGCACCGCCGGAAATCGAAGTGATCTATCTCAAGACCAACAACCCGCCGACGGGCTTGGGTGAACCGGCCATGCCGCCTGTTCTTCCGGCCGTTGCCAACG
>Ga0070733_10002085_pt1 | contig 14535 bp, 9 predicted proteins | sample Coa_R1_9_FD_66450 | JGI IMG/M metagenome (GOLD analysis project Ga0070733, IMG submission 66450) | Surface soil microbial communities from Centralia Pennsylvania, which are recovering from an underground coalmine fire - Coalmine... | ecosystem: Environmental > Terrestrial > Soil > Unclassified ... | reverse complement strand
CGGCTCCGCTTCTGGATTCTTTAAGAAAGCCTCGCGATTATAAGGACGCAGAGCTGCGGGTCAATAGTGGGAAAGCATTATCGCTTTCTAGGATTGCGTGCTCGCGATGGCGCTAAGCCGCGACACGACACCGGGGCACAAGCCGGTGGGATGCTTCCCCATCAATTCTGAACGACGCGGGCCTCTTCCTGTGTCACCTCCCGTGTCACGTCCTCCGCAATTTCGTCAGTGGCGTCCGCCGGTACGGCATCCTGCGGGAACGGAGGAAGAGTTCCAAGCGGGCAGTTTGGTGACAGCCACTCGAGCTTTTGCCGCATGATCTTCTGGGAGTACTTCTGCATGTAGTGGACGATGGTCTCGATGCGGATCTTGATGCCGCCGGCCGGCTTGGTTGAATCGAGATCGCCAAATTTGAAAAACAACGTTCCGGTTGCTTCCACGATTTTCTGCGTGGGCGTGTAGGTCGGCTGGTCCATGCCGCATTCGTAGCTGGAAAGCCGAACCACGCAGGTGATCCACGGGCAGCGGGCCGCGAGTTTCGCTCCCCACATGATTTCGTTGGTGTTGCTGCTGTAGGAGGACGTCCAGACGTCCTGGATGTCAAACGGACTCTTGATCCGGCCCATCTGCAGATCGGCCTCAAACAGCCAGTTCATCAGGTCTTCGTCGCCGGGAAGATATTGCAACCAGAGAATCGGATATCCGTGAGCCTGAAGATCACCTTCAATCTCGTGGCCGATTCCCGTGTCCATGTGGTAGGGACGCGCCAGCACCAGGATGCAAGGCTTCTGGTTCATCGCGCACCAAGTCAGAATGTCGCGGCTTTGCTTTCTGGCTTTGTCGGTGAAACTGTCGAGAGCCTCGAACCCGGCTTTCACTGCGCGCTCGGTCTCTTCCAGTTCAAGATTGAATACGTCTTTGAGCGACATGTGCAGTTGCTCGACCACCATGTGGCGGTCGCCGAGGCTGACGAACGGCGAAGCATAGACGATGCCGGCCTCACCGAAAACGTCACGCTCCTTCAGGAATCCTGCCTTGATGTTCTCGGGGCCAGCCATCACACGAGTGCACGTCACGGTGTCGACTACGTGGCCGTGCAGAATGGATGGCAGCGAGTGAATCATCGGGCTGAGAAGAATGTCGATCTTCTTCTTTTGCCCGAAGACCAATTCGCCGTAGTGGCCGCTGATGGCCTTGACCGGATAGCAGCAATCGACCGTTCCTCGGCCCTTGCCGAACTCGCGTCCCTGCTCCTCGGACGTGTCGGAACTGAACACGATATTCTCCGACTCGATGCCGATATTCCGGAGGAAGCCCACCCAGAACTGGTGAGTCGTCCAGATATTCAGCACCTTCGGAATTCCGACGCGCACCTGCGAGCGGTCTTTATTCTCAGGCGCTGACGCGACGGAACGCTTCTTTGCGGACCAAATCGGCAACGTTGGGAAACGCATTCTTGGTCTTCTCCATCCCGATCTTGATGACCTTCATCTCGTTCAGATCTTCTACCAGTCCCTTGGGACACGAATTGTTCACGATCACCCGCTCCCAACCTTTTTCCAGAGGGACTTTGCTCCACTCGCGTCCTTTGCCGCCTTCCAGTTCCACGTCGATAAAACTGCGCTGGCAAGTCACGGGGCACCAGTGGCAGACGGTGTCGACCGACGTCGAAGTTTTGTAGGCCAGCCGCTCGATGGCGTCAAAGCCGCGGAACTTGCTGTCGCCTCCGCCCTCCCACCAGTCGAGCGCAACCAGAGCCGCGCCGATCGCACCGGCTTCGCCCGAGAAGGGATGGACCACGACTTCCGCATCCGGAACTTTTTTCAGGATGAAGTCGACCTGGGTTTTCACCACCGCGAGATTCTTGTGGGTTCCACCCTGCAGGATATATTTCTTGCCGACTGACGTCAGGTTATTCAAGCCACCGGCGTAAATCCAGACGTTGAGCGGGAGAATCGCACACAGGCCAGCCAGAATCTCTTCGGCCTGCCAGCCTTTGCGCTGTTGATTGACGATGTCACTCTGCAGAAAAACTCCGCAGCCCATAGAAAGCTGAGGCATGGCCTGAGCGCGGAAAGCGCCGTCGGCCATTTCGCTCATCGGGATGCTGAAGCGCTCGGCAACGCCCTGTAGAAACGCGCCGTTGCCCGAAGAACATTGCGAGTTCAGTCGGAAATCGGTAACCGCTCCGTTGTTGAGGAGCATGATCTTGACGTCAACGCCGCCCACATCGCAGATGCAATCCGCGTCGGGGAAATAGTGCAAGCCGGCGCTGGCATGAGCGATGGTTTCGACCACCGGGCAGTCGGCGCCAAGGATATCTTTCAAAAGATCCTTGCCGTAGCCGGTGATGGCCAGGCCGAGAATCTGTCCGTCTCCGACGGCGTCGCGAATCTGCCGGAACAAACTCTTGGCGTCGTCGATGGGATTGCCGCGGCTCAGCGCGTAACAGGAGAAGAGCAAATCCTTGTCCGGCGACATGCAGACTGCCTTGGCCGTCGTCGAACCGAAATCGCAGCCGACTACAACGGGCCCGAGCTTGCTGGTCTTGCCGAGCATGGGGAGTTGAACGGGCGGGCGGCGACGCGGCTTTCCGTGGCCATTTGCATGGCCATTCCCGTTGCCCTTGCCATGGCCATTGCCGTTCCCGTGTCCATGGCCGTTGCTGTGGCCGTTGCCATTCCCGTGACCGTTGCCATTGTCACTGCTCATTGTATTTGCGGCAACAGTGCTGCTGTTCCCGGCGCTGCCGGGCTTCGAATAACGGTCCAGAAATCCCTGCAACTCGCCGGCATCCTTCCACAAACCGCCGCGACCGATTTTTTTCTTTTCTTCGTATTGCCCTTCTTCAATCCACCAGCGCAGCTTCGACGTGCCGAAGTACGTTCCGACGGTCGGCGAATCTCTCCGTCCGACCTCGATGCAGCCCTGGGCCGCATAGTAAAGAGCGTCGTCGGGCACGCGGATAAACGACGCAGGATCGCGGCCGTCAGGAATCTCAACTTTGCGTTCTTTCCACACTTTTGCGAGGTGGTAGCGCCACGCCTCCTGCAATCCCTTGAAGAAAAGGTTCGGGCCGCCGAGCAGCAGAATCTCAGGCAGCGGTGTATTGCCGCGAGTGAGGGTGGCCAGATTCTGATAAACCACCGCCTCAAACAGCGAGGCGATGATCTCTTCCACGGAGACACCGGCCTTGAGCAAAGTATTCGAGTCAGCTTCGGCGAAGATGCCGCACTTGCTGCTGATCTTGTGCAGCGTGTAGCCGTCGTAGCCCATCTTTGCGAGCTCTTCAGTAGTAATTTCCAGCTTGCGGGCAGTCTTCTCAATGAAGGTTCCGGTGCCGCCGGAGCAAGCGCTCTGCATGAGCACCTGCTTGCTCTTGCTGGGGCCGTCGCCGCTGAAGAAGATCGTCTTCATGTCCTCGCCGCCGATTTCGCTGACGAAGCGCACGTTGGGATGAACTTTTTCGACCGCGGCGGCGACCGCGACCACTTCCTGAATCACTTTCCCGCCGACCAGCGGCGCGATCAATCCGGCTCCGGACCCGGTAAAGAAGACACGATCCACCTCAGGGGTAAGACCGTGATCCTTTTCCAGCCGGGTAAGGAAGTCGAGGACTTTCTCCGCCTGCTTAGTATTGTGGCGTTCGTAGGCCTGACCCAAGATTTCCCCGGACGCCGAGGCGATCGAGTATTTGCAGGTCGTGCTGCCTACGTCCAAGCCGCAGATTTTCACCGTGCCGGTGGGAATATCTTCCCTCGCCGGTTTCAAGAGCGAAGCGTCTCCCTCAAGCGGTTGGATCTGGATGAAGCCCTCTGCCATAGATCGACCTCGTAAGGATCAGCCTAGTCTCGGACAACTTCGTCCAATTCCGGCTTGGCAAGTTCAGCGTTTTAATTCGTACCCTAGTAGCCCACCCGACCAGAAATAGCATTGACCAAACGAGCCCGGGTGCCCCATTTCTCGCGCGTTCTTTGCGCGAGAAACGGGGATTTCGCTTCCCAGTCGTTACGCGCGCGCCAGGCCTTTGTCGTAGGCCAGATGCGCAACGTAGTTGGCGGCGGTGCCTGCATAGGCGCGGTGCGGGATGTTGTACGTCGCCTTCCGCACTTCGGGATGCTTCGCCTCGTATGCCCGAATGGTCTTTTCGCTCAAACCAGTTTTTTCCATGACGCCTTCGAATTCGGCCTGCGCCCGCTTCTTTGCTTCGGTCAGGATCATCTGGCACCGGGACAGTGCGTGCACCTCCGAGTCGCCCTTCACTTCGATCGGAGCGTAGAGCAGGTCAGGATATTTCCCGATTACGTTGGCCATGGAACCCACCGACATGGTGTTCGGCATGCATGAATACGGCGACAGCTCGCAGATCATGTGTGCCGTCTTGTGATGATACGAATGCAGCGCTTTGCCGATCAGCATGTGCCCTTCACCGCCGCGCAGTTCGAAGTGGTAGAAGGGTTCGGCCAGCCGCTTGAGTTCTTCCTGGTCCGGCAGTTCGTGCGGCAGATACGCCAGCGCCTTGCGGAAACTGTTATAAGTGCCGCGATAAATGCGCTCCAGCGTCTGCAGAAGAAATTCCTGCGCCTTGGGGTGCTTGCTCGTGCTGTGCCGGTGCTCCAGTTTGCGGATGGTCGGGTGCATCAGGTAGTGCAGCCAGACCGCGACCGGCGGCGGAATGACTTCTGACTCTTCCGACTCCAGCCAGCGCTTGATGTTGTAGTTGCCTTCGCCTTCGTGGGTCTGCAGCCAGAACTCTCCGGTGACTTTCACCTTGGCCTTCACGCGCAGATGGTCGACTTCAATCGTGTCCCATTTCTTGCGGACGCCACGCAGCGCCTTGGTGAAATAGTTGCTCAGCAGATGCCAGGCCATGACCCCGTACTTCTTGCCACGGCTCGGGCGGTTCAGGAACACGTCGTACATATCTTCGACGCACTCGCGCAGCACCAGGTCCGTCTGGCCGGGGTTCACTTCAAAGGGACGCGTCAGATATTCGAGATCGGTTACTACATCGCCGCAGAGAATGGACCAGATAATCCCCAGGCTCATCGGCATATTGATATCGAGACCGCCGCCGTTGCCCGGCCCCTGATCGAGTTCGTCCTGTGCCAGCAGGAACAGACGGAAGTCGCGCAGGCCAAGCCCGTCAAGCGCCATGGCGTACGACTCGTGATACTGGCCGAAGCGGCAGGGACCGCAAGCGCCGGCCGTGAGGTAGACGAACTTTTTATTGGTTTCGTCCTTGCCGTGCTCCTTCACTTCCTTCTTCAGGAAGTTGACCAGGCTTCCGGTGGTGAAGATGGTGGGACAGCAGGCCCCCACATCGATCAACTCCTTGCCGGCATCAAGGTCGTCGCGATTGATGTTGGGCAGCGGCTCAGCTTTGTACTTCATGTTGTGCAGCGCGCCCTGCATCATGCGCTCATGCTTCCACGTGAGGCCACCGTAGAGGATTGTCGTTTCAGAGCGTTGTTCGCGCGTGAAGGGCCGAGGTTTGTAAGCGCTGTAGTGATCGATGATGGGCAACTGCGCCGCTTGAGCCATTGAATTTTCTCCTCACTCTAGTTTCCCCAGGGAAGTGTGCTGGGATTGTACATCAGATCAGGATTCCTCAAACACCAAAGCAATTCTTGTCGGTAAAGAAACCGGTTCGTTATCCCAGTGACGGGCCAGTACCGGATGCCGAAGGCCGTCGTGTCGAATGCATTGAATCACCACCAGGAAGAACGCCGCTCCCGCCAGTTGTGCGATGATCGGCGCATGCAGGGCCGTGATCAAGTTGAAGCGGTCCGCAAGTCTCCCAATCACAAGCGGCGCAACCGCCATGGAAAGCAGGTTCACGAAGAGGTTGTAAAAGCCCAGGGCCGTTGCGTGACCACTGGGTGGAACCAGGTCGTGGATCGTGGCCGTTAGGGGTCCGTGATACCAGCTCAGGAAAAATGCCCCCAAGCCGAAGAATAGAAGGAAGTGAATTTTTCCGTTGGAGTGTAGCGAAAAATAAATTGCCGGAGCCGCCAGCACAAAACCGATGGGCACGACGACAGCCCGTCCCCAGACGCGCCGCTTGGCCAGAAAGTCTGATAAGTACGCGCCGGTCGCGATGCCAAGCATGCCTCCCAGCACAATCGTCAGACCCAGCGCCATGCTGGCTTGCTCTGGACTGAATCCTTTGTAGTCCTGGACAAGGTCCGGACCCCAGGCCACATAGGAATATCCGGCAAAGCTGCAAAACCACCCGCTCACCAGCAACGCCAGAAAAGCCGGGACACGCAGCAGATCGCCGATTGGCATGGATTCTCTGGCAACCGCGACCACCGACTTGGGCAACCGAAGCGCGGTCAATCCGAGGATTACACCGGGGATTCCGACGAGGAAAAAGGCGTAACGCCATCCGAACTTGGCCGCCATGTACCCACCCAGGCTGATACCGGTCGCACCTCCAATAAACATGCCAATGTCGAAGGCGCCCTGCACCCGGGCCCGCACTTCTTTGGGAAATGACGCGGAAATCACGGCAGTACCCGCCGGGGTGTAAGCCGCCTCTCCGATTCCGACTAAGCCGCGCGCGACCAGCAAGGACCGGAACGACCCTGCTAACCCGCTGAAGAAGGTCGCTCCGCTCCAGAACAGGACGCCGGCACTGATCACGGCGCGCCGGGACACCCGGTCAGCCAGCATGCCCAAAGGGAAACTGGCCAACGAAAGCACCACCGTGAAGGCGGTCGCCAGGTAGCCAAGTTGCACAAAACTCAAGCCAAAATCGTGGCGAAGGAAAGGAAACAAGGCGAACACGATCTGCCGGTCAACATAATTCACGAAGTTGACCAGCATCAGGATCAATAGGATCCGCCACTGTTTCCCGCTGAAGTCAGAAAGCTTCATTTCGAAAAAACGCTCAGTTTTTGCCTGATACCCCATTGCTACGGAAGTCCTTTTAGGATTCCGCTACCCGAAATGAGTCCACTATACGCCAACGGCTTGAGAATTGCCCATCAAAGCGCCTGTAGCCTCAGCAACTTAGGCCCAAAGCGGCACTCTCTGTCGTCCCCACAGGCCATCGAAGTTGGTTGCAGTCGCGTCTCTAACGTAAATACGGCCCAGCCGTTAAAGTCGCAAGCGACAATGTGCGACATCCCGCGTCATGGACCGTCCCTTAGACGGCGCCTATTGAATAAAGACGAATGCGGGGAGTATTCTTGCGCCAACTTACCTCGGGTTACTCTTGGAGTTCGAAGACGATGGGTGGGGACGGCCTACAACCGAATTTGACGACGCAGGACCGTCCGGCGAAGGATCGGCCGTCCCATGATCGACCAAGCAACGATCAGCTAGGCCACGACCGGCCAGGAAACGACCGGCTCGCAAACGACCGCTTGGACTCCTGGAAGGAGATCGCGGCCTACCTTAAGAAGGAAGTCCGAACCGTCCAGCGCTGGGAGAAGAACGGAGGGTTGCCCGTACGCCGCCTGGCTCATGGCAAGCAGGGTACCGTTTTCGCCTACAAACTGGACCTCGACACCTGGTGGAAGGAAAGCCAGACCAGCCTCGCGGTGGAACTGGAAGAGGATAAAGAGGAAGCAGGCTCCGGTTCCGACGGATTGAACGGCGACAGTCCCGGCGAAGGACTGCCGCCTGTCGCGGAACGATCGGATTCGGCGAATCGCGCAGAAAAGACTAGGGTTATCGATGCTCCATCCGACCGCCTGCGTATTCTTACCGTTGTTTTCCTTTTCGGAATTGTAGCCATGGCTGTCGCTGCCGTGGTGCTCCGTTTCTGGCCGCCGGGCACCACGACAACACCGAAACCCAAGGTGGTTCTGGCAGTCCGCCCCTTCAAGAATATGAGCGGCGACCCCGCCGAGGACTTTGTCGCAGACGGACTAACCGAGGAGATGATCAGCCGGCTCGGCCAACTTCATCCCGACGAGATGGGCGTCATCCGCCTTAGCCCGGCCTACGCATCGAGCGGGTTCGACCGGATCGGCAAGGACGTTCACGCCAACTACGTGCTCGAAGGCAGCATCCGCCATTCCGGGCAGTGGGTAGCGATTACGGCGCAACTCATTCAGGTCAGCGACCAGACCCAGGTCTGGGGCGAAAGCTACGAGCGCGACTTACAGGACGTGTTGCAAATACAGTCGGAGGTCGCCAGCGCCATAGCCGGCGGAGTGCTGAACAAGCTGCCCCACGCCCAGCCCCTCAGCCGCCAGGTTAATCGCGAGGCGTATCTCGCGTACCTGCAAGGGAGGTATTTCTGGAACAAGCGCTCCGAGGAAGGTTTCAGGAAAGCGATCAAGCTATTCCAACAATCGATTGAAATCGATCCGACCTACGCTCCGCCCTATGCCGGACTCGCCGATTGCTACGAACTGCTGGGTTCGGCGCCCTACTCGACACTGACTCCCAGCGAGGCCTTTCCGAAAGCCGAAGCCGCCGCCAGGAAAGCCATTGAACTCGACAGCACGTTGGCCGAAGCGCATGTGCCGCTGGGCTACTCGCTCCTGGTGTACGAACGCAACTTCCCAGAGGCCCGTAAGGAGTTCGAAGAAGCTCTGCGATTGCGCCCAGGATATGCGACCGCTCACCAGTTTTACGGATACTATCTCACCGCCATGGCTAAACTGGACGAGGCCATCGCGGAGCGGAAAAAAGCGCTCGAACTGGATCCGATCAGCCCTCTGCTGAACTCTGCTTTAGGTGAGGCCTATTACCACGCGAGACGATTTGATGTCACCGTTGAGCAAAACAAAGAAGCGCTCGAACTGGATCCCAGCTATGCCATCGCGCTGGTCAATATCGGCCGAGCCTACGAGCAAATGGGAATGCATCCGCAGGCGCGCGCAGCCTTTCAGAAAATCCTAACGGCTGCCCCGGACGATCCTGCCATTCTCTCCCTCATGGGCCACGAGTATGCCGTGTCCGGTGACAAGGCCAACGCCAACAAGATTCTCGCCAAGCTCACGGCCGTATCAACCAAGAAGTACGTGCCGGGAGTTTACTTCGCCGTGATCTATACTGGCCTCAATCAGAAAGACGATGCTTTCCGTTGGCTCGATAAGGCTTACGACGAACGTTGCGAGTACCTGGTTTACCTGGGCACTGAACCGCTGGCGGATCCCTTGCGCGATGACCCGCGGTTCTCTCAGCTCTTAAGCCGTCTCGGGTTGTCTCCTGCGACTCACGCCGAGCTTCGGAGTCCTCCAGGCACGGCGCGAGGCGCAGGACAGACGGTTCAGGAGCGATGAATTGAATCCGCGCGCAAGTATTTCTGTTTCGAAAATCCGGAACCGACGCAAAGTTGGCCTACTGTTGTTGCTCGCTGTCGCGACCGCGGCCAGTGGATGCTCCATCAAGAAAATCGCAGTGAACAAGCTCGGCGATTCCCTGGCCAGCGGCGGAACTACGTTCGCCTCCGATGACGACCCCGATCTGGTAGGCGAGGCTCTGCCTTTCAGTCTCAAATTGATGGAAAGTTTGCTGGCAGAGAACCCGCAGCATCGCGGACTCCTGCTCGCGGCAGCCAGCGGTTTTACTCAGTATTCGTTTGTCTACGTCCAGGTGCCTGCCGAAGAAGCGGAAGATCAGGATCTGGCCAAGGCCGATTTCCTGCATATGCGTGCCCGGCGTCTTTACATTCGCGCGCGCAATTATGCCCTGCGCGATCTCGAGATCAGTCATCGCGGATTCGAAAGCGAACTTCGCCACGATCCCAAGGCAGCCGTGGGCAAGACTACGTTGAAGGACGTACCGCTGCTCTACTGGACTGCGGTCTCCTGGGGCGCGGCCATCTCGGTTTCCAAAGACGATCCGGAGATGATCGCCGATCAGCCCATCGTCGAGGCGCTCATTGACCGGGCGCTGGAACTCAATCCCGATTACGATTCGGGAGCGATCCACGGTTTCCTGATTACCTACGAGTCGGTTCGCCACACGACGAGCGGAGATTTCGCTCCACGCTCACGGAAGCATTTCGAACGCGCCGTCGAACTGACCTCGGGCCAGAGCGCCGCTCCTTATGTGGCACTCGCCACAACCGTTTCGGTGGCCAAACAAGATCACGAAGAATTCGAGTCTCTATTGAAAAAAGCTTTAGCCGTGAATCCAGACGCGCGGCCGGAGTGGAGGCTTACCAACATCGTCATGCAGCGTCGCGCACGCTGGCTGCTTTCCCGCGAAGACGAGTTATTCGTAAAGTAGAATTCAGGAGCCGTATGAGATTTGCGACAAACCAAAGACGTTGCGGGGCCACAGCCAGACTGATTCTTGCTGTCGCTCTGCTCGCGACATGGCTCCCTTCGAATGTCTCCGCCCAGACGCGCATTCGGCTCGCGACTTTGATCCCTTCCGGAACTTCCTATCATCACAGCCTGCTGGAAATGGGAGAGAAGTGGAAGAAGGCGTCGAATGGCTCGCTTGCCTTGACGGTTTATGCCGACGGCACCATGGGCAGTGAGGATGAAATCGTCCGCCGCATGCGCGTGGGTCAGCTTCAGGCGGCGCTTCTCACGGTGTCGGGAATCTCGGATATTGATCCTTCCGTCGGCGCCCTGCAGAAGATGCCGCTCGTCTACCGTTCGCTGGAAGAGGCGGCCTACGTGCGCTCCAAGCTCGCGCCTGATCTCGGCCGACGCCTGGCAGACAAAGGATTCGTCGTTCTTTTCTGGGCAGACGGGGGATGGGTAAGGCTTTTTTCCAGGGGTCCGGCAGTATTGCCCCAGGATTTCAAGAAGATGAAGATCTTTGTAACCGCCGGCGATGTGGTCCAGTCGGAACTGTACAAATCCGCGGGATTCAATCCCGTGCTGCTGGAGTGGTCGGATGCACTGACCAGCTTGCAGACTGGAATGGTCGACGCGGTGCCGACAGTTCCTCTGCACGCACTCTCGAATCAGTTTTATCTCTCCACCCACCACATGCTGGAATTGAACTGGTTGCCGCTGGTGGGAGCTCTGATCATGACCAAGAAGAGCTGGGATGGCTTGCAGCCCGCGGAGCGCGACGCGATGTTGAAATCGGCGGCGGAATGCAGTGAGGAGTTCCAGTCGCTCGGGCGAAAAGAAACCCAGGAATCCATCGAAGCCATGCAGAAGCGCGGCCTTCAGGTTCAGACCGTCAATAAGGAAGAACAGGAAGTCTGGCAGCGATTCTCGGAGGGCTTCTATCCGCAGATTCGCGACAGGATCGTTCCCGCCGACATTTTTGACAAAGTCATGCAGCTCCTCCGTGACTATCGCGCCACGCCGACAGCCGGAAAAGGAGCGTCCGGAAAGTGACTGATGATCTTGTCGCTTCCACCGATGCTCTCGACCCCGGTAGCCCGAATCCCGCACAGAAAACCTGGCTCAAGACGACCGAGAATGCCCTGGTCTCAGTGGCCCTGTTCGTAATGGTTCTGATCCCGCTGGCGGAGAGCTTTCTGCGGCGCGCCTTTCATGCTGGAATTCCCGCGTCGACCACCATCGTGCAGCACATGGTGCTTGTGGTTGGAATGTTAGGAGGGGCCATCGCGGCGCGCGAAGGTCGACTGCTCGCGCTCTCGACCCTGGGAGAAACAGCCCTTCGCGGACGCTGGAAGAGTATCGCGCGAATCTTCGCCAGCAGCGTTTCGGCGGCCGTCACGGGCTTTCTGTCTCTCGCTTCTTACCAATTTGTTGCGACCGAACGCGAGGCCGGAACCATTCTGGCTTTCGGCATACCTATCTGGGTGGTTGAGTGGGTTCTTCCCCTCGGCTTCGCGGTAATCGCGATCCGAATACTTTTCCACTCATCAGCAAAGTGGACTCCGCGAATATTGGCAACCCTCGGCGCTGCCGGGCTCGTGGGAGTCGTGATGCTCTGGCCGGTAGGCTTGCATCATTTCGTTCCGATTGCGATGTCCGTTCTGTTCGTGGCCTCGGTGCTGGGTATGCCAGCCTTCGCGACCCTGGGTGGGGCCGCGCTAATTCTGTTTTGGGGTGTCGACCAGCCGATTGCGGCAATTCCCATCGCGCAATGCGGTCTGGTGACAAATCCAGTCCTGCCCACCTTACCTCTCTTCACGCTGGCAGGATATTTCCTCGCAGAGGGCGGCGCGCCAAAAAGATTGGTACGGGTCTTCTACGCCCTGTTCGGACAATTTAAAGGCGGCCCCGCGATCGTTACCGTCCTGGTTTGTGCGCTCTTCACTTCCTTCACCGGCGCTTCGGGCGTAACGATTCTTGCGTTGGGCGGACTGCTCATGCCGGTGTTAATCGGCGCCAACTATTCCGAGAAGGACTCGCTCGGTCTGCTTACTGGCTCGGGATCGCTGGGCTTGCTGCTTCCTCCATGTCTGCCTCTCATCGTCTATGCGATCGTGGCTAGAGTGGCAATTGGACGGATGTTTCTTGGCGGAATCGTTCCCGCGTTTGTGATGATGGCAGCGACCGCCATTTGGGGCATCCGCCGCGGCGCGGCATCCAACACCGCGATTCGAAAATTCGAGTGGCGGGAAGCGCGGGTTGCATTATGGGAAGGCAAGTGGGAACTGGCAATGCCACTGGTGGCGTTTGTCGCGCTGTTCAGCGGACTCGCCACTCCCGTGGAGGCAGCCGCGGTTACCGCATTTTACGCGTTCATTGTCGAGGCGGTGATTCATCGCGACCTGCGCATCTTTCGCGACTTGCCGAGAGTCATGGCGGAGTGCGGACTGCTCATCGGAGGCGTTCTCCTAATTCTCGGGGTCTCGCTCGGCTTCACAAATTATCTGGTCGATGCTGAAGTTCCCGCGAAGGCCGTCGCGTGGACGACGCAGACGATTCACTCCCCGCTTCTCTTCTTACTTCTCTTGAACGTTTTCTTGCTGGTGGTCGGCTGCCTCATGGAAATCTATCCCGCGATCGTGGTTGAGGTGCCGCTGCTGGTCCCGTTGGGAGCCGCGTACGGCATCGATCCAGTGCGGCTCGGAATCATCTTCCTCGCCAACATGGAACTGGGATATCTGACTCCGCCGGTTGGTTTGAATCTTCTGATGTCGTCGTACCGCTTCAGGAAGTCGGTGCCGGAAGTTTTGCGCTCGGTCTTGCCTGTGGTCTTCGTCTTAAGCATCGGAGTTCTGTTGATCACCTACATTCCGGAACTGACCACGGCGTTGCCCCGACTGTTCGGTTATGAGTGACGGAACTCTAACGAACTGAGTGAAACTTTAATCAGCCCGTCGCGGCGCCATCGAAGAATTTTCTCTGGTACACTGGCGCGCATGAGCACGACTTGCCGCTCGCAGAGTAATCGAAGACAATTTCTTGGGCAGTGCACCGGCGCTGCCCGGTGCGGCTTGGCTTCTGCCGGACTTGGCGCGCGCAGCGCCGGATTCAGGACCTTCGGTCAAGTTTCCTTCGGCACCCCGGGAGCGAGTTGCGGTCGCGGCGTATCCGTTTCGCGAATTTATTGTGGGATGGAAAGGCCAGGATGGCAAGACTCCCAGTACAGTTCCCGTTGCGCAACAAATGGAATTGAAAAACTTTGCGGCGCACGTCGCCGAGAAATTCAATGTCCACAAAATCGAGCTGTGGAGTCCCGTCTTCCCTTCGACAGATTCGAAGTATCTGGACCAGTTTCGAGACGCCATAGAGCGAGCCCACTCCGCGGTTGTGGATATTGCCGTGGACGCGCACGACAGCCAGTATTCGGCAGACCCGGCTGAGCGCGACCGTGCGGTGACGAACGGCAAACGATGGGTGGATGTGGGCGCAAGTCTGCGGTCGCCGAGCATTCGCACGCACATTCAAGGTGCGAAGGACTCGAAGCCCGACGTCGGGCGCGCGGCCGACACGCTGACGCGCGTCGCAGAATATGCGGCCAGGAAAAATGTCGTGGTTCATCTGGAGAATGATGACGCGGTGAGCGAGGATCCATTTTTCATCGTGCAGGTAATCGACAAGGTGAACAGTCCCTGGCTGCGCGCTCTGCCTGATTTTGGCAACTCGTTCAACACGCATGACGATGACTTCGCATATCGCGCCATCGACGCCATGTTTGCTCACGCCTACGGCATCTGCCACGTAAAGGACGGCGAGGTCGACGACCAAGGCAAGTCCACGCATGTGGACCTGGCGCGGACATTCGCCATCCTGAAAAAGAATAGCTACAAGGGATACTGCTCGATCGAATATGACGAACCGGGCGATCCTTACAAACCGACGGCAGGGTTAGTGGAAAAAACGGTGGCGTTTCTCTCGTAGCAGGAGCGCGCTTTCTTCTCGGAGTTTCCGGATCTTTCCCTTGATGAACGGTAAGGGGAGTGTGGCTGAAACCAAAGAAATCCTCAAGGCAGACCCGGCGCCCTCGCGTCCTGCCCGGCTGCGCGAACTGGCAGTGCTCTTCCTTGAGCTCGGAGCCATCAGTTTTGGCGGACCCGCGGCTCACATCGCGCTCATGGAATCGGAAGTCGTCCGCAAGCGCCAATGGCTGACCCGGCAGCAATTCCTCGACATGCTGGGCGCGGCCAATTTAATTCCCGGCCCCAGTTCCACAGAACTCGCGATCAATGTGGGCTTCGTCCGCGCTGGCTGGGCGGGC
>Ga0070733_10002083_pt1 | contig 14539 bp, 10 predicted proteins | sample Coa_R1_9_FD_66450 | JGI IMG/M metagenome (GOLD analysis project Ga0070733, IMG submission 66450) | Surface soil microbial communities from Centralia Pennsylvania, which are recovering from an underground coalmine fire - Coalmine... | ecosystem: Environmental > Terrestrial > Soil > Unclassified ... | reverse complement strand
CGCGTACCCGCGCCGCGATTTCAGCCTTCGCGGCCAGCTCCAGCTCCGCACGCGGAAACTTATGAACGAGTCCCGGCCGCGGTAGTTGCTCCGCATGAGCCCGAATATAGCGCGCACGCCGAGCAAGCCGCTCCGATGCTTCCTTCCGAGCGCACCGCCCACGGTCGCGCCGGCGATCCGGCCCTCGCTTCGCGCATGTCCAAACTGGAATCCATGTTGCGCCGCCTGGTCTCCAGCCCGCTGCATCGCCTGGACGAATCGGATTCGGCTCCTGCTGGTCCGGGCGTGTTCCTGCTCTCGGATTCCGACCAGATAACTTCCTACTACATCGAGGCTTGCCAGACGCTGCGCGTCGGCCTGGGAAATCTGGCGCGTGGCAGCGGACGCAGCACCACCAAACCCGTTCGCGGCGGGCGCCCGTCCTTTGATAGCGGCCTGAAAACGAAACTCGCCGAGCATTTGGGCATAGGCGAAGCAAAAGTCTCGCAATATCTGAAGGACCACTGCGTGGTCCGCTGGATACAGCTCGACGACGATGCTCCGCATTTGGCGCACTTCGCGATCGGCGTCCTGCGCACCCCCCTGAATCTGGACTGAAAACCGGGCTAAATAGTAGTCCAGCTGGTACTTGGGCCTTTCCATTGGCTGCGCCTGGGCGCCATTCAACCCCAAAATTGTACCTTTAGACGCACCCTCCTAGACGTCCACTTTGAAACCATGCAAACTTTGGTACTGTAACTGGTTACGGATGAGTCTCATCCGTCGGGGCAAACCTTCGGGGGAAACGAAGGGCAGGTCGGGGTTGGTTCGAAAGGGAGAGGTGGAATTATGGCGAATGCAGTAGGCACAAAACTTTGGAAGTCGTTCGACTGGGCGCTCTGTAAGACGGCGGGCGTCACCTTCAACACGATTCAATACTTCAATAAATTTAATCCGAACCCTTCTTTCACGCCGAAGTGGTCCGATAAGCCGTTGCTGAAATCATGGGAGAAATCCAAGCCGACGCTCGGCTGGCCGCGTACTACGGACTCGCTCTGCCCTGATTGTGTGCGCGAAGCTCGCGACCTGATCATCAACGGAAAAAAAGACTGGACCGATCTGGTACACGAGAAGGTCGGCGAAATCAAAGCGCAGATCATCGAGCGCGACGGCCAAGTCTGGATGGTGAAGGAATGCGCCATTCACGGAAAATTCGAAGACTTGATGGCTGTTGATTCCAAGTTCCTGGAATGGATTGAAAAGAATTTCCCTGGCCGCGATATTCCGGCGCACAACGACGAAGGCCTGCATCGCCACGGTTCCAGCACGGTTCGTCACGGCCGCGGTTCCGTCCTCACCGTCGACCTCACCAACCGCTGCAACATGATGTGCGACCCCTGCTTCATGGACGCGAACCAGGTCGGCTACGTCCACGAGCTAAGCTGGGATGAGATTCAGGAAATTCTTGAGAACGCCACCAAGATCAAGCCGCGCCGTCAGATGTCCGTGCAGTTTTCCGGCGGCGAACCCACCATGCATCCGCGGTTTATTGACGCCGTGCGTTACGCGCGCAAAGTCGGCTACAACAGCGTGCAGGCCGCGACCAATGGCATCGAGTTCGCCAAGAGCAAGGAATTCTGCAAGGCGGCTTTCGAAGCAGGCATGCGTTACGCGTACCTGCAATTCGACGGTATCGGCAACGACGCCAACAGCCACCGCCAGGTAGGCAACCTGTTCGACGTGAAGCTGCGCGCCATCGAGAACATGCACGAAGCCGGGATCGAAATCGTGCTGGTCACCACCATCGTCAACAACGTGAACAACGATCAGGTGGGCCCGATCGTGAAGTTCGCGATGGAAAACCCGAAGAAAATCTCCTTCGTGTCCTTCCAGCCCGTTTCCTTCACTGGGCGCGACGAGGAAATCACTCCGGAACGCCGCATTCGCCAGCGCTACACGCTTTCACACTTGGCGAAGGACGTCAGCTCGCAAGTGGGCAAAGTCGAGCCTACCCGCGATTGGTTCCCGATTTCGTTCATCAGCACGTTCGCGGGCTTCTCCGATTTGGTGCACGGGCCCGATTCGCAGTGGGGTTCGCTCTCCTGCGGCTGCCACCCGAACTGCGGCGTCGGCACGGCGTTGATGATCAACAAGGAAACCAAGGAATGGGCGCCGGTTCCGCGATTCCTGAACGCACAACAGTTGACCAAGGACGTTGCGGCAATCACCGACGCAGCGCGCGGCAAGAAATTCTCCAACTTCATGATGGCGATGGCCGTCTTGAAGAATTACAGCCCTTTCCAGGGGCCGCCCAGTTTGCGGTTGAAGGATCTTTGGAAGAAATTCGATAAGACGTACGCGCTCTCCGGAAACGCGGACAAGAAGTACGGCAAGGTTTCAGGCGACCGCACCTTCGAAGATGCCATGAAGCGCCGCAAGGAAGATCCTTGGAACTTCCTTTTCATCGCCGGCATGTGGTTCCAGGACCTTTTCAACTACGATTTCCGCCGCACCGAAATGTGCATCATTCCCTACGCCACGCAGCAGGGTGAGATTTCCTTCTGCGCCTACAACACCGGCGTGGGCTGGCGCAAAATCATCGAGAACATGCACAAGAACGCGACCGTGGCCCAGTGGTACAAGGAACACGGCAAGCACGACGTCTTCGCCAAAGGCAAGAATGTCAATCTGCAGAGTTACGAGCACTCGCTCCGCATTGATTCCGAAGACGCCGCGCGCGTTCGCCACCTGGAGCACGACATTCCGGTGACTGCGGCTGAAGAAGACCGCATCCGCCGCAAGAAGGCGTTCGAAGAAGCCGCCAAAGTCCGCCGCATTTACGAGGAACTCGTGCTGAAGAAGTCCACCGAACCCGTCGTGCAGATCGGCTCGATGCAGCAGATCCTCAGCGCGGTTCCCGGCGTAACGGTGAAGCCAGTGCAGATCGCTCCGGCAAACGGCAATGGCAACGGCCATGCGAACGGCAATGGCAATGGCGCAGCCCAGGCCGAAAAGCCCGAAACAGAAGCCGCAGTAGCCGGCGACTAACTCAATCGAAAAACTCAACAATCTCCGCAGGGTAAGCAAGGCGACAGCCCCGGCTCAATCCGGGGCTGTTTTTTTTACTGGTATAATTCTGTTTCTCAGAAGAGAGCGTGAAATGCCGATCTACGAATACGTTTGCGACGATTGTAACGAACGCTACGAGCGCATCGTGCTGAGCCAGTCGCAATCAATCACCTGCCCAAAATGCTCGAGCACGAAGCACACTATCCAACTATCGGTCTTCGCGTCGCCCGCCAACGGAAAATCCTCCGCCAGCCCATCCTCATCGCCCCGCAGTGGCCGTGGCGGCGGCTGTTGCGGAGGCGGTGGGTGCGGCTGCCATTAGAATTGACGCCGCTAATCGGTCCTGCCTACTTGGTGTGAGAATAACCACGCGGCCAGACCCGGCTCGCTGAACGCCACGTCCCACACGTTGTGCCCGATGCTTGGATACTCCGTGTACTGTGGCGCACCGCCAGACTTGCGCAATTCCGCCACCCATTCCCGCCCGCGCGTCACCGGCACCAGCGCATCTTCCTCGCCTTGAAATATCCACACCGGAACTTTCGCGACGCGCGGAATCATGTAAGCATCGCCGTATCCGCATAGCGCAATCGCTGCCGCAAATCGCTCCGGCGCGACCGAAAGCGCCGCCCACACGCCTTCACCACCCATGGATTGGCCCACGACGTACTCGCGCGCGCGGTCAATGCTGTATTGCTTCTCAATCGTATCCAGAATCTCCAGCGCCAAGCGGATGGACACCGGCGGCGTATTCGTATGCGGCCGCGCCCATCCCTTGGTTGCGTCCACCTGTGGCGCCAACACAAACGCGTGATACTTCGCCTGATTTTCCGTCCTGGTCCAGAAGTGCGAGCCGGCAACATTTCCGCCCGAAAGCTGTGAAAAATTATCCGAGCCGCGTCCGGCAGCTCCGTGCAGCCACAAAACAATTGGATATTTCTTCGCGGCGTCGTAATCCGAGGGCACAAAAACGCGGTAGGCCATGGCCTCGCCGCTAGCGCTGCGATACGAACCGGCGATGAAACCATCAAGCGCCGAAAGATTTGCTGGCGCCGCATGTGGCGCCTGTCCCTGATCTTTTACTTGTGCTTGAGTACAGAGATGGCAGAAAAAAAATAGGAACAGGAATAATTCACAGCGGCTGCCGCGCGAAGTCTGCATTGATCTATCGTGAATACTTCAGCACATTTTGCGGCGGCTCGAGGCCAGCATTCAACCGAGGGTCCGGAATCGGCGCGCCCGGCACCACCGGCAAGGGCAGCACGCCCGCCCAAATCGGCAGCGCGTAATCTTGTTCGTCATCTTTCGGCGGCCCAGTGCGCACCTTCGCCGACACTTCCTCCAGCGGCAACGCCAGCACCGACGTCGCTTTCAATTCCATCTCCGTCGGCGGCCGCACATCATTCCAGCGCCCGCGCACGATGTGATTCGTAAACGCTTCCAGCACGCGATTCTTTTCGCCGCTATCTTCCACCGGCATCGCGCGGCCCAGCATCACTACCGACCTGTAATTGGCCGAATGATGGAACGCCGAACGCGCCAGTACCAATCCATCCACCAGCGTCACCGTGACGCATACTTGCACGCCGCCCGCAAGCGTTCGCAACATGCGGCTGGCCGACGAGCCGTGCACGTACAGCGTGTCGTCCACGCGCGCGTAATTCGTCGGAATCACAAACGGCTGGCCGTCCACCACAAATCCAACGTGGCAAACGAATCCTTCGTCGAGAATCTGGTAAACGGTGTCGCGATCGTACCGCCCGCGGTCGGGAAGGCGTTGAACCTTGGTGCGTGCTGTAGGGCTGAATGGCTCGGTCATTCATCGAGCGTAAATCGCCGCGACATTCGCCGCAAGTACCAATCTGGATGCCCGCGGTTTGCGAGCGCGTTGACTCCGCGAGCAGGTTTCGTAGCGGCGGTCTTCAGGCCGCCATCGGTCGGTCGCGCACCACCGATGGCGCACTGAAGTGCGCCGCTACAAAATCGCGTGGGCCTTCAGCCGCGAGACCGAGGCCGTCAAATTATTGTCGCGGTGGCTCCGCAGCAGCCGCGGGCTTTGGCGGCGGAGCAATATGCACCACGCGAAATCCGGTGTAGGCCGGATCCGCGGGGCGATACTGCGCTTTGCCATCCGCGGGACGATCCGCGCTTCCGCCCAGCGTTTTACCCGAACCGTCCGCGGCAACCACCCACTCCGCCACGTTCCCGCCGAGGTCGAACACCAGCTCCTCGCCTTCTTCGCCTTCGGCCGCGAAACTACCCACCTCGCGCAACAGCGGCGCATCTCCCGTCAATTCCTTGATCTTGGCGTCGAGCTTTTGCGCGTCCTCCGGATTCAGCGCGTAACCCGCCCAATAATCCAGCGTATTCTCACCGCTGCGCACTTTGTAGAAATCACTCGTTTCACTTTCGTTCGGAAGGCGGTACGTCTCACCGGTCAAATCGCTCAGCCATTTACAATACGCGCGCGCCTGTTCCAGCGTGATGCCGTTTGACGGATAATTTTCCGTGCCCGCGTCGAACTTGTAGTCCTTATCGAACGCGACGAACTGCGCCCGCGTTATTTCAAATCGTCCAATCTCGATCGCCCCGCGTTTCACGGTTTCGGGAATCAGCACATCCGGCGCCGGATTATCCGCCGTCGCAGGCGGATGAAACGCCACGCCGTACGAAGCTCCGGACTTCCGCACCGTCGCGCGCTTCAACGCCACTTCGAGGGGCGAGCCTTTCTTCAGCGCCTCGTTTTCCGCCGGCTTGGTTTTGAACAAATACGTATCGAACCAAGCCTCTTCCTCATTCATCTTCCGCAACTGGTGCGACAACTTCCGCGGCCCATGCGCTTCGCCGGGAAACAAAATAAATTTCACCGGGGCCTTGCCAATCGAATACAGCGCGCGATAGTGCGTCCAACCTTCTTCCGTGGGAACCTGGCGGTCAATCGTGCCGAAGAAAATCAGCGTGGGCGTCTTCACCTTATCCATTTTAAAAAGCGGCGATTTGTCGATATAGAGCTGCGGATCTTCCAGCGGCGTTTTTCCAAAATAATAATGGTCAAACGATTCGCCGAAATCCACGTTGGCCCAATCGCTCAGCCATTCCACGTCTCCCGCGCCCACCACCGCCGCCTTGTACCGGTCGGGATTCGTAACGGTCAATTGAATCGAAAGAATCGAGCCGTTGGACCAGCCGGCCGCGCCGATCTGGTCGGGATCCACCAGCCCTTTCGAGATCAAGTTGTCCACGCCGCGCTCGATATCTGGAATTTCCAGCTCGTAATATTTTCCGCAGCAGATGGATTCGACGAACTTCAGCCCGTAGCCGGTGCTGCCGTGATAATTCGTCTTCAGCACGAACGCGCGCTTCTGCGCCATCAGATTCGGCGCGTACGCCCAGCGTTCGGACCATTGGTCGTGATCTGCGCCGGCGGGCCCGCCGTGCGTAGCCACAATCAAAGGGTAAGCCTTGCCTGCTTTGTAGTCGTCCGGATAGTAGAGGATGCCTTCTACGTCGTCCTCATTCGCGCCGTTCCACTGCAAAACTTCGGTTTTCGCGATGGGCTTGTCCTTGAAGCCCGGATTCAAAGTGGTGATCTGCAACGGCGAACTGATCTTCGTGCCATCCAGCTTGGCACGAAAGAATTGCGTCGGCACGCTGGCGGTGGAATGCTCGTAAATCAGCGTCTTGCCGTCTTCGCTCAGGACAAAGCTGAAATAGTGCTTCTCATCCTCGCTCACAATGGATTTCCGCGACCACGTGCCGCCGTGCCGAGTGAAGCGCACCGGCTTGGTGTAAACGCCATCGGCCAGCAGCGCGATAAAGCCATCGTTCGTCGCTTCCAGCGAACGCGCGAAGCCGCGATCCCAATCGAGATTCACTTCGCTGGATTTACCCGCGCTCAAATCGTAGAAATAAATCTTCTCCACCGTGGCTACCAGGAAGTGCGGGTCGTCGGAATAGGGCGCAACAACGTAAAATCCGGAATTGTCGCGCGCCCACGCAATATCAACCGGCTGGATGCGCTCATTCGTAAAAACTTGCGTTCGTTCACCGGTCGCGACGTTCACGACGTACGTCACCGGCGGAGTTTTCTGGTCCCAGGCAAAGCTCAGTTCCCGGCGGGCCACGGCGACGGCTTTCTTCTTGTCGTGCGAAACCCCAAAACGCTCAATCCAATCGTCATTGTCCGTCAGGCGCGTGACTTTCTTGTCCTTCACCGAAAACTTGTAGAGCCGCACCGGCGCGCTGTGCGCGGTATCGTCCACAACGTTTGAATCGTCTTTGCGCTCCTTCGTCTGCCGCTCGTAAAGCGAGGGATCCTCTTCAGCACTGAAAATAACGGTGTCGTTATCCAGCCATTCGAACTGCTGGATGCCGCGCTCGAATTCCGTCACCGCCCAAGGTTCGCCGCCCGCAGCATTCAGCAGCCACAATTGCGTGGGCGCAAGGTCGGGCTTCGGCTTGGGCAGCGCGTGAGTGCTCATGTAAGCGATCATCTCGCCCGAAGGCGACCAGCGCGGTTGCGACACTTCGTCCGTCCCGCGCGTGAGCTGCACTTCCTTGCCATCATTCAAATTCGAAAGATACAAATTGCTCACGCGCAAATCCTTCTCTTTATCCGCCGTCCCCTTAACCCACAAAGCAAATCGCCCATCCGGCGAAACCCGGAACTGCCCCGCATCCTCCTGATAGACCACATCCTCCGCAGTCCAGCGATTTTTCTTGCTCGCGTCGGGCTTCTGCGGGTCCGCAGGCGCCTGTGCGGCAAGAGCGGGCGCGAGGAGTAGCAGTATTCCCACAAGAAGGGCAGGAGCTATGCAGCAACGAGCAGCAATCGTCCTCATGCGTTCCTCAAATTCCGTCTGCGCTTGTAAGTCTTCAATTAGGCAGCCGAAAAACTATCACATACTTGCGACATGCTGGTAGCCACGTCGCACACGGACAACGCCCCAGCTTTCCCCCGCAAGTGGAGATATGATGTTCGCATGAGCAGGCTGTTGCAAGTTGCCGAAGCAACGAGCACCACAATCGGTTCTCGCATAGATTTTCAGACGGAAGGGGGCGGAGCGTGGGCCGTATGGGATCGTTTCATTACCTTGGACGGGAAGAGGGCGCATTACATCGGTAATGTTTGCGGCACCTGCCCGTTCATCTTCGAGCGGCAAGACGGCGCCAGCGACAAGATTTCTCCAGTCGCACTGTCTAACTCTCTACGGGATGGGATTATATCGATCGATGAAATGATTACCAGCGCCGCGATGGAGTCGCTCCCGGCTGGAGCTTATAAAGTTCTGCTCCTGTCGTGGGTTCCCCGATTGATAGTTCCCTCTAAGCTGGGCGACTACTTCTTCGAGGAGCAGATTCAATTATGGGGAGTAGACCCATTTTGGGGAGTTCCCCACTATACAAAAAACGAATATTACCGGACTGAACCTGCAAACATCTCTGACGGTGGGGCGCTGTTCGAGTTCGTCGTGCCGATGTTCCCGAGGCGATATCTGCACGAAAAAACGATCGACTCGTACAAGACGCTCTTGGTACATCCGACGATCCCAACGGCGCTTGCAGTTTCAATCCTCGATGTGAAACAACCTGCAACTTGGAGTGGGGACCCGGACGTCACAAGCCACTGGTGCTTAGCGCATTACCTCTTGGACGGCCACCATAAGATGTGCGCAGCTGCGTTGACAGGCAGGCCCATCTCGCTCCTATCGTTCTTGGCAGTCGGGAAGGGTATCTCGAGCCCTGAGCAGGTCGCCGAGGTCCTCACGGTTCTTGGGCGATTGTAAGCGTTTTTGGTCTAACGGGCTGTCGCGCGGATCATTCGTCTGGTCGCGCGAATTCAGCTAGAATATTTCCATCAGGGTATCGGAGCCAACAGTATGGCGATCAGCCGCGAACAAGCGCGCAGCGAACACACTGGCAGCACGTCGCACGATCAATTCAGCGAGACGATCTACGGCGTGGTTTGCTCGACCTGCCACAACTACATTCTCATTGATAAGACGAATTGCCCGGCTTCCTGTCGCGAGCACGAAACCTGCCGCGCAGCCTACGCTTAGGCTAGGCGTGGAGCGTATGCAGCGTTCGCCTTCTCATCCGCAAGCCCCGCTTCACCTTCGCCCAAGTAATGCTCAGTGTTCGCCGACATACGGTCCAACTCTAGATTGACGCCTTCTCCCCGCTTGCGTACGATGCGCCGCATGGGGCAAAAACGCCGTCCAGGAACGCGCATCAAGAGATGAAATCACTCCTCAAAATAATTCTGTGGACAGCCATCGCGCTCGCCGGCGCCGGAGCGCTCGCCGCCATCGCTTTCGAACGCCGCGAGCCGCTCAACGCTGTCTGGTTCGTCGTGGCGGCGCTGTGCACCTATCTCGTCGCCTATCGCTTCTACTCGAAGTTCATCGCCGCGAAAGTTCTGGCGCTAGACGATTCTCGCGCCACGCCCGCCGAGCGCATGGAAGACGGCCACGATTTCGTTCCCACCAGCAAGTGGGTTCTTATCGGCCACCATTTTGCCGCGATCGCCGGACCCGGGCCGCTCGTCGGGCCCACGCTGGCCGCGCAATTCGGTTATCTTCCGGGAACTCTGTGGATCATCGTCGGCGCGGCGCTGGGCGGCTGCGTGCAGGACTTCATCATTCTTTTCTGCTCGATACGCCGCGACGGAAAATCCCTCGGCCAGATGGCACGCGAAGAAGTTTCCAAGCGCGGCGGAATGATCGCGCTGCTCGCCGTCCTCGCCATCATGATCATTCTGCTCGCGGTCGTAGCGCTGGTGATCGTCAAAGCGCTGAAAGAATCGCCGTGGGGCACTTTCACTCTCGCGATGACCATCCCCATCGCGCTGCTGATGGGAATTTATCTGCGCTACGTGCGCCCAGGCCGTGTGCTGGAGGCTTCGCTCGGCGGCGTCGCGCTCGTGATGCTGGCCGTCGTTTCCGGCCAATGGGTGAACGCATCGCCCGCCTGGTCCAGCGCCTTCACGTTTTCCGGCCCCGCTCTGGCGCTTGCGATCATCGCCTACGGTTACGCCGCCTCCGCGCTGCCAGTCTGGCTGTTGCTGGCTCCGCGCGATTACCTGAGCGCGTTCATCAAAGTAGGCGCAATCGCCGCGCTGGCCATCGGCGTAATCTTCGTGCGCCCCACGCTCGAAATGCCCGCGCTAACCCGCTTCGTGGACGGCAACGGTCCAGTCTTCGCCGGGAAAATCTTCCCCTTCTGCTTCATCACCATCGCTTGCGGCGCCATCAGCGGCTTCCACGCGCTGATTTCTTCCGGCACCACGCCGAAAATGATCCTGCGCGAGAGCCACGCGCGCATGATCGGCTACGGCGCGATGCTCATGGAATCTTTCGTCGGTGTGATGGCCATGATCGCCGCCTGCGCGCTGCAACCTGGCGTCTATTTCGCGATCAATAGCCCAGCAGGAATCGTCGGCAAGACGGCCGACGCCGCAGCCGCCACAATTCGTAGCTGGGGCTTCACGCTCGATCCGCAAACCATGTCCGCGCTCGCGCAACGTGTGGGCGAACACACTTTGCTCGATCGTACCGGCGGCGCGCCTTCGCTCGCCGTGGGGATGGCGCAGATTTTCAGCGGCACCATCGGCGGCGAGCGCCTGCTCAGCATCTGGTATCACTTCGCGATCATGTTCGAAGCGCTCTTCATTCTCACCGTGCTGGACGCCGGCACGCGCGTAGGCCGCTTCATGGTGCAGGAACTCGCCGGACACGTGTGGAAACCGCTCGGCAAATCCGGTTCCACGGCCGGAATCCTCGCCACCAGCGCGCTGATGGTCGGCGCATGGGGCTATTTCTTGTGGCAAGGCGTGCAAGACCCGCTCGGCGGAATTAATTCGCTCTGGCCGCTCTTCGGCATCGCGAATCAGCTGCTGGCGTGCGTCGCTCTGGTGGTAACCACAACGATCCTGCTGAAAATGGGTCGCGCGCGCTGGCTTTGGGTAACGCTCACGCCGATGGTCTGGCTCGTCTCCATCACCATGACCGCCGCCTACCAGAAAATCTTCTCCGCGAATCCCCGCATCGGCTTCCTCTCGCAAGCCAATGCGCTGGCCGCGCAGATAGCCTCCGGAGCGATTCCCGCCGAAAAAATAGGAGTCACCCAGCGCCTGATTTTCAATAACCGCCTCGATGCCGCCGTCACCGCTGTTCTGGCCGTGATGATTCTGGTGCTCCTCGTCGAAGCCATCGGCGAATGGATCGCAATTCTCAGCGGACGCAAAGCAGCGGTGCTGCATGAATCGCCATACGTCACGACGCGCTGGGCCGAAGGGGACTAGAATGAATTCCGCGCGACGTGCACAGCGATCAGTGCAACAGAACCATCACGCGCTGCATCCTTCTCTAAGCGCCAGGTTTTCGCGGCGTTCTCGGGAAAGCCTCGGGCGCGAAGAGCTCGCTGCGCGAAATGCATTTCGCGTGGCCGAACACGCGCACACTTCAGCAGCGAGAACGATGATGATCAGCCGACGCCTGGTAGGCACGCTTTTTCTCTCCTGGGCCTGCGCAGCTTGCCTTCAGGCGCAGGAGTCCGATCCCGCTCTCACTCACCGCCCCGCTTCGACGCCGCCAACCGATGCTGCGAAACCCGCGACGATTCCTTTGTCCGTGCCGCTCGGCACGCCAATACAACTAGCGCTCGACGAAGAAGTTCGCATCCGCAGAGTTGGCCAACCTCTCACTGCGCACACCGTCGAGCCAATTTACGCGTTCGACAAGCTGGTGATTCCCGTCGGCACCGCAATCACAGGCCAAATCACGCGCATCGAGCCGGTCTCGAATGGGAAACGCACGCTCGCCGCGCTGGACGCCGATTTCACTCCGTCGCACGCAATCGACGTTACGTTCACGGAGCTGATTCTCGCCGACGGCAAGCATATTCCGATTCACACCACAGTCACTCCCGGTTCCGGCCAGGTGATTCAATTCCTCACCGCAGCCAACGAAAAGGAACCCAAGGGCGTAAAGGACGAGGCGGCTGCAAAAGCCAAAGAAGCCAAGGAAGAAGCCAAGCGCGAATGGGATGCCGCGATGCAGCAAGTGAAGCAGCCTGGCAAATTCCACAAAGTCGAACGCTACGCCGTCGCCCAGCTTCCGATTCATCCGCAATACATTGACGCCGGCACGGTTTATTTCGCGGAGCTGCAGGAGCCGCTCGATTTTGGCGCCGAACCCCTGACGCCGGAAATGGCGGCTTCGCTGGGCGCAGCTCCTCCGCCGGGCAGCTTCGTCCGCACGCTCCTCACGACTCCGCTCGACTCGGCCAACACTCCGAAAGGTGCACCAGTGGAGGCGATACTCTCGCGGCCGCTTTTCGATGGCGCGCGCCTGATTCTTCCGCAGGGCTGTCGCTTACGAGGTTCGGTGGTTCAGGTGCAGCCCGCGCGCTATATGAGCCGCAACGGCCAACTGCGCATGGTTTTCCACGAACTGCTCCCGCCGGAGGGCTCTGCCGGCGAGATCGTCGCGCAAAAAGTGGAAGCAAATTTGGAAGCCGTGCAAGCCGCCGCGGCAGACAACGTCTCTCTGGACGCCGAAGGCGGCGCCCAAGCCGGTTCGCCGAAATCCCGGTACCTGCTGACGACCATCTCAATTGGCCTCGCCGCCGTCTCCGCCGGAGTCGGTGGCGACACACTAGGCGATACCACCGAGCGCGCCGCAGGCGGCGCCGGAGGTTTTAAGCTGATCGGTATCGCTCTGGGTGCCAGCATACATTCACAGCCATTTGGCATGGCCATGGGAGCGCTCGGCGCGGCTAGATCCGTTTACGTCCATTTCATAGCGCGCGGCCGCGAAGTGGTCTTCCCCAAAAATACGGCCATGCAAATTGGCATCGGGACGCGCCAAGCGTCTGCGCCGGCAGCGTCCGGTGGAGGTGCAATCCAACAATGAACACCACTCGAACACTGGCGATTCGCATCACGGGAAATATTTGGTCCTGGATCCGCCAGGTCAGCGGCGATGCGGCCTACGAAAATTATTTGCGGTCAACCCGACGCGTCGCGGAAATGGCACGCGCCGGTTCCTGCACAATGCATGCAGGCTGTTCGGCGCATGCCACATCCGGTCAACCACTCACCCGCGAAGAGTTCTATCTCCACGCGCTGCGACGGCGCTATTCCACCGTCTCCCGCTGCTGCTGATTGCTGCAAATACTCGCCGCGCGCTAGCTGTTTCCCAGATATTGCACGTGGCAGTAAGTTCCCAACCTCACGTTGTAAGCCAAATACCAGCCCACGTGATCGGGATCTTCATAGATTATGATCTGGTCGGACTCCCACAACCAATCGCCGCAATAGCCCAGGTCAAACGGCGCTACGCTAAAGTAGAATCCGCCGAACCAGAATCGTGACGGGCCTCCTCCCGCCAAGTGCCACACATGGCCCCGGCCGAAACCGCCCGTGAAGTGCCCATGCTCCCACGGATGATCGAGGTGGTAATGCGGATCGTTCGGCCCTGAATCATGTCCGACCCACTTGCCATCGGAATGAACGTGAGGCGCGTTCGGATGCCCCTCTTTATCCACATAGGAATGATTTTCTTCGACGGGGTGCCCGGCACCTTTCACAGGAGCCGGACCGTGAGCCGGCGGGCGTGGAGCTGCCTCATGACCGCCTGGATGAGCCTGCGCAAACGCTGGAACGGAAAAAAGCAACAAAGCTGCAAGAAGGCCCATAACGTTTCTCATTGTCACCTCCGAAATAAATTTACCACTGCTTGTCAAAGTTCGGCCGTTCGCGCCGAACGCCAGCAGGATAGCGCCAGCATGTGATGCTGCACAACTCGACGTGCGCCAATCCATTTTGGTTTCCGCCAAGGCAAACGGCGAAGACGCCGAAAAGCGCGGCGTGCTGCGGCCAGGCATGACGCCCCCAATGACGATCGTCGAGCCAACCGGCGGCAACACCGGAATCGGTCTAGCACACGTCGTGCTACTCGCCGATACCGGTGAGCGCTACATTTCGTCCAAACTGTTTGAATAGCGGACGGCTAGAAAGCCCGCCTGCATCGGTAACCGGCCGCACCGCTTGCGGGGTGCGCTTCGGTGGCGAGATGGCACATTTCGCTACTCAATTTCGCCAGCCTGGCCCATCTTGGAGTGCGGCGGCTTGCCGCCGCCTTTGCGAGCCGAAGCTTGCTTCGGCGTTTGCTCCGCAGCGTAAGTCGTTCCCGCTGCTCACCTCCCGCAAGCCTTGGGTTAGCCTGCCCGCAAATTCGAATATCACCACCCCACGTACTTCGTTGACGGAACCGCCCGCCACCCCGTATAATTGGGGTTTGTCACTAGCTTCAGGAGGCAGCATGTACGCCGTAATTCGCACTGGGGGAAAGCAGTATCGCGTCGAGCCGGGCAAGACCATCCGCATCGAGCGGCTCGAAGGCAAAGTCGGCGGCAAGGTCACTTTTGACGAAGTGCTCGCCGTGCGCAACGACGACAAGAAATTCGCTTCCGGCTCGGACATCGCCAA
>Ga0070733_10002082_pt1 | contig 14539 bp, 17 predicted proteins | sample Coa_R1_9_FD_66450 | JGI IMG/M metagenome (GOLD analysis project Ga0070733, IMG submission 66450) | Surface soil microbial communities from Centralia Pennsylvania, which are recovering from an underground coalmine fire - Coalmine... | ecosystem: Environmental > Terrestrial > Soil > Unclassified ... | reverse complement strand
CCGCCTTGTTGGGTGCGGGAATGTTCGCCCAGGTCGCGACCTTGTAGGGAGCGAACAGGCCACTGGCCGCACCGGCAACAGCGTAGGACTGTCCAACGTCAACCACGTCGGGAGCCGAGCTGCGACCACCCGATGTCTGGATCGCGGTGATCTCCTGGGCGCTCGAGTCGCTGGGAGCTTCGCTGTTGATCTTGATTCCGTACTTCTTCTGGAACGTCGAGATCTCCGCTCCGTAGTTGGCCCAGTTGTTCGGTAGAGCGATCACGTTCAGCGTCTTCTCGGCCTTGGCGGCCGCAATCAGCTTGCTCATGCCGCCCCCGCCAGTCGCCGACGTCGCCGTCGACCAGCTCGTGGCCGCTTGGCCGAGGCTCACGCCGACGAAGGCGACGGCTGTCACGGCGACCGCGGAGGCCGACACCAGCGCACGCCTGCGCGACACGCCAGCCAGCGCACCGCGGTAGCGATTAGACATAGTCCTCCCTCTGAGGTGGTTGTGTTCGCGGGCGGCATTCGAATCGCGATCGGTGACCCGTCTTGGCCCGAGGAGACCCCGGGGCGAGACGTCACGCCGAACGCGACTGTTTCCCGGCCGTGATGATCTTGTTGCGGATTTGTAACCGCGATGTTACGCCTGGCGACGCGGCCTGGCTAGGCGTTTGCGCACTCGAGCGGACGCGTTTGGACGGCAGATCGCGAATTCGAAGATTCGGCGGGACGCTGCCTTCGTCTGCTGCGCGCCGCCTCCGCCGCTGGTCGCGCGCCCGTGTGCTACATACCGCCGGCGATGGACGAACGAGAGTTCGACGCACTCGAGGACGAAGTGGAGCGCCTCGCGGCCGAGCAGCGGGACGGCTCACGAGCCCTCGACGGCGAGCTGGATTCAGGCCCCTACTCCGAGATGGAGTTCGAGCAGCTCGTCCGCTCGGCCCTCGACGAACTGCCCGACGCTTTCCAGCGAGCGCTCGAGGGTGTGGCCGTGGTCGTGTCCGATGACGGCGCCAAACACCAGGCCTATGGCCTGTACATCGGTCGCAAATACGGTCACGGAAGGCGCTACGGAGCTCCGGAGAACTGGGCGTTGCCGGACGAGATCATGATCTTTCGCGACACGCTGGTTCGCGACTTTGGCAGCGATCCGGCGCGGCTGAGGGCCCAGATCATCACTACGGTGCGCCATGAGGTCGGACACCACCTCGGCTTCGACGAGCACGGCGTCCGGCGCCTCGGACTCTGACGCCACGGCTAGGGAGTGGTCGGCGGGCACTGCGGCGGGCGGTGGGCTCGCATCCTGGCGCAGACCTTTCCCAGCGCCGCGGAGTAGGGCTCGGCGACGATCTCTGCGAGCCGGTATCCGCCGCCTTTGGCGCCGACGCAGACAAACCCCGCACGCTCATAGCGCGACTGCTGCGCGAGTGAGCAGCGGCTGCCGAGCGCGAACGTGCCCGCCGTTTCGCGGCTCGGATGCGCCGCCGCCGGCATCGCCGACACGGCCTGGGCAGCCACGACGACCGCACACCACCTCATCGTCGCTCGAGCGTAGCGCCAGCGTGGTTGCCGCGCCCCCGCGCCCCTTCCTCGACAGGCGTACGATGCCCTGCGGCCGGCGCTGCAGCCGCCGGCCGACCTTCTATCGACGCACAGGAAGGGGAGATCTGTGACTGAGGCACCGACGTTGGACGAGCTTCGGTTCGAGGCGCCGGGACCCGGATCGTGGGAACTCGAGGCGGTGCACTTCCCGCGGCCCGCGACCCGCTACTGGACCGAGGTCCATCCGGACGCCATGCAGCGTGGCGTGCGCGACTTCACAAGCTTCTACGGGATGTTGATCGACACGCTCGACTACCAGTACGTGAACGGCTTTGCGTACATGAGTCCGAGGCCGGTGGCGCCTGAGGAGGCGCCGGCGCGCTTCAAGCGTGCCGAGGAGGTGTTCGCCGGAAAGCTCTGGCGCGAGCAGCTCGAGGCGTGGGACGCGACGATCAAGCCGGCGTCGATCGTGGTGCATCGCGAGATCCAATCGATCGACCCCTCGACGCTCAGCGACGAAGAGCTCGTCGAGTACCTGGGCCGCTGTCGCGATCACCACTCGGCGATGCTTTCGCAGCACATGCGCCACACCGCGGCGGCGGTCGTGCCGACCGGTGATTTCCTCGCTCACGCGGGCGCCTGGACGGGCCTACCTTCCTCCCAGCTGCTCGGCCTGATGGCCGGCGCTTCGCCGGTCTCGGCGGGCGCATCGGGGCAGCTCGAGGAGCTGATCGCGGCAATCGAGAATGACCCCCGCGCTCAAGGGCTCCTCGCTTCGGATGGCGACCCGGCGACCGTCCTCGAGGAGCTGCGTTCCCTGGAGGGCGGCACCGGCGCGGCCGTGTCCGAGTACCTCGACCTCGTCGGCAACCGCCTGCTCGACGGCTTCGACATCGCAGAGCCGCGCGCGATCGAGCTGCCGGACGTCCTCGTGCGCGCAATTCAGGTGGCGAGCGAGCGCGCCGGCGGCGAGTCCTCGGACCTCGAGGCGCAGATCGAGCGGGTGCGAAGCCAGGTTCCGGAGGAGCACCGCGCGGAGTTCGACGAGCTGCTCGGCGAGGCTCGCCTCACCTACAGGATCCGCGACGAGCGCGGCGTGTTCAGCGACATCTGGGCTTCGGGGCTGATGCGCCGAGCCGTGCTCGGTGCCGGCGATCGGCTCGCCGCCGCGGGCCGTATCCACGACCCCGAGCATCTCGTCTACGCCGGTTTTGACGAGATGTGCTCACTCGTGTCGGGCGCTGACGGGCCGTCGGCGGATGAACTCGCCGGGCGCGCGGCGTTCCGGGCAAGGTATACGGCCAAGGACGCCCCGGCGACGCTTGGCGATCCGCCGCATCCACCGCCCGATCCGTCCGGGCTTCCGCCCGGAGCCGGGCGAATGATGGGCGCCATCGGGATCATCATGAGCGAGCTGTTCGGAAGCTCGGAGGCCGAGCACGAGGGGCAGAAGCTCCGCGGGCTCGCGGCGAGCCGGGGAGTGTATGAAGGTCCGGCCCGCTGTATCGCCGGCCCGTCGGAGTTCAACCGGATCGCCAAGGGAGACGTCCTTGTAACTGTCTCGACGACCGAGGCGTTCAACATCCTGCTGCCGCTGCTCGGCGCGATCGTCACGGACAGCGGGGGGCTGCTCTCGCATTCAGCGATCGTCGCGCGCGAGTACGGGATCCCGGGCGTGGTCGGTACGCGGAACGCTACGGAACTGATCGCCGACGGCACGCTCCTGCGCGTCGACGGCGACGCCGGCGAGGTGACGGTTCTCGGGTGAGCGAGGCGGTCCTCCTAGATGAGGCCGCCGAGGTCTCGCTGTTCGGCTCGAAGGCCGTCGGGCTTGGCCAGGCGCTGCGCGACGGCCTTCCGGTCCCCCCCGGCGTCGCGCTCGCCGGCCCGATCGTCGAGGCTGTCGCCTCCGGCGAGGAGGACGCGATCGAGACGGTCACGAACCTCGTGCGCCCGCTCGGCGGTCCCCTCGCCGTCCGCTCGTCGGCGGTCGATGAGGACGGCGCGGAGGCAAGCTTTGCCGGTCAGCACCTGACGCTTCTCAACGTTCCGTCCTGGGAGGTGCTGACCGACGCCGTCAGCGAGATCTGGTGGTCGGCGAACTCGGACTCGGCGATCACCTACCGCCAGAAGGTCGGCCTCTTCACGCGCCCCAGCGTCGGCGTCGTCGTGCAGGTCCTGCTCGATCCCGAGAGCGCCGGGGTGATGTTCACCCAGAACCCAATCAGCGGCGCCGACGAGCGCGTCATCGAGGCGAGCTGGGGCCTCGGTGAGGCCGTCGTCGCAGGCCTCGTGATCCCCGACCACTTCCGGGTCGATCGCTCGGGACGGATACTCGAGAGCGTGCCGGGCCTGAAGAAGATCGCCGTCCGCACGCTCCCGGAGGGCGGCACTTTCGAAGATCCGATCGCGCCTGAGCTTCAGGAGAAGCTTTGCCTTGACGAGGCGCGGGTCGGCGAGCTCAACCGCCTGGCCGAGCGCTGCGAACATGTCTACGGTCCGGCGCGCGACATCGAGTGGGCGATTGCCGACGGGACGCTCTACCTGCTGCAGTGTCGCGCCGTGACGCGCGCAGGCGCCTAGAATCGCGCTCGATGAGCGGCGTCCCAACCGAGGCACTCAAGCGCGTCCCGCTGTTTGCCGAGCTGACCGACGATGAGATCGGGCAGATCGCGAGGCTGTTTAAGGTGCGGCGGTTTCGCGCCGGTGAGACGGTGATCCAGGAGGGGTCCGGCGGCGCCGCCTTCTTTGTGATCGAGACCGGCGAAGCGAACGTGTTCGTGCACAGCGAGCAGAAGACGACCCTCTCATCCGGCGACTACTTCGGCGAGATCGCGCTGATCGACGAAGGAACGCGCAGCGCGTCGATCACCGCGGCAAGCGACCTCGTCTGCTACGGCGTCACCTTCTGGGACTTTCGCCCGCTCGTCGAGAGCAATGGGGCGATCGGCTGGAAGCTCCTCCAGTCGATGACGCGCCTGTTCCGCGCGGCCCGCGAGTCTTAGGCCGTGGATCCTCGGGTCCACGTCCTCACTCTCGCCGTCTCGGACCTCGAGCGCTCGCTCGCCTTCTACCGCGACGGACTCGGCCTGGACACCTCCGGGGTGGTCGGCGACCAGTACGAGGGTGACGATGAGACCCCGGCCGGCGCTGTCGTGATGTTCCACCTCGAGGGAGGCCTGACGCTTGCCCTCTACCCCCGTTCTGAGCTTGCCAAAGACGCAGCGATCACCCTCGGCCCGGCGAACTCCGGCGAGTTCAGCATCGGACAACTCGTCGCCTCGCGAGCCGAGGTCGACGGGCTCCTTGCGAGCGCTGTCGCCGCGGGCGCAACGATTACCGACCCACCGCACGAGCGGCCATGGGGGATCTACTCGGGCTACTTCCGCGATCCCGACGGGCACCTCTGGGAGATCATCTGGAACCCGCCGCGCGAGTGAGAGCTAGGCGCGCCCGATGACCTCACCGACCTTGATCGCAGTGACGCTGACGGCGTCCGACGGCCCGCCGTGCGCCGCCTGCGCGAGCGCCTGCGCCCCCTCAGCGGTCTCGAAGACGATGATCGCGTGGGCCTCCCCGCCTGAGAGCGCGATCCAGTAGCCGGCGACGAAGCCGGGCATTCCGGACACCCGCGCCGTCAGATCGGGAACCTCCGCCTCCGCGGCGGACCGGTCGTTGAACGTTCCCGAAATCACGACTGCGTGCATGTTGTGCTCCTCTAGTTCTCCGCCGGGCGGCCGGCGCTCAGGGCAACGATGAAACCGACACGGCCTCCAGTTGGTCTGAGCCGAAGTCTCCGACGAGTAGCAGCCGTCCGTTCGGGGCAACGGCCACCTCGCGCGGGAATGCGCCTGCCGGGAGCGCCCCGACGACCGCCGGCTTGTGCGCGAGCGCTCGTGCGGTGTCGACGACCGTCAGAGAGGATTGCGCGCCGGGCGCTCCGAAGCGGTTCGAATCCGCCACGACCACGTCTTGGCCGCCGTCGACGATCGCGAGTCCGACCGGAGCTTCGCCGACGCGCACCGCGGCGAGCAGGGCGCGTGCTGGACTGCTCAGCAGGCGGGAGGCGGAGAACGCGAGCAGCGCGTCGCTGGCGCGTGCCGTCACCCAGACCGTGCGGCCGTCGGGGCTGAGGACCACGCGAACCGGCTGACAACCAGCGTCGACGGTGCTCACCACCGAATGAGCCGGGCTCCTTTCCGCCGTTGGGATGCTGATGACGCTCAGCGTGCCCGGCGTGGAAAGCGCCCGGCTCCCAGCCCGCGACTCGCTCGTCACGTACAGCCAGCGCCCGTCGCGCGAGACGGCCATGCCTACGACCGACTGGCCGAGCGGCACCGAACCGACGTAGCTCGACCGGGCGAAGCCGTCGGCAAGTGCGGCGCGAAGGTCGTAGACCGCGACGAGGTCTCCGTACTCGACGGAGACGAACGCGAAGCGGCCATCGAGCGAGCTCGCCGTCTCGATCGCGCCCACGCCGACGGGGCCCCGTCCGCGCCGCGGGAGCGTCAGCCCGCGGGTGAGCGTCCCGAGCACCGGATTTCCGGTTCCCGATTCAAGGCGCGCGACGCTGAGCACGGCAGCGCCGTTGCGGGCATTCGCTACGAGCAGGTAACGACCGTCGGCGGTAAGAGAGCTTCCGCGCGCCAGAGCATGGAGGTCGACGGTGCGAACGAGGGCCGGCGACGCGCCCGCGTCGGAGAAGACCGCGACGGCCGCGCGAGGTCCCAGCTCGTCCACGAACGACCAGCGCCCGTCACGAGTTGTAGTTACACCGAAGGGGCTGCCCGCTAGCTCGATCATCTTCGTGCGCACAGCGGTGAGCTTCGGCGTCGCGAGCGCGACCTTCGTGCTGCATGCGGGTGAGCGGACGAACGCGACCGGGGCGCGCGCGGCACCACCGCAGCCGGCAACGGCGAGTCCAATGCACGCTGCGGTGACGACCTGCGAACGGCGGTTGCCGGCGATCACAGGAGCCTCCCCCCGACCGGCGCGTCCCGCCTACGCGGTCTTATGCGCCCGCACGGCAGTCCCGTAGGCGCAGATCTCGGTCCATAGCGAGCCGAGCTCAGAGGTATCGAAGCGGAACGCGACGATCGCGTTGGCGCCCTTGGCCTCGGCCTCTGAGACGAGCCGCTCGGTCGCCGAGTCGCGACCCGCGGCGAGCATCTTGGTCATTCCGCGCAACTCGCCGCCGAACAGCGACTTCAAGGCCGCGCCGATCACCGACCCGATGTTGCGCGAGCGAACCGTCAGCCCGAATACCTCGCCCAGAACCTCCTCGATCTCATAGCCGGGAAGGTCGTTCATGGTCGAGATGATCACGCGGCTACGCTACCACCGCGCGCCGCTGCTGATGGAGTTCTTTGGCGCCTGAAACCCGGCTCGGCGCGGCGCCACCCCTCCGCGTTCGGTCGACCATGTTTGACACCGACGCTGATGGTGGTACAACAGGAGCGATCCAAAACATCGGCCAAGGAGGCTCCGATGGACCAGGATTGCGCTATCTAAATCGCCTAGGTCGGCGGCGCCGAGCTTCGGCGTGATGCACCGCTCTTCGGTGCTCCGCCGCGCGCGACCGCGCTACCGCCGGCGCCGCGCCTCGGCGATGATCACGAGGCCCTCGTCGCCTATTTTAAAAACTGCGCCCGGCAGATCGCAGCTGCCGGGCTTGGGTGAATTGCAGCATGAGGCGTGGCCCCCTGCGGGTGATGTTTGGGGCCTACAGGTGGGCAGTTTCCTTCCGCCTTAGCGGCGGTCTTCGGGACGGAGGCGTGCAGCGGCCTCGATGCGGTTGCGCACGCCAAGGCGCCGGAAGATCTGGCTGATGTGAAATTTGACGGTGTTGCGCTGTAGTCCGAGGCGGCGCGCGATCTCCTCGTTGCTTTGGCCGTGGGCCATTAGCTTGAGCACCTCGAGCTGTCGCGGGGTGAGCGGGATGGCTCGCGGCCCGGCATCCCATTGCTTCGGCAGCACCCGTCGCCCGCTCATGACCTCGCCGATCGACTCGCACAGCTCGCAGACCGATGACTCCTTCAGGACGACGCCGTCGATTGGTCGCGTCTTCACGCACAGCACGATCTCCGAGCTGACGTTCGAGCTCAGGAGCAGGAGCCTGCAGCGCATTCCGAGCGCGAGCACGCGGTCCACTGCTGCGATGCAGCGGACGCCGCCCTGATCCTCGGCGTCGAGAAGCACCACGTCGCACTGCAGCGTCTCGCGGCGCCATGCCTCCTCGAGCGCCTCAACCGAGGAGAGCGCGTGGGCGACTCGCATGCCCTGCTGAGCGTCGAGCAGGCCGCACATGGCGGCACGAACCAGGCGCGCGCCGCCGACGAGGGCGAGGCTGGCGACGCCTGCACCGTCGACGCGGCGGCCGGAGCTGTGGAGGCGCGAAGCTCGCGCGCTGCGATGGGGTGTGTGCGGCCGGGCGGTGCTCATGCGGTTGCGTTCAACGCTACGAGCGACTCGCTCCGGCGGCCATACCCCACAGGTGTCGCGCCGGCCCCCGCCGCGGATGACCCGCGCCGGCGCCGTCCGGTGGCGCGCCTCCGGTGCGATCACCCCGCGACGGGCCGTCGCCGGGTTGAGCGGACGCCACCTGCCGAGGAGCGATTCAGAGGGCTGATCCAGACCCCTGCCTATACTCGGCCGGCGATGGTGATGGTCGGGCAAGCCCAGCGACTCGCGCAGCCCCTCACCCGCGCGCAGCGGCGGGCGATCGCCCTCGTGCTGGTCGCGATCGTCGGTGCCTGCGTCTATCTGGTCGCGCGCTCGAGCGCACCGGTGTCGCGCAATGGCTGCATAACGGTCACCTTCCCCGGCTCGATGGGCGGCCAGGTGCTCAGCCACTGCGGCGCCGCCGCGCGTTCGGCGTGCGCCGCCGCCTACGCAGCGCGAGATCCGCTTGACCTTCGCACACAGACGCAGTGCCGCCTGGCGGGGATCAAGCCGCGCGGCGCCTCGGCTCCGTAGCGCCCGGGCCTACTGCTGCTGCTGCTGCTGGAGCAGGCGGAACAACCCGTCGGGGCCGATCACGTCGATCTCGTGACCCGCGGAATCCGTCAGCTCAACCAAGACCCGACCGTCGGCGTCCGTGCCGAAGCGAAGCTCCTTGCCCTCGGCGGCGAGCGTCTGGCTGACGCGGGCGGCGGCGTCGAGCTCGCGCTGGACTTCCGGCGGCGGACCGTCGAGGGCGCCCCGCCGTGTGCGCGGCAGAAGCCCCTGCGCGCGCTTCGCCCGCGTCGTGCGGCGCGCGCGGGCAAGCGTCGCCCCGAATGCGCTCGAGCGCGTCGCCGACGTCGGCCAGGGAATGGAGGAGTAGGCGGGTGTGGGATGTGTCTTGTTGGTCGTCCTGGCGGTCATGTCGGTCTCGGTTCGTTCGAGGGGCCTAAGGTGAGTTTCGAACCGGGAGCCGGGGGACTTTAGATACCAGGCCCACGCCCAACGATGGTTCGACTCGCCGGGCTCCCGTTGTCCGATCGTTGAGTTGTCGCCCCGGGCCAGACCTGCGCAAAGGACTGCGATCATTCACGTCGAATGCGCCGCCGCGTCGCTCTGCGAGCCCTGCTCCTGCCGGCCGCCGTCGCCTGTGCCCTGACCTCGGCCGCCTTCGCCGCGACGGCGCATCCTGGTGCCAACTACGCCGGTGCGCTGGCCGGTGCTCGCCACATCGCGATCACGCTGCGCGTCTCGGCCAATGCTCGCTCAGTGATCGCCGTCCACATCGCCAACCTGCCGATCTACTGCACCGGCAACGCGCCGCCGGGGACGCCGACGCTGGCCTTCCCGCGTACGGCTATCTCCGCCTCCGGCAAATTCGCAGCAACCGGTGAGGACACGATCGGCACAGGTCCGCTCGCGGGCTCCGTCGCGGCGACCTTCAAGATCTCTGGCACATTCACCGCCGACGGACGCGAGCACGGCGTGATCACGACCAAGTACAGCGGCGCCGCCACGCGCTGTAGCGGCAGCTCCCCTTACAGCACGCGCGCCGCGGGCTGACTCACGGAAAGAGGATCCGCCCGGGGACGAAGGTGTCCTCGTGGGCGAGGTAGGCCGCGCACGTGCGGTGATAGCCGTCGGCGATCTGCAGGCGCGACTGTTTCTTGGGCGATACGAGCAGAATCGGCGAGAGCGGTTCCTTCGCGCGCACCTTGGCGAGCTTCTCGGCCACCTCCTCACTCTGCTTGGGGCCGAGCAGCGGCAGCTGCGCGGCGCGCAGGATGTCTTTCGCGCGCCATTCCCCCAGCGGCGCCGTGCGCAAGCGCTTGATCAGATCGTCGAGGTCATCGGGCGCGATGAGCAGCGACAGGTAGCTGCGCGCCGCTGCGTAGTCCTTCTCCTCGGGCTCATCGAGCCAGCGGACCTGGTGGTGCGGCTCAGCCACCGGCGACCGCCGGGAGAATCGTCAGCTCGGCGCCGTCGGGGACGCTTGTTGCGATGCCGTCGAGGAAGCGGATGTCCTCACCGCCCAGATAGACGTTGACGAAGCGACGAAGCCCACCCTGCTCGTCAGCGATCCGCTCGCGAAGCTCGCCGAACTCCTCGAACAGCCCGTCGAGCACCTCGCCGACCGTGCCGCCTTCGACGGTCGCCTCGCTGGCGCCACCGGTCGCCGCGCGCAACTGCGTTGGGATCTTGACGCGCGCCGCCATCAGGCGGCCACCGTCTCGAACGCGAGATCGAAAGCGTCGACCGTGGGATCGATCTCCCGCGCCTTGAAGCTGCCGCGGACCGCGTCGAGCGTCTTCAGTCCGTCGCCGGTGATCAGCAGCACGACGCGCTCGTCGGGGTCGATGTCACCGCGCCGAGCGAGCTCGGCGAGAACGGCGACCGTGACGCCGCCGGCTGTCTCGGTGAAGATGCCGGTCGTCTCGGCGAGCAGCGCGATGCCCGCGCGAATCTGATCGTCACTGACCGCGTCGACGCTTCCGCCGGTGCGCCGCGCGAGCTCGAGGACGTAGGGCCCGTCTGCCGGGTTGCCGATCGACAGCGACTTCGCGATCGTCGACGGCTTGACCGGCTGGCAGAAGTCCTGCCCAGCAGCGAAGGCGTTTGCGACGGGCGCACAGCCTGTCGCCTGCGCGCCGTTCATCACCGGCTCGCGCCCGCTCACGAGCCCTAGCTCGATCCACTCCCTGAAGCCCTTGTTGATCTTGGTGAACAGCGAGCCCGATGCGATCGGCACGATCACTCGGTCGGGGAGCTCCCAGCCGAGCTGCTCGGCGATCTCATAGGCAACGGTCTTCGAGCCCTCGGAGTAGTAGGGGCGCATGTTGATGTTCACGAAGGCCCAGTCGTCGTGCTCCGCCGAGAGCTCCGTGCAGAGGCGGTTGACGTCGTCGTAGTTGCCTCGCACCGTAGCGAGGTTCGTGCCGTAGATGCTTGTCGCGAGGATCTTCTGCTCCTCGAGATCGGCTGGGATGAAGACGTAGGAGGGCAGGCCGAGCGCGGCCGCCTGGGCTGCGACGGCGTTGCCGAGGTTCCCGGTCGAGGCGCAGGCGAGCGCGTTGAAGCCGAGCTCTCTCGCGCGCGCCGAGGCGACCGCGACAACGCGGTCCTGAACGAGTGCGTCGGGTTGGCGGCGTCATTCTTGACCCACACCTCGCGCAGACCGAGCCGCTCGGCCAGGCGATCGGCGCTGACGAGCGGGGTCCAGCCTGTCGGCAGGCCGGCCCGCGATGCGAACTGGTTGGAGGGCCCGGGCGGCCCGCCGGCGAGCGGCAGGAAGTCGGCGTAGCGCCACATGTCGCCACGCCCGGCCTGAATGCGGCGGCGCAGCGCCGCGACATCGCCGGCGTCCGTCGGCGGGCCGTAGCTGACCTCGAGCGGGCCGAAACAGCGGTCACAGACATAGAGAGCGACGAGCGGATACTCGCTCCCACACTCCTTGCACTTCAGCTTCTCTGCCGCCATATGAAAAAACCTCCGCCGGTCGTGTGGCGAAGGTTCGTGCGAAAGGCAGAGCCCCAACCACATCTCCCAGGCCTGTTTGGAGCCTGATGGAATTGGCACCGTTTTCCGCTTGCGCGGATTGGTTGCCGGGGTTTCATAGGGCCAGTCCCTCCACCCCTCTGGATGCGATCCAGCTATGTACCGGCGAAGTATAGCGACGCGGCGTGCTATAGCAGGGGCATGGGCGATGACGACAGCGAGGCAGCCGTCGAGCGGATCGTGGCGGCGCTCGAGCCGGTCGCGGACGCCGATCGCCTGCGCGCGCTGGTGATCGTCAACCCGTTCGCGACGACGGTTTCAGACCGCCTGCGCAACCTTGTCGTCCATGCGCTCTCGGCCCGCTACAACGTCGCGGCGGTCGATACGCAGCGGCCCGGGCACGCGAGCGACCTCGCCCGCGAGGCTGCCGCCGATGGCTATGACGTCGTGATCGCCTTCGGCGGCGACGGCACGGTCAACGAGGCCGCGAACGGCCTCGCCGGCTCAACCACGCCGCTGACATGCCTCCCGGGCGGCTCGGCGAACGTCTTCGGCAAACTCCTCGGCATCCCCGGCGAGATCGTCGACGCGACCGAGCATCTGCTCGGCGTCGCCGACCGCTTCGCGCCGCGGCTCGTCGACCTCGGCGCCGTCGAGGGGCGTCTGTACACCTTCAGCGCCGGCGTTGGGATTGACGCCGACGTCGTCCGCGCCGTCGACGCGCGGCCGCGCCTGAAGGCTCGTTTTGGCCCCTACTTCTTCCTCGCGACCGCGATCGGGACGTTCGTGCGCCACTACGCGATCGCCGCGCCGCGGATGTTCGTCAGCTCCGGCGGCGAGAGCGTCGCGGGCGTCACAGCGGTGATCCAGAACGCCGAGCACTACACCTACTGGCGCCAGCGGCCGGTGGACCTGGCGTCGGGCGCGACGCTCGACGGCGGGACGCTGTCGGCGGTGGTGCTCGGGCGCGCGAGCTTCATCGGCGCGGCGACGCTCGGCGTGCGCGCGCTGGCCGGGCGCGGCAGCGTCGCGCGCCACCGACAGATCCACGCGCTGCCGGCTTCGGCCGCGATCACGGTCTCCAGCGCGACCGGCCGGCCGCTGCCGCTACAGGTCGACGGCGACTACATCGGTGAGGTGACCGAGGCTCGCTTCACGATCCGCCCGCAGGCGCTTGCGGTGGTCGCGTAGCTCAGGCGCCGGGCGTGACGCGGAAGGCGTCGAAGACCGACTCGATGTTGCGAAGGCGGCTGATCGTCGTCTTGAGCGCCTGCGTGTCTGGACACTCGACTACGAAGCGGTTTCGGATCATCGGCGGGCTTGCCGTGCACTGCGCCTCGACGATGTTCATCCCCGCCTCCGAAAAGGTCCGCGACAGATCCTCGAGGAGGCGGTGGCGATCCCAGCCGTCGACCTGGATCTCGACCTTGAAACCGGTTGTCTGACCACCGTCCCAGCTGACGGGAGTGAAGCGATCGGCGTCGCGGCTCAGCGCGCGCGCGTTCGAGCAGTCGCCGCGATGGATCGTGATCCCACGTCCGAGTGAGATGTAGCCGACGATCTCATCGCCCGGCACCGGACGGCAGCACTTCGCCATCCTCACGAGCACGTCGTTGACGCCCTCCACGCGGATCCCGAAGTCGCTCGAGGATGTGGTCGGGCGGCGGCGCTCGCGCCGCGACGAGATCAGCGTCGAGGCCGCGGTCTGCTCGCCATCGGCGGATTCGCCCTGCTTGAGGCGCTGGAGGATCTTCCCGACGACGGTCCGCGGTGAGACCTTGGCGCTGCCGAGGGCGATGTAGAAGTCGTCGGCCTTGCGGAAGCCGAGCTCGCGGATGACGTCGGCAAGCAACGCCGAGCCCGAGATCCGCTGCGCCGGGAGGCCCTGCTTGCGAAGCGCCTCCTGAAGGGCCTCGCGCCCTGAGTGCTCGGTGTCCTGGCGGCTCTCGGCCTTGAACCACTGCTTGATCTTGTTGCGGGCGCGCGAAGTCTTCACGACCGCGAGCCAGTCGCGCGACGGTCCGCGCTCGCGTTTCGAGGTGAGGACCTCGACGATGTCGCCAGAGCGCAGCTCGTAGCTGAGCGGGACGATCTTCCCGTTGACCTTCGCGCCGACGCAGCGGTGGCCGACGTCGGTGTGCACCTCGTAGGCGAAGTCGAGCGGCGTCGCGCCGGCCGCCAGCGACTTGACCTCGCCCTTCGGCGTGAAGACGTAGACCTCGTCCTCGAAGAGGTCGACGCGGAGCGTCTCCATGAACTCCTTGGGGTCGGAGGTCTCGCTCTGCCAGTCGACCATCGAGCGCAGCCAGGTCAGCTTCTCCTCGTCGGCTGACCAGTTCGTGCGGCCGCTTCGGTCGGGACGCTGCGCCTGCTTGTACATCCAGTGCGCGGCGACCCCGTACTCGGCCATGTTGTGCATCTCGCGCGTACGGATCTGGATCTCGAGCGGCTGCCCCTCGGGCCCGATCACGGTCGTGTGCAACGACTGGTACATGTTGAACTTGGGCATCGCCACGAAGTCCTTGAAGCGCCCCGGGAGCGGCTTCCACAGCGAGTGGACGATGCCGACGGCGCCGTAGCAGTCCTTCGTCGTCGCAACGACGACGCGCATCGCCGTGAGGTCGTAGATCTCGTTGAACTCGCGGCCCTTGCGGGTCATCTTCGCGTAGATCGAATAGAAGTGCTTGGCCCGGCCGGAGATCGACGCGGAGATGCCGAGCGCATCGAGCTCGCGCTGGAGGATCTCGGCGGCGGCGTCGACGTAGCGCTCGCGGTCGTCGCGCTGCTGCGCGACAAGGACCTTGACCTCCTCGTACTTGCGCGGATGAAGCGTCGCGAAGGCGAGGTCCTCGAGCTCCCACTTGATCGCGTGGATGCCGAGCCGATGGGCGATCGGCGCATAGATCTCGAGCGTCTCCTTGGCCTTCTCGATCTGCTTCTGCTTCGGCAGCGCGCCGATCGTGCGCATGTTGTGGAGGCGGTCCGCGAGCTTGATCAGGATGACCCGCACGTCGCTGGCCATCGCGACGATCATCTTGCGGTAGTTCTCTGCCTGCGCCTCGTCGCGCGAGGAGAA
>Ga0070733_10002081_pt1 | contig 14543 bp, 19 predicted proteins | sample Coa_R1_9_FD_66450 | JGI IMG/M metagenome (GOLD analysis project Ga0070733, IMG submission 66450) | Surface soil microbial communities from Centralia Pennsylvania, which are recovering from an underground coalmine fire - Coalmine... | ecosystem: Environmental > Terrestrial > Soil > Unclassified ... | reverse complement strand
CCCTCCGTACTGCGCCTTCCAGCGGTAATACGTCTGCTCGCAGATCCCGTGCTTCCGGCACACCTCGCCCACCCCTAACCCCGCCTCCCCTTCCTTCAGAACCCCGATGATCTGTTCCTCACTGAACCGGCTCTTCCTCATCACTTGTCCTCCTTGGGCTTTTATACCCCGGAGAACTCACATTTCAACTGGTCCAGTTTTCGGGGGGCAGGTCAGATTAGTCCACATGCATCATCCCTTTCCTCTGCAACTGGGTGATTTAACTTCCCGATCCAACACCGCCCATTCTTCTGTCCTATTGCGATGACGTAAATAGAGCAAACCACTGAGTTCCGACTTTGAGGGAGCTTACTTTGCAGGAAGCAGGCTGTTCGCAACTTCCCAAAGCTAGCGATTTTAAGCGAGAGATGAGAAGCTTTGGCTGAGAAATGCGACATCTGGTAACGGTCGTTATCGGCTGTGTGATCCTGCTCACCGCTGTGGGCGTGATCCTCAGGCTGACACTGGATGAAATCGGGAGACGCGACGCTTGTCCGCATTGCTCGGCTCCGCTGGCGCCAAAGGTGAGAATTTGCCCTCACTGTCACAAAGTGATTGGCAAGAGGTAGCGTCGAAACGGCGACGCTTTTCGGGAAAGCTCAAAACGAGACTCGCGAGAGAGGCAACCATGGGTTGAGTTCCCCAAGGTGGCGTGCCCGACTCGCCTGTTATTGTGGCCCTTTTAGCGGAACCTGTTTGTTCGCGCTTCCTGAGCGTTCCGGCGCGCGCGCAGCTCAAACCCTCGCCGCAAAGTTCTTTTGTCTTGGCTGCCCCACAAACTGGGTTTCTGGGCCGCCAGGTGCGTGCCGCTGCCGTAAAAAGGACGATTTGCCTGCCTTTACCCCAAGCTGCGTTTGAAGCCAAGCCTCTTCAGGTTTTGGGCTCGGTTCTCTTTGACAATTCGGGCCGCGCGGACGCGTAGGATGTCCTGCCAGCGCGTCGGGCGACGGTTGGTCAGGCCCGAAGCGGAGGCCAAGACCCGGTAGCGCGTGACGTGGGCAAAGGCTAGTCCGACACTCGGAAGAAGCCTCTGCGAATGTATATTGCTCTTCTCCAAGAAACGAGTCAGCAATGTTTTGTCCGCGGGTTGAGCCGACGGCAGCAAGCCAGAGCGGTTGGCTGTCAAGGGAGCGCCTACCCGCTTTGCAGTCGCAGCTTGGCGATTTCCCTAAACACCTCTGCGTTGGATTCGATTGTAGTCTTGTCGGGGTTCAGGTAAATCAAGTTCTCACCCCTCCGGACATAAGGGAGCCCGGCCTCGTCCAACAGCCTGTGCGTTTTTCTTGTTGGGGTTTTGTGGGGAACCTTAACCACCGTACTCCAGGCTCTGGAATCACGTGACCAGATTGCGTACCTGAACCGGAGGCTTCAAGAGCGCGATGACTCGGGAGCCGAAGGGGGACCTGCGCATCGTCAAACCTGATCTGATGCAGAGAACCCTGCCCTTTCAGATTCCGGCGATGGCGGTTGCCCACAAACTGGTGTTTCCGGGCAGTCCTGCAACATGATTATCGCTTCAATGTTATCAAGAACTTACAGCGGACAATACAGAGGAGTTTTTGGGCAGGGCCAAAAGCGACCACCAGTAGCCATTTATCGCCTCGACACAAACAGCAGCTAGACAGGGGTTAATGAGCCCCGGCGCCTCACCTCGCCGGCAGCTTCTTCGTTTCGTGCTGCAGTCTGATGTAGGCCGCGGCGGCGCGTTCGCGCACCGCATCCTTCTTGTCGTCCAGCAAGGGGACCAACTTCTCCCGGAATCCTGGAAAGGGATGCATCGCAACCAGGTGGACGGCCGCAGCGCGCACTGACCATTCCTTGTCCGACAATGCCGATCCCACCGCATCAGCCAGGGTTGGATCACGCGAGCTTCCGATGAGCAGCAGAGAGGCGGCCCGGGCCGAAGAATCAGGATCCGCCAGGATACCCTGTGCCGAAGATATTCCGACCCCAAGGCCCGGCACGGGAGCGAAACCTGCTGCCTGGATACCGATGTAAGTGAAAAGCTTGGTAGGAGTGTGCAACATGCGCAAGGCGCTCCGTTTCTCTTTGCTGAGATAGCTTGAGGACGCTTTAGACTCTCCGCTAACCACGGCGAGAAGAAACTGCACTCCATCGGGGTCGTGGAGTTGGTAGAGCACCTTGGCTGCGGCGAAGGCGACTTCGGGAACGGGATCCGCGAGAGCTTTCTTCAAAAGGGGAAGGGTCCGGTTGTCCTTGAAGTCCCCCAGGGTGACAACCACCGCAATCCGCACCGAAATGTCGTGGTCATCGAGCATCGGGGCAAGAGACTGAAGAGCGTTATCCTTTATTCCCACCAGGCTCAGGGCCTCCGCCGCGCCCTTTCGACCGTCCGGATTCCTGTCATGGACGGCGTCGTTCAGCATGCTCCGGCACCTTTGGACGGTATCGGCGGGTTTAGTCTGCCCAAACGCCAGCGTCGTGCTCAGCATCATCAGTATCCAGATCCGCACGGTGATTCACTCCTTTTCAGCCTGGGTCATTCCGCCGGTTAGTGCCGGCGAAGCAGACACCACTCCCCGCAAATCGCTTGTGACTGTACTCGTCTCTGGTTCTTGCCGCCCGACTTGTCCGGCGCTTCCTGGGTCACTATACTCAGAGGGGCCTCGTCTCCACAAGGGAGAAGTGCAAGCGGCCCTTTGAACGTTGACTTACGCGGTGGCACCGCCTAACATGGCCGCTCAAAGGTGGTTCCCTCTCCAGGATTGGCAAAATCATCTCCCACTATCGAATCCTGGAAAAGCTGGGTGGCGGCGGTATGGGCGTCGTCCACACGACTGAGGGTGCCACGCTGCATTGTTTCGTGGTGCTCAAGTTCGGGATGATTGAATGGCAGGCTGCTTGCGCTTCGTGCTGAAACCCCCTCCGGCGGTAACTTGAGCTACCGGGAGTGAGCACAGTTCACTTCAAAGCGGTGTTCAAGAGATAAGCCAGCCTGACTCCGGCCTTCTCCAACTGAGTCTCGATGACGGGCGCCGCTTGCTTTTCGTAGTCGGGGCTGATCACGGCCGGATTCTGGCTGCCCAAGTCGCCGTAGGCCACGGCTTGTGCTAGCCGGTGCCCCTCCATCACCCAGTCCTCAATGCTGCCTTGGGTCCAGGTTGCCCGGTCTTCGTCTGTGATGTGCCGCGCCAGTTCCGCCGCGAGGTCTTGTTGATTGCGGTTGATGTGTTCCAGCAAACCGGTATCCCACACCCAATGCAGGTTGTCGGGGTGGCCTTCGAAAGTCACCGGTCGCGCGTTTCCACCCTTGTCGCCGTCATCTTCGTCGTGCAGGGGTTGATGCATGTCGCCGACGAAGTGAATAACGAACTTTAAGGTTTCCGCCTTGGTTGCCCGGTCTGCCTTGGGGTCCTTCAGGACGGCGAGAAACTGCTCTGTCTTGGCGATTACGCACTCGTTGTTCGGACACTCGCGCGCCATGTCGAGCTCGGAATCCGCCAGGGGCACGTCGATGTAGTGCCAGGGCCCCGTCTCGCGGTGGTCTCGCCGGTAGTCGTCCGCCCAGCTCGCGACGCTGTCAATGGTGCTACCGTCGAGAAGGTCGCTGGCCCTTGTCAGTGCCTCGGCAGTCATGTAACGCTCCGCAATCAGGCCCACGACCGCGTGCCCCTCATGCCCCCATCCAAGACCGACCCGGCACGGCCAGAGCAACCAGAGAACAGCCATCGCTGCAAAGGACACTCTCCGCAGACGTGGGCGGCTCCGAACAAAGCATCCTGTCATACGCTCACCTTCGTCTCGCTCTGGAGCTTCTTGGCCCGCTCCAGAATCTCGGGCCTTGTGAGCACTCCCTTTTCGGTAAGCAATTCCATCAGTGCGTTCAGCGTGAGCATGTTGGAGTAACTCAGTTGCTAGAACGTAACGGCTTGTCGTTTGGCCGGCTTTTCCACAGTCATTCTCCCTCATCCACAGGTCCGCCGACAACCCGGCGCTCGGTCAGGATGCCGTCGCGATTGAACACCCGGATTTCAGCCCGATCCATCTCTCGCGACCCATTCCGCGTAGCTGACGGCTGGTCGCGGTCCCGATACCAGAGACCGAAGGGTGCGCCTCGGCTGGGCTTCAGCAGCCAGTCACCACGGGGGACGGGGATGCGGAACGATTTCAAACGTGAATTGTTGCACGCTAGCCACTTCGCTTCACACCCGTGGAAACTGCGAATGGTATAGTACGACAAAAACGGGTCCCAAAATGGCGGAGGAATCAGTCGAAGGGCTTCAGGCGTGAACAACGGGCTAGCGGTGCTAAAGCACGTTCATCCAGACAGAAACAGGCGCCCGTTTGTCGCTCCCGGCCCTGTCCTTTCCAGCCCGGATGCCGACAGTCCGCACCTTTAGGACCTAGGAACGGTAGCCAGGATGGTCGAGGCAAAGAAATGAAACAGGAAGTAGATTGCAATGGCGGCGAGCGCGATCAGCCCGAGCAATCCGGCCATCATTGACGTGTTTTCGTGCATCAGTCCGTCTGCCATGGGGTCATGACTTCCCTTCTCGCGCGCGGGCAGATCGTCCTGCGCCCTGCAGGGCGTCGTCTCGCATTTGAGTGAAGCTCGCTGGACGCTACACTGACATGGTCATGCTGACTTTCCAATCGAGGTAATTACTAAGTGGCTGATCTGATTTGCTCTAGGGGAAAGGAGCTAGAGACATCGCGTGGCTGGGTCGTGCGGGGTATTCTTCAATCAAACGGAGAATTGCCTGAGACTTTGGGTCTGCTCCACGTCAGGAGCATCCGGACGGAGGAAGAGCATCCACCAGAGAAGACAAGGGGCCCAATCTCGCTAACCCGCCCCTACGACTCCGGCTCAACTCCGGACCAGCGGCCGCGGGCACGTGTACGGACCCCCGTGCCTATTCATAGACGAAGTAGAGCCATGCCGTCGATTGGGCGCTTTGCCGACCGCACCCAAGATTTGGAACGTAGGGAGCCCTAGGTAATTGCAGCTATTGTAACCAAATACATAATATATAAACTTGATAACCAGCGGGCGTCGATGACCGAGCCATAACCTCCCCGGCTTTATTCGTCTACGTTTCTCGCTGGATTTCAGAAGGGGGATCAAAACATGATTGGCGAACGGATCCGACAGCTTCGTGTGCAAAGGGGATTTAGCCAGTCCGACATCGAAAAACGGACCGGATTCAACAGGTCTTATCTTTCACGGCTGGAAAATGGCCACACCACTCCTTCCCTTGAGACTCTGGAACGGTTGGCAGCCGGCTTCGCTACTCCGCTCTGGCAACTTTTCTACTATCCTGCAAGCGCGGACCACTCGCCGCCAGCCGAGTCGGTGTTGAGTCGCCGGCAGGCCTTTGAAGCACTGGTTGAGGAATATGCCCTCGGCGACTCGGAGGCGCGCTTCCTTTTTAGACTCAGAGAATTGGCAGTTCGAATGGCCGACTCCGACCGTGAACTCCTTTTGACTGTCGCCCGTCAGTTGGCGGCAGCCCACAACCCAACGGGGGAGGCCTCGAGCCTTTCGACGACAAACCCTCAAGTGTGGCCAGGGCGGAGTGTTTACGGTCTAGGCATCGGAACTGCTCCTTAAGGAACCGACGTTTGTCTCAGTCGGGACGGAGCCGATATCGCAACGCGGAGAAAGCTTAAGCACCATGAGAATCTTGATCGCCGAGCATGACCCTGGCTCCCGTCGAATGCTGCAAACCATGCTCGCCAACTGGGGCTACGACGTGATCGTGGCCAGCGACGCCTCGGAGGTTTGCGCGGTGCTTCAAGGCCAAGATCCTCCGAATGTGGCGATCCTCGACTCGATGCTTCCGGGTATGGACGGCCTCGAAGTATGCCGCAGGCTGCACGTTCTACCCGGCATGTTAACGAGCTATATCATCATGCTTGTGCGGCGGCGCAGGATGGAGGACGTGTTCGCCGCGAGCCTGGACGCCGGGGCTGATGACTACATCAGCCAGCCATTCGATCCTGAGGAATTGCGTGCCCGCCTCGCGGTGAGTGCGCGGGTGATGCGGCTGCGGGAGAGACTCGCCGACCGCGAACGTGAACTCCAGGAAGCCAATTCACACATTCGTCAACTCGAATCGGAGCAGTTAGTTCATGCGCCTCAAAACTCCTCGCGTCTCGAATCTTGACTATTACCGCGAACACTTCTTGGAAGCTATCGCCGAAGACGGCGTTGTCTGCCTGGAGTGCGGCGAAATCTACCGCTCGCTCGGCACGCACGTCTTGCTGCGCCACCACGTGAGCCTGGACGAGTACAGGACGCGCTGGGGATACAACCGAAGGCAATCGCTCATAGCGCGAGACCTCGTTCCGAAGTTTCGCGCACAAGCGTTGGTCCGAGGGTTTCCGGCCTATGGAAGCACAGCGGGAGGCTGGAAGAAGGGACACGCATCAATTGCACGGCGTGAAGGATACTCCGCCCCGAAACAATTCCGCCTCATTGGAAGTTTATTCTTTAGCGGGTTTCGGGGCCAGCGGAGCCGAGCAATACGGACAAGCGTCGCGTCTCCCGATTTCATCCAGGGTCTGCCTGAGGATCACGCCCACAGCGGCGAGCAGGATCAGACAGGCGAGAATGACCGTCAACGGGTGTCTCATTCGTTCCGCCAAGCCGCCCTTTGGTGAGGCGGAGGCTCGCGGCCGACGACCAGCGTCCTAAGAATCCCCTAGAGCTCCAGCTTCAATACCCGGAAGCGGTTTCAGAATAGACTCCAACTCTCTGACCAACTGTTCGACTCGCGCTTCCTGCTGAGGACTCAGGGTTACAACAGAAACCAGAATCGCGCATTCCTTTAACTTTGGCCCTAAGTGAGAGAGCGGCACGTCTGACCCCTCTCAGTCTGTTTTTCGCCTTTTGTGCAGCAATGCACACACCAAGGGAATATACCTGTAAGTGACTGAATCAACAAGCGGTTGGAGACAGGTGAGGTCATCGTGTCGGAATTCTCGGGCACACACCGGCGGACCGTCGGAACTTCTTACACTTTCTAGAGAGCCGTGGGGAGTGAGGCTCAGCTACGAAGAAGTTCAGCGGCCTACCGTGCAGGCGGGAAAGTGTCTATCCTGAAAGACAATGGACCCGATGTTGTAACCTGGCCGTTACGAGACAGGCTCCCTCGGTACGCGAGGTTGCAGCAGAGAAGAGCGACAAAACAGAAGAGACTCCAGGCAATGGCAACACTTCGCTTCATGGCTTCACCCGCGCCTCAACGCCAACTCTGGCCGAGGGGCTACGCCCTAGCGAATCGTCATTTTCAGGCGCCCTTCTTCTTCCGCTCGGCCAACCGCAAAAGGCCAAGTCGCCCCAAGAAACGCTCGTTATGGCCAGCACACGCGTTTTCACGGCTGGGACGATTGTTCCGAGTCCCAAGCCAATTGCCTTGCTGCCTCCGTGCCGCTCGAACACTCGGGCAGCCGCGCCCGATCGATCGTCAGACCGCATCGCCGCTCGTTTTCCTCCGGCTCGTCGCGCCGTATTCGTGGACGATCGACCAAAAGCCGCAGACCTACCGGGGGTTGTCCGAACGATGGTAGTGCTCTATCACGGGCCGCAGCAATATTGTGTCGGGGCGTCACAACATCCTGTTGAGGCGCCACCCGAAAAATCGTGCGGAACCATCACGCTGCAAGGTCCCGCGCCCGCGGTCCCGTAGCTCGGCTGAAAGTAGATTGTGTACATTCGGGAGCGGCACCGACGCTCAGCCCTAGGGACGGCGCTTTCAACTGCTGCAACAACATAACCTAGACCGGCCGGCGCGGGCGCGTTGCAGGCGCCTGTGGCGGCCGGGCCGCAGCCGCAGCACTGGCCCAGGCCGATGGTCGAATAGCCGTGGTTGGGCGGCCATAATCCACCGAGCGTCACTTGGTCGTTAGTGCGTCCCGTTGCCGTGTTGTACAGGCTGGGCGAGGCGCCACAGCGGAGCTCCCCGCTGCCGGGATCTTTCGTGCAGCCGAATGCACTCTCCTCGAACGTCAACCCGAGCGGATCGGAGCCGAGCGGGCTGCCGAGGGAGTTAAACTCGTATTGCGCCTCAACCTTTCCGGCACCATCAATCACCACGGTCGGGCTGCCCGCAGCGTCATGGGCGGGGGTAAAGATCTGGCCTGTGGTGGTGTTGATCGTCGCTAGCACGGTGTTCCCCAGTCGCACGTAATCAATCGTCCCTTGGGGGCCGGACTCTTGTATCCTGTTGAAGCCGTCGTAGACGAAATGGTACGAACCTTTCGAGGTATTCTCGTCGGTGAGCACTCCGTCCCCGTTGGAGATGTACAAGGCTGTGCCGGTGGTGGGCCCGCCGAACGTCCTCACGAGCTCCTCGGCGTTGTAGCCGATGGTTTGGCCAACGCCGCTGACGAGGTTGCCGTCGAGGTCATTCGACACGGTTGCCAAGTTGAAGCCGGTAAGCCCGCCCTCGAGGTTGTAGGTGAGCGCATTGCTCCCGTAGGAGAGCAGGTCGCTGTTTGCGTCGTAGGACGCGAGCGTTGGAATTCCGTCCAAGGTGTCCTTGGTCACCCGATTGAGGCCGTCGAACGCGCGAAGCTCGACGCTGCTCCCGATTGTCGTGCTCGTGCCATTGCCGGCTGCGTCGAATGTGTTCGAGATGCTGAAGAGTGTGTGTGAGCCGCGAGTGTCCACCTCCTGGATCGGTTCATGGAACGGGTCGAAGATCTTCTGGTAGATCACGCCGTTCGAGTAGATTATCTGATTGGCATTCAGACCCGAGTCGTAGCCGATCATGATCTTTCCGAGCATGGAGTGGGTGACGTCGGTGACCAAGCCGAGGGCGCTAAAGTCGTTCTTGAACTTGGTTCCGTCGGGTAATGTCAGCTCGACACGGTTCCCCACGGCATCATATTCGGAACCGACACTTTTGTCTGTGGGGTCGGTAACGTTGGTTACGCGGCCATTGGCGTCGTACTGGTAGGTGGTGGTGCCGGTCGGGTCCGTCATCGAACTTCGGCGCCCGAGCAGGTCATAGGTGAAAGACACGACCGTGCCGTCGGAAAGCGTCTTCTTAACCACTAACTCCCGGGCATCCCGGTCGTAACTGACGACCTTGCCGTCGGGATCGATGGTCTGGATTACGTTCCCGTCCAAGTCCCGCTGGACGACCCGATCTTCCAACACAGGGTCTTCCACCCCCACGACCTGATGATCGGGATTCAGGGTGTAGAGAGTGACGCCCCCTAAGGGGTTGGTCCGCGAAATTATGTCGGCGGCCAGGTTGTACCCAAACTTGGTCACCGACTGCTCAGGAAGACCAGCCGCTCGGACGATCTGGATAGGATCGTTCAGGGCGTTGTACGTCCAGGTGGTGTTCACACCTCGCGGATCGGTCATCTTTATCTCGTTGCCGCGGGAGTCATAATAGTGCCTCACCGTTCGCGCGTCAGACCGGCCGGCGCCCAGGACCAACTGCACAAGCTGATCGTTGAGGTTATAGGCGGCGGTGTCCATCCGGTTGGGGGTCTTTCTTGTTATCCAATGGCCGTTGGCGTCAAACGTCGTCTGGACCACATCGCTCGAGGGCGTGCCGGCGGCAAAGGTTATGGTGACCGCGTGATTCGTATCATCCCACACAAATTCGTCCGTGACGCCGTTCGGATAGGTTTCGCTCGCCACGCGCCCTTTAGGTTCATATGTGAGCTTGAGGGGGTTCCCGAGGAAATCCGTTATGCTCGTCGGCTGATTGTGGCTGTCGTACGCAGCCAGGGCGGCGTTGCGTAAGGCGTCCACGAGCTTCGTCCGGGCATTGTTTGCGTTGTAGCTGAAGGTCGTCGCGTCACCCGCCTGGTCAATATACTTCGAGATGTTAAGGTTGGCGTCGGTTTGCCAGCTCCGTACGAAGCCTCGCGGATCGGTAACCGTAGCAAGCGCGCCGTTGGAGCCGAATGTCATGCCCCATGTGGCGCCAACGGCGTTTGTCACATAGGTTGTCCGGAAGCCGGAATCGAACTGGTAGATGGTGACGTTCCCGAGCTCGTCAGTAACATTCGTACTGGACGAAGAATAAGCGAAGACCTTGACTCCGCCTCCTGCATTGGTGATCGTGCCGACCTGAGATCCCGTGAACCCGACGCTGGTGTTGTTCCCGGCGGGATCGGTTATGCTTATGAAGCTACCGTTGAGCAGGCCGCCGGTGAATCCGTACGTGTCGCCCCCGGCGTTGGTGAATGCGGCCAGGCTCCCATCGCTGCTGATGGACAACTGCGCGCTCCGGCTAGCCTGGTCACTAACCGTGACCTCGCCGGAGCCGCGGGTAATGGTGATCCGAATGCCGAAGTTGTCATCGACCTCACTGGCGTCGCCCTGCGTGTCCAGCGTAATATTTAAGTCGGGCCCCCTTGGATCAAAAACGCGTACAAGCTGGCCGCTGGAGTTAAAATACTCCTTGACTTGGTTGGTATGTGTGACGATTGCGCTGCTATCGGAGCCGAACACGAGGGTGCTGGCATCGCCGGCCGTGACGCTGGGGCAGGACGCGGACCCCGGGGAGCACGCAAAGGTAATCCCCTGGCCGTCGGGATTCATCACCCCTGCCCCGCCAGTGGCCAGCTTGAGAGTTTTCTCGACTGACAGGGAGCACCCCTTGGCCACGGTGCCCGGCATGCTCGCCTGCGAGCTGCAAAGCAAATAAATCGTGAACGGGTAGGAGCCCGGGCGGAACTCCTTCAGCAGCGGAACGATGGTTGTTTGCATGCCCGTGTTGGGATTGACGTACATCACCGGGTTGGAAAAACCATAGTCCTTAAGGCCGCCCGGCTGCGTGAACGCGTTCGCGATGAAGTTCTGCACCTCGGACGCTGTCTTCCCTCCGCCCCCGCCGTCGGCGCCCGGCACCCTCTCATAGTCATCGATCTCGTCGAAAATCGCCGTCCAATTCAAAGCTCGGTGTGCCGGAACCAAGGTTTCAGTTGGCACTGTGGAAAAACCCCCCTTTGGGCTGTCGGACAGATCGCCATGGCAGTGTTGGCAACTTGACCAGCCCGCTCCACCGGACGAGCGTGAGGCGACCGACGAGAAGAAACCCCGCCCCCAGCCGGTGTGGGCGCCTATGGGTTCTATCACCGGAATATGCGCATTGGCCGAATTAGGCAGACCCACCGCCGCCGGCGGCACCGGTGGCGTCGCCGCCGTAACTTGCAGCGTTCCTGAGAAGGAACCGGGGGTGCACTCGGAGGAGGAGATAACGTAGCCCAGAGTTTGTGGCGTCGCCAGGTAGGTTCCCGGTATGGTGAACTGGAGCTGCGTGGGGCCGACCGTCACGAACAGCGGGACGGTGGTCCCCGGCGGACTCGACAGTGCGAGAAAGGCGGTTGTTTCCGTGCCAAAGCCGCTCTGAGAGAATGTGACTGTCGTGTCCGAGCTTCCGGCCACGATCGAACTTCGACTGGGAGTACCGAGAGTGCATGTGGCCCCCTCCGCGCGAATCCCTGCGAGGGCCAAAACGCCAATGCAACCGACTATCATCGAACTCAGACGGACTCTCATCGGAAAATACCCCCTTCCCCGCGGATTGGCGGGCCGCCGACCGACTAAGAGCCAGGGCCGGGCCCGGTCGTGAAGCTTCAGTCAGTCTGGGTTAAAACATTCAGTCTCCTGAGTTTGCTGACTGCTCAAGGAGTCAAGGCAAATGAGCGTCGAACGATCGCGACCTTCGATGAAATGAATGGAGCCGGCCTCGATCCAACGGTAAATCGTGCGCAGGCTGACGTCGGCAATTTGGACGGCCTGCTCAGGCGTGACCATCTCCGCCTCGCGACGGCAGGCGGGGCACCACGTTAAGGAGGAGCGCCGCTCTTGGCTGCCACGAAGCACCGTTTCTTCTTCCGTCTCGACGGTCACTTCCGCCGTCCTGACGATTCGTCTCTTCAAAGCGACTCCGTGGTGTCACCAAAAGCGCAAAGCGAACCCGGCCAACGGTGGATTCCCGCTTCCCGCCTCCGCGGGAACAGGCTTCGCGGGAATGACGTCCGGGGGGCGGGCCGCTGGAATGACGGTGCCCGGGAGTGCCCCCCTCTCGCAAATCACACCACTCCCGGGCCAACTTGACCGTTGCAACCCGCCGCTTTTGGCCCTAAAATCGGCCCACCGGACCATGCCGAACTTCCGGAAGGGGGCCGCGAAAGCGTTCTCTTACCTCAGGCTGAGTTCGGAAGTCCTTAGGAAAATGTGAATTTTTTCTGAAGGGGCTATGAACCAAGCTATTGAACACGAAAACAAGCGCTTATACGAGTTTGGCGCCTTTCGTCTGGACGCCTCCGAGCGCGTCCTGGCCCGCCAGGGCAAACGGATTCCTCTGGCCCCCAAGACGTTTGACACGCTTCTGATCCTGGTCCAAAGCGGCGGGCGAGTCCTGAGCAAGGACCAATTGATGAAGACCCTCTGGCCGAACAGCTTTGTGGAGGAAAACAACCTCACCCAGAACATTTCGGCCCTCCGAAGGGCGCTCGGGGAGGGGCCGGCGGAGCAGGAGTACATCGAAACCGTTCCGAAGCTCGGTTACCGCTTCGTTTCCGAGGTTCGCGAAATTGGCGGGGATCCTTCGGCCGGGCTCCGGACAGGCGAAAGCGAGGTGGTCGTGTCAAGACGCACGCGCACCCGCATCGTCATGCGCGAAGAACGCGAAGAGGAGGTCTCGGACGAGCCGGTTCTGCCGGGACAAGAGGCGAGCGAGGGCTTGGGGCACACCAACCCGCAAGCAATCCGGACAATCGACCTCGAACGAAACCTGCCTTTCGCGCTACCTGCGAGGTGGCGACCAGGATCAGTCTTCATCGCGGTCGCGCTGGGTTCGCTCCTGGTGGCGTCGCTGTCACTGGCCATCTACCGCTTTTGGGGTCCGCCGAACCCCCCGGTTCCATCCAGCGGCACGCCGACGTTGGCCGTTCTGCCGCTGCGGAACTTGAAGCCGGACGCCGAAACTGACTTTCTGAGCATGGCTTTGACGGACGCCATCATCAATCGCCTGGGATACGTGGGCGAGATCACCGTCGAGCCGTTGTCCTCGGTGGCCAAATACCGGAACACGGATCTCGACGCGCGACAGATTGCGCGAGAGCTGAACGTACAGAGCGTGCTGGCGGGAAGCTACCTCAAAGAAGGTGACGACATCCGGATCACAACGGAGTTCATAAGTCTTGACAAGAACGCCAGTCCCCGGCGCGAGAACGTCCAACTGAAGTACGACAAGCTCTTCCGGGTGCAGGATTGGGTGGCGGTTAGCGTGATTCATTCCATGGGCCTCCAGCTTCAGCCGGAAGAGGCCGAGCGCCTCAACCGAGGCGTGCCCACGAATCCCGCGGCGTATGAGTACTATCTGCGCGGCACTGACCAGGGGTTCAAGTCCGATTGGGGAAGCGCCGTGAAGCTGCTGGAGAAATCGGTGGCGCTCGAACCGGGGAACGCGATGGCCTGGAATGAACTGGCTACCTCGTATGTTGCCTATGGCGAGATTCAGGGCGGAGCTTCCGGCTACATCGATAAGGGATGGCAGGCGTATCATCGCGCCATCGACTTGGATCCCACGAATCGGTTCATCGTGGACCTCATGGCATTACATCTTCTCGAGCACAATAAAGCGGAGCAGGCAATACCTTTGCTCCAGGAATCCCTTCGGAACAACCCAACCGATTCGTTCGCGCACTGGTATTTGAGCGAGGCCTATCGGTATGGCGGCGCGCTTGACCAGTCGGTGGCAGAGGGGGAGCTGGCGCTCAAGCTGAACCCCAACGTCGCCGAAAACCTCACCTTCAATACCTACTTGTATGTGGGTCGATACGGGAAGTTCCTCGACAGCTTGCCGCGCGGGGAGAATAACGCTCGAACCACTTTCTATCGCGGGCTCGCTTACTACTACTTGAACGATACGCGGCGGGCGGAGGAGGAGTTCGACCGCGCTTATGCGCTGAATCCCGCGCTTCTGCATTCACAGATCGGCCGCGCCCTCACCTGCGGTCTGCGCCGTCAGAACGTCCAAGGGCTTGAACTGATGGGAAATATCGAACGATCCGGTAACGACGACGGCGAAATGTTGTACAAAATGGTGCAAGCGTACGCCCAGCTCGGGGATAAACGGTCGTCGCTCCGTTTGTTGCGCCGAACGATCGAGGCTAACTTCTATCCTTACAGTTACTTCGGGCGCGATCCGCTGCTGGAGCCCGTCCGCCGGGAACCGGAGTATCCTGCGGTGATGGAACTGGCACGCCAGCGCCAAGCAGCGTTCCTGAAGCGATTGCCCTGACAGCCCTGGTCGGTTACTGGTGACCTTCGGTGCTTGTATTGAGCCAGTGATGACCGCGATGGACGCCGAACGGCAACCTCCTCTAGCTCGGGTGCTGGCCATAACAAGGATTTTTGTCGTGACTTGGCATTCTCAGGTCATTTCACGCCTGGGACAATTGTGCCGAAATCGTTGATCTCCCACCCGAGCACGTTGGCGTAGAAAGACCGAAGGCACGCGGCGTCCGGTCCAGCGACTTCGAAGTACACAATCGGATTCGCC
>Ga0070733_10002080_pt1 | contig 14546 bp, 14 predicted proteins | sample Coa_R1_9_FD_66450 | JGI IMG/M metagenome (GOLD analysis project Ga0070733, IMG submission 66450) | Surface soil microbial communities from Centralia Pennsylvania, which are recovering from an underground coalmine fire - Coalmine... | ecosystem: Environmental > Terrestrial > Soil > Unclassified ... | reverse complement strand
ATTACAACCGGCAGCGTACGTGAATTCCGGTTGCACGGCTTTCAGCTTTCCGCTGGCCTTGTCGCGGGCAAACGTGCCGGCAAAGCGATGCGCGGCTTTCCTGGGGAAATTGTTGAGCGAAGCTACGCCGGCGACGGCAGGCGTCAAGGCTGCGGGGATGGACGGGTCGCTCGCGTTCGCCCAGTGCTCTTGGGAATTGATCGTGTATTTGTGGATTGCGGTGTGGAACGCGGACTGGACTTGCGCGGCGTTGCCGGAAAACTGGATGACGTTGCGGCCATTTGCGACGTTGTCAATCTGAAAGCCTTGCGATTCGAGCCACGAAGTGATTTTCTGGATGTCTGACTCCGACACGCCAAACTGGGCGCCGAATTCTTCCGGCGTCAGCCATTTGTGGTAATTCGGGGAAGAGCGATCCTGCTGCTGTGCCAGCAAAGTCTCGAGCGCGGCGCCTTGCGCGGAGGTGGTTTTGAGCACAAGCATCATGCGGTCCATCGCCAGGCTGGCAGGCGCTGGGCCCTGATCGTACTTGGCACGTGCGAGCGGATGGGTATTGCCTCGGAGGACGACGAGCTTGCTTTCGTCAATCGGCTGAGTGATCAACGACGGGGCGACGGTGGATTGTCCGGCGCTGCGTTGTGAAAAAAACGCAACGGACGCGACCGCGAGCACACAAGTGCACACTAGAAGTGGTTTGACACGCATTCTTCCCCCATCACTCTTGGATTCAGGACATCACCCGTTGCTGAACGTTACGTCGTCTTGCGCCAATGCGCCGAAGACGCCGTTTGCGGCGTCCATCGGCGGAGGTTCGAACCTGGCCCATTCTTACGGAATTTGGTGCGGCCTGCCTGGACCGCGTGCCAAGGTCTTGGATGCGGCTACGGCTGCTTACGTTAGCTTGCCGCCGATTACTCTCCTGTAAATTTTGCGTCTCGGGTTGCGAATCCGTTACGGACTCAGAAACCCGGGCCCGGATCGCCGGCACCGCCCGGCCCGCCGCGGCCGCGCCGTCCGCCAGGACCGCCCGGGCCCATGTCTTGCTGCATTTGCGCGTATTTGGTGCGCTGGTCGGGGGTGAGAAGCTGATAGATGGCGGCGTCCGACTTTGCCCGGGCCAGAGTGGTTTGCGCGGTGAGGCTGCCGATTGCAGTTGCTGCTTGCTCCATGGCGGCTGGGTCGTTGGCTTGTACGGCAGTGTTCAAGCTGTCGTGCGCTGCTTTCATGCTGGCGCGGGAGGTTTGGCCGTTGGCTTCGGCGGCGGTGAGCAGCGCGGTGATCTGCGTTTGCTGCGCGGAGGTGAGTGAAAGCCGGTCGGTGAGGAACGCTACGCGACGCTGCACGCCATTGCCGCCGCCGGGGCCGTCTGGACCCTGCGCGAAGATAGCTGGACTGGAAAAAATAGTGACGAGTGCGAGAATTATGGCTGCCTTTTTCATTTTGCTAAATCCTCCTGGTACATTCAGTGGCCTGTAGTGCCTGGCCCTATCGGCGATGTTGCGCCAAACTACGAATCTCGTGCTGTAGTCGCACAATCCCATGTCGAGTTCAGAGTTGATTCCCAAATAGCGAGTGAAAAGTTCCGGGAATTTTGCGCGACGCGGTGGGTGGGCTGCTGACAGCGAGTATTGCTGGTTCTGGGCGCAAACCGCAGCGTGACGCGTGGGTTGTGCCAGCGAGCGTGATTAGTTCAGCAGAAATTGCTGGATGAACAGGACCGTGGCGTAGAACTGGTAGTCCACGTTTTTCTTTTTGCTGAAACCGTGGCCTTCGTTATTGGCCATCAGGAACCAGACTGGGGTGCCGTTCTTGCGAACTACGGCGACCATCTGCTGGGCTTCGGTCCAGGGAACGCGAGGATCGTTCTTGCCCTGTATGACGAAGAGGGGCTTCGTGATTTTCTGCGCGTTATTGGCCGGGGCGATGCGTTCCAGAAACGCGCGCATTTTGGGGTCGCGCTCGTCGCCGTACTCGACGCGGCGGAGGTCCTGGCGGTAGCCGGACGTGTTCTCGAGGAACGTGACGAGGTTGGAGGGCCCGACGATGTCCACCGAGCAGCGCAGGCGATCGTTGTAATTCGTCGCGACTGCGAGAGTCATAAAACCGCCGTAACTTCCGCCGGTGACCATCACGCGGCTGGAATCGAGGTCGGGTTGTTGCGCGATCCAATCGAAGAGCGAGTTGATGTCCTTGTAGGAATCCTCGCGCAGGAATCCGTTGTCGAGCGTGAGGAAGGTTTTGCCGTAACCTGTGGAGCCGCGCACGTTGGGGAAAATCATCGCGATGCCGAGTTCGTTCATGTAGTAATTGTTGCGGCCGAGAAATGCGGGACGGAACTGGCCTTCCGGGCCGCCGTGAATATCGATGATCACGGGGCGCTTGCCGGTGAAACGCGCGGCTGGACGGTAGAGGAAACCGCTGATGGATTTTCCGTCGAAGCTTTTCCAGCGCACCAGCTCCGCTTCGGAAAAGCTCTCTGGATTCAGGCCGCCGGTTTCGCTGGTGGTCCAACGATCCACCTTTCCGGTGGCGACGTCCACGGAATAGACATCGGAGGGAGAACGCGAGCCGGTGACTCCGAAAGCGAGATCGCGGCCGTTGTGATGCCACTTCACGCCGTGGATCAGGCCGGCAGGAAGTTTGGGCGTGGGCTTTTCTTTGCCGGTCTTGGTGTCCAGCAGATGCAGGATGCCGAAGCCGTCTTCGTTTGTGGTGAAGGCGATCGTTTTGCCGTCGGGTGAGATGTCGAAGTCTTCGACGTCCCAATGAATATGTTCGGTGAGAAACGAGTACTTTTTCGAAGCGAGATCGAGGTAGGCGAGGCGGTGAAATTCCGAGCCTTGGTCCGTGGTGACGTAAATTCCCTTCCCGTCTTTGCTGAACTTCGCGCCGGCGTAGGATATTTTTTCGGGACCGCCCTTGGGAGTGAGCAGAGTCTTGTCGCCGGACGTGGAATCCATGAGCCAGAGATACGATTCGTTCGCGGAGATTTCTTCCAGGATCAGGACCTGTTTGTCATCTGGCGACCAGTCGAGCGCGCCCCAGCCTCCGCCGGTCAATTGCGCGAGCATACGATTGGTATTGGGATCTTCGGGATGCGCCGGTTCGCCCAACCAGATGTCCACGTCTTTGCCGTCGCGGCGCGTGGAGCTGTAGGCGATTTTCGTGCCGTCATTCGACCAGACTTCGCCCGTGTTGCGTGATTTTCCGTCGGTGAGAAGAGTGACGGCGCCGGTCGCGTGGTCGTAACGGTAGAGCTGATAGAATTCGCCGCCGCCAATATCTTTGCTGAAGACGAAGGAATCTCCACCTTTGGGCGGGTAGAGCGCGCTGCGCACATCGTCGACGTAGAAGGTGAGCTGAGTGCGAGCGCCTGCCGGCATTTTTAGCTGATGGATCTGGAAAGTGTCCGCAAAGCGCGTGGTAATAAGCATTTCGCGTTTCGTGGGATGCCAGCTGGTAAACACCGCCGCGCGGAAATTCGTGTAACGGTCCGCCTGGTCGGCCAGCGACTGCGGAATCGGCGGTACGCCTTCGACGATGAGATTTTCGTTAGGCGCCACTACGGCCTCCTGGGGTGGGTTCGCACTCTGCGCAAGAATCGGCCGCGGCGCGGAAATGGCGACCGCCGAAAGCAGGATAATCGGCGCGGCGCACATGGCGGTCCAGAACAACGTTACCTGGAGAAATGCGCGCACGCTCTTCATCGTCGTAATCCTTCAGGCGTGCCGGCGCGACCCTTGCCAGTGGAGACGCGAACGCCGTTGGGAAACCGGACTGACGTTTCTAAATGTAGGATTTCCGTACAAGGAAAGCTACTTCAGGTATGCGAGCAGTGTCAATTGAGAGCAGCATGGCCGAGAAACCACAGCAAACCGGGAGGTTACGAAGCGTGCTGGCGGTGCGCAGTCAATCGCGCGCTAGAGCGACAACGTGAATTGCCGAGCTGGACCGTTGTAAAAAAGATTACAAGCTTGCAAAACATCGCGTCCGATTAGAATCAGTAGCCCCTGCGATCCCAGAGTGGCGCCCATCGTTCGTTGCGAGTTCAGCGTCACAACTTGGGTGATGATCTGCACGGGATAGATGTTACAGGGATGCTGCTCGTGGCTGGCTGACTGCATTGTGGCAACGTCGATTACCGGCAGACCTAACTCTTGCGCCGCCTGTTCATCGATACATGTGTTGGATGCGCCGGTATCAATCAGCGCCAGCCCAGTTTTTGTCGCCACCGTCTTGCCTTGGGTAAGGAGGGCCTTCGCCGCGTTTTGCTCGATGCTGACAGCGACCTGCAAAACGGGCCCGCGCATTACAAGTGCGACAGCCGGGGCCAGCGCAACTAGCTTACCGTCAGGAGCCTTTCTCTGTGCTGCGATTTGATTGTGGAGAATTGGCACTGAGGATTCCTAGCACCAGAGCCGGCGCAGAGAATTCGAGCTGCGCGTCGGATGGTCGCCGAATGAGAACATTACTCAATCCGTGCAGCATCACGGCGCCCTGCAACGCTTCTTCCATCGTGTCAAACGCGCCGGTGACTTGCTCGCCGCATATCACGAGAATCTTGCCTCCGTACTGCTTGAGGAGCTCATCCTTGTGGGAGTCCAGGTACTTGCGCTCAACCTCTAGGATCGCCATATGTCGATCCCTCCTCGTAGAAGGCTAGCATTGGGTAAATCTTAGCACACCCGTCGAATCTGAGTCGGCAAACGTCGAAGCGCACCTATAGAAGCTCGTCAGGATTCACTGAGAGTGTGCAGGCGCAGGGCTGGGTGCGCGCCTGTTAGATGATCGCCAAGTACTGCCACTGGCCGTCGACGGACTTCAACTGGTGCACACGACCGTCGTCGGCGTGGAGGAAATAGCTTCCGTCCGGGATCGGATGATGGTGCGCGGCACGCACGGAACACCGGGTCCACCGGCCACCGCGCGCAGCTCCCCATCCGCCGCCATGCTCTCTGGCTTCCTCGGTGAGTTCGATACCGTACTTTACTTTGTACTCGACGCCGGTCAACCGGGTCGGGACTAGACGGCCACTGCCCTTCAGCTGTTCTTTGCTCATGATCGAATTAGACGCGGCTACCTAGCGAAAGGTTTCGCCGCTCCCCTCAGACAATTAAAGTGTCACTTAAGATTAGACCGCTTTCCACTACGATAATAGCACAAGTGCGCCGGGAGCGCTAGAGTACGATTCACGATTTATGGCATTCGACAATACCGGCGCAACTGATTGTAACTAAGGGAGATATATCGAATTGCAGCGCGTGCATGATCTTTGGTCTGGCGCGCCATGAAAGCCTCAGGCCAGGTCTCATCGAGTTCTCGGGAGGCCGTGACGCATCTGAAAAATCGGTGCTTCAGCGGAAAAAGCCGCTCTAAGCTAAGCAGTTTACGTCGTGGCTGCTGAAGCCATGACCTACAAAGATCATAGCCTCGGAACTCAGGCTCGTGCCCAGGCAGCTCGCTGCGTCCCGTTCTCACAGTCGAGCGGCTGCCACATCGCGAACCGCGGTTTACAGCGGCACTCGCTGTGCTACTATCGAGTTCCCCGCTGGAAAAATGATGCGTGCTGCTAATTTCTTCGTCTCGCTTGCGTGCGCCACCGTTATTGTTGGCGGCGGGGCGCTCCCGGCACACTCGCTGACGAGTTCACGGAACGCAGCGCACACGGCTGCGGCACACCAACCTGCCGGAGATGATGCGACAGCGATCGCGAAACCTGCGACGCGGATCATCGTGATCGGTTTCGTCGGCGGATACGTGCGCCGCGACGACGCCGTGCACAGCGTTGTGCAGTTAGCAGCACGGCTGCGGCCGGACTACCCTTCTGACGTTTACGTAAACACGTTTGAGAATCATCAAGGCGAGCAGGCGCACCGCGAGGTGCTGCGATTGCTCGATACGGATCGCGACGGCACGCTTTCCGCGGATGAAAAGCACAGCGCTCGCGTGGTGATCTACGGCCACAGCTGGGGTGCGTCGGAAACCGTTACACTGGCGAACCAGCTGAATCGCGACGGCGTTCCGGTGCTGCTAACCATTCAAGTGGACAGCGTGGAAAAATCGGGTGAAGACGATTCGGTGATTCCCGCAAACGTCGCGCAGGCCATCAATTTCTACCAGAGCGACGGGCTGCTGCACGGACGCCCCGCAATTCGTGCCGCCGATCCAGCGCGTACTCGTATCCTCGGCAATTTTCGGCAGGACTATGCCGCGAAGCCCATCCGCTGCGACGCGTATCCGTGGTGGGATCGGATCTTCATGAAGTCGCACATCGAGATTGAGTGCGATCCGCGCGTCTGGAAACAAGTTGAAGCGCTTATACGATCGAAACTGCCGCCGCCGTTGCGCGCCGCCGCCGCGCCGGATGCTGCCGAGCAAGTTTCCGCGCGCTAAGCTTTACATCTACTTTTTCGGTATCCGTCGGAATGTTTCGTCTGTCGTACATAACATCACTTAAGAGCGACCACCTCGCCGTAAAGTTTACGGAGGTGGCCGTCAGACATATCAATGATTGGCTCGTACATAAACGAGTTTAGATGAATGTTTTCTGGCGTCATCAGTACTACTTTGCGTAAAACTTTACGCACTGACGATGTTTCGGGCCCAGATCCGAACAGTGCTTCATATTTTTCCAAGAGTCTAGGTGTTTGACAATCGGTTATGGCGTTTGTGAACGTTGGGTCAGCAATCTGTTCAACCATGAACTGATCCGCAGCTAATCGAATTGCGATGGAAAGCACTATTTTGTTCTCGAAGTTCATGCCATCGCCAGCGTTTAAACAAGCCTTCGCCAGGCTGTGGATGGTATCTACTACCCGCGCACTCTGATCTCCAAACGTTTCGTTAGAACCGAACAATCTCTTGAAAACCTGATCCAAATACGCATGGGTGATCGACGGCGTATCCTCTTTCCAATGAAGCAGGGATGTGGTCTTAATGTAATCCTTGTCGGTTTCCTCATACATGAATTCCAGCAAATTCCGCATGAACGGAATCGATGCAATTCGCTTTTTGTCGTCCGAAAAGAACCCTTTCTTCCAGTCCTTAACGAAAACGTTCTTAATGCCTTTGATCTCTTCTAGGGATATGTCGTTGTCCGTCTTGAGGGCCATCAGACAATGCGGATACTGGATAACTCCTCGGTTCTCCAAAGTCCGAAAGAAATCAAAATTGTGCGTCAAAATCAAAAGGCGAAAATTGGTATTGTCGGCCATCTCTTTTAGGTACTCAACGATGGCATACTTATTCTTGTAGTCGAACGAGTCGGCGATGTCGTCTGCGACAAACAACGTTTCGATGTTCTCTCGCCGTCTTCTTCGTGCTTCAAATAATATGTCCAACAGATAGAGAGCCCGGGATTCTCCCTGACTCAATACCTCCATGAGAGCGCCGCGCTCGACGGAGACATTAGCTTCCTTATCCTCGAAGATAAACCCGATCTGCGGAATTTCTTTAGAATCCAGCATCACTGAGACCTTGTTCTTGGCCAAGACCTTGAACGGAACATCAAATCGTTCATTAAATACGGCGATCACGTCATCCCACTCAGTCTCCTCTTTGAGGGCCTGCTCCTCAATTTCAGACTTTCTCTTTTTTGTCTTTTCGTAATTGCCCATGAAATCGACAACTAGTGGTTCTTGAGCCTTTAAGTACGCCTTCCAGACATCCTGCTTGAATGCACCGATATTTCGAAGCTGAGGCAGAATTCCTTCGTTAACAGAATAGAATTTTCTGAAGGCCTTGGTCGCTACGTTTCTCTGCAGTTTGGTTTCTAGCTCAACGAATTTCTTTCTCAAGTCGGGGTCATTGGTAATTCCATCGCGTTCGTCCTTGATGATGGCCTGTAATTCTTTTTCGGTAGTCACTTTGACAGGTATCTTGCCATTCAAGTACACGGTGTGGTCTGCTTTGAAAAAACCATGCTCGACAAGCTTCTTTGCTATCTCCGAAGCATCATAGTATTCAAATATGCCTTTCTTAAAAAAAATGGATTTGGAAATCAACTCGTCATACTTGCGAGCGTAATCAATCAGAGTATCTTGCACGCTTTTCTCGCCCAGCATCTCCGCAACTCGTTCTTCAAAAACAACGTCATAAGGGACACTCGCTAAACCCTTATCGCCTTGCTCCAAAGCCTCTTGATAAATTCTGTTCATCGCTGCATAAAACTGATCTTCTTTTCCCGCCATAAATGCCGCAGAGATTTCCTTTTCGAGGTCTCGTTTTGAGCGTGCCTGTTTCTTTAGGCCTTCAAGTAGAACTTCCTTTGAAAGGTCTAGTTGTTTGCAAATCCTGTCGTATTCTTCCCGGAGCGTCTTGTTCACAAGTAGGCCCGATGCTTTCTCATATAGGTTAGAATTTGCATCGTAAGGAAGAACTACGAATACGCTGTTTCGGTCGATAGGTGTTTTTGTTTCGTCAAGAATTTTATGAAGCGATTTCCTGTTTTTAAATATGCGATCACCGGGCTCTTTCCCCTCGGCGTAATCTTTCAAGGTACGCGCTAGGGACGTTTTCATAGACCCATTTGAGGCATAAACAGAGAATGAGCGATATCTCTTGAAATCGAAAGTGTGCTTCATTTTTCTGATGCCATAACAATTTGCGAGCTCGACGGTAAGCTTGTTCATAGCGAAATCTTCAAGGGCGCACCTGTAAGGAAACCATCTCGATTGCCCCTGTTCTTTGACGCCTCCTTTGGCAGTAGACGCGCGGAGTGTACTACCAGTGAGGTAGCCCATGATATACCCCCTTAGCTAGCGCTGATGGCCCAACGATATTAGTGCCTGACTTTTCGACGAAATGCTCACCGATTGACGGCGGAGCGTCCCGTCGCGACCCTCATAAGCCTATCCACCTGTCCCGCCGAACAGGGGTAACCCTGCCGACGCAGGAACCAATTCTGCCCACGGCTCTGGACGGCGGCCTGGTTAAGATGAGCTATGACTAGCAGTTCATCCTCGGGCCCAGTTAACGGCGGCGCGCCCAAGCCGAAATCCGAGTCGCCCAGCACGTCGAGCGTGCAATCGCCGGCACTGAAGTCTGCGAACAAGTGGGATCCCACAGCGGCACCGATTCCGCAGGCCACAATTCCCTGCCCGAAATGTGGCGCGGCGGTACGCGAGGTGGCGCGCTTCTGCCAGCGCTGCCACATGACGATGCGTTTCGAATGCCCTTCCTGCGGCAACAAGCAGCGCACTGGGGTGACGTGCGAAAAATGCGGAATCAATTTCGTGAAATACATCGGCGCGGTGGTTGCGCCGAAACAAGCCGAAGAAGATACGATCGAAGCGAAGATGGAACGGCGCAGCGCGTTGCTGAAAAATGTCCTTGCGATACCGCTCACTGGGGGCCTTTCGCTCTTCAAGCAACTCTTCCGCGCGAGCAACCGCAAATCGTAGCTCACGAACGGAAGTAGCTCGACGGCGGAAACAAGCCGCATCGCGAAAACTCCCGACCCGCAGAGCGTTTTACTTCCTGCATCCAGTAATCGAAAGTTCCTTCCGCCACGCCCACCAATTTAATCGCGTTGCGATATTCCATGCTGTGCAGAAAATATATCTCGAAGAGCTTCAGCCGGCCTTTCCATTGCGGGCGGCGCAACGATTGGCGGCCGATTCGCTCGAAGTCCGCCAGATACTCGCAGGCGCGTCCGCGTGCGGGACGCCATGAATAGCCCGATGACGGCGACTCGAGGTCCATCGCGCGCACTTTGCCCGTGGTGTCTTCCAGCCAATCATGCAAGCTGCGGTAACGTCCGTAACAGGTCTCGAAGATTTCGGTGGCCTTCATTTTTCCTCCGCGCGCCCTGCGTTAGTTGATGAGCGGCTGGAGTTCCAGCCCTTGCCCTGCCCGACAATGCGCCGGGCAGCATCGGATTTCGCGATGTCTCGTCGGCGTGAATACGTGCGTTCCCGCTGTCAATTCTCCGTGCCGGGAGGTTTGGGGGCCGCGGGAAGAAATGATCCGACCTCCCAGGCATCGTCGACTCGTGCGATTTCTTCTTCCACCGCTGTAAGGCACGTTTGAAAACATTCGCGCCATCCAGCCATGTAACCTCGCGCGTACTCCTCCGCCAGCCGTTCCCGCTCGCGGTGCGTGCTCTGCATTTGAAATACTTCTGCTCGTTCGATACCGGGCGCCTGTATCGCTATGCGCGCTCGGTGCACCATTTCCCGTATCGCCCGCAGCAACCAGTGCAACGGCGCCGGATAGTACACGCCGACGCGTCGACGCGGCTCATACCAGGCCATCTGCCATCCACGGGGAATCACGCCTCCGTGGCTTACTTCCCTGCGAAGCTTCATACGATTCATCATGGGCGTCGCACCTCCGGGCCCGTTCCCACGGCGAGTTCGCGGCGCACCGCGTCGTCGCGTTCCGCGCGAAGCAAGCGCATGCGTTCACGTAACTGCCAGGGAAAGGTTTGCTGCGTGGGCGGCCGCGTCGGATGGCTTTGGGCGGGCCTCTGATTGTGGGCTTCGATGGAAGTTATCGATTGCTGCTGATTCTCGTGCTGGTTGAAATTCTGTGCCGGCCTTGCGGTCTTGGTTTGTTCTGAATGGGAGTTTTTCAGGTCAAGTTTTTGCAATGCGTTGTGGAACTGGTGCTGGAATTCGAGCTGCTCGCAGTGCCGGATTTCACCTGCTGTTTGGTTTTGGTAGTTCGATCGGTTGTCGCGTTCCCTTCCCGATTGAAGACTTGTTCCAATTTCCACCGACCTGTGAATTCCTTGCTGTGCTTTTTCTTTTATTCTTGCTACAGATGAACTACCTATCCGATCCGCAAAGCGTTCATCCCCATGGGTTTCATTGCGATTCGCTCCGCAAGATTGCGGCCCCCCTCCCGCGACCCTGCGTACCGTCTCCGCAACCTTGCGGGCCCTTTGCGCGTCTGTCTCACTCGCAAGGCGCGCTCCTTGCAAGTGTTTCTTCGCCTTCAAAATCCGCACGATTACGCCGCCTGGCGCCGCTTCAGTGGCGACGTACGCGTTCCGTCGCAACACGCTCATCCAGCGCTCCAGCGTTCGCCGGTTAAATCCGGTCTCGCATTCGATCTCGCGATAGGTGACCGGCGCTCCTCCGAGCACCCAACCTGTTGTGCCCGTCTGATGTGTCTGGCGCAGCACCAACCATCCGTACAGCCAGATAGCCGAACCCATTCGGGCGTAGTGACGCTCCTCGAACAGCACGCCTCGCAGCCCCGTGTTGTAATTCTTTTCACGCATCCACGATGCGGCGCCAAATGACGCCGACCCGTCACTACTCGCACGACTAAACAGCGGCCGGTTGGATTGCGCTTTACGCAATTTCAAAGGCAGCCGTCAACAGCGCCCGCAGTACGGCAACCTGACTTGTACGTATCCCCCACGCGTCAATTCAGAGGGTTCAAGCCTGGTGATTTCCTCGACCGCCGATCGCAAGTGGCAGATAGCGCAAATGCGCCCCATGGGCTGCGGCACAATCGTGGCTACGGAGCCAGAACCTGGGTTGATCGGGCGTTGGCTATTTTTGCGTTTCTGCTGCTCTTGTGCGCTTCGCGCGGGATCCGCGCGTCGACGACGCATGTTTTCGCGATTGTTTTTTCGCCGGCGCGCAAGGTCGGAGTCGGGATTCTCACTCTGAGGGTCTTCGTGGTTTACCGATTCCAGTATTAGCTCATCGCTCACCGTCGCCCCCTGCAAAACGTGTTCGTCATCGTGTCTTCATGCAGCAGTGTTCCATTGCATGCTTTCAGCGATGTACGTTCAATGCGCTGAGGCGCGTCGCGCGCTGCGGTCGTAGCTCCGAACGCTTTTCCTCAGGTACTGCGACCTCGGTACTATCGCGGTACGTACCTTACATGTTACGGTCGGATTCTTGTCTCCCGCGCTGGGGAGATTACAATCCGGGGAGGGCCGACCCATGGGCAGCACGCACCCGCCGCTTGAGTCTCTGATGACTTTTTCCCAAAAGTGCCTTGAAGGCTTTGAACTTTCTCGTCTCAATCACATTTCCATTCTCCGCAAAGAATTCCGTGAGATCGTCGAGGAATGGATCGAGATTGAAATCGAGGCTCGGCTCGCGCGGTGGATTTTTGAAGCACGTCAAGCGATCGGAACGGGCGGCATCCCGGATCAAACGACGGTGCCTGAACTCGTTCCACCGAGATTCGTGCTTCGTGCGCTCCCGCATGGCGCTGGACATCTCGTGCCGCCGGATGACGGCGGGCTTGCGCTGAGCTTTTCGTACGACACGATGTTCGAGTTGCGGGATGGCGTACGGATTGGAGTGCGATTGCCATTTCGTCGCATCCCGGTCTCGCAAGATGCGTCTGCCGCGCTTCGCGCGCTGGAATATTTCGCGCGCTGCGAGGCGGGCTCCATTCGTGAGGATCCAATTGACCTGCTGAATTGCCAGCTGCCTGGTTCACTTCCGCGTTGCCCATTGCTGAGGTTCCCAGGGGCACTTGGGCTGCAACCATCTCGAAAAGTTTTCTCGGCGATGATCCCCGCGCCGTCCAACACGGACCAATTGGAGCACTGCGCTGCGGGGCGGGCGTCAGGGCTTCCCGTAACTGCTCGGGCCATGTCGGTCGCGCGGCCAGGATTGCATATAATCCAACGGCCGCGCCGGCGTCCGACAACCTATCTCGGCCGACGTTCATTTGCCGTAACCTCCAGCCGCAGTCATTTCCCCAGCTTCCTGCCCGTTCGCCTTTCCCAGCGAGAGTCGTCAGTGCGTCGCGCCGCCGTACTTTTGCGAAACTGAGGAATTCTGCGGATTGCTGCTGTTCTACCCAGTTTTTTCTTACTGACCAGCGCAATCGACGCGCATAGCTCGCAACAGCGCAGCTCACACTCGACCTCATTTCGTGGAGGGGCTCGAAGCGAGGCCGCGGTGAAGTCTCGTCGTTCGTCCGCGTTACAGAGACGCAGCCGTTAGTTTCAGCCTCGCGACTTTTGCGGTCGACTTGCCCAGTCGTGTCCCGTTTGACTAACACCATTCCTCGACTCCCCGAGCCCAAATGTTTCGAAGCGCGTTCGTGTCGTCCTTGATTCCTCGCGCTACGTGAGGCGAAATAGACCGCCGGACCAGTTCACCCGTCTCGTCTCAGCCTCCCAATGCGAATCGCGCAGCTGAATTCGTTTGGAACCGTTGACATATTCGGATCTCGACGACTTCGGCAGGGCCGGCTAGGTGTTTTCTCAATCGCGCCTCGAGCTTCCGAATCGCCACGGCGTCGTCTCGAAACCTTCGTTAGGCATATCGCGTTCCTCGCTTCTCGTGCACACCGCTCTCGCCAATATTCAGTGCGTCCTGGTTCAAGCCGACTGGGTAGCCTCTCGACACTTTGAGCGCGCCTTCAGGTCATTCGTCATCCATCTCGGTGCTCTCAAGTTTCTTGGTGCTCCTCGAGCTTGCGTAAATTTCTAGTGACATCCAACTTGACGGCGCTGCACGTTTTCGCATCTGCTCGAGGCTGCCCTGCTGGGCCGACGCGCCGCTCAGCTTCGCACTACGCATCCTGCACTTGGTTTGCGGTCCCTTCCCCACTCGGTTTTTGGCGCAAGAACCTAGCTGAACTCACGTTCAACTTTCTCAAGTACCACGTAGGACTCAGTTGCACCGATCAATCGCCGAAATCTCGATTCAAGTTCGCGAACGCCGACCGGGACGCCGGAAACTGTGCTCGAGCCAAACTTCCATCGCTTTGCACCGCCCGCTCGAATTCACGCTGACGCCAGCATACCGTACCCATTCTCGGAAGGAATGCGTCATGCCTCGGGCAATGGAAGCTACCTTATGGTGGAGGTAGGGATGGAGAAGGGGTGGGGGTGGCGGTGGGGGCGGGAAGTGGGGAGTGGGGAGTCGGAGTGCGGGGTGGGAGTGTAGTTGGGTGCTGACGAGACTTGGTGGGTTTACGTTGAGAATGCGGGCGGCAGCTTGCGCGAGGGGGGCCGCGTACGCTTCTATCAAGATGATTGCGGGGAGTTAGGAAGTGGCCGTGCCATTGCGCCCTTCGTGTGGTTATGGAACCTGGGGCGGATGCTGGCATGCGAATCCGTGGGATCGGGCTGACCTTCTGGCGGGTGTTGGCGGGCGTTGGCGGGCGCTGGGGCATGGGAATGATTTCGGCGAGGAACTCTGACGTTGTTGTTGCTCGGAGCGCGGGCGTCGAGCGCGGCTACTGCGAATGCTAGTTGAGGCGTTCGAAACGACACGCTCGTTGGATCGCTCCAAACTGCTTGCCAGTCGAAGCGCTCGAAACGACCTGCGATTCTGGCGAACGGGGGGCGATCGCGGGGGAACGCGCTCTCGATCGGCGAGTCTTTGCGTGAAATACGCGGCGCGATTCGCGCTTCAGCGAGCTTGCGGCGCGGCGACTAACGCGCTGTGGTATCGCGATTCGCTTGCTGCCATAGCGGCCTGGCACTGAAGCGCGCACTGCAACTTATTGAAAATTAAGGTTGTTTGGTGCTGTGGGGCCAGGGCTCCAGGAGTTGTTCTTTGCGATAGATCAGGGCGTTGATGTTGTAGGGGGCTAGTTCGATGCTGTGGCCGTGA
>Ga0070733_10002079_pt1 | contig 14548 bp, 11 predicted proteins | sample Coa_R1_9_FD_66450 | JGI IMG/M metagenome (GOLD analysis project Ga0070733, IMG submission 66450) | Surface soil microbial communities from Centralia Pennsylvania, which are recovering from an underground coalmine fire - Coalmine... | ecosystem: Environmental > Terrestrial > Soil > Unclassified ... | reverse complement strand
GCGGTCGGCTCATCGAGAAACAGGATCTGCGGCTCGTGCGACAGGGCCTTGGCGATCATGACGCGCCGCTTCATGCCGCCCGAGAGCGTCATGATCTTGGCGTCCCTGCGGTCCCACAGCGACAGATCGCGCAGCACGCGCTCGCAGAAGGCGGGATCGGGCGCGCGGCCGAAGAGCCCGCGGCTGAAGCTGACCGTGGCGATCACGCTCTCGAAGGCGTCGGTGTGCAGCTCCTGCGGCACCAACCCGATGCGGCTGCGCGCCGCGCGAAAGTCGCGCACGATGTCGTGACCATCGGCCAGCACGGTGCCGGCGCTCGGAGTCACGATGCCGCAGATGATGTTGATGAGCGTGGTCTTGCCGGCGCCGTTGGGGCCGAGCAGCGCGAAGATCTCCCCGCGGTGGATGGTGAGGTCGATGTCCCTGAGCGCGGTCAGACCGTTGGCGTAGGTCTTGCGCAGGCCCGCCACCGTCACGACCGGTGCCGGCTGCGGGTCAGAAGCGCCGCTTGCTGTGGTTGCTTGCATCACGATGACTTTCGGGACCCAAATATCCTAACCTTGCCGGCCAGACTTGTGCTTGCGCCATCATGACCGACGCCGCCCCTGAGAACACTGCGCGCCCGCCGCCCACGGTATTCCTCAGTTATGCCACCGAGGACCGGCCGGCCGCGCGCAGCATCCGCGAAGCCCTCCAGGGCCTCGGGGTCGAGGTGTGGTACGACGAAAGCGCGCTCGATGGCGGGGACGCCTGGGACCAGAAGATCCGCCGTCAGATCCGCGCCTGCGATTTCTTCATGCCGGTCATCTCGGCGCAGACCGCGGCCCGCCCCGAAGGGTATTTTCGCAGAGAATGGCGCCTCGCCGTCGAGCGCACCCTCGACATGGCGGACGATCACCTGTTCCTGCTGCCGGTGATCATCGACGACACGAGCGAAGCCGGCGCACGCGTTCCAGAGAAGTTCCTCGCGGTGCAGTGGACCCGCGTGCCCGGTGGCCGGTCGAACGCCGCCCTCGAAGGGCTGGCCCGGCGCGTGGTCTCGGGCCAGGCGCCGGCGCCGAAGTCCCCCACGCCGACCCGACCCGACCCGCCGAGGACCGGGGGCCGAGGCCCGAAAGGGGGCGAGCCGCCCCCGGCCGCACCGGGACTGCCGGAATTTCCGCGGCAGGAGCCGGGGCAGAAGATCCGTTTTCTGTTTCAGGTGCTCGGCTGGACGCTGCAGTCCGGATGGACATTCTTCCGGCGTTTCCCACGCTGGATCAGGATCATCGTGTATCTCTGGGTCGCGGTGCTGATCCTCTCGGGCAGGAGCTGCATCCCATCCTCGGAAGAGCATCATTCCGAGAAGCTTTCGCGCGCCGACCCCGCCGCCATCGCCGGGCAGGTCGAGGCGCAGGTGCCGGACCTGGAGGACGACTGAGCCGCCCTCGCCTTCAGGCCCCTACCACATTCGGATCACGCCAGGCGCGCTCGAAGGGCAGACGCCAGGTGTAAGGCGCGATCAGCTGGTGGATGGCGTTGGGTCCCCAGGACCCCGGCGCATACGGGCGCACGGGCGGGGGCGCCTCGAGCAGCGGCATCGACACTTCCCACAGCCGCTCGATGCCAACCGCGCTGGTGAAGAGCGTGTGATCGCCACGCATGGCATCGAGGATCAGCCGCTCGTAGGCCTCCAGCACGTCGCCGACCAGTTTGGTGTCGTGCATCGCGAACTGCAGGCTGAGCTTGTCGAGCCGCATGCCGGGGCCCGGACGTTTGCCATAGAACGAGAGAGACATCTTCGATGCATCGGCGAGATCGAAGGTGAGGTGATCCGGCCCCTGTGCGCCGACACCGGAGTCTCCCGGGAACATGCTGCGCGGGGGTTCGCGGAAAGCGATGGAGATGATGCGCTGACCCTCGGCGAGGCGCTTGCCGGTGCGCAGGTAGAACGGCACGCCGGCCCACCGCCAGTTATCGATCGAGCACTTCAGTGCTATGAAAGTCTCGGTATCCGACTCGGGATCGACTCCCGCCTCGGTGCGGTAGCCACTGAACTGGCCGCGCACGACGTCGGTCGGCCTGATGGGCAGCATGCTGCGGAAGACCTTGTTCTTCTCCTCGCTGATGGCAGCCGGCTCGAGCGCAGTCGGAGGCTCCATCGCCATGAAGCCGAGAATCTGGAACAGATGCGTCACCACCATGTCGCGGTACGCGCCGATGGTCTCGTAGAACGCGACCCGCTTGCCGAGATCCAGCGTCTCCGGCACGTCGATCTGCACGTGGTCGATGAAGTTGCGATTCCAGATGGGCTCGAACAGGCCATTGGCGAAACGAAAGGCGAGGATGTTCTGCGCGGGCTCCTTGCCGAGAAAATGATCGATGCGAAAGATCTGCTCCTCCCTGAAGACCTCGTGGAGACTGCGGTTCAGCTGCACGGCGCTCTTCAGATCGACGCCGAAGGGCTTCTCCATCACCACACGCGCGCGCTCGACCAGCCGCGCCTCCCCGAGCATGCGGACCGCCGAAAGCGCCGCGTTCGGCGGCACGCTCAGGTAGTGCAGGCGGCGGATTTCGGCTGCGCCCAGATCCTTCTCGGCCTTGTCGACCGCGGCGCGCAGCGCCGCCGCGCCCGCAGGCAGCGGCACGTAGCCGAGCTTTGCGGCGAAGCCCTGCCAGGCCTCCTCCGAGATCCTGCGGGAGGAGAATTCCGTGAGCGCGGAGCGCGCAAATTCGCGAAAGCCATCCTCGGTGAGATCGTCGAGTGAGACCCCTATGATCCGGTAGTCGGGGATGAATCCGGAGCTCGAGAGGTGAAACAGTCCGGGGAGGAGCTTGCGCCGTGCCAGGTCGCCGGTGGCGCCCACGAGTACCACCACGTGCGGGTACTTCGGACCAACGCCTGCGGGAATCTTCGCCATGATGTACGGCCTTCAGGCAGCCGCACCGGGCTGCGCGGGTGCGAGCATAGCAATCCCTTGCACCCGCGCGGGCGTCGGCGAGGTGCTGGGGGCGGGGTGCGCGCGCATGAAGGTCCGCCGCGGCATCGTTAGATGCGCATCGAAGCCACTCGGGTAAGTGCTTGATTGCAGGCGCGCTGTTGCAGCGAGTTAGACATTCTTCTAACCAAGGCCAGCCGGAACATCTCACGCGCGCCTCCAGGCGAACGGCTCTTGCGGCGCCCGACGGCAAAAAGCTCAGGGCAGCTCGCGCACGGCGGTGTTGAAGAGATACTGGCTGCTGAAATTCGTCCGGTCACCGGGGCGGGCTCCCTTGACCGGCAGCAGCCGCGCTGACAATGGCTTGTGCCACTTCCAGGCGAGAGCCGCCACATCTCCCAGGATGCGCGCGAGCTGCGCCTCGCTGATGTCCCCGGGATAGGGAACCGTATCGAGGCCAGTGCCGCAGACGGCGGAGTAAGCCAACAGAGAGTCGGTATTGATCGCACCTTCCGCCCAGCGCTGCGCCAGGCGCTTGTCCTCCAGGACCGGCACCATGAGGCCCGAGTAGCCGATCTGCCGGACCGGGACGCTCCTGACGGCAGTAGTGATGATGAGCGCCGCCGTCAGCGTGCCGCTCGATCCGAAGCGCGCGCCGGTATAGGTCTCGATGGCATCCGCGATGGAGACATCTCCCAAGGGAGCGGGCGTCGGATCCACGCCCATGAAGGTCCAGCTATTCGCGGCAGCCACCGCGGCTCCAACCGACTCGGCGACCTTCGCGTGCACCGTGAGCTGCCTGGTCAGCTCGGCGACCGACCCGGCGAAATCTCCGCGCGTGCGCGCGAAAACTTCCTGCACCACGCTCGCGCCCTGAAAGCCGATCGATAGCCGCCGCCCGTCACCGAGGTGCCAGGCGCCCGGGTAGAACGGGCCGTAGGGCTTGAGCATCGCCGCTGCCGAGAAGTTGAAATTGCCCTGTCCATGGGGACTCATCTGCGAAAGATAGTGCACCAGGGCGGCGGTCTCACGGATCACCTTCCAGTGGATGCCATCGTCGGCGGCGATGATCGAGCTGGCGTTGGTGTGCTGCAGGGAAACGAGCGCGCGCTCGAGCAGCCGCATCGTGCGTGGGTCGTCGCCATCGCGCAGCATCGCGGGGCCGACATTTGCGATGAAGCCCTCCTTGTCCGCCGTCTCATCCAGCTTCGTCAGGTACGCGAGCGCCTCGCTGTCACCCAAACCCTCTACCAGCTGCGCCAGCGGCTGCGTGACGATGCGCAGGGTCTGCACCTCGTAGCCGCGCCTCTCCAATTGCGCTTTTGCATCGCGCAGCACCTTGAGCGCGGCCCCGATTTGCTGCGTATCGCTCTGCCGCTCGAGGCGCACGAAGGCGGTGATCGCCCGCACCTTAGGCTTGGTGTACTCCTGCGCCTGCGCCACGCCCGCGGCGGCCACGAGGAGCATTGCGATCCAGCGCACGCGCACGATCATCGACCGAGCATATCCGGCATCGACCCGCGGCGCGAGCGCGGCAGGGTCGCGCGGGGATTAGAATCGCAGCCGTGAGAACCGCCTTCCGCCCTGCCGGCGCGGCAGCCCTGGCCGCGCTCCTCCTGCAGTCGAGCTTGCCTCCTGCGGCGCTCGCGGCCGCCCCGGAGAGGCCCCTGACTGCGATCCTGCTGGTGGCGCGCGCCCGGCTACCCGACCCCAACTTCGCCGACTCCGTCGTGTTGGTCATGAATAACCTCGGCCCCGCGCCCGTCGGAGTGATCATCAACCGGCCAACACCGGTCTCCGTGGCGCAGCTCTTTCCGGATCTCAAGAGTCTCGCGCGGCTGCACGACAAGGTCTACTTCGGTGGGCCCATCGACATGGGCTCGGTCTGGTACCTCGTTCGCGCCAACGCGCCGCCGCGGCATGCGATCCGGACCTGTCAGGGCGTCTACCTGAGTGCGGACCGCGAGCTGCTGCTCGAGCTCCTGCGCCGCGAGAAGCCCATGGAGGGACTGCGGATCTTCGTCGGCCACGCCGGTTGGGCGCCTGGCCAGCTCGAGAGCGAGATCGGGCAAAAGGACTGGACACTCGAGCACGCCGCACCGGCAGCCATCTTCGGCGGCAAACCCGATGCTCCCTGGCCGACGCCGCCCTCTCCCGCGGCGCCACAATCCTGATAACCTGCCTCGTCGCACAACTCGAACAAGAGCAACGAGGGGTACCCATGAGCTTCGACCGCAAATATCTGATCTGGGCGCTGGGTTACGCCGTGGCCGGCATGTGCGTCGGCATGTACATGGCGGCGACCGAGAATCATGCGGAATTTGTCGCGCACGCGCACATTCTGCTGATTGGCTTCGCCGTCTCCTTCTTCTACGGAATCATCCACAAGCTGTGGCTGGCTCAGCCGGGCAAAACCGTGGCGTGGGTGCAGTTCATCCTCCATCAAGCCGCCACCTTCGGGGTATCGGTGGGACTGCTGTTGCTCTACGGCGGCGTGGTGCCGGCGGCGACCATCGGTCCTTATGTGGGCGTCGCAGCCGCCGGCGTGCTCGCGGCCATGCTGCTGATGATGTACATGGTGATCAGGTCAGGGCCGAGGACGGCCTGACGAGGCCTCGCCTCTTCCGGCCGGCCACATGCGCGACAGCAACCCGTCGCGCCGCACGAACTGGTGCCACAGCGCGGCGCAGAGGTGCAGGCCGATGAGCGCGAACAGCGTATAGGCCAGATAGCCGTGAATATCCTCGGTCGGGTGGAAGATCGCGGAGTTCTTCGCGACGCCGAAATCCACCTTGAAGAGGCCGAAGTCGAACGCCCGCCCGTGCCAGATGAAAGTCACGATGCCGAGGATCGGGGTCGCGAACAGCAGCAGATAAAGCGCCAGATGCACCGGCGTGGATAGCCCTCGTGCGAGCGTGCCTGCCGACGCCGGCAGCTCGGGCGGCGGGTGCCTGCGACGCCACCCGAAGCGCGCCATCAGCAGCGCCCAAACGAGCAGCCCGATGAGCGCGTGCAGGTTGATCCACCAGGCCTGCGTCGCCTTGGGCCAGGAGTCGTGCAGTAGCCCCAGCACGCCCACGACGACTACCAGTACCACCATGATCCAGTGGAATGCCATCGCCCCGCCGTCGTAGCGAACGCCACCGCGAGCGGCAAGCTCACTCGTATTCACCGGTTGCCTCCCCCTGCGGCACATGTTATCAGGCCGGCCAATGACAGACAGGCAAAGCTCCGTCGCCTCGATGATCGAAGAAGGCGATGCGCTCAGGAAAGCGGGCCGGCTCGCAGAAGCCATGGCTCGCTACGATGCTGCCGTGCGCGCCGACCCGCAATCGGCGGCCGCGCATCTGAGTCGCGGCAACCTCCTGCAGGCGAGCGCCAGGATCGCCGAGGCTCGCAGCGCCTACCAGAACGCGATCGCCTCCGACCCCCGCTCTGCGGCGGCCCACTTCAATCTGGGCAATCTCAACTACCGCGCCGGTGAGCTCACGCAGTCGGTGCGCAATTACCGCGCGACCATCGACCTCACACCGCAGTTCGCCGATGCCTTCATCGGGATGGCCAATGCGCTGCTCGGTCTCGGGCACGTCGGCGAAGCGAGGCAGAGCTACCAGCACGCGGTCACCATCGATCCGCGCCACGCCGAGGGCCATTTCAACCTGGGGGTGCTCGAAGTGATGCAGGGGCGGCCCTACGAAGCCGCGGCCAGCCTGTCGCGGGCGGTCGAGTTTCAGCCCGACCATGCCCCGGCGCACCGCATGCTCGGTGTCGTACTCAACGGGCTCGGAAATTTCGAGGGCGCGGAGGCGAGCCTGCGCCGCGCCTGCGCCCTCGATCCGCAATCCGCCGAGGGCCTGTACAACCTCGCCATGCTGCTGCAACACCGCGGCGGCTACACGGAAGCGGCGCATCTGCTGGCGCTCGCGCGTCAGCGCGCATCGAATCCGACCACGAAGGGAGCATTTGCAGCCTGCGCGGCGCGCGCGCGCTTCACCGCCCGCGATCCGCTGGTGCGCGCCGAGCTTTTCCGGGCAATCACCGAAGCCTGGGCGATGCCCCATGAGCTTTGTCGCCCGGCGCTCGAGCTCATCAGGCTGGATGAGCCGATGGCGGCCTGCATCGCCCGGGCGAATGCATCGTGGCCCGCGCGCCCCTCGCGGGCCGATCTCTTCGGGCCTGACGGCCTCGCGGCGCTCGCCGCCGACTCGCTCCTCACTGCATTGCTCGCCGCGGTGCCCCTCGACTCGATCGAGGTCGAACGCTTCCTCACCTGCACACGCCTTGCATTGCTCGAGGTCGCGGCGAGTCGCACGCCCGATCCTGCGGACCTCGCGGCGCTGAGCTTTTACGCGGCGCTCGCGCGGCAGTGCTATCTCAATGAGTACGTGTTCGATTGTCCCGGGGACGAGGCGCTCGCGGCGGCCGCCTGTCGCGCGAAGCTGCTCGAGCGGCTGGATGCCGGGGAAGCCGTACCTGCGCTGATGCTGCTCGCGGTGGCCGCCTACTCTCCGCTTCACCTCTTAAAGGGAGCCGATCGCTTGCTGGGCCGGACGTATCCGGCCCCGGTGGAGGAGGTTCTGCGGCAGCAGATCCGCGAACCGCTCGAGGAGCAGGCGCTGCGCGCCGACATCCGCTGCCTGACTCCGATCACCGATCAGGTCTCGAGGGCGGTGCGTGAACAATACGAGGAGAGCCCCTACCCCCGCTGGACCGCCATGCACCTGCGTGAAGACCCGCCGCGTTTCAACGAGGGATTGCCTCGCCTCCTGCCCGCAGCGCAGTTCACGCCTTTGCCCGACGATCGCGCCCCGGAGGTCCTGGTCGCCGGCTGTGGCACCGGCAGTGATGCGATCTTCGTCGCCCGGCAGTTTCGCGGAGCGCGCCTGCTGGCCATCGACCTGAGTCTGGGGAGCCTGAGCTACGCCAGAAGAAAGACGCAGGAGCTGCGCCTCGGGAACATCGAATACGCGCAGGCCGACCTTCTCGAGCTCGGATCTCTCGGACGCACGTTCGACGTCATCGGGGCGATCGGCGTACTGCATCACCTGGCCGACCCCTTCCTGGGATGGCGCACGCTGCTGTCGCTATTGCGGCCCGGCGGATTCATGTGTCTCGGGCTCTACAGCGCTGCGGCGCGCCGCGTCGTGAGGCAGGCGCGCGAATTCATTGCGGCAGGCGGCCACGCGGCCACCCCGGAGGGCATCCGTCGCTTCCGCCAGGAGGCGCTGTCGGAACAGGCGCCCGCCGAGGTGCGCGCGTTGAGCAGGAGCCGGGCGTTCTATTCGATGAGCGATTGTCGCGACCTGGCGTTCAACGTCCAGGAGCGGCAGCTGACGCTGCAGGAGATCGGGACTTTTGTGAATGATGCGGGCCTGCGCCTCATCGGCTTCGAGCTGGAGCCGCAGGTGCTGAATCAATACCGAGCACGTTTCGGCGAAGACCCCACGTGCACCGATCTGCGTAACTGGTCCGCTTTCGAGGCCGAGCATCCGGATACGTTCACCGGCATGTATCGTTTCTGGGTGCAGCGCCGCTGAAGCGCACCCTGTAGGCGGCTTCCTTCCCCCGTTCAACGGTCATCGGCGTAGGGGTGCTTTCGCAGCTCGTGAGCGCATCGGTGGCGTACCTGGCTTTCGCACTGTAAGCGCGGCCGCTCACCGCACCCTAGCGCATTGCGTATCGCAGATTGCGCCTCGCTTAACATAGGGCGGTGGCCGGATGTTTTACGGGCCGCGGCGGCATAAACTCAGCGCCATGCATAAGCTCTCGATCGAAGAATTAAAGGCGGAAAACGCCCGACACCTCCTCCACCCGATGACGAATCCCGCGACGGCGCGCGAGACCCCGCCCGATATCATCGCGCGCGGCGATGGCAGCTGGATCTGGGATGTCGACGGGCATCGGCTGGTCGACGCCGTCGGGGGGTTGTGGTGCGCGAACCTCGGCTTCGGGCGCAAGGAAATCCGCGATGCCATCGTCGCGCAACTCGACGAGCTGCCCTTCTACAACACCTTTCGCGGCGCCAGCCATCCACGCGCCATCGAGCTGTCGCAACGCCTGGTCAAGCTCATGGAAGTCGACGGTGTCGGCGCCGTGCACTTCAGCAGCGGCGGCTCGGATGCCGTCGACAGCGCTCTGAAGCTCGCGCGCCAGTACTGGAAAGTCGTCGGTCAGCGTGACCGCACCAAGTTCATCTCGCTCCGCCAGGGCTATCACGGCGTGCATTTCGGCGGCGCGAGCGTCAACGGGAATACACCGTTTCGCCGCGCGTACGAGCCGCTGCTCCCGGGGTGCTTCCACGTCGACACGCCCTGGCTGTATCGCAACCCCTACACCCAGGATCCCGAACAGCTGGGCCGAATCTGTGCCGAGCTGCTCGAGCGCGAGATCGTGTTTCAGGGCCCGGATACGGTTGCCGCGTTCATCGCCGAGCCGGTCCAGGGCGCCGGAGGCGTCATCGTTCCTCCCCCTAACTACTGGCCGCTGGTCCGCGAGATCTGCGATCGCCACGGCGTGCTGCTGATCGCCGATGAAGTGGTCACCGGCTTCGGACGCACGGGCCACATGTTCGGCACGCGCCTGTGGGGAGTGAAGGCGGACCTCTGGTGTCTGGCCAAGGGAATCTCCTCGGGCTACGTGCCGCTCGGTGCGACCGCCGTGTCCGCGAAGGTGGTGCAGGCCTTCAAGGGCGCAGATCCCGTGCTGGGCACGATCAATCATGGCTATACCTACGGCGCACACCCCGTGGCGGCAGCGGCCGCGCTGGCCACCCTCGACATCATCGAGGCCGAGAACATCCCGGCGCGCGCCGCGCGGGAAGGAAGCTACTTCCTCGAGCGGCTGCACGCGATGAAGCGTTTCCGCATCGTCGGCGATGTGCGTGGAGTCGGCCTCATGGCCGGGATCGAGCTGGTCGCGGACAAGCGCACCCGTGCACCGTTTGCGCGCGGGGCGGCCGAGCTCACCCGCGTCCACCGCGAGGCTTACCGGCGAGGAGCCATGCTGAGACTCTCGGGAGCGAACATCATCATCTCGCCGGCACTCACCATCGAGCGCGCGCAGATCGATCTCATGTGCGATGCGCTCGAAGGTGCCTTCGGCGTGTTCGAAAGCTGATCCGGCAGCGGCAGATGAGCGCAACCGACGGGCAAGATTCACCCGCCGCCCCCGACGCGGCGTTATTTCCGGCGGCCACGCAGCGTCAGGAGGTCGATGACTACCTGACTCGTGCGCTGGCGCTCGCGCTGAAGCGTGTGCGTGCAGGGCCGGCGACGCCCGATATCGATATGGAAGTCTTCACGCGCGAGCTCGCCGGTTTCGATTTCGCCGCGCGCCGACCGCTCACCGAGGTGCTCGAGTGGTCGATCGGGATGCTCGAGCATGGCGTGACACACCAGGTGCACCCGCGGTACTTCGGGTTGTTCAATCCCGCGGCCACGTTTCCCGCGCAATGCGCCGACCGCATCGTGAGCTCCTTCAATCCTCAGCTGGCGAGTGCCACCACCTCGCCCGCGGCGGTGGCGCTCGAAACGCACCTGATTCGCAGCATTGCGCGGCGCGCCGGGTTCCCGGCAGGCTCTGGCGGCCACTTCACCTCGGGCGGCTCGGAAGCCAACTACACCGGCATGGTGTGCGCGCTGACGCGTGCGCACCCCGCCTTCGCCGCCGACGGCGCGCGCGCTTTTCCGGGGCAGCCCGTGTTCTATGCTTCGAAGGAATGCCACGGCAGCTGGGTCAAGATCGCCCACCAGGTGGGCATCGGCCGCTCGGCGGCGCACCTGGTAGCGACCGACGGCCGGGGTCGCATGTCGTCCGCGGCACTCGAGCGGGCGATCGGTGAGGATACCGCGGCCGGCCGCGTGCCCTTTCTCATCGTCGGCACCGCCGGAACGAGCAACGCCGGCATGGTCGATCCGCTCAATGCCTGCGCGGACCTCGCCGCCCGTCACGGACTGTGGTTCCACGCCGATGCGGCCTGGGGCGGCTCGATCGTCGCCTCCGAGCGGCTGCGCCGGGCCGTGGCAGGACTCGAGCGCGCCGACTCCGCCACCATCGACGCACACAAGTGGTTCGCGACCACCATGGGATGCGGCATGTTCATCGTGCGCGATCCGGCAGCACTGACCGCCGCCTTTCAGGTGGCGGCCACCTACATGCCCTCACGCGAGCTGTCCCTCGATCCCTACACGAACTCGGTGCAGTGGTCGCGGCGCTTTCTCGGACTGCGACTGTTCCTGTCGCTGGCTGCGGCCGGCTGGCAGGGACATGCATCGCACATCGAGCGGGCGGTAGCGCAGGCAGCCTGGATCCGCGGCGAGCTGGAGAAGAAGGGCTGGACAGTCCTCAATGACTCGCCGCTGGCTCTGCTCAACGTGGTGCCGCCCGCATCCGCTGGGGATGCGCGATCAGTCGTGGCCCGGGTCCTGAAGTCGGGCCGCGCCTGGGTGTCGCTCGCGCGCTTCGAGGAGCAGGACGTGGTGCGCATCTGTGTCACGCATGGTGAGACGAGCGAGGCGGATCTGGCGATCCTGGTGCAGGCGCTGCACCCCTGAGTCGCGCGGGCCGGTCGAGAGCGCGCTGCGAGTGCGCCTCGACAAACGCTCGAATTGCGCTCCACGCGAGCCGGCTCTCTGCCAGCCACGGTAGAGCCAGCGGCCAATCGTGCTGCATGCCGCTGCCTATGAATACGCTGGCGCTCGTTCCCTGGGCTGTTGCCGCGCTCGCGACACGCACGGCGTCATCGAGCAGCAGCTCGTTCGCCCCCGCGAAAAGCAGCAGGGGCGGCAGCCTCGAGAAGTCGGCAAACACCGGCGACACATAGGGCGAGGATGGGTCCGCGCGGCCGAGGTAAAACCGCGCCCAGATCTCCAGGTGTTTGCGCGTGAACCACAGATCCTTGCCGCGATTGCCCTCGACCGAGGCCCCCGAAATCGTCAGATCCGTCCAGGGCGAGAGCATGAACGCCGCATCCGGCAGCATGAAGCCGAGATCGCGCAACCGCAGCAGCAGGCTGAGACTCAAACCGCCGCCCGCCGAGTCGCCCGCGACAAAGAGCGGCATCTGCCCGCGCAGGCCACACACGAGCCTCCAGGCCGCGAGGGCATCCTCGAGCGCAGCCGGATAGGGGTGCTCCGGCGCGAGGCGGTAGGCGGGCACGAAAACTTCCGCCTGGCAACGATAGCTGAGCCGCAGCGCACGGCTGCGGTAGGAGTCCGGCGAGCCCATGAAGAAGGCGCCGCCGTGCAGGTAGAGGATGGCCCGGGTGGGACGCTCGATGGCGCACACCGACTCGACCGCGAGCTCCTCGACCGCGTAGTCCTGGAAACGCAGCTGCGGAAATTTTCCTTGCAGCCTTTCCCGCGACACGTGCCCGAGTCGCTCGAAGCGGGCCCGCATCCTCGTCGGCGGGGTGGTTGCTCCGAATAATGTGCTGGTGAGCAGACCGTAAGCGCGCAGCGACAGCCAGCGCTTCATGGATCTGCCGCCCGCGCCTCAGCGCGGCGGGGACCCAATCACGGTCGCCCCGGTCAGTCGCGCGATCGCGCCGAGCGTCGTCTGCGCGGCGTTGAGGCCCAAGCGGAAATCCGCGTCACTGAATGTCGTATACACGTCGGTGGGCTGATGCCAGTGCGGGTCCCATCCGGCGCCGATCTGTGTGCCGCGTTCGTTCTCACGCACGCTGATCGCCGGGGTCAGATCCATGAAAGGCGTGCTGTCGGTGTTGGTCATGTGCGGGCCGACGCTCGCCGGATAGTCCGTCGCATACGCCTCGTTGGCCGCGTAGAAGGCCCAGGCGAGCTTCTGCGCCCCGTCCGCCTGCTTGGCCTGGGACTGGAACTCGATGTTGATGTCCGCCTCGGGGCGTTGAGTGGGACTCACGCTGCCGTCGGCGCGCGGCATGCCGTGATCGAACAACACCATGTCGTGCTGAACCATGCCGAGCCAGCGCGGCTCGGGATAGCGACCCGAGCCCGGCGGGGACTCGATACCCTGCAGGCGGGCGCGTTGCTCGACGTAGGCGTAGGCGCCGTTGAGACCGGTCTCCTCGTTATTCCACAACACGAAGCGGATGGAGCGCTCGGTGCGCACATCGGGGCCCGAGAAGACGCGGGCCAGCTCCATGACCAGCGCCGTGCCGGAGCCGTCGTCATTGGCGGCCTCACCCCAGCCGATGCCATCCATGTGCCCGCCGACGATGTAGGTCTCCTCGGGATGGGTGCTGCCGACTTTGGTGCAGTAGACCTCTTCGCGCTCCCCGGGCGCGCTCGGCTGCGAATTCAAAGCCCGCAGCGTTGCATCGCTCTGCCGCTGTGCATCATCGTTGACTCCCGTCGGCCCGCGCTGCCCGCGGAAACGCCCGCCGCCCTGCGGCGCGCCCTTGGCCACCGGCGGCCCGCTCGGGCTGCGCTTCTCGCCCGGTGTATACGTGTAGCGCACCCTCGCAATGTCCGCGCAGCCATACGCCCGCAGCTGCGACTCGATCCAGTCGACCGCGGCTCGATTGCGATCGGTCCCCTGGCGACGGTCGCCGAAGCGCGTCAAGCCCTTGATGGTCGCCTTGTAGCGCTCGAGATCCAGGCGTGTCACGAGCCGCGCCACCGGGTCGTCCGCCATGGGCGCCGCCGGTGCGGGCTCCCCTGACCTCGAAGCCGGGAACGCCCCGAGGGCAAGCGCGCTCGCGACGAGCGCCGGCACGACCCTAAGCCGCAGTTTTGCTCTCACCAGACGGTCTCCTGCGCCCGCGCGGTGTGATCCTGGTCGGAAAACCCGCGATAAGTCTGGCGCCCTCAGGCTTGGCTGCAGCATACTGCCGCCTCGCCGCCGGAGTCGAACCCGGCGATCGTTGGTACCACAAGAACACAGTCGGGGAGTCGGGGGCAGTCGCTATCGTGGAGTCGCGCGAGGATTTCGGGCGTCAGAAGTGCGCCATGATCGGTCGTTTCGCCAAGCCGGACGATCTTTCCGGCCTGTTGCAGGTGTCCACGACGCTGGTGCCGTTCGCGCTGCTGTGGTGGGCCGCCCTCTGGTGCGCGAAGGCCTACCCGGCGCTCACCGTCATACCGCTGCTCCTCATCATTCTCTTCACGGTCCGCATCTTCGGACTGATGCACGACTGCGGCCACGGGAGCCTCTTTCGCAGCGGCGGTCTCAATCGCGGGTTTGGATTCCTGTTCGGCGTCCTCTCGGGAATGCCGCAGTACGTATGGGCGCAGCATCACGCCTATCACCATGCGCACAACGGCAATTGGGACAAGTACCGGGGACCCTACACGACACTTTCGGTGGATGAATATGCCGCGCTGTCACGCGCCGGGCAGCGCCTGTATCGCAGCAAGTGCAGCGTCATCGCCTCCCCGCTCGCGGGCTTCATCTATCTGATCTTCAACCCGCGGTTCACGTGGCTCAAGGGCAGCGCGGGGCTCGTGATCCACACCGTGAGCCGCAAACTCGCACAGCCGCGCGTCAGCTGGCGAGCGCACGCCGCGACCTACCAGACGCGCTATTGGACCTCAGCCCGACAGTACCGGCACATGCTCTGGAACAACCTGGTGCTCCTCGGCATCTGGGTTCTCATGTGCTGGCTGTGCGGCCCCGTGCGGTTCTTCTCGATCTATCTTCTCAGCGTATCG
>Ga0070733_10002077_pt1 | contig 14552 bp, 14 predicted proteins | sample Coa_R1_9_FD_66450 | JGI IMG/M metagenome (GOLD analysis project Ga0070733, IMG submission 66450) | Surface soil microbial communities from Centralia Pennsylvania, which are recovering from an underground coalmine fire - Coalmine... | ecosystem: Environmental > Terrestrial > Soil > Unclassified ... | reverse complement strand
GAGACTGTCGCGCGCGGACTGCGGGCCGTGCTGCCGGGGAGGCGCATTCTCACGGTGCGTCTCGGCAAGACGGATTTCATTGATGATCCCGCGGCGGTGGAACAGCATCTGCCTGGATCGAGGGTCATCAGCGTCGAGCGCTATGGAAAGTTTCTCGTGCTCGATCTCGAATCTGCGAATGGCTCAGCGCGAGAGCACTTTCTTCTGATCCATCTGGGCATGACCGGCCGAATCGTAACGTGCGTGCCGGAGGCTCGCATTGCGCCGCATACGCACGTTTTTCTCGCGCTCGACGATGGCAGCGAAGTGCGCTACACGGACCCCCGGCGATTCGGCCGCATGGCCGTCTTGCCTACGAGCGGCCGCGAGACCGCGCTCGGTCTGCTCGGCCTTGAACCGCTGGATGCAACAGAACAGCAGTTTCGGGAAAGGATCGGGAGCCGGCGCGCGCACATCAAGGCGCTGCTGCTCGATCAGCACGTCCTGCGAGGGATGGGAAACATTTATACCGACGAAAGCCTTTGGCGCGCGAAGATCCATCCAAAGCGCCTCGGGGCCAATCTGAAGCGCGATGAGCTTCGGAAACTCTATCGCGCCGTTCAGGCCGTACTGACGGAGGCGATTCGTCTGGGCGGGTCGTCCATTTCAGACTATGTAGACTCCGAAGGCCAGCCCGGAGAATTTCAATTGCGGCATCGCGTGTATCAACGCGAAGGAAAGAAGTGCGCGCGTTGCGGCACTGCAATTCGCCGCATAATTGTTGCCGGACGCAGCAGCTATTTTTGCCCGCGCTGTCAGCAAGCGCCGCGAACTCGCGCCCGGATCTCGAAACGACGCGGGAAGCGTCAGCGCCAGCGGTAAATCAGAATTGCGCCGGCCAGCGTGAAAACCCCCGCATAGAGGAAACCCGCCGCCGGGCTCACGGCAGACCACAAAGCGCCCACCACAACGCTCGAGATGAGATCGCCGATTCCGTTCACAGTAGCCAGCACGCCGAAACCAGAGCCGCGCACCTCAGCAGGAAGCAATTCGGCAGCAAGCGACTTCTCGAGCGATGCCATAACGCCCGCGTGAATCCCTGCCAATCCGAAGAGACCGACGAGAACAAAGATCGTTGGTGGCTCGAAAATGAATCCTGCATAGGACGCCACACCCGCAAGATAGCCGAGCGCGAGCAGGCCGCGCTTGCCAATGTGATCTCCGAGCGCACCAGCCGGATACGATGTGGCGGCGCTAACGACGTTGTAAAACGTGTAGAGTCCAACTGCAATCGCGGCGGCCCGTCCGGCGCCCATGCGCGGGCTTAGAATCTGGGTCGCCCGAAGAATCAGAAGTGTCGGTGCAAAGTCGCCAATCCCGTGCGCGAACACGCCGGAGAGAAAATGCCAGTATCTCTTCGGCATCTGCGCAAAACTCTCGGCAAAGCCCTGCGCACGATGACCATCATCCGCTTTCGCCGCCGGCGCTAAGACCGCAAAGGCGAGCGCAGCCGCGACGCCGGGAACAACGCTCCAGCGCAACACGCCGCGCGCGCCAATCACTCCGATCAATGCGGCGGCGCAAAGCGGTCCAAGGACCGCGCCCAGCGTGTCCATCGCACGCTCGAACCCGAAAGCACGGCCTTCCTGCCCGGGCGCCACGCATCCTGCAAGCAGCGTGTCGCGCGACGGACCGCGGCCGCCCCGCCCAATCCACCCGAGCGCGCGCAGTAGAAGAACCATCGGCCAGGTTTGCGCGAAGGCATAGCCGAACGTCGAAAGCCCTGTCGCAAGGTATCCAACGATGCCCACGGGCTTGCGCCATCGGGGGCGGTCCGCGATCCATCCGCCTGCCAACTTTGCGAAACTTGCGAGGCCGTCCGATACGCCCTCAATCACGCCCAACGCAAAAGCCGGCGCGCCGAGGCTCGCGAGAAATGCAGGCAAAATTGCCGTCGCCGCTTCATGGCCCCAATCGGAAAAAAGGCTGGCGAGGCCGACGCCGAGAACGCCGCGCGTGAGCCAACGTTTCGGCGGAGAATCTGGCGCGCCTTTTGGGTTCATACTCTGGGTTGACCTTCAGCGAGCCGCGGCATCGCGGGATTGGATTGCGGAGTTTCCTTCGAGCAGCGGCGCCGCTGCCGCGAAAATGCGCTCCGCCCACACGCGCCGCTCCCGGCCTTCGAGCCAAATCACCGGCGCATGGAGCTTGTCGAACGGCGCCGCAGCGAGGAACTCCTTCAGAAGCGCGTGGATGCGCAATTGGAAGGCGCGGTCTTCGGAACGGAAACCGTCGGAAGGAATCCCTTCTTCGATTGGCGGGACGCCGATCAGCAACGAGTACGTTTCCATCCACCAGGCCAGCCAGGCTTCGAGCTGCGGCTGGCGGCCGAATTTGTTGACGAGATAGCAGTAGTTGTCGAGCACCGCGCGATCGCAAATCACATGCGGCGCGCGCCGCGCGGCATCCAGCTCGGCCGCAATCTGCGCGTGAAGGATCCAGAGCTGGCCTTCGAGTGTGGTCGCCGCGTTGACGGGAAAAGGAGACTGGCGCGCGACTTCGGTGACCAGCTCGACGTTGTAGTCCGCTTTCTTCAGCAGCGAGCAGATTTCGTAGGCGAGCGTCGTCTTGCCTACGCCGTGGGTCCCAATGAGGGCGAGCTTCACTCTTCCACCTTCGCGCGAGCGCTTTCCTTCTAGCACACTTTCGCGATAGTGAGAATTGAGAATAAGCCCCGAAACGCCTTCCTCGCATCGCGCGTCTAGTGCTTGGGCGGACTGCCATTGTGTTCATTCGACGCGCCGCATAGAATTGCGGCTCTTGCCGCCGCTAAATCACAAACCGTCGTCAGGAGTGTTGCCGATGAAGAGCCGTTGGAGAGCAGGACTTGTTCTCAGTTTGATTCTTGGCGCGGGCGGCGCTTTCGCGACGCTGCGAGCGCAGCAATTTTCGGCGCCGGCTTCATATCCGGAGGTGGAAGAAGCGGACCAGAAGATTCTAGCCGAGATTCACGATCACAACGAGATCATGGCGAATCTCGAGTACCTCTCGGACATGATCGGCGCGCGGCTCACCGGCTCCGAGAATCTGAAGAAGGCGAATGATTGGACGAAAGACCGATTCAGCGCCTACGGTCTTACGAGCGTGCACTTGGAGTCGTGGACGATTGCTCACTCGTGGACTCGCGGCACCGCGCGCGCACACATTGTCAGCCCAGCGGAGCACCCGCTCACCATCGCGTCCTACGGCTGGTCCCCCGGGACGAATGGAGCCGTGCGCGGGCCGGTAGTGTACGTCAAAGCCAGGTCCGTCGAGGAACTCGAGCCATTCAAGGGAAAGCTCAAGGGAGCAATCGTGATCACAAGCGAGCCGGCGCAACTGCCACCGCCTGACGAGCCCGCTCCAAATCCGCTCATGAGGCCCTACGGTGAATCATTCCTCATGGTCGCTCCACAGCGCCCGGGCGAGCGTCCGCCACAGTTCGGACCCTCCATGCAGCGATTCCGTCAAGCGCAAACGGAATTCTTCAAGAACGAAGGTGTCGCCGCCGTGTTCACCGATTCCGCCAAGCCGGACGCTTTGCTAAACATGACGGGCGTGGGAGGGCGCGACTATCACGTCGGCGCCGTTCCCTCTGCGTTCATCTCGTCGGAGAGCTACGGCTTGATTTGGAGGCTGTTGAAGCGCGGCCCGGTAGCAGTCGAGGTCGAACTGGCCAATGCGTTCAGTGTTAACGCAGTCGAGGTTTACAACACCATCGCAGAGATTCGAGGCAGCGAGAAGCCGGATGAAATTGTGGTCCTCGGCGCTCACATCGATTCATGGGACCTCGGCACGGGTTCGACGGACAACGGCACGGGTTCGATGGTGGTGCTCGAAGCCGCGCGCGCGCTGCAGAAGCTCGGCCTCAAGCCCAAACGCACGATTCGCTTTGCGCTGTTTTCCGGCGAAGAGCAGGGACTGAACGGCTCGCGAGCTTATGTGGCGACGCACAAAGAGGAGCTTCCGAAGATTTCTGCTGCGTTGATCCACGACACGGGCACAGGTAAAGTGATCAGCATCAGCCTGATGCGCAACTACCAGGACCGCGAGGTGATGGAGAAGGCCGTTGCGCCGCTACGTTCTCTCGGGCTGCTGGAGCTAAGCGAGCGGTGGATGACCGGCAGTGATCACGCATCGTTCGAGGAAGCCGGCGTCCCGGGCTTTTATTGTGTGCAGGACCCGGCGCAGTATTTCCAAACACACCACACGCAAGCGGATACCTTCGACCAGGCGCATGAAGCGGATCTCGTCGAAGGTGCGCAGGTGATGGCCGCCTGGGCTTACAACGTGGCGCAATTGCCGGAGCTGCTTCCGCGAAAACCGGCGCCAGCCGCCCCGCCCTCTGCAACCTCGCCGTGAAGATCGCGGAGCGGTCGTGAACTCATGCGGGCCGTGCTCCAGCGCGTAAGCAAAGCGAATGTCGCCGTGGATGGGCGCGTCACCGGCGAGATCGGAGCGGGCCTCGTGGTCCTCTTGGCTGTCGGACGCGAAGACACACCCGCGATCGCCGCTTCGATGGCAGAAAAGGTTGTGAACCTGCGAATCTTCAATGATGACCAGGGAAAAATGAATCGTTCGCTCCTCGAGGCAGGTGGCTCGGTGCTCGCGATTTCGCAGTTCACATTGTACGGCGACGCGCGCGGCCAGCGGCGGCCAAGTTTTCTTCAAGCCGCCCCGCCGGAACAAGGCAAAGCGCTGTACGAGGAATTCGTTCGTGCTTTGAAGGCGCTCGGGGTGACGGTTGAGACGGGCATGTTTCAAGCGCACATGGCGGTGGAATTGGTGAACGACGGACCTGTCACGATTCTGCTCGATTCCGAGAAGACGTTTTAGGCCGCTTTCGGCTGCGACCAAATCAGAGGCACGGCGTCCAATCGCCTGGGGGGGGCAATTCGATGAGCGAAGTTGCGCGCATTCTCGATCAATTAGACCGTGGGTTTGCAGGAGAAGCCTGGCACGGGCCGGCGCTGCAAGAGTTGCTCGACGGCGTGTCCGCGGAAGATGCATCCAGGCATTCCGTTTCCGGCGCGCACTCCGTGTGGGAACTGGTGAACCACATTGCTGCCTGGAATCTGATCGTCCGCCATCGCGTCGCCGGTGAAAGCGTAGAAGTGACGCCGGAGATGGACTGGCCGCCCGTGTGGGAAATAAGCGAAGTCGCGTGGACAAGGGCGCTGGACCACCTGAAAGAGAGCCGGGACCTGCTGCGCGGCAGCATCCAACAGCTTCGCGACGAGCAATTGAACCAGCAAGTCTTGGGTGAGAAATATTCGATCTATGTGATGTTGCACGGCCTCGTGCAGCACGACCTGTATCATGCGGGCCAGATCGCGATCTTGAAAAAAGGCGTTATCATGAAGAAAGAGGCGCGCGCATGACGGCTCCGGCCCGCTCCGGCGCCGTCGAAATCCGTTCCCCCCGCCCTGCTGATTATCCACGGATGGCCGAGCTTGCAGGACAACTCGGTTATGCCGCCATTGCCGAAGACATCGCGCGCCGCGTCGCGGGAATGGAACCGTTAAGCGAACACAGCGTGTTCGTCGCCGAGTTGCCGAACGGCGAAATCGGCGGCTGGATCGGCGTTTTTGTGTACCGCTGCGTCGAAGCAGACGCGCGCGCTGAGATTAGCGGCCTCGTGGTGGACGAGCGTTTGCGATCGCAAGGAGTGGGCCTTCGGCTGCTCGAACGGGCCGAGCAATGGGCCCGTGAAAAAGCATGCCGGGCGGTTGGGCTCCGCTCCAATGTAATCCGCAGCCGCGCGCACGCCTTCTACGAACGCCACGGCTACATCCACTCGAAAACGCAGAAATCCTTCCGCAAGACCTTATAGGCAGGAACGAATTCTCTCATAATCACGCTTTCTTATATTATATCGTAATGCGATATAATAAACGCATATGACGGACCACCGGCAGACCGTAGTGGACTATCGCGCGCTGGCGGATTTCCGCTACGAGATTCGCCGCTTCCTTAATTTCAGCGAGCAGGCCGCGCGCGCAGCTAGGATCCAACCGCACCAGCATCAGGCACTTCTGGCCATCAAAGGACTGCCATCCGGCCGGCGCGCTACGGTTGGGCTGATCGCCGAGCGCCTCCAGATTCAGCATCACAGCGCCGTTGAATTGAGCCTCCGCCTCGAAGCAAAGGGATTGATTCGCCGCCGGCCGGGCCTTTCCGATCGCCGGGAGGTTGTGTTGAGCCTGAGCAGCCGCGGCGAACAAGTTCTGCACGAACTTTCGCTGTTGCACCGCGCCGAGCTACGCTCGGCAGGGCCTACGCTGCTGCGGGCTTTGATGGAGATCATTCGCGTGGGAACGCATCCGAAGAAAGTTCCAATGAAAACAAGCCGCGTCAGCAGAAAGAAGAAAGGATAGCTCGTGGCATCTACCGCCTCGCCGGCAAACTCCACACCAGCCGAACAATCCGCCGGCTTCCGGCTTGGATTCATTTCGCTTCTGGCCGCGGGAATCGGGGTTTTGGCCGGACTGGTCGCCTACGCTTTATATGACCTCATCGCCCTGTTTACGAATCTTGCCTACTATCACCAATGGTCTTTCCACTTTCGGAGCCCGGAGCATACGCAGATAGGCCTGTGGATCATCATCATGCCTGTGGTCGGTGGCCTGATCGTTGGCTTCATGGCCAAGTACGGCTCGTCGAAAATCAAGGGCCATGGAATTCCCGAGGCCATGGAAGCGGTGCTGATGTCCCGCAGCCGGATCGAGGCCAAGGTCGCGATCCTGAAGCCGCTCTCCGCCGCAATCGCCATCGGAACGGGCGGGCCGTTCGGCGCGGAAGGACCCATCATTCAAACCGGCGGCGCACTCGGCTCGCTGATGGGCCAGTTGATCTCGACCACGGCGGTGGAACGCAAAGTGCTTCTTGCATGCGGCGCGGGCGCCGGAATGGCGGCCACGTTCAATACACCAATCGCGGGCGTGATCCTCGCGATCGAACTTCTCCTGTTCGAGTTCCGCAGCCGTTCATTTATTCCACTGGTGATTGCCAGCACGCTCGCCACCAGCGTGCGGGCGATCCTCCTCGGTCAGCGCTCGATGTTTACGATGGGCAATGTGAATTTCGACGCGTTGCGTGGGCTTCCCTACTATGTATTGCTCGGAGCGGTCTGCGGAGTAGCTGCTATCGGTTTCACGAGATTTCTTTACTGGGTCGAAGACCAGTTTGACCGCTTGCCGATCGACGACCTCTGGCATCCCGCTATCGGCGCTTTGGGGCTGGGCATCATCGGATTCTTCGTTCCGCGCGTGCTCGGCGTGGGCTACGACACAATCTCCGACATTCTGAACAACAATCTTGCGCTGGAGCTTCTCATCGTGATCGCCGTGTTCAAGGCGTTGGCGCTGGTGATCTCGCTGGGCTCGGGGACCTCGGGTGGGCTGCTCGCGCCGATGTTCATGTCGAGCGCGGCGCTGGGCGGCGTGTTTGCGATGGTTGTGAATTTCATCGTGCCGGGCGCGCATCTCTCGCCAGGAGCCTACGCATTGGTGGCGATGGCTGCGGTGTTTGGAGCTGCGTCGCGCGCGACCTTCACGTTCATCGTTTTTGCGTTTGAAATCACGCGCGATTACAACGCGATCCTCCCGCTGATGCTCGGCTGCGTGATTGCGGACATGATCGCCATCCGCTACCTGCCAAGCTCGATCATGACGCTGAAGCTTACGCGCCGCGGCTTATCTGTTCCGGACTATTACGAAGCGGGCGTGCTGAATGTCGTTCGCGTCGGCGAAATCATGCGCACGGATGTGCAGCCTATACCCCCGGAAATGGCCGTTAGCGAGCTTGCTGAACGCACCGCGCGCCGGGACGGCAGTTACACTCTCACCGACGGACTGCCCATTGTCGGAAGCGACGGCCATATTGTTGGCATCGTCACGGAGAGCGACTTGCTCCGCGCGCTCGAAAAAGATCCGAAGGGAAACATGTCCGTCCTCGATGCCGGCTCGAGCAAATTAATCGTCGCGTTTCCCGACGAGCTCGTTTTCGAGGCACTCCTGCGCATGTTGCAGAACAACATCGGCCGCCTTCCGGTTGTCGCGCGCGAGGATCCGCTGCGAATGGTTGGCTATCTGAACCGTTCGAACATTCTTGGTGCTTGGACCCGCCACCTGGAGGAGGAAGGAATCCGCGAGCATGGTTGGTTCAGCAAATGGCGCCAGCCGGGAAGAGTGGTCTAGTGCAGGATCGAATGTACCCGGAAGAAGGACGCTCTTGTTTTCTACCAGCCGCCGCCTCCACCGCCGCCAAATCCGCCGCCGGAGTATCCGCCGCCGCCGAAGCCTGAGCCACCCGAGCTGCGCGGCGATGAAACCATCGTCGTTCCCGCCTGCATCGCCATCATGTTGAGGTCGTTCACAAAAATGTAAGGGACGAAGCCGCTGCCGTAAGGCCCCTGGTACCACGCGGGCGGCTGCATGGCGATATTCGAAAATGCCTGCACCCATTTTTTCTCCACGTGCAATGCCATGGCGTAGGGAAGGTATTTCTCGAAGAGCTCAGGCGTTTTTTCGATGCGCTCGATGCGGTCACTTTCCACCCGGCCGAGAAAATCCTCGAAGCCGAGAACTTTCTCCAGCGTTCGTGCACCGGCGATAGTCCGCGCCGGCATGAACCAGCCGAAAATACAAATGATACCGCCCGAAAGAACGCCGGATACGATCCAAGGGAGCGGCGCCATCCCCAGAGAATTAGAGAGAAAGCCGCTGAGCACGAACATCAGAACGCCAATGACGATGCCCGAACCGATGTATGCCTGCCGAACGGTGTCCGGACGATGCAGATAGTAGCCATCTGTCATCAACGCGTCGAAGATTCGGTCGCGAATCGTCGGTAGATGAGAGTAGAAATGATTCTGAAGATCAGAAAGCTTCACATCGGTATTCGTCCCGCCATCGAACAATGCCGAAAGCATTTCCTGCTCGTGCGGGCGCGCGTCGGTCCATTGCGCGGCGGGTTTCTTCAGATGAAACGTGTAGCTCTTGCTGTGCGAGAGGCCGAGAAGATGGCTCTCGTCCTTCTGCTCGATCGTTAGATAGCCTTTAACCGCCAGATCCACGAGCGTAGCGGTGATATCGCGCAGCGCGGCCTCATTATCTACGAGCGTGCCGCACTCGCCCGGCGTGAGTTTGTCCGGCGGTTCATATTGCACCGCGATGGATAGGCGCGCCGGATCGCGCCCTCGCGTCCACCACAGCCAGAACATCACCGCGAAAACGCCAATCGGCAGGAAGATCGGCCAGTTGCTTCGTAGAAACAGTCCGATCTTCGCCGCGGAACTCGGCGGATGGACGAATCCTTTGTCCCATCCCACTACGGCCGTCAAGCCCTCGTGAAACGGCAGCGCGCGGCGCATGCGGATTTGCACGATGTTTTCGTTCACTTGCACGTCCGCATCCCGTTCGCGCGAGCCGGATAGCCCGGTGTAGGCCAAAGCGTGCAAGCCGGTCACTCCCGCGGGCAGATCGATTCGGGCCGATGCGGATTCGATGGGAATTTCCCACTGATTGCCCGTGACGCTCCAATAGAGCTCGTCGTGATCTTCGAAGAAGCGCAGGGCGTCGAGGACGCGGTAGCGAATGATCACGGTCTTCGTCGAGTTGTCCGCGTCCGGCACGGTAATCTTGAATTTTACGGAGCGGCCTTCGCGGCTTTGCTCGTACTTGAGCGGCTTCCCGTTATCGTCGCTGATGGTCAGCGGCTCGAGCAGGAGCGTGTAGTTGAAACCCTCAGGAGTGGTGTATTCGACGGGGATCGTGCGGTAGATGCCGTGCCAGTTCGTCCCGATGAAGTGCGCGTCGATGATCTCCGCCACCTCGATTGTTCCGTTTGCATTCACCACCACTTGCTCGTCGAAATGTTGGATCACCAGCTGGCGCGCCGCCCCAATCGGAAAGGCGGCAAGAAGTGCGAGGACGCAAACGGCCAGGAGACGCCGCGGATTCTTCATCGAAATCACGGCTTACGTGGTTCCGCCGAAGCTTACCTTGGGAACCTCGCGCTCCGCGGGCGCGCTGATTTCGAAAAACTCGCGCGCCTTGAAGTTGAGCATGCCGGCTAGAATGTTCGAGGGAAACTGCGCAATCTTTGTGTTGAAATCGCGGACGACGGCGTTGTAGTAGCGCCTTGCATTCTGGATGCTGTCTTCAATCTGGCTGAGCGTTTGCTGGAGCTGCGTGAAACTCTCGACTGCGCGCAGTTGAGGATAAGCTTCCGCGAGCGCGAAAACCTGGCGTAGGGCGGATGTAAGCATTCCTTCGGCCTCTGCTTTCGCCGCGGGACCTTCGGTGCTCATCGCACGATTGCGGGCGGCCACCACTCCTTCGAGCGTTCCTTTTTCGTGCCCGGCATAGCCCTTCACCGTCTCGACTATGTTCGGAACCAGGTCGTAGCGCCGTTTGAGCTGGACGTCAATATCGGACCATGCGTTGTCGCACTGAACCTTCAACTGCACGAGCCCGTTGTAAATCGAGATCACGAAGATCACGATGACCGCGATTACGATCAGAACGATCCATATCATGGCATTCCTCTCAGTTCGTCCTTGAAACGCTCCCCTTCAATCCCATGTTTGCTCGTTAGCAAAACCCGCGGGCCAGCATACGGCGGAGGGTGCCCGGTGTAAAGCGGCGTATGCGGGCGGCCACGCCGGTCGCGCGTACTCCCACGCGTTTCCGGCCGCGAAGCCCAGCTTTAGTATCCCTAGCGTGACGTGCCGTTTTGAGTTAGTCTTTGCGCCACAAGAGCCCGGGAAACTCTCTTTCGTTATGCTTTTCAAGACATTCAGCGCCGCGGTTTTTGGCATTGACGCCTATCTTGTCGAAGTCGAGGTCGACGTTGGCCCAGGCAAGCCCGGCGAATTCAACGTGGTGGGCTTGCCGGACATCGCCGTCAAGGAAAGCCGCGAGCGCGTCAAGTCCGCCCTGCGGAATTGCGGCTTCGATGTTCCCTGGCAGCACGCCATAACCATCAATCTCGCCCCCGCCGACATCCGCAAAGAAGGCTCGGCCTTCGATCTTCCCATGGCGCTCGGCCTTCTCGGATGCCAGGGAACCTTCTTCGGGAAGATTCTGGATTCGCACGTGTTTCTCGGCGAATTATCCCTCGACGGCAGCGTTCGCAGCGTGCGCGGCGCGCTTTCCGCGGCTCTGGCGGCGCGCGAGCGCGGCATTCAGAACGTGGTTGTGCCCGAAGCCAACGCGCGTGAAGCAGCCGTGGTCGAAGGCGTCCGCGTTTTCGCCATCAAGTCTCTTCCGCACGCCGTGGATTTGATGAACGCCCCCGAATCGTTTCGCCCGCTCGAAGTGGATACCTCGCAGATGCTCGCCGAGGCCAGCCAGTATTCCGTGGATCTCCGCGACGTTCGCGGCCAAATGTCCGCCAAGCGCGCGCTCGAGGTTTCCTGCGCCGGAAGCCACAACATTCTGTTGATCGGGCCGCCCGGCGCGGGCAAGACCATGCTCGCCAAGCGCATTCCCACCATCCTTCCGCCCATGTCGCTCGAAGAGGCCATCGAGACCACGCGCATTCACAGCGTAGCCGGCGTGCTCGAGGATTCGCGCGGCCTGGTGGGCACGCGCCCTTTCCGCTCGCCGCACCATACCATCAGCGATGCCGGCCTGATCGGCGGCGGCGCCATTCCCCGCCCGGGAGAAGTTTCGCTCGGCCACAACGGCGTCGTGTTTCTTGATGAGTTGCCGGAATTTCAGCGCAACGTCCTCGAAGTGATGCGCCAGCCTCTCGAGGATGGCTCGGTGACCATTGCCCGCGCCGCCCTCTCCGTCAGCTTCCCTTCCCGTTTTATGCTCGCCGCGGCCATGAACCCCTGCCCCTGCGGCTTCTTCGGCGATCCCACGCGCGATTGCCATTGTTCGCCGCCGCAGATTCAGCGCTACGTCTCGAAAATCTCCGGACCCCTGCTCGACCGCATTGATATTCACATCGAAGTTCCCGCGGTGAAGTACAAAGAGCTCCGCGGTAACACCGAGATCGAAAATTCAGCAAGCGTGCGCGAGCGCGTCTTGCGCGCCCGCAAGATTCAGTTCGAGCGCTTCCGCGAGGAAAAGAGTCTTTACGCCAACGCCCAAATGCCGCCCCGCCTGATCCGCAAATATTGCGCGATTTCCCCCGACGGCGAAAAGCTGCTCGAATCCGCCATCCAGCGCCTCGGCCTTTCCGCGCGCGCTCACGACCGCATCCTCAAGGTATCCCGCACCATCGCCGATCTCGAAGGCTCCCCCGCGGTTGAGTCCAAGCATTTAAGCGAAGCGATTCAGTACCGCACCCTCGACCGCACCTACTGGGCATAGGCTCCGCCGAAATAGCCCCCGAGTTCCAGTACCAGCTGCACATTGACTTGCACTCCGGCGCTATGATACCCATACACTCTCTTCCATGAGGTGTTTCCCAACGGCGGATGGCGGCCCAAACCCAACGTATCGAGATCACGCTCGAAACATTGCTTGACAGCGTGGACCTCGCGGAGAGCATCACCATGCGCATCGCCGAAGCATTGGGATTCGGCGAGGAGGACATGCACAAAATCGGCATGTCCGTGCGCGAGGGCGTGATCAACGCCTACAACTACGGCAACCAGCAGGATCGCCGCAAGAAAATCCTTATGACTGTCGAGCTGGCCCCCGAGCGAATGACCATCCGCGTGCTGGACCAGGGGAAAGGCTTCAATCTTCAGGAAGTCCCCGACCCGCTCTCCGAAGAGAATCTGCTTCGGACTTCGGGCCGCGGCCTGTTTCTAATGCGTGCCTTCATGGATGAATTCGACGTGCGCTCCGGACCCGGCGGCGGCGCGGAGCTGGTGATGGTCAAAAAGATCCCCAGCGCAGTTTCCGGCAACGGCCAGCGTCAACCGGAGTAGAATAGCTTCCATGGCTCTTCAGGGAACAACACGCGAAGTGCTGGATGTCGTCATCATAGACTTCAGCGGCAAAATTACGCTCGGCGAAGGCAGCTCGTTGTTGCGCAGGACGGTCAAGGAGCTGATTGACCACGGCCACCGCAAAATCCTCATCAATCTCGACGACGTGGATTACATCGATAGCTCCGGAATCGGAGAGCTCGTCAGCGCCTACACCACTGTCCGCAGCTCCTCTGGCGAACTGAAGCTTCTGAATCTCACCAAGCGCGTCCACGACTTGCTTCAGATCACTCGCCTCTTCACTGTCTTCGACGTCCAGTCCGACGAAGACGTCGCCGTTCGCAGCTTCCGCTGACATTCCGTCTTTCGTCCGTGCCGTGCCTGCACCTCCGTGCGTCTGCGTGATGGCAGACCAGACGCTAGGTGCGAAACGCGGGCGAGGCTAATTCGAGAGCCGAGCCGATCCCACTCCCAAGACTCTCCCGGCTGGCGTCTCCTGAACGATGGCGACGACCCTGTGGTTCCCGGTATTCCCATGATTGATATTGACCCTGACATCTCTAGAAAATTCCCCGGACCGATCCACCGTTCCCACTTGGGTGAGGCTCCGCAGAACCGCAATGTGCTTCAGGGTCCTTCCGGCGTTTTCTCCGCGGCTCACATGCGACTCATCGCTTTCATCGGCCATCGCTATCAAGACTTCCGCAGACCCTGCGGCAACGGAGGAAGGCAGTTGACCAGCGGCAACGTGGAGGGCAACTTTGTTGCCGGCTTCCAAATGAACAGAAGTGATGCGGACCGGTATTTTTGCAGTCTTCGCTGCGCTCTCGATTGTCGCGATGGCCTTTCTCTCATCGCTGCCTACGAGTTCGAAGCGTCCGTCAATCACCATCTGCGGCGTGTAGACGGTCCCAAGGCCAAGCTGGCCCGCATAGGCGTCTTGCCGTTCGCTGTATTCATGAGAGGAGTAGGGGTCCTTCCATCCGATACCGTCCCAGTAGTCCACGTGTTCACTCAGAACGATCAACTCCGCGCCGCTTACGGGCTGGGATCGGTCTAATCTTTCCAGCAGGGCTTCGGCAGGAGGGCAGTCGGAACACCCCTCCGAAGTAAACAATTCCACAAGCACGGGAGTGCGTTGTGCAGTGTCGTTCGCGGGGCGTGTGCCCCTGCCCACGGCTTCCAGACGCGGAAGCAACAACGCCCCTAGAAGGACCACCGAGACCATGCCGATAAACTCGAGCCTGACGCGAAGCATGACACTCCCCCTTCGATGAAGACAAAGACTAGGAAACCACTCTATTCGATGAAACATTCGAAATAAAGTTACACGGCTTTTTGCTTACCGACGCGTGCACTAGGAACGGCGGTTGAATTCGGGGGACATCCGGGGCGGGTGGCCCACCCTTCCACCCACCTTTTCGTAACATGTCGTAACATCACGTCGCAGGCGCATAATACCATACCAGTAGTTACCAACTAAGTTCACGTAACCCGCTGGGTGCCCGACCCTTTGGTTTTCAAGGGTCGGCGGGGTTCTCTCGAATGAAATGCCACCTGGAACGCATCTACGGTCTCGGCCACCTGCACTTCATCACTTGCAGTTGTTATCGCCGCCTCCCGTTCTTGCGCACTCCTCGTG
>Ga0070733_10002076_pt1 | contig 14554 bp, 12 predicted proteins | sample Coa_R1_9_FD_66450 | JGI IMG/M metagenome (GOLD analysis project Ga0070733, IMG submission 66450) | Surface soil microbial communities from Centralia Pennsylvania, which are recovering from an underground coalmine fire - Coalmine... | ecosystem: Environmental > Terrestrial > Soil > Unclassified ... | reverse complement strand
GAGGAATTCGGCTTGTGTCACAAGTCCGCTGATTTCGCGCTTGCCGGCGCCTGTGCCGCCGTCCGGCCCTGTGCCAATGCCTTCGAGTTCGATCGCGACGGTCATTTCACTGGCGATCAATGCATCGAGATCCAGGTTTGCGGTGGCATGGAGCGGGATGGTGCAGTCATCCAGAGTGCGCAGATCGATCGTGTACTCGTAGAGTTCGCTCAAGCACTCCGAGCCGGATAGCGCTTGGAATGAGAGTGCGGGCCGGTCAAGCAGGCACGGCATGGCCTCGCTAGTGATCGTGACGGTACGTCTTTTGCATAACGAACCAATAATCTCATTAGTTGCCATGGGCTCTCCCGGTTCAATTTTTGTATTTGAAAGGGTTGGAGCTTAACCGAGAGAGCGCCTAGGATGCTATGGGAGCTTTCTTAAGAGGCATTGAGGGTTGCAATGAACGTGCGCAATCATTACGCATGGTCAACGGACTTGACGCCTACTCGGTTTTGACACGCCGCGACTGGCCTCACTCCGGCATTCCCTTGCCGCGCGTCTCCGGCAAGAACCACGGAATCAAGATTCCGAGCACGTAGCACGAGCTCATGATCAGCGCTGCATGCGACACCCCGCCGAACGCCTTGATCATCGAGCCCGACAGAATCGGAAACACCCAAGCGATCAAACGCGCCGCGTTGAACACGAAGCTGATCGCCGTTGAGCGCACTGTCGGCGTGAACAGCTCGCACGGATAGATCGCCATCCACGCATACGCGCAGCCGAGCGTGAAGAATCCGTTGATCGGCGCGATGAGCAGCATCGCGCTCAGCGTGACCGTGTAGTGGTACGTGATGATCGTCGCAATGAGCGAGCCGGTGAACGTCATGCAAAGGAACGCGCGCCGGCCGATCGAATCGACGATGAAGCCCGCCGCCAGATACGCGACGATCGCGCCCACGGTGTAGACGATCGAGATCCGCGAGCCCCACGCGACGGCGTCGGCGGCGCCCGTCGCTTTTGCCAACGAGACCGTGAACGTCGGCAGCCAGCTCGAAATGGCCCACCAGCCCGTGGTCGAAATGACCGACAGGAGCATCGTCAACAGCGTGCGGCGCAGCGCTTCGCGCTCGCTGAACAATTGCTTGAGCGTGAACGGGCGCTTGTCCGCGTTGCTTGCCTTAGCGGTAGCGCGGCCGCTTGCATCGGCGGTTGCGCTCCAGCGCTTCTCCTTGACGGCCTGTTGCCACTTCTCCGATTCGCTCAAGCCGCGCCGCAGATAGAGCACGAACAACGCAGGCAACGCGCCTGCGACGAACATCAGGCGCCATGTCTGAGCACCCAGCGGGTGCGTCGACGAAAGCGCATACCAGACGACGGCCGCGAGCAGCGTCCCCCAGCCGAATCCCGATTGCAGAAAGCCTGCGCCTTTGGCGCGAGCATGTTCGGGCCACGTTTCCGAAACGAGCGCGACACCCGTGCTCCATTCGCTGCCCATCGCGAGGCCCGTGAGAAAGCGCAGCGAGCACAGCACCAAGAACGAGCCGGAAAACGCGGTCAGCCCGGAGAACATCGCGTAGAGGAACACCGACCACAGCATCATGCGTTTGCGCCCGACATAGTCCGCGAGGATGCCGCCGACCAGACCGCCGACGCCCCAGCCGAGCAGCGTGATGCCGATCACCCCTCCCGCATAGACAGGCGTCGACAACGCTTGCGCCGGCGTGAGCACCGATTTGAGCATCGGCGCGAGCACGACGACGAGCGCGAGCGCTTCGAAGCCGTCGAAAATCCAACCGAGGAAGCTGCCGCGCAGCACGCGCCAGTGCGTGGGCGTGAGGCCGTCGTACCAATGCGCTTTGGGTGGCTGCGCGATGTGGGTTTCTTGCATGTTGTCGTCTCCTTTGTTGGCTGGCCCTTGCGAATTTTTATCGTCTGATTTTTGGGCGCTCGATTGGCTGGCGGTATATGTTGCGCTTAACCTCGCGGTTCTGCGGAAGCCGCGTCGCGTTGCAACGCCCGCTCGCGGATCGCCGCGAAATCCGGGGGCAGCGGATGCAGATCGAGCCGCCGCCCCGCCTTGACGATCTGGCTGGGCGTCTCGTGGCCGATCAGCGCCGGCAAGCGCTTCGATATCGCGATCAGCGCGGCAAGATCGACGCCGGTGTCGTATCCCATGCATTCCAGCGCATGCACAATCTCTTCGCTGCAGACATTGCCGCTCGCACCCGGCGCATACGGACAGCCGCCGATTCCGCCGAGCGACGCGTCGAAGCGATTCGCGCCCGCGTCGATAGCGGCCAGCACGTTGGCGAGGCCCATGCCGCGCGTGTTGTGGAAATGCAGCGTCAATTCGGTGTTTGGCCAGTGCTCGATGAACATCGCCGTGAGCCGCGCAACTTGGCTCGGATAGGCCATGCCGGTCGTATCGCAAAGCGTGATGCCGCGGGCGCCCGCTTCTTCGATGAGGCGCCGCGACCACTGCAGCACGGTGGCCTCCGACACGTCACCCTGCATTGGGCAGCCGAATGCGCAAGACAGCGAGATGTTGACGGGCAGCTGCGCGTCGCGCGCGAGGCTCGCGACTTGCTTGAGCGCGCCGAACGACTGGTCTTGCGTCATGCGCAGGTTCGCGAGGTTGTGGCTTTCGCTCGCGGACATCACGAGGTTCAGCTCGTCCGCGCGCGCGTCGATCGCACGCTCGGCGCCGCGCACGTTAGGCACGAGCGCCGTATAGACGACGCCCGCTTTGCGCTCGATCCCGCGCATCACGATCTCGGCGTCGCGCAGCGCGGGGATCGCTTGCGGCGACACGAACGCCGTCACCTCGATCTTCGCCATGCCCGCATCCGACAGCGCGTTCACGAGCGCGATCTTGTCCTGCGTGCCGACGAACGCGCATTCGGCTTGCAGACCGTCGCGCGTGCCGACCTCTTGCATATGGATACGCCGGCGTTCTCCGTTCCAGACGTTCGTGCTCATGCAATCACTCCTTTTTCTCGCAGTTCGGCAATGCACGCGTCGGAAAGGCCGATTTCACGCAGCACTTCGTTAGTGTCGTCGCCGAGCTTCGGCGCCGACGAACGGATCGAGCCCGGCGTCGCCATCAGCTTCGGCACGATGCCCGGCACGTCGACTTCGTAGCCGTCGCGCGTGGTTTGCCGAACGATCATGTCGCGGGCGCGGTAGTGCGGGTCTTCGGCGATGTCCTTGGCCGTGTAGATCTTGCCGGCGGGCACGCCCGCGTCCGACAGCGCGGCGAGCACGTCCTTCACGGATCGTTCGACGCTCCAGCGCTCGATCGCCCGATCCAGTTCGTCGACGCGTTCGACGCGTCCCGCGTTGTTCGCGAGCGCCGGGTCGGCGGCGAGATCGGCGCGGTCGATCGCCGTCATCAAGCGCTTGAAGATGCTGTCGCCGTTGCCCGCGATCAGCACATAACCGTCGGCGCAGCGGTAGGCGTTGGACGGCGCGATGCCGGGCAGCGCACTGCCGGCCGCCTCGCGCACTGCGCCGAACGCGCTGTATTCGGGGATCAGGCTTTCCATGACGTTGAACACGGCTTCGTGAAGCGCGACGTCGATGACTTGCCCTTTGCCGCCGTTCGCGTCGCGGTGATAGAGCGCGGTGAGCACGCCGATCACGCCGTGCAGCGCGGCGAGCGTGTCGCCGATCGAGATGCCGCAACGCACGGGCACACGGCCGGGCTCGCCCGTCAGGTGCCGCAGTCCGCCCATCGCCTCGCCGATCGAGCCGAAACCCGGCAGGTCGCGATAGGGTCCGGTCTGACCGTAGCCGGAGATGCGCAGCATGACGAGCCGCGGGTTCAGCGCCGAAAGTTGCTCGTAGCTCATGCCCCAGCTTTCGAGCGTGCCGGGGCGGAAGTTTTCGATGAGGACGTCGGCCTCGGTGATCAGCCGGCGGGCGATGTCCTGCCCTTGCGCGCTGCGAAGATCGAGCGCGACCGAGCGCTTGTTGCGCGACTGGACTTGCCACCAGACCGAGGTGCCTTCCTTCATCAAGCGCCAGTTGCGCAGCGGATCGCCGGAGCTTGGCGGCTCGATCTTGATGACGTCGGCGCCGAAATCGCCGAGCGTCTTGCCGGCGAACGGGCCGGCGATCAACTGGCCCATTTCGATCACGCGCACGCCTTTGAGCGCGGCGGGCGACGCGGGGAAGGGGGATTGGCCGCTCATGATGATGTCTCCTTCGTGGACCGGAGCGCCGACTCGGGTCCCATGCAACGCTGGAATGGAGACGATTCTGCGCGCGAGCCCGCGCGCGCGGAATGCGGCAGTGGGAGAACCAGCTTTCGCGAAACGCGAAAGCTGCCGCGCGACGATCGAGACGCGGGTCAGGCCGCCTTCGTGGTATCCGGCGCAGCGCCGATCAGATGGTTGACGAGCAAGCGCGCGGGCTTGTGCAGCGCGCCGAGATCGCGCGCGCAAATGAGCAACTGGCGCTCGGCCCAATCCTCGGACAAGGCGATCTTGCGCAAGCCCATCGAGCGCACATGCGGACGCACGGCCGCGTCCGGCAGCACCGCGATGCCGAGTCCCGCGGCGACCATCAGGCACATCGCGTCGAAGCTGCGCACCTGGATGCGTAATTTCAGGCGCTTGCCGGACGCATCGGTGGCAAGTTGCAGACGCTTGGCGAGCGACGTATCGCGCGCGAGGCTGACGAAATCAAAGTCCAGCGCTTCATCGAAGGAAATCGACTGGCGGCGGGCCAAAGGGTGGGAGGTCGGCACGACCAGCACGAGTTGATCGCGGCGGTAGAAGGTGGTCTGTAAGCCGAGCGTCGGCATCTGGTCCGCGAGGATGCCGAAATCGGCCTGGCCGTCGACGACGGCCAGCGCCACCTGTTCGCTGTTCTGCTCTTCGAGCTCGATGCGGATTTCCGGATTCGCCGCCGTGAAAGCAGCGATTTCGGCCGGCAGGAATTGCGTGACCGCCGACGTGTTCGCCCACAGCCGCACCACGCCGACGACGCCCGCGGCGTAGTCGGAAAGATCGGCCGAAAGCTGGTCGACGTCGTTCAGGATGCGCTGGGCGTGGCGTTGCAGCGCGTCGCCTGCCGCCGTCAGCGTGATGCCTCGGGAATGGCGCTCAAACAGCTCGGTGCCGACGGCGGCTTCGAGATCGGCGATGCGCTTGCTCGCAGCCCCTACCGCGAGATGCGCAAGCTCGGCGCCTTTGCTGATGCTTCCGCTGCGCACGACGAGCGTAAAGAGCGAAAGCGAAACCAGGTCGAGGCGATGGAGATTCATGTCAGTACGCGCCGGGCGTGGAGATGCCACGATTATGGAGCACCCCGCCTCGTTCGCTCGCGGGCCGCTCAGGCGATGAAGTGCTCGACGGCCGGATACAGCGACAGCACCAGCAGGACCGCCATCGTGATGTTGAACGTGCGCAGCCGCTGCCGGTTCGACAGGAAGCGCCGCAGCGCGAGGCCGCCGGCCGCCCACAGGCTGATGCTCGGAAAGCCGATCACGATGAACACGGCCGCCATCAAGATCGCGTTGAAGCCGAAGTTGTCGGAGAGGTGCAGCGTGGTCGCGGCGGTGAGCACCATCATCCACGCCTTCGGGTTGATCCATTGGAATGCGACGGCTTCGAAGAACGTCATCGGACGCGGTTCGCCCTTTTTCACCTGCACTTGATCCGACGTGCCGATTTTCCAAGCGAGGTACAGCAGGTAGAGCACGCTCGCGGTTTCCATCACGGTGTACAGCACCGGGACCAGGCGGAACGCTTCGCCGAGGCCATAGCCGACCGACAGCATCAACACCGCCACCCCCGCGCTGATTCCGCAGATGTGCGGCAGCGTGCGGCGAAAGCCGAAGTTGACGCCCGAGGCGAGCAGCATCGCGTTATTGGGGCCGGGCGTGATCGTCGTGACGAGTGCGAACAGGATGCCAGCGGGCAGGGCGCTCAGGAGGTCGAGTGGCATGGTGAAAGATCCGGTCGATTACACAGTCGGACTAGTGTATCGAGCGAAGCCGGTACAGTACCGGTACAGATTGCTTGATGGTTTCCGGTACGGATGAGAGTCGATGCTCAGGTGCGTTCGGCGCCGCCTGTCTCTTCGCGAGTCCAAGCGCGCCCCGGCAGGCAGTCAGGTTGAGGACGCAGCGGCCGCCCTGCCGCGCAGCCAGTTCATTGCGGTGAAGAGCAATGTCGCGAACACGATCAGCACCGTCGCCACCGCAAGGATCGATGGATCGATCTGGTCGCGGATGCCGCTCCACATCTGACGCGGCACCGTGCGCTGCTCAGGGCCGCCGATGAACAGGATGACGATCACCTCGTCGAACGACGTGGCGAACGCGAATACGCTGCCCGTCGCGACAGCCGGCGCGATCAACGGCAGCGTGACGCGGCGGAACGTCGTCCACGGTTGCGCGCCAAGACCGGCGGCGGCGCGCAGCAGGCTCTGGTCGAACGACAGCAGCGAGGCGGTCACCGTAATCACGACGAACGGCGTGCCGAGCGCCGCATGCGCGAGCACCACGCCCGGATAGGAGTTCACGAGGCCGAGGGGCGAAAAGACGAGATAGAAGCCGGCCGCAACCACGACGATGGGGATGATCATCGGCGAAATCAGCAGCGGCATCACGATCGCGCGAAACGGGAACACCGGACGGCTCAGCCCGAGCGCTGCGAGCGTCCCAAGGCAGGTCGCGATCAGTGTCGCGACCGCGCCGATGCCGATGCTGTTCACGAATGCGAGCTGCCAATCGTGCGCACCGAAAGCCTGCGCGTACCACCGCAGCGAAACGCCGTCCATCGGATACGAAAAGAACGAGCCCGAATTGAACGACAGCGGCACGATTGCGAGGATCGGTGCGACGAGAAACAAGAAGATCAACGCGCAATGCACGCGCAGTCCCGTGGCTGCGATCCGCTCTGACAGCATTCGGTGACGTTGGGGTTGCATGCCGGCCTCCCTGCTAGCCGAATCGCAGCCGGTCGATACCGACCAGCCGGTTGAACACGAAATAGAACACGGCCGTGAAGATCACGAGGTAGCACGACAGCGCACCCGCAAGTCCCCAGTTGAGCAGCTCGTTCGTCTGCGATGCGATCAGCTGGCTGATCATCTCGTCCCCGGCGCCGCCGAGTAGCGCAGGCGTGATGTAGTAGCCGAGCGCGAGCACGAAGACCAGAAAGCAGCCCGCGCCGACACCCGGCAGCGTCTGCGGAATATAGACCCGCACGAACGCCGTTATCGGATGCGCGCCCAACGACTGCGCGGCGCGCACGTACATCGGCGACACGCCCTTCATCACCGAGTAAATCGCGAGGATCATGTACGGCAGCAGAATGTGCGTCATGCCGATCAGCACGCCGGTGCGGTTAAAGATCAGCGGCACCGGATGATGGACGATGCCCAAGCGTATCAAGGCGGTGTTGATAACGCCGCCCGGCTGCAGCAGCACGTACCACGCGGTCGTGCGAACAAGCAGCGAAGTCCAGAACGGCACGATCACGAACAGCATGAGCCGGTTGCCCTGTTTCGGAGGCAGCGTGGCGAGCAGATACGCGACCGGGTAGCCGAGCAGCAGGCACAACAGCGTGACGGTCGCGCTGATCTGGATGGTGCGGCCGAAGGCGGCGCGAAAGACGGCGCTGTCCGCCGGCACTGAGCTCACCGCGCCGTTCGGCGAGACCTGCGCATCGATCGCATTGAGCAGATAGTCGGGCGTCGGCGAGGTGGCGGCGCGTTTGAGCAGACGCCATGTTTCGTTCTCGCCCCAGCGCGGGTCCATGCCAATCAGCGCCGGCTTCCACGCGTCCGGCGTCTGCGAGCGCGACTCGCGCGCCGTCTTCATCAGCAGGCTGCGGAATTCAGGCTGATAGAAATTCATCCGGCGTGCGAGGTTGCCGAGTTCGCCGGCCTCGGCCGACTGTCTGAGGCCTTGCGCGAGCGCGGCGAAGGCGGGCTCGCCGGGGACACCGTTGCCATCCCATGCCCGCAGCGTCGCGCTCAGTTGCGGCATGCTGGCGCGCACTTCGGGATTCTGCACGCTGCGCGCAAGCAGGCTGGCGATTGGCCCGATGAAGGTGGCGAGCAGGAACACGAGCAGCGGCAGCGCCAGCAGCAACGCCTGCACGGCAGCCTTGCGGCGCGCCCGCTGCCAGGCGCGACGCTCGCCGCGGCGGCCAGTGGCGCCGACCGATGCCGCGGGTTGCAGTGACGTGTTCATCATCGCGCCGTTCGCGTCATTGCGTGAGCCACACCTGGAAGCGCTTGTTGATCGCATCCGCGTTATCGGCCCAGAACGTTGCGTCGATCTGCAGCGGCCGCTTGAAGTTGGCGGGCGCGGTCGGCAGGTCGCCGAGGCGGCTCTTCTCGATCAGGGGAATCGCGTCCTTGCGCGGCGGCGCATAGGCGATGTACTTCGACAGGTCCGCGTAGGCTTGCGGAGTCGATGCCGAGACGATGAACTTCGCCGCATCGGCCGCGTGCTTCGCGCCCGCGGGAATGCCCCACCATTCGTAGTCGTACACCTGCGCGTCCCAGACGATCTTGAACGGCTTGCCGTCCTTGTGCGCCGCATCGTCGATGCGGCCGTTATACGCCTGCGTCATCACGACCGCGCCGTCCGCGAGCAACTGCGGCGCCTGTGCGCCGGCATCCCACCAGACGATGCTCGACTTGATGGTGTCGAGCTTCTTGAATGCACGGTCGACGCCCGCGGATGTGCCGAGCACCTTATACACATCCTTCGGCGCGACACCGTCGGCGATCAGCGCCCATTCCATCGCCACCTTCGGCGACTTGCGCATGCCGCGCTTGCCGGGGTATTTCTTCAGATCGAAGAAATCGTCGATGGTGGTAGGCGGGGTCTTCAGTTTCGTCGTGTCGTACGCATAGACCGTCGACCACACCATTGCCGACACGGCGCAATCGCTGATCGAGCCGGGCAGGAAGTCGCTGGTATTGCCGAGTTGCTTGCGGTCGAACTTCTGCAGCAGACCTTCGTCGCACGCCGTGATGGCGTCGTTGGTTTCGAGGTCGATCAGATCCCATGTGGGGTTCTTCGCCTGTTCCATCGCCGACAGTTTTGCGAGGCCACCGTCGTACGATTCCGTCGAGAAGCCAATGCCGGTCTTCGCGGTGAACGGCTCAAACCAGGCCTTTTTGGCGGCGCTCTCGTAAGCGCCGCCGAATGTGACGACCGACAGCGTGTCGGCGGCATGCGCCGCCGACGACAGGATGGAGAGGACCGTGACGGCGGTGAGGACAGCGCGGTGCGGGATACCGGAGCGGGTAGCGTACATGTTTAATTGACTCCTGCGATGAGTGGCGATGCGGACGATGAAGGCGAAAATGCGGCGTTGTCGTCGGTGCTGAGCGCGACCCGCGGTGAAACGGCGGGCAGCACCTTGCAGTCGTCGCGGCGCCATGTCACAGCCGTGGTATGGCCGAGCGCGGGCAGATCGCGGTGCTGCGTGTTCGGCACCTTCACGACGACGCTCTCGCCGTGGACCAGTTTCAGATGCACGCGATGGTGGTCGCCGCAATAGACGAGCTCCTGCACGAGTGCATGGACGACATTCGATTCACCTTCGCCGCGCGCGGCATCGGCCGTCGCGGCCGCAGCCGTCGCGATGCGCGCGCGTTCCGGCCGCAATGCCAGCATCGCTTCGCCGCCGGTGTGCAGGCCGGAGCCGGCACGGCCACTGATGATAGTGCCGTCGGCGAGCTGCAACGTGGCCCACTCGCCTTCGCTCGCGACGACACGCCCCGTCAAGCCATTGTTCTCGCCGACGAAGTTCGCGACGAACGCATTCGCGGCGTTCTCGTAGAGTTCGGTCGGTGTCGCAGCCTGCTGGATGCGGCCGTCGGAAAACACCGCGACGCGGTCCGACATCGTCAGCGCCTCGTTCTGGTCGTGCGTCACGTAGACGATCGTCAGGGACAGCTCCCGATGCAGGCGCATGATTTCGTATTGCATGGTTTCGCGCAGGCGCTTGTCGAGCGCGCCGAGCGGCTCGTCCATCAGCACCACGCTCGGCTCGAACACCAGCGCACGGGCCAGTGCGACGCGCTGCTGCTGGCCGCCCGAAAGCTGCGCCGGGCGCCGTGCCGCAAGGTGCGGCAACTCGACCATCTCGAGCGCCCGCGCCACGCGCGCCTTTTGTTCGCTGCGGCCGATCTTGCGCACCGACAGCGGAAACGCGACGTTCTCCGCGATCGTCATGTGCGGGAAGAGCGCGTAGTTCTGAAACACCATGCCGATATCGCGCTGATGCGGCGGCTTGTCGTCCAGCCGCTTGCCGTTCAGGCGAATCTCGCCACGCGTCGGCGACTCGAACCCGGCGAGCATCATCAGCGTCGTGGTCTTGCCCGAACCGGACGGGCCGAGCAGCGAAACGAATTCGCCGCGCGCGACGTCGAGATCGAGGCCCTCGACGACGCTGTGCTCGCCGTCGTACGACTTGCTGACACCTGCGAATGAAATGAACGATTGGCTGGACATGGTCGTGTGATCATCCGGTGTGCGGCTCTCGTCCGTCATGACGTGGCGGTGCGCCGCGCCAGATAGCGCGCGAAATCGTAGTTAGGACGCTCGAGAGGGCTCAGGTTGCCTGGCTTCGCGAGCGGCGCATGCACGCCGCGAAACACAGCTTCGACACCGCGTCGGTCTTCCGCATTGACCGCGTCGAGCAGCGTTTTCAGCGTGGCCATGTAGTCGGCCGATTTTGGATCGTCGATGAATTCGGGGGAAAGCCCGCCGCCGAACTGAATCTGCACCTGGCCCACGCCGCGCGGCTGCAGCAGCAGATACCAGAAGTAGCCTGGCGTGAGCGTCACGAGGTGCGTCGGGTAGATCGCAATGAGCGCGGTCGTGCGCCGCCAGTGTCCCTGCAGGCGCGTGTTGTCGGGGTGCGCGTTGCCGATCGGCAGCGACGCCTCCTTCGTGATCCAGTGATAGTTGAATGCCGATCGCCCGGGCGGACATTCCATCTCGTCGAGCCGCGAATGCGGGCCCACCGTCGCGCGATGAAGCATCGGCAGGTGGTAGCTCTCCATGAAGTTTTCCGCGAGGATCTTCCAGTTCGTGCCCCACACGTGCTCTTCGTAGAAAGTCTCGATGTAGTCCGACATGCCATACGGCTCGATCAGCCGCGTCAGCTCCTCGAGCTGCGTCGCGACCGGTGGCAGGTCGGCATCGAGCGTGACGTAGATCCAGCCCTGCCAGGTTTCGCAGCGGATCGACGGCAGGCGGTAGCTTTCCTTGCAGAAGCCTGCCTGCCTGTCCATCATCGGCGCGCCGGCGAGCGCGCCATCGAGTGCGTAGTTCCACGCGTGATAGGGGCACACGATACGCCTGACATTGCCGCGTCCTTCGAGCAGCACCGACATGCGATGCAGGCATACGTTCGAGAGTCCGCGCAGGCCACCGTGTTCGTCGAGCAGAACGACAATGGGCTGGCCGTCGACCTGCGCCGTCAGATAATCACCGGGATGGCTGAGCGCGCTCGCGCGTCCGACGCACAGCCATTCCTTGCGAAAGATCTCGCGCTGCTCGATCGCGAGAAACGCATCGGACGTATAAACCCGCGGCGGCATCGCGCGGGCATCCTCGAAAGGGCGCTCGCAATTCGCCTGCAGTTCGCGGGCGATCTCGGGTCCGGCATCCGGCGACGTTGCAAGGGCAGCCATAAGGCCTCCTGCTCAGCACTGCGTTTCGATGGACATCAATCTATCAAGTCAAATTGCCAGCCAAAATATTGTTTTCGGATGTAAAAGCCAGTTTTTTCCTATGCAGGCCGCCAGGCACGCCGATTCAGCCGTTGCGGTGCAGTTCTCGGATCTGCGTCTCGCAGAACTTCGCGAAGCGCTTCACTACCTGACGCGGCTTCAGTTCGCGCGATTGCGCGATGCCGAGCGTGGTCGCTGTCACGTCTTCCTTGAACGGCCTGATCACGAAGTCCGCACCGTCGACGGTTCTGAACGATTTCAGCGGGAAGTTCAGGATGCTGTAGCCAAGCCCGTTCGCGACCATGCCGCGCACCACTTCGGGTTGCGAGGAGCGGAACGCCGGCACGGGCCGTGTGCCGACCGCGTCGAACAGCGCGGCGAAGTATTCGCGGCTGTGCGGCAGGTCCAACATCACATAAGGCTCGTCGAGCAGATCGGTCAGCGAGACGGCACGTGCGCGGGCGAGCCAGTGCGGCTTCGGCAGAATCACGTAGGGCGGGAGCGAGACGAGCGGCGCGAACGCGATGTCATCGGTGAGGTCGAGGCTGTAGGTGAGCGCGAGATCGAGCGTACCGTCGCGCAGCCCGTTCAGCAGGTCGTCTTGATGCGCCTCCTGGGTGCGGAAGCTGACGCCCGCGTGGCTTGCGATGAAGCGGCTGATGAGTGCCGGCATCACGGGCGGCGCGAGCGAAACCATGCAGCCGAGCGCAATCGCGCCCGACATGCCACCGTCCATCTCGCGCGCCGCGGACTGCAGCTCTTCCGCATTCTTCAGCAGATTGCGCGCCTGTCCGAGCATGTCGCGGCCTGCCTGGGTCAGCGACAGGCCGCTCGCATGATGGCGGATAAAGAGCTGCACGCCGAACGATGCCTCCAGTTCGGCGAGCGCCGTCGAGATCGACGGCTGCGAAATATGCAGCTTCTTCGCGGCCGCGGTGAACGACAGCATTTCCGCAGTCACCACGAAGTACCGCAGCTGCCGCAGCGAATAGTGCAATTGAGCGACTTCCATCGCGTGCGCCCCGACGATGTCTTAGTCGCGATTGTGCGTCGAAAATAAACGGCTTGCATAGGGAAAAGCGATGTATTGCATTTTTGAAATATGTTTTTCGGATGCGCGCGGTGGGCGTAGATTGCACTTACCGAATACGGCGCGGTATGGCAGCAGCGCCGCCAACCACGGTCAGAAACAGTCGGAGAGCTCTGCTACTCCATCCGCAACGGCGGACCTAATATCGACGGCGAAGCGATGACCGACCCGAATCAAGCCGCCTTTCCGAAGGAGACAGCGATGACAGCTGAAAAGACGTCCATCGATACGCTTGTGGTGGGCGCCGGCCAGGCCGGCGTGGCCATGAGCGAGCACCTGAGCAAGCTGGGGGTTCCGCACCTCGTGCTGGAACGCAGCCGCATTGCCGAGCGCTGGCGCACGGGACGTTGGGACTCGCTGGTTGCGAATGGCCCGGCCTGGCACGACCGGTTTCCGGGTCTGGAGTTCGACGATCTCGACCCTGACGCCTTTGCGTCGAAAGACCGGGTCGCGGAGTATTTTGAAGCTTATGCGAAGAAGTTCAACGCGCCCATCCGCACCGGTGTCGAAGTGAAGAACGTGGTGCGCAGGACGGGGCAGCCGGGGTTCACTGTGCAAACCTCCGAAGGCGTGATTGAAGCCAGCCGCGTGGTGGTCGCGACCGGGGCGTTCCAGCGTCCGGCGATTCCGCCGATCGCTCCCAAAGACGAGACGCTCATGCAAATTCACTCGGCCGAGTACCGCAATCCGGCGCAACTGCCCAACGGTGCCGTTCTGGTGGTTGGCGGCGGGTCGTCAGGCGTGCAGATCGCGGATGAGCTGCAGCAGTCAGGCAAGAAGGTGTATCTGTCGGTGGGGCCGCATGATCGTCCTCCACGCGCCTATCGTGGCCGTGACTACTGCTGGTGGCTGGGCGTGCTCGGCGAGTGGGACAAAGAGGTCGCGACGCCGGGCAGGGAGCATGTCACCATCGCGGTGAGCGGTGCACACGGTGGTCATACGGTCGACTTCCGGGCGCTTGCCAATCAGGGCATAACGCTCGTCGGCTTGACGAAATTGTTCGATCACGGGGTAGTCGCTTTCGAACCCGATCTTGCAGACAACCTCGCTCGCGGTGATGAAAACTATCTTTCGGTGCTCGATGCGGCGGACGCCTATATCGCCCGGAATGGCTTGGACCTGCCGGAAGAACCCGAGGCTCGCAAAACGCTTCCCGATCCGGAATGCGTGACCCATCCCCTTCTCGAACTCGACCTCGCCGAAGCTGGCGTTACCTCGATCCTCTGGGCAACTGGCTATACGGTCGACTACAGCTGGCTGAACGTGAACGCCTTCGCCGCAAACGGCAGGCCGCAACATCAACGAGGTGTATCGACCGAACCCGGCGTCTATTTTCTGGGGCTGCCGTGGTTGTCGCGTCGTGGCTCCAGTTTCATCTGGGGTGTTTGGCACGATGCCATGCACATTGCGGACCATATCGCCACGCAGCGCGGATATCTCTCGTATCGCGATGCGACGCAGCGTCAGGCAACGGACTGTCAAAAGCCGGAACCTGATCGCGCACACCCCGATTCGCAACATTTCGTGGACCTTCTCGACTGACACGGCGGGGAAGTCCGTCGGCGCTGCGGCTGCCTGTCGGGCTTCCTCTTCATCGGGCTGGACGGATTCTCTCACTATGATCAAGGCGCATGATGAACCAACCTACGCACACCCGCATTCGCATGTTCAACACCAAGGATACGTACCCGAACCAGTCGCTGGATAACGACCTCTGTCAGGCCGTGCGGGCCGGCAACACCGTTTACGTGCGCGGGCAGGTGG
>Ga0070733_10002075_pt1 | contig 14554 bp, 9 predicted proteins | sample Coa_R1_9_FD_66450 | JGI IMG/M metagenome (GOLD analysis project Ga0070733, IMG submission 66450) | Surface soil microbial communities from Centralia Pennsylvania, which are recovering from an underground coalmine fire - Coalmine... | ecosystem: Environmental > Terrestrial > Soil > Unclassified ... | reverse complement strand
TCGATCTACCGCAAACGCAGCACGGTCGATGTTGGCGAGATCAATTTGATGAAGTGGTGATATCATGGCTTTTTATCAAGATTCCTGGCTGATCTTATTATCACCGCTCTTCTCCTTCGCGGTGATTATTTTCGGGACACGCATGTGGGATCTCGCCAGCCGTGGGCGCGTGGCAGCGACTTCCGGGCCTGAAGCGGCGGCTCTCGCTGCAGAGGAGAGCGGCACCCAATTGATGGAAGGGCATGGACCGCATGGGGAAGAGGAGGTTTTAGAGGATGATGAAGACCCAAAAGTCCCGCGCCTGACGATGGGGGCCAGGGTGAGTGGTTACACCGGCATCGTGATTTTGGCGCTCGCCTGCATCTATTCCTGGCTGATCCTGCTCAACTCGGCGGGCGTGATTAATATTGCTCCGGCGCTCCCAACAAGCGGCGTTACCGTCCTCTCCTATGACTGGTTTAACCAGGGAACTGCCAGCTACATCATCAGTTTCCACCTGGATACCCTGGCCATTACTATGATGGTGGTGGTGACGACCGTCTCGCTGCTGGTGCAATTCTACTCGCAGGGTTACATGGAAAACTCGGCGGGCTATGCCCGTTTCTTCTCGTATCTCTCGCTCTTCACCTTTTCCATGCTGGTGATTGTGTTCGCGCAGAACTTCCTGGTGATCTTCGTTGGTTGGGAATTGGTGGGCCTGAGTTCGTATTTGCTTATCGGTTTCTGGATCAACAAGCGGGCCAAACCGGATGAGGACCGTCTCTCGCCGGCTACTGCCTCTATCATGGCCTTTATCACGACCCGTGTCGGCGATGTTGGCTTCATCATCGGCATTATGATCCTGTTTACTACAACCGGCACCTTTGAGTTCGCCACATTGGCCTCGAAGACCGACCCACATGGCGTCATACATGCTTTCGCAGGCAATACCGGCCTGTTGACTGCTGCGATGATCCTGGTCTTCTGCGGCGCAATCGGTAAATCGGCGCAGCTTCCATTGACTGTCTGGCTGCCCCCTGCTATGGAAGGTCCAACGCCTGTCAGCGCGCTGATCCACGCGGCAACGATGGTTGCAGCCGGTGTGTATATGGTTGCGCGCACATTCCCGCTTTTCGCGGCAGCGGACCCGGCCGCGTTCCAGGTTGTGGCCTGGGTTGGCGCAATTACGGCCCTCTACGCGGCTCTGACCGCGCTTACACAGACCGATTTCAAACGCGTGCTGGCTTTTTCCACCATTAGCCAGCTTGGCTATATGTTCGTTGGCCTCGGTGTGGCAGGCACAGTCCTTGGCCCTGGACCTGGTATGTTTCACCTCTTCACGCACGCTTTCTTCAAGGCGCTGCTCTTCCTGGGCGCGGGCAGCGTTATTCACGCGCTGCATCACGCGACGCATAAAGAGGTGCAGGAGATGAGCAAGATGGGCGGCCTGGCCAAATACATGCCGATTACCGCTATCACCTGGCTGGTAGCTACCCTCACCATTTCAGGCTTCCCGTTCTTCTCAGGCTTCTATAGCAAAGATAACATTATCGGGTTAGCCTTCCAGCACGGCTACTACGGGCTGTATGTCATCACGCTTGGCACGGCTGGTCTGACCGCTTTCTATATGCTGCGCGCCTACATCCTGGCCTTTGGCGGCAAGGGCGGCGGCTTTGGCGGCCTGTGGGGCGGCACCTATCGCGGCGAAGGCGAACCACACGAATCGCCGCGCACGATCACTATTCCGCTCGTGCTGCTGGCAATCGCTTCCATTGTCGCGGGCTACTGGACCGGCTTCTTCGGCTACATCCAGCCGGGCGCGCCCAATCTCGACCTGGGAGTAGTCTTCACCGACCCGCTTACCTGGATTGGCGTGGTCGTCTCGTTCGTCGGTCTGGGCTGGGCTTATGTACTTTATACACGCTTCGAGCTGGCTGCCATCCATGACTTTGTAGAAGGTAATATCGTGCTGCGCTTCCTGCACCGCCTCACGCTGCGCAAGTTCTATATCGACAACCTGTATGACCTGCTCATTCGCTACGTCGTCTTTGGCATCTCGCATATCGAGGCCGCCTTCGACACCTACGTGGTCGATGGTATCGTCAATGGCGTTGCGGGGGCGGTCACCGGCGCTGGTCGAGGCGCGCGGCGCCTCGAGACAGGCAAGGTGCAGGCTTACATGGTTGGTTTCTTCGGTGGCATCGCGGTGCTGGCAATCGTGGTCGTCGCGCTGGTCATGTTTGTGAAGTAACGCAGGTCTGTAGGAGCACAATTGGTAGACGCGATAAATCGCGTCCCTTCAGATCTGGTGAGGAATAAGCTATGATATTTACGAATGATCTTACATGGATACTGTTCCTGCCGGTGGTTGGCGCGCTGGCGGTGATGATCACGCCCGCGCGTGTAGCACGCTGGGTAGCGTTGGTTTTCGCCGCCGCTGTCTTCGTGCTCTCGATGGTGGTATTTTTCCGCATCGCCGCCAATGGCTATAATTTCGGCGATCTCAATCACCCGGCAGACTCCATCCACACCTCCTGGATCAGCTTCAAGGCCAGCAGCGTGCAGTTCAATATCGATTATTTCCTGGGCGTGGATGGCCTGAGCCTGTCGATGGTCATTCTCAACGCACTTCTGAGTATGCTGGCGATTATCGGCGGCTGGGAAAAACCGCGCGTCAAAGAATATATGGCCCTGTTGCTGGTCCTCGAAACCGGCGTAATGGGCGTATTCTTATCGCTTGACCTGCTGCTCTTCTTCCTCTTCTGGGAAGTCGAACTCGCCCCCATGTTCCTGCTGATCGGCATCTGGGGCTACGATACACTGAAGCACGGCATGCCAGGACGCATCTATTCAGCCTGGAAGTTCCTGCTGTACACCTTCTTCGGTAGTATCTTTATGCTGGTGGGTATTCTGCTGCTGTACTTCAAGCTTGGCGGCAACACAGCCAGCATGCAATACTTATCCACACATTTCCTGAGTGGCATCAGTCCCATCTTTGGCTGGAGCTGGCAACTGCTGACATTCCTGTTGATTTTCATGGCCTTCGCCATCAAGATACCTATGTTCCCATTCCACACCTGGTTGCCCGACGCGCATACCGACGCGCCGACGGAGGTCAGCGTGATCCTGGCAGGCATACTGCTCAAGATGGGCGCATATGGACTGATTCGCATCTGTTTCACGCTGCTGCCGGAGGGTATTCGCGAGTTCGCGCCCTGGTTAGCGGTGATTGCCACCATCAACATTATCTACGGCGCGGGTATCTGCCTGGTGCAGAAAGACATGAAGAGGCTGATCGCCTACTCCAGCGTGAGTCACATGGGCATAATCCTGCTTGGCGTGGCGGCTGCCGCCGCAGGGTTTGGCAGCATGGCCTTCCGCCAGGCGGCTCTGACGGGCGCGACGGTGCAAATGTTCAGTCACGGCATCATCACCGGCATGCTTTTCTTCTGCGTTGGTGTCATCTCCGATCACGCGCACACACGCGAAATCGCCATCTTTGGCGGCATAGCCAAAAAGATGCCCCTGCTGGCAACGCTCTTCACCTTCGCCGGCCTGGCATCGCTCGGTCTGCCCGGACTGGCAGGTTTTGTCGCTGAATATATCACCTTTACCGCCAGTTACCAGGTCTGGGCCGTTGTAACCACTGTCTCGGTCTTCACCATGATCCTGACAGCCAGCTACGTGCTGTGGATGCTCAAACGTGTTTTCTACGGGCCATTTAATATGCAGTGGAACAAGCTGCTCGATTCTAGCTGGCGCGAGGCCATCCCACTGATTTCGCTGGCTGTGGTGATCGTATTTGTGGGGATCTTCCCGAGTTTCCTGATACGCCTGATTACACCCGCCCTGTCTACCATACTACATGTAGCCACGACGGTAGGTTTACATTAACTGTAGGGGCGACCGGAGTGGTCGCCCGGCGACGCAAGGAGCCGTTTTATGTTTCATATATCTGATCTTTATCTGTTCGCACCCGAGGCAACTGTGGCCTTACTTGCCCTGGCGGTGATGATGGTGGACCTGTTCGTCAAACGTCGCATCGTCACAGTAACGGTCGCGCTGGTCGGCCTGATCGTGCCTCTTGGCTTCGCCATCGCGCAGGCAGTGACGCCCGGCTATTTGTCCACTCCCCACTACGCCTTCTTCGGTATGCTGGTGATTGACCCTTTCGCGGTCTTTTTTGAGATCGTCTTCCTGATGATCGTCGCCGTCATGCTGCTGGCCTCGTACAGCTATGTGGGAAAATACGTCAAGGCCGATGGCGAGTTCTATACGTTGATGCTCTTCTCAGCCACCGGCATGATGTTTTTAGCGAGCACCAACGAACTGATTACCATCTATATTTCGCTCGAACTCACCAGCATTCCCCTGTACGTAATGGCCGGGCTGCTGCGTACGGGCGAACGTTCAGCCGAGGCAGCCGTGAAATACGTCTTGTTAGGCGCAATGTCATCGGCCATCTTGCTCTATGGTTTCGCCCTGCTCTACGGCTTGACAGGCACAACCGACCTGGCAGGCATCGCCAGATCGGTGATGACAGGCGTGCAGAATGGCAACGTATTGATTTTGCTCGCCGACCTGCTGATCCTGGCAGGCTTCGGCTTCAAAATATCTGCTGTGCCGTTTCACATGTGGGCGCCCGACATCTACGAGGGCGCGCCCACTCCGGCCGCAGCCTTCTTCTCGGTCGGATCGAAGGCGGCAGGCTTTGCCGCGCTGATACGCATCTTTACCAGCGGCGGTCTGGGACATGTCAACCTGGCCTCGCTCACAATTATCATCGCCATTATCGCCATCGCGACCATGACGCTGGGCAACTTCGTCGCGGCGGTGCAGAGCAATGTCAAGCGCATGATGGCCTACTCCAGCATTGCGCAGGCCGGCTACATCCTGGTCGGCTTCCTCGCCAGCATCTCCGGCAAGAGTTCAGACGGTAACTCGGCGGTGCTATTCTTCATCCTGGTCTACGTCATCACCAACCTGGGCGCGTTCTCCGGCATCATCGCGCTGGCCAACGCCACGGGCGGCGAAAAGATCGAAGATTTCCGAGGACTGGCAAAACGCGCGCCTATATTGAGCGCGGGAACGGCCTTGTGTTTGCTCTCGCTGGGCGGCATTCCACCCATGGCAGGCTTTGTGAGCAAGGTCTTCATTTTCACCGCCGCCTGGGGCGCGGGCCTGTCATGGCTGGTAGTCATCGCCCTGCTGAACACCGTCGTCTCGCTGGTCTACTACGGGCGCATAGTCAAGGCTATGTACTTCGACGCGCCGCTCAAAGAAGATCACCTGACCATGCCCATCGGCCTGAGTTCATCCATCACCCTGACAACGGCTGCCCTGGTCGTCATCACCTTCGCCGCCTCGCTGGTGCTGGAATTGACCGGCCCGGCAGCGAACATGCTGGCGTTTCTGGTGAAGTAATCGATCATTTAATCCAGATTGGCATAGCGTCGTGATCAATGCCAAAATGATGCGCCACTTCGTGTAATACAGTATGCTGTACTTGCTCGCGAATACGATCGGCATCTCCATGACAATAGCGTTCGATGGTGCGCTGGTAAATAGTGATGGTCTCTGGCTGCGAGCTGTAGTGGCGGCCATAAGCGGTCAGTGGAACGCCTTCGAAGAGACCCAGCAGCGTATAACCCTCTTTTGTGCCAACTCGCCGCAATACCTCTTCCCCAGGTTCGTACTCAACCTGCACGAACACATTGTCCATGCGCTCCTGAAACTCATCCGGGATAGAGGCAAGCGCCTCCTTGACAAGCAATTCAAATGGCGTCAAAAATGGCTGTTCGCTGCCTTCTTCCTCAATTCCCTCGTCAGAAGTCCCTTCATCCTTTTCAATAATAGAAAGTGGTGCCTGGCGCATAGCAGTACCACCATGTAAAAGCAAAAAGATACCTATAGCGGCGAAGACAAGCATACCAATTTGCAGGATTGTATTGCTGAGAGAGGTCAGGTGATTAAGATACGCGCTCAAGAAGAGCAGCGCAATGAGAAAACTCATGGCTGCGAAGAAAAAGCGGGAACGCTGCTCATTTGAGCGGAGGGTATGTTCATCGAGTTCCGGCTCGTGAGCATAATCATCGACTACCTCTGAAGAGTCGGCTTCCTCTTCTGGTTCGCCATAGTCTTGCTCAGACATAGCTTTCCTCGCTGTATAACGAAACTGTCGCCTCCATTCGGTAGGGACAGGGGGTGATTGTAGGGTGGATGTGGGGGCCTTGTGCCTGTCTGCCACATCCGACACACCGCCAATAGATGCCTACCAGGAGGGTACGAGGGCGACCGCAAGGGTCTCCACCCGTCCACCCCCGCCCCTACAATGAACGTGCCGTTATCCCTCGTCGTAGTCATTGTAAGGGCGGGAGCGGAGTGGATGTGGGGTGGAGACCCTTGCGGTCGCCCTCGTCCTTATGACGGGTCATACCTGCCTTTCGCAGCATTTCAATTTGCACTCGTTCTATTTCTGGCTGTGTATCTGACGATTGTGTTCTCATGGGTTTAGCCTTACCTGTTTTCTCTATAGGTAAGTGTACAAGGCTGCAAAAGGTATGTCAATCTTTGTGCGAACATTTTTACCACCCTCGCGCCACCCCCAGGGCGGGGACCAAGGGCACGGGCGTGCCCGGCCCCCGTGCCCTTGGTCCCCGCCCTGAAAACCCGTCTGTATCTACACCCCGTAGCCCATACTGGTATAAGCGCCGCTTGCGCCATGCAGGTTGTAGAGCATGCTTTGCTCCACCACAACCGGCGCGGCTGCATAGACTGCTATGCCGGTGGACTTGTTAGCGCCGACATCGTTGGCTATGTTGATGGTCATGCGCGTATCAGCGGCCAACGTGTACGACTTGATCAGCGGCGTGCCCTTTGACTGGTAGTAGACCACCTGCACCAGCGTGGATAGTGGGCCAGGATTGGCGATCGCCAGTGTTTCAATATGCCCGCCAGAGGTATCGCCCTGCGCGATATACCAGCTTGTGTAGGCATTGCTGATGCCCATAACAGTGGTACTGCCCATGACCGAGTTGACGTTGTTGAAGAAGTCCTGGCGTTCCGCCACAATTGGCCCGTTAGCGGTAATCACCGTAGCATGAGTTGCCTGGGAGACAACGGCATTCACATTGACGGTAATACGACTCTGTCCTGGTATACCAACGGTCTGTGTAATCACCTGTCCGCCTGTGGTCAGGTAATGCGCCTGCGCTGTGACGTAACTGGCGTATGGATTTGCCAGCACAAGGGTCTCGGTGACACCGGCAGTGGTGTTACCCGCGCCAAAGTACCAGTGTGTCTGCGGCGATGTGACTCCAACGACGGAACTTGCGCCGCGCATGACGCTCGCAATCAGGTATTCTGGCCGCTCAACCATAACTGCAGCGCTGGCTGTGATGGCCATGCCAAATTGCTGTCCCGGCACGGTTTGATTCAGCACAATCGTTCCGCGCGAACGCGCCGCAATCGTATAAGTAGTGCTGCGCGGCATGATGCCACTGCGGCTGCGCGCGCTCCACAGGTAAGTTACTTTGATGGTCGCGGTCTGTGTCGAGGGATTCAATACCGACAGCAGGGTATTCCAGCCAAAGGTCGTATTCCCCTCGGCAAAGTACCATGTGCTGCTCAACTGAGATGAACCGATACTGTCGCTTGCGCCGCTAAACATCCCTTTCTGCATGTACATGCTGCGTTCAGCCACGAAAGGCTGAGTACCCTGCACGATCATACTCACCGACTGGTTCGGCCCGACTTGCGAGTTGATATTGAGCACGGTATGCGACTGCGCAGGCACAGCATACGCGCGAGTCTGAGCGGCTGCATGCGGGAACAGGTAGGTGATGCTGATGCTGGCAGCCGCCGCCGATGGGTTGGTAAGCGACAGGTATTCGGTGGTGCCTGTTCCTGTATAGCCTTCGGCGAAGTAGTAGATTTTTGGCAGATTGGCTGTGATCGTGACGGGCATCGTCAGAGGCGTGGCGCCCCGTGATGTGAACGACACTCCCTGCTGCTGGAAATCATAGACCAGCTTGTAGCTTCCGGCCAGCACAGGTGTATTGAGCGTGATAGGCACAGTGACGCTGCCGCCAGGCGGAACATCCGCCGGGAGTATGCCCAGTGCGGCTGGCGCGGGCAATCCGGCGCTCACCACATTGCCCGCGCTATCGAGCCAGTGATAGCCAAGCGTGACCTGCGCGCTTCCCGTCGAAGACCAGGATAACGTGCCCGCGTTCTGCGCCCCGACATTCAACTGCATCACCGCGCCTGGGGTAAGGGTGCCCGGCAGGGAAGTCTGGGAAAAGGACTCGGCATAAGCCTTTGTAGTTGGGGGAGCTTGTATCGTCGTCGGCGCAAACTCCGCGCCATCGGCGGCAACCTGCGGCCCATTCTCGCCGGTGGCATTGCTGAGCGCAATACGCCCAGGCATGGAAGCGCGGAAGTAATAGGTTCCCAGGCTGATCCACTGCGGCCCGGTATTTTCCCAGCCATACGGCCCCTGAAATGAGCCGATGTGCGTCTCATCCACGTAAACGATATGGCTCACCATATTGTTGGGGTTGTTAGGGTCCGCGCTATAGACGGTATAGGGCGCCCAACTGCTGCTGGCATGATTATCATCGACAAACACACCCACCTCGTAGTAGCCATCTGCCGCCAGTTGTGGCTGCCAGGTAGCGGTTGCCGTCGCGGAACCACTGGTCGTAGGCGTCCAGTGCAACTCGCCTTTGATATCTGTGCTGGACGTGGCGGCGTTCCATGTACCTGTGCTGCTCCAACCCTGTCCGCCGTCATCAACCAGCGTTGCGCCAGGATAGACCGCGCTGCCGTTGCTGCTCAAGACAGGAATAGTGTTGGTGGTTCCGGGATTGTCTACCCAGAGATAGTTGTCAGGCACAACGTTAGGATCGGGATAATTGCCCGTCCAACCGAAGGGGTCGGTCGCGTCCCAGTTCGGAGCGTAATAGGTCGCCATGTGCAGGTGCGGCCCCGTCGAAGAACCGCTCGTGCCACTGGTGCCGAGCTGCCATTGTATGCCAACCTGCTCGCCGACGGAGACGGTCAATGCGCTCAGGTGTCCATAGGCTGTATAGTAGCCATTGTGATGATCTATGGCTGCCCACAGGCCCAGCGCGCTCTGGTGGTTCAGGGGATCGTACCAGCCTGCGCGAATGACCATGCCAGCCGCAACGCTCAGCACCGGCTCATACCACAGGTTGAGGTCATAGCCGTTATGCCCATCATAACAATTAACCCCGCCGGTGCAGGAGCCTATAGGTACATTTGTCCACTTCATCCCATCATAGCGCACAAATATCCCATCATTAACGTACCAGGGCTTATCATGATCGACAAAGGAAGTTGTGCGCTGCGCAACGGTCTTGTCTCCATAGTATGGGCGATGCATGAACGGCGTCGGCGTAGCAAATTGAGGCTTGCTCTGGGTGATGTGTGGATTAGCTTGTAGCTGCGCTTGCTGCGATGCTGCACGAGTGAAGGCTATAGGTCCCGCGATTGCGGCGACTATTGCCACCAGCACAATCAGCAATGCCGCCAGATGTAAACTGCTGCGCATTGGCATATGAGATTTATTCTGCATGGTATCATACCCTCTAAGTTTGGATTATCTTATTCTGTAGGGGCGAGCCTTTATGGTCGCCCGCCCGGCCCTTTCTCTTGGCTCAAATCTGTGTGATACGGCCACATCCCCATCGGCGGGCGACCATAAAGGCTCGCCCCTACAGATTATTTACACTCTTATGATCCAATTGCAATTACATGGAACAGCTTAGGGGTCAATGGGATTAGCGAGGTTCGCGTCGTCTGTGTTCCCACCTGCGCCGACCAGTAGTGCGGCGTTCCACCCAGCACCAGGTTGAATGGGTTATACGCAGTGAAGGTAAGCGAATTCCCGCCAGCGATCCAGGTAGGGTTATCGTTAATTTGCATGGTTGTCTGCATCGAAGTAGCAACCATCCATGAACGCCCGCTGCTGATATCAACTACCGCGATCGCGCTCTGCAAAGACTGCGCGGAAAAGTCGGCGCTGCGACTGGCAACGTTTGTGCGCGCCACGAATGCAATGCGGCTGCCTTCGGGCGACCAGGAGAGCGCGAAGCCGTGACCACCATCGACATCGGCCAGGTAACGCTGCTGCATGCCGCCACTGTTCATCAGCCATAAACCGGCCGGTAAAAATGGTGTGGGGCTATCCGAAAGACGTTCGTAGGCAATCGTCGAGCCATCGGGCGACCAAGCGAACATGCCCACGATTGAACGCGCTCCGCCCGGGATATTAAACAAATGGCTAATATGGCTGCCGTCGCTATTCATCATCCAGGTATCGCTGCCCAATCCCAGACCTGCAGACGTGGAATACACTATGCGCGAACCATCGGGCGAGGGCGCGGCATCAACCAGGAAAGCGGAAGGCATATTTATATCAATGTTGGTAATAGCGCCCGTTGCGGCATCCACTATCCACAGTCCTGGATTCCAGCCATTGCTATCCATAGGCGCGTCAGGACCCAGCGGTAACATAGGCCGGTATAAAAAGGCGTGGCTCGCGGTTCCCGGCAGCCAGTGAAGGAAATTCCCCATGACGTTCGCGGGTGTAAGTGTGAGCTTATTTTGCTGTATATTGTAAACCCACACCATCTCGCCGTGATCGCTCGTACCGTCGATGGCAAGATAGCCTCCATCGGACGAAAGCTGCATGGAAAATACGGCATCCGATTCCAGTTGGCCAAAGCCATTGCCAAATTGCGCCACGGCCTGAGGCACACCAAGCGGCTGCTCATTGCTGCCTTTCGCGGCGCGCGCCAGCACAAAGTCTGTGGATTGTTTCAGCGTATAATAAAGATAGCTTCCTCCATCTACCTGCGCTTGCCGGTGCGATGGTTGATTGTTCTGCCTGACAGCGCCCCTGGCCATCATTCCCTGTCGCGCAAAAAGCGCTGCAAAGCCCGCCAGGGCCAGCAACGTCAGCAGCATAAAAAAACGTTGCCTGCTCTTTGGTACACCTTTCAGGTGTCGCATGGTATTCTCCATTCTAAATACACCGCGTCGTTGTTTTTATCTCTGTCGGTTTATTACTATCGGTACAGAATGGAGATCGAGTAATAGATGGAGGTGAATAGACGAGGATGAATAGATGACGGGCTATTTCGTAATCCTGCGTGCCATGCTCATCAGCAGAGGATGGAAAACATACTCATAGCTGCCTGCAAAGTGTACTATGCGCCCACCCCAACCGCTTTTGAAGCGATACACCCCGGCCATCGCTTCACCTGCATCGTCGGTCTGTGGGATGCCCCAGAAATCATACGAGGTCGCGCCCTGCTCCCTGGCCCAGCGTATCGCCTCCCATTGCAGCAGATAGTTGGGCATAAGATTTCGGTGCTCGTTGCTCGACGCCCCGTAGAGGTAGATGGCCTGTCGCGCCATACAGCCAACAAAGATACCGGCCAGTAGTTGCCCCTCGTATTCCGCCAGCAATAACTGTGCTTGCTGGCGTGGCGCGAAAAGTTGCCATGCCCGCCAGTAATAGTCGAAGGTGTGAATGCCAAAATGGTCGCGCCGGCCGGTAATTTGTAGCAGTCGATACCAGGCCTCCACGTCCTCTTGCGTGCGCGCCACACGTACCTGGACGCCTTTTCGCCCGGCCAGGCGGATGTTGTAGCGCCATTTCTCCTTCATATTTGCCAGCAGGCTGTCATCGCCGGCTGCAAGGTCGAGCACAATCGTGCGTATGGGTTGAACCGGCTGTACAGGGTGAAACTGCATAGCCATTAAAGCGTCACATGCCTGCACAGCATGCTCTTCACCGACCTCAAAGGGCAGTTCGACCTGCAATGCGATAGCGCCCTGCCTGCGTAGAAAGGGTAACAATTGCGCGAAGAAGAGCGCGCTAATATGCGTGGAGTTTGTATCGTCGCGGCGCGACCAGTCGAGCACCGGCCCTCTGGGGATATACGCCAGGTGCCCCAGACGCGGCGGCATGTGCGCTGCTGTGCGGCGCAGTATTTGCGCCCCGCCTATAATCTGTTCGCGCTGCGTATCCCATAGCGCCAGGCGCAATGGATGCCAGCCCGCGCCAGCTTTGAGAGTTCCCCAGCCCCAGCTTTGCAAGAAATGCCCCCCGCTCTGCGCATTCACAAAAGTGTCCCACAACTCGCGCTGGCGAACTTCAATAATGCTCAGCATATAGCTGTTACCCCCATTACTATTATTGCTCATGTTACCATCATTACTATGAAGTATTGTAGTGCTTCTACGTAATATTAACCGGTATCACAATCGAAGTAGAGCGTGTAGTCTATCACCCAGATGCGCTGAAACATCCCCGGTTCCCTTTTCTACTCGATCTTCACTACAGCTTCCTGCCGCGTCTCTGGCGAAACATGTGAATAGTAACCTTTCTAGCAACCGTGATACAATACTACTGGATTAAAACGAACCGGCTGGAGTGCAGGCAGGGCTATTTATAAGTCGCTCGTTCAAAGTCGCTCGCATAAAACATGGCGACCGCAAGGGTCGCCACTACTATACGCGAAAGGAGCGACTTCTAAAGGCGAAATATAGTAGCGGCGACCCTTGCGGTCATCATACCTGGATACTTGCACATGCCTGGATACTCTCTACAGGAGGCAACCCGTGAAGATAGTAATACTTGGATGCGGACGTGTGGGCGCCAGGCTGGCTAACATGATGGACAAGTTGGGACATGACGTCTCGGTCATCGACTTTAGCAGCGACTCACTGCAACGCCTTAGCCCAGACTTTCAAGGCACGACCTTTATCGGTAATGGCGTTGACGAAGATGTTCTCATCCGCGCGGGCATTCGCGAGGCCGATGCATTCGCCGCCGTCACTAATGGCGATAACCGCAACATCATGGCCAGTCAAATTGCTAAAGAGATATTTAAAGTGAAAAAGGTCGTTTGCAGAATCTACGATCCCATTCGTGAAGAAACCTATCGCGAACTTGGGCTGGAAACGATATGTCCAACTATAGTCGGGGCGCAGTTAATCTTTGAGGCCATTACCGACAAGAAGCAGAAATAGAGGAGCATCTATGTATATCATCATTGGCGGCGGCGGCGATATTGGCTACTACCTCACGAAAAACCTCATCAACCATGGACACGAAGTGCTGCTGCTTGAGAAGGGATCGTCGCGCTACCAGACCCTCAGCGAGGAACTCGGACCTGCGGTACTGCGCGGTGATGCCTGCGAAGCCAGGACTATGGAAGAGGTAGGCGCAAACCGCGCGGACGTCGTTATCGCCGTGACCGGAGACGACGAGGATAACCTGGTGATCTGCCAGGTCGCTAAAAAACGCTTCAATGTGAATCGCACTATTGCTCGTCTGAACAATCCCAAGCATAGCGAAATTTTTTATAAACTTGGGATCGACGTCACGGTTAGCCCGACAAAATCCATCCTCTCGCTAATCGAGGCCGAACTTCCCAGCTCCCGCTTCGTCCAACTCATGACACTTAAAAGCGCGGGATTGGAGATCGTGGAGGTGCGTGTTCCCGCTGACTCACCGGTGGTTGGTAAAGCCTTACGCGATGTCAACCTGCCGCGCAGCAGCAACATCACCCTGCTTATTCGAGACAAAGAGTATATTTTTCCCACGGCTGAAACCCAGATCAACTCCGGCGACGATATCATAGCGCTGGTAAGCCGCGAGGGGGAAGACGAGTTGCGCAAAGCATTCGGCACTATGGAATAGTAGATTCCTTGTCATCCTTATAGACATCTCTGTATGGCACCAGGCGCAAAACGTCGATGGGTTCAACCGCGCCGCGAGCGTGCAAGTCCTGCGCGCCAGCTTCCCCGGCCTTGTTGTTCTCCTGAGAGCCATCCCCTGCCAGAGACGAATCGGGTTGCTCGCGCCGTCTAATCCAGGGCGATCGCTTTTTCTCCAACAGGGTATCTACTGGCTTTCCTCGCAACGAATTATACAGACTGGCGATTACTACCCAGAAGGCAGCCACCACCGGCGTAGCAAGCAGCGCGCCGAATGGCCCAAACAATTGCGCCCCCACGATCAACGCCAGAATTGAAGCGACAGGATGCAGACCGACGGCATGTCCCAGGATACGCGGCCCCAGGATATTGCTTTCAATCATCTGTATGACCACGAAGTAGGCCGCGATCCAGTATGAACGTGGGAACGGGTCGGGCAGGAGCATCGAAATGAGGATAGCCGGGATCGAGGCCAGCGCAGGACCCACCATAGGAATAGTCTCGAAGAGGAAAGCCAGCATGCCTATGATGAGCGCGAACTGGTTGATGCCCAGGAAGAAAGTCCCCAACCCGGCCAGCACTCCTATGATGGCAGCGAGCGTTAATTGCCCGCGAATGTAATTGCCGACAACTTTGTTCAACGCATCCTCAAACAGGTGTACATGCGGCTTAAACCCCTCGGTCGCCAGGTTCACCAGGCTATCGCGGATACGTTTGCCATCAACGGTCAGGTAGAAACTCAACACCGTGACCAGCAGTACGTTGACAATCACATCGGTAACTATCAACACGATACTCAGCAGGTTGGTGGCAATTGAGA
>Ga0070733_10002074_pt1 | contig 14554 bp, 15 predicted proteins | sample Coa_R1_9_FD_66450 | JGI IMG/M metagenome (GOLD analysis project Ga0070733, IMG submission 66450) | Surface soil microbial communities from Centralia Pennsylvania, which are recovering from an underground coalmine fire - Coalmine... | ecosystem: Environmental > Terrestrial > Soil > Unclassified ... | reverse complement strand
GATCGCCGAACTGGTCCGGATAGCCGTCGAAAGGTCTCCGTTGTATATGGAGACTGCTCGGCGTTTTTCATCCGTTAATGACGTCTATTTCCTTGGCAGGCGGTCGGGACTTCCGATCGCCCTTGAGGGGGCGCTCAAGCTCAAAGAACTGGCTTATGTGCGCGCTGAGGCATACCCAGCTGGCGAGATGAAGCACGGGCCGATCTCGTTGATTGAGCCTGGAGTAGTCGTCGTCGCATCGGCCACGCGAAACGAACTATGGGAAAAGATGATGGCGAACATCGAAGAGATGCGAGCGCGGGGAGCGACGATCGTCGCCATAGCTGACGACGACGACGACGAGACGGACGCGCTGGTCGACGCTGTTTTGCCAGTCCCGCCGACGAACGAGCTGCTCACGCCCATCGTGGCTGCTGTAGCGACTCAGAACTTCGCCTATTCGATCGCTCGGGCGCGCGGAACGAACGTGGATCGCCCTCGGAATCTCGCCAAAGTCGTGACCGTCGAATGACCGTGCCCCCTTGTTGCTCAAGCGTCGTCTCGCGTTGATCGGAGTCGGGATCGACGCCGTCGACGTCGATCGATTTCGCAAGGTCCTCGAGCGTCGCCCACGTTTCGTCGACCGCGTATTCACCGATCGCGAGCGTGCCGACATGGCGCCGCGGGCAGATCCAGTTCCCGGTTTCGCGGCTCGCTTTGCAGCAAAAGAGGCGACGATGAAGGCACTCGGAGTCGGCGTCGGGTCAATTCGCTTTTCCGAGATCGGTGTTGTGCGCGCCCCTTCGGGGGCTCCTTCACTTGAGACGTCGGGCAAAGCGGCAGATCGTGCTGCCACTCTTGGTGTCTCGGTCTTTCGCGTTTCGCTCACCCACACCGACACCCACGCCAGCGCCGTTGTCATCGCCGAGTGAAGACATGAACGAACGACCAGGATCTCGAGGGCTCGGATGAAACCGGTCGTCACCGCGGAGGAGATGGCTGAGGTCGATGCAAAAGCACAGGCGACGATCGGTTTGCAGACGCTCGTCGAGCGTGCCGGGTTCTGCGTCGCACGCCTGGCGGTGGCGGCAATGGGCGGAACCTATGGTCGCCGAATTGTGGTGGTGGCGGGAAAAGGACACAACGGTGACGACGGTCGAACGGCGGCTGCGCTGCTCAGTGAGCGAGGAGCGCGCGTCACCGTCGTGCCGGTGGCAGAGACACGAGAGGTCCTTCCATCATGCGATCTCGTTATCGACGCTGCGTTCGGTACGGGATTCCGCGGGGAATACAAGGCGCCGAAACCCCCAGACGGAGCCATAGTTCTGGCGGTCGACATCCCGTCTGGCGTGTCGGCCAACACAGGGATGGCGTCCGAGGAAGCGGTCCGGGCAGACCTCACGGTCACGTTCGGAGCGCTGAAGCCGGGGCTCTTGCTCGGCGATGGCGCCGACCACTGCGGCGCCGTTGTCACCGAGCCGATTGGTCTCGACGTCGGGACGCCGCACCAGCAACTCCTCGAGGACGCCGACATTGCGTGGCTCCCCGCCCGAGAGCGTGAGTCGAACAAGTGGAAGACCGCTGTCGCCGTCGTGGCGGGATCACCAGGCATGTTCGGCTCGGCCGCGTTCGCCGCCGCGGCAGCGGTCCGTTCGGGAGCGGGAATGGTCCGTCTCGGTTCGCCGGGTGTTCGGCCGGGGACGATCCCCGTGCTTGAAGCCGTCGCGATCGACCTTGACGAAAAGCACTGGGTGGAAAGAGCACTCGAGGAGCTCGAACGCTGCAAGGCCTTGGTCGTAGGACCAGGCCTCGGGCGTTCGGATGCGATGACGAGCGAGGTTCGCGAGTTGGTCGCACGAGCCCTGGTGCCGGTAGTCATCGATGCCGACGGGCTCTACGCGCTCGGATCAAAAGAGAGCGCAGCCGAACTCCTCGCGCGGAGGAGTGCCCCGACGGTGCTGACGCCGCACGACGGCGAGTTCGCTCGCCTTGCCGGTGGTGCGCCGTCAGACGATCGGCTGAAGTCGGTGAGAGGGATCGCCGCCGAGTTAGGTGCGATCGTGCTCTTGAAGGGCGCGACGACCGTCGTCGCAGAGCCAGGGGGCGAGGTTCTCCTCGCCGCGGCGGGATCGGCACGGCTGGCGACTGCCGGCACGGGAGACGTCCTTTCGGGTGTGATCGGGGCTTTCGTTGCCCGTGGCCTCGATCCACTCCGCGCCACAGCGCTCGCCGCTCACGTTCACGGTCGAGCCGCGGCGATCGGGTTCGAGGAGGGACTCGAGGCATCCGACCTTCCAATTTTGATCGCCTCGGTGCTCTCTGAGGACGCCAAGGAGCGCTCGACCAACGAATGACGGGGCGTTACCGGCCTGCGTGGGCAGAGATCGACCTCGATGCCGTGACGTCGAACGCCAGACTGCTGGCGCGCCTCGCTCATCCGGCGAAGCTGTGCACGGTCGTCAAGGCCGATGGTTACGGCCATGGAGCGATCGAGATCGCGAAGGCCGCGCTGCAAGGCGGCGCGTCGATGCTCGGCGTTGCCCTGGCGGAAGAGGCGATCGCCCTTCGAGAGGCGGGAATAACGGCGCCCTTGTTGTTGCTCACCGAGGCGCCGGCCGATGCGATCGGTGACCTCATTGCGAAAGAAGTCACTCCGACGGTCTACCGACATGGCGGCGTTCAACAAGCAGCCGAGGCAGCAGAGCGCGTCGGCCGTTCGGCGCCGGTGCACGTCAAGGTGGACACCGGGATGCATCGAGTCGGTGCCGATCCAAGGGATGCCATCGAGATCTGTGCGGTCGTCGGGGCGTCGCCTTTTCTTTCGCTCGACGGGCTTTGGACTCACCTCGCGGTCGCCGACGAGCCGGATGATCCCTTCACCGATCTCCAGCTCGGTCGTTTCGATGACGTTGTCGCGTCGGTCCGTCGCTTGGGACTCGAGCCGCGCCTATTGCACGCCGCCAACTCGGCCGGGGCGATCGCACACCCACGCGGTCGCTACGACTTCGTGCGGTGCGGCATCGCCTCGTACGGATACGCCCCGTCGAGGGCAGTCGCGTCATTGCTTGCGCGCGAGCTCGCGTCAGGAGAGGCCCTGCGGCCGGTGCTCTCCCTCAAGGCGCGCGTGCACCTCGTTCGTGACCTCGCCGCCGGGGAGCGTCCGAGCTATGGGCGAAGGTATGCACTTCCGCACGACTCTTTGGTCGCTGTCGTGCCGCTCGGCTACGCCGACGGCGTGACGCGGCGGCTCTCGAGCACCGGCGGTGAGGTGTTGATCGGCGGGCGCAGGCGCAAGATCGTCGGCACGGTGACGATGGATCAGATCATCGTCGAATGCGGGGATGAGGACGTGCGCCCGGGTGACGAGGTCGTCCTCATCGGCCGTCAACAACAAGAGGAGATCAGCGCCGAAGAATGGGCAGAACGAACAGACACCGTCGCTTACGAGGTGCTCTGTGGGATCGGCCCGCGCGTGCCTCGGATCGCTGTGTCGTCGGGCGACGAGCGGCCACGAAGCAACCTCGCAGAACCGCTGGCGGCAGCGGCCCGAGACGACTGACTTGTCGGGTCTTCAGCCGGGAGACCCACCGGGGTCCCGACGTGCCAGCCGGCGATCCGGAATGAACCAGATCGCCGCCACCGCCACATACACGGCGTACGCCGCCCACGGCGACCAGAACGCCAGCCCGATCGCGCCAGCGTAGGAGAGGGCGGACGTAAAGCCTTTGATGTCGGAACCGATCGCCCTTCCGACCGCAGAGTCGCTTCCGTTCGCAGAGATGATCGCTCGCACCAAGAGGAAGTACGCCGTCGCGGCGCCGAGTGAAGCGCATCCGTAGGCGGCTGCCGGCCAGTGAAAGCGGTAGTCCCTCCCGACCCACTCGGTGAGAACCGGAATCAAAGAGAGCCAGAAGAGCAAATGGAGGTTCGCCCACATGACCACGCTGTTGATCCGGTCGGTGGCTCGCAGCAGATGGTGATGGTTGTTCCAGTAGATGCCGATATTCGTGAAGCTCAACAGGTAGACGAGGAACCTCGGCCAACGATGGGCCAGCGCGGCAAAGTTGGTCCCGTCCGGCGCTTGCAGCTCGAAAGCCATGATGGTGATGATCACGGCGAGAACACCGTCGCTGAAGCTGATCAGGCGGTCGGGCCGGTCCTCGATTGCGCTGGACGATACGGATGCCATCTTCTAATCATTGGGTATGGGAGAGCGGATCGCGCGGTTCGCTGCCCACCCTCGGCGATCAATCCAAGACGCCATAGGCATCCGATCGAAAAGGGTCCTGCGATCCTTTCTTGTTTATCGAGCTGAAAGTTAGAGAGGGACTGGGACATGGATCTTCGAATCTTCACCGAACCTCAGCAGGGGGCGACCTACGACGATCTCCTGCAAGTCGCGAAAGAAGGCGAGCGACTCGGATTCGATGCGTTTTTCCGGTCCGATCACTACCTCCACATGGGCTCGGTATCGGGGCTGCCGGGACCGACGGACGCGTGGATCACTCTTGCGGGCCTCGCCCGCGAAACGAACCGCATTCGGCTCGGAACGTTGATGACGGCGGCGACATTTCGTTACCCGGGTCCGCTCGCGATAGCCGTCGCCGAGGTCGACGAGATGAGCGGCGGGCGAGTCGAATTCGGGATCGGCGCCGGTTGGTTCGCGGAGGAGCACGCCGCCTACGGGATCCCGTTCCCACCCCTTGGCGAACGCTTCGACCGGCTGGAAGAGCAGCTCCAAATCCTCACCGGCCTGTGGTCGGCGCCGGTCGGGGAGCCGTTCTCGTTCAAGGGCACCTACTACGAGGTCACGGACAGCCCCGCTCTTCCGAAGCCCGCCCAACGACCCCACCCGCCGATCGTCATCGGTGGAGGAGGCAAGGTCCGCACCCCCCAGCTGGCGGCGCGCTTTGCTGCCGAGTTCAACGTCGCCTTCCGCCACCTCGACGTCACCCAGGGCCAAATCGAGCGCACAAAGGGGGCGTGCGAGCAGATCCAGCGCGATCCGTCCTCGATCGTCTTTTCGGCGGCACAAGTTCTCTGCGTCGGGAGCAGCGAAAAAGAGATCGCACGGCGGGCAAACAGCATCGGACGCGAGGTCAGCGAGTTACGAGAGAACGGACTGGCCGGAACCCCCGAAGAGGTGATCGAAAAGATCGGCCGATTCCGAGAGGTAGGTGTCGAGCGCATGTATCTCCAGGTGCTCGATCTCTTCGACCTCGACCACCTGAAGCTCGTCGCGGACGAGGTCATGCCGGCGGTTCGATAGCCCGAAAGCCTTTCTAGCTGCGGCGATAGCATTCCGCCGTGGTGTCGCTCGCTGAGCTCGAGCGCGCTGCGAGTGCGTGCGTTGCCTGCCCGCTCGCGCGGTCGCGCACGAATGTCGTCTTTTCTGCAGGAAATCCGAACGCCCGGCTCATGTTCGTCGGCGAAGGACCAGGTCGCGACGAGGACCTAGCCGGAGAGCCGTTCGTAGGACGCTCGGGGCAGCTTCTCGATCGACTGATCGAAGAGGAGATCGGGCTGAGGCGCGAGGACTGTTACATCGCGAACGTCGTGAAGTGCCGACCACCAAACAACCGTGACCCGCTGCCAGGAGAGGTGGCGGCGTGTCATCACTTCTTGGCCGGTCAAATCGAAAATGTGGCTCCCTCGGTCATCGTCACCCTCGGGAACTTCGCCGCCCGGGCGCTTCTAGAGACGACCGAGGGGATCACGAGGCTGCGCGGCAAGTCGTTCCCGTACGGTTCGAGCCAGCTCGTTCCGACCTTCCATCCCGCTGCCGCGCTGCGAGGTGGGGGTGTCGTGCTTGCCCAGATGAGGGCCGATTTTGTGCGGGCGAAGCGCTTGCTCGCCGGGATGGACCCACGGTGAACAACGGCTCGACGACACGATTCGTCACGCGGTCAGTGGACGAGACACGAGCGCTCGCGGGCGCAATCGCGTCGCTCGTTCGGCCCTCTGACGTCCTTCTCCTCATCGGTGAACTCGGCGCGGGAAAGACGACATTCACAAAAGGTCTCGTCGAATCGCTCGGCCGCGACATCTTTGTGACGAGCCCGACCTTCACCCTCTGTCACCGCTACGAAACCAAGCCCCCCGTCGCCCACGTCGATTGCTTCCGCATCGGCAAGGACGACGATCTCGCTGACCTCGCACTCGACGAGCTGATCGATGAGGGATGCGTTCTCGTCATCGAATGGGGCGAGCGGGCCGAGGCGCTCGTCGGTGACGCACTCGTTCTCACGTTCGTCGCCAACGACGACGAGACCCGGGCCATCGAGATCGACGCCTCCGGCCCTCAATGGGCCAACCGCGCCGACGACCTCCTTGGTCTTTCCCGGGTGATCGGCATCGAAAGTGTGACTTCTCGTCACGCGAGTAGCGGCGAAGGCCGACCGTGATTCTTCTTGCTATTGAAACGGCGACGCTCGAAGTCGGTGCGGCGATAATCGGGGACGAAGGCCCGATTGCGATCGAACGTTCGCGTCCAGGACGTCGTCACGTTGAGACGCTGCATCCGGCGCTCGCACGCGTCTTCGACGTGGCCGGCGTCGACGCCGCCGGTCTCGACGCGGTTGCTGTCGACGTCGGGCCGGGCCTATTCACCGGACTTCGCGTCGGCATTGCGGCCGCAAAGGCGTTCGGCTTCGCGCGGCGCTTACCGCTCGTCGAGGTGAGAAGCACCACTGCGCTGCGCACGGGCGCGGCCATGTCCCAACTAGCCGGCGACGCCGAGATCGTCCCTGTCATCGACATGCGTCGCGGTGAAGTTGCCTGGGAGCTTCCCGACGGCTCCCTCGAGATCGGTCACCCCCAAAAGTTGGCCGAGGCTCTTCGTCGTGTCGGCGGCGAGATTCTTGTCGTCGGCGACGGCGCCCTCGCGAACCGGGACGAGCTGGTCGCGCTTGACCCGACGGACATTCCATTGCGCTTCGGCGATGAGGAACTGGCCGCGCCGTCGGTCGTCGCGGTCGGCGAGGTCGCGCGGTCCAGGCTCCGCTCCGGAGACTCGACCGATGCCTTCTCGATCGGGGCCGTCTACCTGCGCGCCGCCGATGCTCGTTCGAACTACCTGAGGCGCGACGTGCCGGTCGCTGAGAGTGCCCGATGAGCCTCAGACGAACGAGAACGCGGCTCGCCTCGAAGCTTCCGCTTCCACCCCGAAACGGCGAGGTCGTCGAGATCGCGCCGATGCGGCGCCGCGACGTTCCGGCCGTGGTGGCTATCGAAAAGGAGATCTTCCCCGAGCCCTGGTCGCAGAACCTGTATCTGTCGGAGCTCGCGCAGCGATCGACGCGTCGCTACTACGTGGCCATTTCGGGGGGCATGGTCGTTGGGTACGCGGGCTGCATGCTCGTCGTCGGTGAGGCCCACATCACCACCATCGGGGTAGCGAAAGTCTGGCAGGGGCGCAAGATCGGTGCGCGTCTTTTGTACCGTCTCGTCGTAGAGGCGAGAGACCGCGGAGCAGAGACGCTCATTTTGGAGGTGCGGGTCTCGAACCGACCCGCCCAGCGACTGTATGAGTGGTTCGGCTTCGCGCCGATCGCGATCAGGAAGAACTACTACGTCGAGACGAAAGAAGACGGCCTCGTGATGCAGGTCGTCGACACCGCGTCGGACGCCTACGGCGAACGTTTGTCGCGGATCGGCAAAGAACTCAGCGAGCCGGAACGAACAAAGGATGCCGGCCGATGAGCCGGACCATCTTGGGGATCGAGACCTCGTGCGATGAGACCGCGGCTGCCGTCGTCGGAGAGGACGGCTCGATATTGTCCTCCATCGTTTCGAGCCAGGTTGACCTCCACGCCCACTTCGGCGGGGTGGTCCCGGAGCTCGCCGGGCGCGCACACCTCGAACGCATCGTCCCGGTCGTCGACGAGGCGTTGTCCAAGGCCGGTCTGTCAACGACGGCTCCCGTCGACGCGGTGGCGGCGACGGTCGGGCCGGGGCTCATCGGCGCGTTACTCGTCGGCGTCTCGTTCGCAAAGGGACTCGCGTTGGCGTGGAAGGTGCCGTTCGTCGGCGTCAACCACCTCGAAGGTCACCTCTATTCAGCCCTCCTCGAAGACCGAGAGATCCCGTTCCCGGCCGTCGTCCTGCTCGTCTCTGGCGGCCACACCCTGCTCGTCGACATGTCGTCGCCCGGCCACTACGACGTTCTCGGCGAGACGGTCGACGACGCGGCGGGTGAGGCGTTCGACAAGGTGGGCCGATACCTCGGCCTTTCCTACCCGGGTGGACCCGAGATCGAGCGCCTGGCGAGCAACGGTGACCCAAAGGCGATCTCGTTTCCTCGTCCGATGTTGAACGACGGACTCGAGTTCTCGTTCTCAGGATTGAAGACGGCGGTCGTCCGTTACGTACGAGAGCACAGAAACGTTGACAGCGCAGACGTTGCCGCGTCGTTCCAGGCGGCACTCGTCGAAGTCCTCGTCGAAAAGTCGCTTCGTGCTGCTGCAGCGACGAACGCGCGATCGATCTGCCTCGCCGGCGGAGTGGCGGCCAACGGCCCGTTGAGAAAAGCGCTGACAAGTGCGACCGAGCAAGTTGGTTTGAAGGTGTTCCTTCCGAGCGCATCGATGTGCACTGACAACGCGGCGATGATCGCCGCCGCCGCGCACGTGAACCTGCGCGACCACGGTGCGACCGAGCTTTCCCATGGGGCTGTCCCCGGCCTCCGCCTCAGGTCGCGACACGAGGTCCGGACTTCGTGATTTGAACTCGCTTGCTCAGATGCGAAACTCGCCTTTGTGGAAGCTGGCGAGTACCTAGGACACATCCGATCCGACGGCGACCGGCTAATCGAGGCGGCGCGTTCGGTACCGGACGCAAGCGTCCCGAGCTGCCCGGAGTGGCAGGTCCGCGACCTCCTCGGTCATATCACCGGCGTACACGAGTGGGTGACGAGGATCCTTGCCGAACGGTCCCAGACGCGACTAGCGCGGCACTCTGGAGAAGAGATGCGCGGGGATTTCCCCGCCCTCGCCACCGAGTACGAATTGGGGCTCGACAACCTCCTCGCCGAGCTCTCGCAGACCGACCCCGAAGAACTCGTTTGGAATTGGAGCGCACGTGCCCCCGCACCGGCGCGTTTTTGGTTCCGGAGGATGGCACAAGAGACCGCCGTTCACCGATTCGACGCCGAACTGGCCGCCGATTCGCCTTCTCCAATCGATCCGACCCTCGCAGCCGATGGGATCGATGAGTACTTGGGCCTCGTCGCGAGCTTCATTCCCCGCGCGCCCGTCGAAGGATTGTCCGGCTCGCTTGGCTTCGAGGCATCCGACGTCGGCACGACGTGGCACGTCGAGCTCGAGCCCGATCGCCTCGAACTCCTTTCGTCATCGGACGTCGATGCCACCGTTCGTGGACCGGCGTCCGACCTTTTCCTTTGGGTTCTACATCGAGAACCCGGACGTCCGCTCGGCATTGCGATCGAAGGCGACGGCGAGGTGGCCAGGAGATGGAGCCTCGTCAGGTTCGACTGAGTCGATTGCTCGACTTAAGTCGTGAGAAGGGACAGCCGTGTACGAGACCGGTGACGAGCTCGCCGATTTGACCAGGCTTCTCGACGAGAGCGTCGCAGGCGCAACGAGCGCGCAGCTCGCCCATGTGTTCCGCCTGCCGCGTTGCGCGATGACCGCCGCCGAGCTTGTCGCCCATTTTCCGTCGCGCTCTGTCGGCGCGCTGGCGACGGTGACGTCTAAAGGTGAGCCACGCGTCGCGCCGGTCGACCTGTTGTTCATACACGGCCGTTTCGTCGCCTCGACGCCCGCATCGGCTTTTCGGGCCCGTCATCTCCGGCGCAACCCGGCGGTCTCCGTCGCCTATTACGAAGGTGACGACATTGCCGTGCTCGCCCACGGACGCGCTGTCCTAGTTGAGCCGGGCGATCCCGAATGGGACGAGGTCGACGCCGCATACCACGACGTGTACGGGAGCGGGACGAGAGACTGGGCCGACGACGGCCTGTACCTATCGATCAGGGCCGACCGCCTGCTGGCGACCGACCGCATGAAGGCCGAGACGCCACCCGGCTGAGGCCGGTCCGCTGCAAATCTGTGCCTCGAGTGCCCCCGACCTGGGCATTTCCTATTTCGGCCGAGGTGTTCACGGACCCGGTTGCCGGGGGACCGAGGTGCCGTTAGAGTTGGCACTCGAATCAATAGAGTGCCAACGAGCCCAAGGAGGCCGTCGAAAATGAAGCTGCAGCCGCTCGAGGACAGGATCGTCGTGCGCCCGAGCGAGGCCGAGGAGACGACTGCGTCGGGCCTCGTCATCCCGGACACGGCGAAGGAAAAGCCGCAACAGGGCGAGGTGCTCGCCGTCGGCCCGGGCCGTCGTGCTGAGAACACCGGCGAGCTCGTGCCGGTCGACGTGAAGGTCGGCGACAAGGTCGTCTACTCGAAGTACGGCGGGACCGAGATCACGATCGACGGAGAAGACCTCCTCATCCTTTCGAGCCGCGACGTGCTCGCCAAGGTCGCTAGCTGATGGCGAAGATCCTCAAGTTCGACGAGACCGCACGTCGCGGCCTCGAGGCGGGCGTCGACAAGCTCGCCGACACCGTGAAGGTGACGCTCGGTCCAAAGGGCCGCAACGTCGTCCTCGACAAGAAGTGGGGCGCGCCGACGATCACGAACGACGGCGTGACGATCGCGAAAGAGATCGAGCTCGACGACCCTTACGAGAACATGGGCGCGCAGCTCGTGCGTGAGGTGGCGACGAAGACGAACGACATCGCCGGTGACGGGACAACGACCGCTACGGTGCTCGCGCAAGCACTCGTGCACGAAGGGCTTCGCAACGTCGCCGCCGGAGCGAATCCGATGGCACTAAAGCGCGGTATCGAGCACGGTGTCGCCGCCGCTGTCGAGTCGGTGAAGCTGCAAGCACGCGATGTAGAGGGTCGACACGAGATCGCGCAGATCGCGGCCATCTCCGCTGCCGACTCCGCCATCGGCGAGATCCTCGCCGACGCGATCGACAAGGTCGGAAAAGACGGTACCGTGACGGTCGAAGAGTCGAATACCTTCGGTCTCGAGCTCGAGTTCACCGAGGGAATGCAGTTCGACAAGGGGTTCTTGTCCCCATACTTCGTCACGGACCCAGAGCGCCAAGAAGCGATCCTCGACGACCCGAACATCCTGATCGTCAATTCGAAGATCTCGGCCGTCCACGACCTGTTGCCGCTGCTCGAAAAGGTGATGCAAACGGGCAAGCCGCTCCTCATCATCGCCGAGGACGTCGAGGGTGAAGCACTTGCCACGCTTGTCGTCAACAAGATCCGCGGCACGTTCCAGTCGCTCGCCGTGAAGGCGCCGGGATTCGGTGAACGCCGCAAGGCCATGCTCGGCGACATCGCGGTGCTCACCGGCGCGCAGGTGATCTCAGAAGAGATTGGGCTGAAGCTCGAGTCGACCACGCTCGATCTGCTCGGTCACGCCCGCCGTGTCGTTGTGACGAAGGACGACACGACGATCATCGAGGGCGCCGGATCAGAAGAAGACGTGAAGGCGCGCATCGGGCAGATCAAGCACGAGATCGATGAGACCGACTCCGACTGGGACAGAGAAAAGCTGCAGGAGCGGCTGTCCAAGCTCGCTGCCGGCGTCGCCGTCGTCCAGGTTGGAGCCGCGACCGAGGTCGAGTTGAAGGAGAAGAAACACCGCATCGAAGACGCACTCTCGGCGACTCGCGCCGCGATCGAAGAAGGGATCGTCGCCGGAGGCGGCACGGCCCTTTTGCGCAGTCGCGCTGCCGTCGAAAAGCGCGCCGGCGAGCTCACCGGTGACGAACGGACCGGTGCGATGATCGTCTCGAAGTCACTCGAAGAGCCTTTGAAGTGGATCGCGATCAACGCCGGGCTGGAAGGTTCTGTCTTGGTGCGCGACGTTGAATCTGTCGAAGGAACGGTTGGGCTGAACGCGCTGACGGGGTCGATTGAGGACCTCGTCAAGGCGGGCATCATCGACCCAGCCAAGGTGACCCGTTCGGCGCTGCAAAACGCCGCCTCGATCGCCGCACTGCTCCTTACGACCGAAGTGGTGGTGGCCGACAAGCCCGAAAAGAAGCCCGAGCCGGCTATGCCTGGTCCGGGCGGGATGGGGATGTAGCCGGAGCGCTTCATTGCTTTCAGATGACGCGCGCAAAAGCGCCGTTCGTCGACGGAGAACCGGTGTTTACCGGCGTCGATGGGCGGCGCTTTCGCCGTTGTCGGGCGCGTCTCGCGACCTAAGTAATGGGGGCGAGAGCCGCGCTCTCCTTGGATGACGGTGTCGGATCGGCGGTGGTCAGAAGGGTTGTCGGTCCTTGTCCACCGGCGCTCGAGTCCATCGACGACGGTAGCCTCCGCCCCAATGGCGTCCTCTTATCGGCAGCACTTGCCGCGCCCCGCCGAGGCCCGTGGAGCGGGACCCGCAGCGTGGAAGGCGGTTCCGCCCGAGCTGCGTACGTCGGTGCCGATTCGCCGGGTCCGCGACGCGTTCGCTAACCGCCCGGCGATCGATGTTCCTGACTCGATCGACGCCTCTGTCCTCATCCCGATTCAAGAACGCGATGGTGAGGCGACGGTCGTCATGATTAGGCGCGCAGACGATCTTGCCAATGACGCCGGCCACGTCGCCTTTCCCGGTGGCCACGTCGAGTCGGAGGAGGATCCGATCCGCGCCGCGCTGCGCGAGGCCAACGAGGAGATAGGGCTCGACCCTTCCCTCGTCGAGGTGATCAGCACGTTGGCTCCGTTCGGCAGGCGTCTCCACCAAGAGCGCGTCTTGCCGGTCGTCGGCATCGTCAACGGTCAACCCGACCTCGTTCCCGATCGACGCGAAGTGGCGGCGATCCTGGAGGTGCCGATCGCCTCGCTCGCGTCCGACGGCGCCTCGTGGCAGGAGAACTGGGGGAGTGATGAGCCGGGATTCGTCATGACCTTTTTCGCCGGGCTTCCGGAGCTCGGAGACGACCTCGTCTGGGGGCTCAGCGCCCGCATCCTCGAACTCGTGCTCTCGACGATCTTTCCAGGGCGCCAGGACTTGTCCGAGTAACCTCCCTGGCCGGCGCCCATCACGATGAAGGCGCGTCGAGGACTTGTCCGACGCGGGGAGCAGGGATCTAGCGATGGACGTCGAGATCGGGATCGGCAAGTCGGGGCGGCGCGGCTTCGCCCTCGATGAGATCGCCATCGTTCCGTCGCGCCGGACCCGCGACGCGAGCGACGTCGACATCTCGTGGCAGTTCGACGCCTTCCGCCTCCCCCTCCCGCTCATCGCCGCCCCGCGCGACGGGATCGTTGGCCCGGATTCCGCAGTCGCGATCGATGCCGCCGGTGGCCTCGCCTGCTTGGACCTCGAGGGCTTGTGGACCCGCTACGAGGACCCCTTGCCGCTCTTTGCGGAGATCGGTCGCCTCGATCCCTCTTCGGTGACCAGGAGGCTCCAGGAGATCTACTCGCTGCCCGTCCGTCCCGAGCTCGTCACGGCGCGGGTGCGAGCGATCGCCGCTCGCGGCGCGGTTGCCTGCGGTGCGGTCACTCCCCAGCGGGCCGAGGCGCTCGTCCCGGCCGCCGTCGAAGGTGGTCTCGACGTGCTCGTCATCGCAGGAATCACGGTCTCTGCCGAGCACGTGTCACGCGCCAACGCCACCCTCGACCTCGCCCGCTTTGTCCGCGACCTCGACCTTCCGGTCATCGTCGGCGGTTGCTCGTCGTATCCGGCGGCTCTCCATTTGATGAGGACCGGTGCGATGGGCGTGCTCGTCGGCGTCGGGCCGGGAGGATCGGGGGCGGCATCGCGGCGCGTCCTTGGAGTCGGCGCGCCGATGGCGACGGCGATCGCCGACGCGGCCGGGGCGCGAAGCCGCCATCTCGAAGAGACCGGCTTCTACGTGCAGGTGGTCGCCGACGCGCCGATCGCAAACGGGGGCGATCTCGCCGCCGCCATCGCGTGCGGCGCCGACGCCGTCATGCTCGCCCGGCCACTCGCCGCCGCCACCGAGGCTCCGGGCGCCGGCTCGTATTTCGCTCCCGCCGCCGGGCACGCGACCTTGCCGCGCGGCGGGCGCGAGGTTGTCGAGACTCTCGGTTCACTCGAAGAGATCCTCACCGGTCCGTCCCATGACGAACAGGGCCGCTGCAATCTTTTCGGCGCGCTGCGTTCGGCGATGGCGATGTCGGGATATGAGACGATCCGCGAGTTCCACAAGGCCGCCGTGGTCGTCGCGTCGCGATCGGGCGACGGAGAGGGCGCCGGCGCCGCCTGGTGAGCGCTTCCTTGCCAAATCAAAGCCGCGGCTTTCTCACCTCGCTGCGCACGTGGCGATATCTCCCAGACGCCGTCGGCGTCTTCGTCGTCGTCCTCGTCGCGCTGTTGTACCTTTCGCCGTCGCTAAAGGACGGGTTCAGTTTTGGGCCGACCGATCTTGTGAGCGGTGCGTCGCTGCTCACGCACAATCTGTTCTCCGGACCTGCGCACAACCACCTCGCCGGAGATACGAGCGACCAAGGCGTACCGTGGAACGCCCTCAATTGGCGACTCGTCCATCACGGCGAGATCCCGCTTTGGAACGGCACGGC
>Ga0070733_10002073_pt1 | contig 14555 bp, 12 predicted proteins | sample Coa_R1_9_FD_66450 | JGI IMG/M metagenome (GOLD analysis project Ga0070733, IMG submission 66450) | Surface soil microbial communities from Centralia Pennsylvania, which are recovering from an underground coalmine fire - Coalmine... | ecosystem: Environmental > Terrestrial > Soil > Unclassified ... | reverse complement strand
TTACGCGCTCGATTTCAATGCCCTCACATGCAGTGAGTGGTGAGAGCGGGCGAAGGGAATCGAACCCTCATGACCAGCTTGGAAGATCGGTTTGGTAACCCCCCTCGTGACCTGGGCATACGTTGGTCCTGCTAGGAGCGGGCCGACTGTCCGTGAGTGACCCTGATTGTCCATCGCTCTCTCTGGTGTGTGGCCCATGTGTGGCCCACGGTTACCAGCTACCAGCAAGATCACCGTCAACCAGTTCTTGACGCTTAATTGTCAACCGACTGCCGCATCTTGGTCTGACAGCACCGGAACGAGCAAGATCGATTTGAGCCCGTTCCCTCGATAGGTGCCACTGGGTTTCGCCGTGGAAGATCAGAGGCAAGGGTGACGCGCAGCGTCATCGCGTGCGACGCGACCGGAGGGAGCGCCCTTGCCTGTGATCTTTGCGCGGCGAAAGGATGCCTAGCGCGAGGGGGCGGGCGGTTGCGTCGGCAGGCGTGCCAGCCCGCGAGACGGCGAGCTGCCCGCCACGGCGGGTCAGCGGCCAGCGGTGCGGGGCAGCCGCCGCGTCCGCAGGGCCACCGTCCGAAGGACGCGGCAACGCTGCCGCCCCGGCCACGGTGGGACGCCTCCCTGCCCCAGCCCGGGCGGCGGGCTGCTGCGCCGGTCCGGCGCGCGGGTGACGGCGGGCCTGCGCCTGGCGCGGCGGGGAGCCCGCCCGGCTGGCGCCGCAGGCGCCCTTGAAGCCGTAGAGAAAGTTCTCACAGGGCATGGGCAAGCAGCTCGCGGAGCGCTCGCGCGTCTGACCAAAGCTGATCTTCCGGTACCTTCGCCTCTGGCTGCTTCGCGGACAATGGAAATGGCTCGCCAGGACGTGGGTCGTCGATAAATCGGGGAATCAAGTGTGTATGCAGATGAGGAAGAGAGTTCCCCAAAGTCTCGTAGTTCATCTTGAGAGGCTTGTACATCTCTATCAGCGTCCGAGCCACGGTCAAGACCTCAGACCAGTAGCCTGACGCCTCCGTGCCGTTCAGCTCGGTCGGCTCGGTGACGTGACGGCCTCGCCAGATAACTACTGTGTATCCACGCTGCACGTCTGCGCGCTGCAAATAGGCGTCGGTGTAATTCCCTGCATGAATCCGTACCCCATAGCGATCGGCGTCAGGTCGTTCGTTGCCGCACATCTCACAGCCGATGCCGTGAGTCAGCTCGTCCCAATTACGCGGCCACTCAGTCATTTAGCGGTGCTCCATCCGGTTCGGACCACTCGAACGCGAACTCGTGCCGATCGGCAGCGTAGAGGTCGTCGGCAACCTGCAAGGTCCGTCCTTCGGCGTCGTAGTCGATGTGGAACATCCGGACTACTGGCACGCCAGGAGCAAGCTCTAGCATTGTTACTTCATCCGGTGTCGGCATCCGCGCCTGGAGTAGTTCCATGCCTCGGGCGAAGCGATGGCCCAACTGCTCAATGAGGTTGTCCGGCCCTTCAGGCAAGGCATCTGGTGATTCCAGCCGGGTACCCTCAGCCACCCACAGCGGGTAATAGCTGGTCGATATTACGGCAGGTTCACCATTCAGCAATTGCAGCCGCTTCCGGATCACAGCTTCTTGGCCAGCCTCTGAGCCCAGCCAAACGGCTACATCTTTCGGCACTGGGCCTCGGCCGACCATGAGCATCTGCCGTGATGGCACCTGTCCTTGCTCGACCGCCTCCGTGTCAAACTCTGGCTTGCCGGAATCTCGGTGTGACGCATGACGACGTATGGAAGATACTCGTCGCAACGGTGGGCGGTTACGCACGGTTCGTCCGCGCGTTGAGTGGACTACGATCAATCCCTCTTGCTCCAGGGCCTTCAGCGCAGCTCGTGCGGTCTGACGGCTGACGCCGTACCGCTGTGCCAGCTCTGGCTCAGAAGGCAGCAGGGCACCCGGTCCATAAGTCCCGTCGCTGATTCTCCGGCGAAGGTCGTTGGTGATCTGGTGTGTTATCGGTGCCGATGGCATACCTGTTCCTACCTCTCTGTCGATCAAGCCTACACTACGGACCTGACTGTGTGACTTGACAGTCAAATCCGACTAGCCTACGGTGGAGGTAGCGAACCTTCTCATGAGTAAGGCCCCGACGGTGGCACCCGTCAGGGCCTAGCGCATCGATCGCGATTGGAGTCAGTTTCGATGCATCACCATGGTACAGCGGTCCTGGACAGGACGGCAGAGGCAACACCCGTCAGCACGCCCGGCGCGAGTGCGCGTGACCGGTGGCTAGCCCAGTGCGAATCCAACCTCGCCAAAGCGCTAGCCGACCGGAACGCCCATCTCCTGCCGCTGCCTGCCAGCCTGGTGTTCTGCCCTCAGCCGGACCTGTGCCCGGACTGCCACGGTACCGGCTACAGCCACGACGATTTTGAACTCTGCTACTGCATGGCCGGTGAGGTACCGGCCCCCTCCGACTACGACTTCCCACGCTTCACCGACACCGAAGCCCGTTCGCTGACCAGCCCGCGTGCCTGGTACCCACAGCCCTGGCAGGCGCGGGTCTGGTGGAAGACCTGCCCTACCTGCAACATCGCCCCGGTCAAGACCGGCCCCTACGATGATCACGGCCACGTGATCCGCGTCCCCTGGGAGCCCGACTGCCCCGACTGCCACGACACCGGCTGGACGCTCTATACCGCACCCATCATCCGCCCGGCAGCGGTCTGCCGGTGCCAGGGAACCGGCATCGTCACTGACGACGGCTCGATCACTGATGTGATCGGCTGGCCTCTTCCATGTACCTGCGTGACCTCGGTCCCACCGCAGGTTAAGGCACTCACGCGCCGCGTGGCCACCGCTCGCCCCGCGCGAAGTGCCCTGCTGTCCGCTCCGTTGCCCAGGAGCGGTCTCTGATCGCCGCCGCGTCGGCCACCTTCGCCCCTGGACGGCAGCGCCCAGGGGCGGATGTGACTGCCCGCGTCACCAACTCCAGGCAAGAGGACCGTCAAGCATCCGTTGACGCCTGCCCGGATGATTTCACCCGCTGGGAACAGCAGCTCGCCGCCACCGGCTACTGCACCCACCCGGTCCGGCTCGCTGGCCGCATTGACGCGGTGGACCTGGCCACCGGCGAGACACGGCCGGTCTACACCACCGCCGGTGAGCCCGGTGGGGTGCTGCTCACCGCGTGCGGCAACCGCCGCGAAAGCGTGTGCCTGCCCTGCTCACAGGTCTACAAGCGCGACGCCCGCCAGCTCGTCAAAGCGGGCCTGGCCGGTGGCAAAGGCATCCCCGAGACGGTGGCTGCGCATCCGTGTGTGTTCGCCACATTCACCGCACCTTCGTTCGGTCCGGTGCATTCCCGGCGCAAGCGGGGCAAGACCATCCTGCCTTGCCGCCCCCGCCGTGACGCCGCGCAGCGGCGCTGCCCGCACGGCAGGGATATCTCCTGCCCGGTGCGCCATCACGAGAACGATCCCCGGCTGGGCCGCCCGCTGTGCCCGGACTGCTACGACTATGAAACCGCCGTGCTGTTCAACGCCTGCGCGGGCGAGCTATGGCGGCGGTTCACCATCAACCTGCCCCGCAAGCTGGCCGCCCTGGCAGGCATCACCCAAAACCGGCTGCGCTCCCTGGCCCGGGTCCGTTACGTCAAGGTGGCCGAATACCAGGCCCGGGGCGCGGTCCACTTCCACGCCGTGATCCGCCTGGACGCACCCGGCGATGACTACCGGCCTCCTGCCGACCAGTTCACCGCCGAGCTGCTGGCCGATGCGATCGGCCAGGCCGCCGCTGCCGTCCGCCTGGCCGTCGAGCCCGATGCCGAGCATCCGGACCTGCCAGCCTGCACGCTGCGGTTCGGCTCCCAGACCGACCCCCGCCCGGTGCACCGCCCGGCCGTCATCGCCACCGGTGAACCGCTGGACGCTGATGCGGTGGCGAACTACATCGCCAAGTACGTCACCAAGAGCCTCGACGTGCCGGGCCTGCCTGCCCGCCGTATCCGCAGCGGCTTTGACCTGGACCATCTGTCCTGCCCCGAGCACTACCGGCAGATGATCCTCACCGCATGGAAGCTTGGCCGATCCACCGCGTGCGGTGAATCGCTACGCAAGTATGCACACGTCCTTGGCTTCGGCGGCCACCCGCTCACCAAGTCCCGCCGCTACTCGGTCACCTTCGGCCAGCTTCGCACCGCCCGCCGCGACTACCGCCGCGCTCAGCACCACCCTGACGGCGAACGCGACCCGTGGGGCCGCCCGCTCGATGAGTCCGTGGTCTTGATCCTCAAGACCTGGACCGTCACCGGCACCGGCTACCACACCGACGCCGAAACCGAACTCGCCCTCTCGGCCGCCGCACGTGCCCGCGAGTACGACGACTGGCCGACTCCCGCCGTCTAATCCGTACCCGTTATCGACTCAAGGAGAAGCGATGTTCCTGTGCCTACCGTCACACCTGACCGGCTGCTCACCGTCGAGGAAGCCGCCGTCCTGTTCAACACCAAACCGCGTTTCGTCCGTCGTCTGATCGCGGAACGGCGCATCCGGTTTACCCACATTGGCCGTCATGTCCGCATTCCAGAAATGGCTGTGCGCGAGATGATATCGGCCGGAATGGTTGAACCGATCACATCTTGCCATCCAGCTTTGCGGGTTGCCTGATGCCGGGGATAAAGACTCGCCAATTCGGCAACATCCGCAAGCGATCATCTGGCCGGTATCAGGCCAGATACCGGGCACCTGATGGCCGGATGCTACCTGCTCCATATACCTTTGCGCGTAAATCAGATGCGGCGCGCTGGTTGACTCTCAAAGAGGCGGAGATTGCACAAGGAGACTGGCTCGACCCCGACGCATCTAACATGCTATTCGAGTTGTACGCGAATCAGTGGCTACGTGATCGTGTGCTCAAAATCCGCACCGCAGAACTGTACCGAGGGCTGCTGAATAATCACATCTTCCCTACCTTCGGCGGGCGGACAAAACTCGGTGACATCGATGAAGCCGCTGTCCGGCGATGGCGCAAAGAGCGGCTCGACGCAGGCCCTACCGCAGACCGTCCGTTCGGCCCAGTCACAGTCGCGAAGGCGTACCGGCTGCTGCACGCGATCTTCGCTACCGCCGCTGATGACCGGCTCGTGCGGCGGAACCCCTGCCGCATCGAGGGTGCAGGTAAGGAAGAATCCCCCGAACGCGAAATCATCTCACTCCCTGTCGTCTTCGCGATAGCCGATGCCCTGCCCGTCCGCTATCGAGCCTTGGCGCTACTGGCTACCTTCGCTGCGTTGCGGTGGGGTGAGCTGGTCGGGCTACGCTGCGAAAACATCGATCTTGACGCCTGCGAAATCCGCATCGTACAGACAACCGCCGAGCTCGATAAGGGTGGCCTGCTGCCAGAAACACCCAAATCATCGGCTGGCCTGCGGACGGTCGCCTTCCCTCCTGAACTGGCTCCCGAGCTGCGCTGGCACCTGGAGCGCTTCGCCCAGCCAGGCCCGCATGGTCTTGTCTTCGTCGGGCCAAAGGGTGCCCAGCCACGCCGGTCCAACTTCAGGCCGATTTGGAATGCAGCTACATCCAAGGCAGGCGTACCGGGCTTGCACTTCCATGATCTTCGGCACGTCGGGGGAACGCTGGCAGCTACGACCGGTGCCAGCCTCAAGGAACTCATGGCCCGGCTAGGGCACTCCAGCCCACGCGCTGCACTGATCTACCAGCACGCGACTCGTGACCGCGATCAGGCTATCGCCAGAGCGCTTGGCGGACTCGTTCGCGAGGTTCGCCCAAGCGCAGGTCAGCAGCCTGACCAAGCAGCCGATCGAGACGCATGAGAACTAGGCGTGTGGCCCATATGTGGCCCAACTGCCGAACCCAGCCTGTTCATGATCATCTTGACTACCGGCAACAGCCCTTCTACCTGGGCCTTCTCATCGGAGCGGGCGAAGGGAATCGAACCCTCATGACCAGCTTGGAAGGCTGGAGCTCTGCCATTGAGCTACGCCCGCGCGGCCGGTGCGGACTTGCGGCCGGCTCGCTCCGCGTATCGTACCGGGCTTCCCGCAGGAGCGGTGCAAGGCCGTCCCTGCGCATCCGGGCCGGCCTGGCGAAGAGCCGACGGCCAAGCGGATGTCTGGACGCGTGTCCGAGTAACCGATGGGTCCGAATGTCCGTGTAGCAGACACCCAATCGCGGGCCTGGCGGGTGCGGGGAGTTTCACCGGACGCTGATGGCTGGTGCGGCATTCCCCGGTCCGGGTGTGGGCGTGGCGTTCTGATAACCCCAAATCGCGGGCCTGGCGCAAGCTATGAAGACCCATCACGCGGTCATGGGCTGGGTGTGGCATTCCGGGTCCAGGCGCGGGCGTGACGATCCTGGCAACGGTCTGCTGTCACCTGCATCGCGGACCCGGGGGAAGCGGGGCGGAACTGCCGGGCGATCATGGCTGGTGTGGTATTTCCGGTCCAGGTGCGTGGCGTGGTGATCCCGCCAGACGAGCTGTCATGGCGTTTCTCCAGGTCGCCGGGGCCGGGTGGGCAGTCGGTCAATACTGCCGACAGCCGGGTGGAGCTTTCCTTCGATCTTGCCGCCACGTCGTCGCTGCCCAGGGTGCTCAAGGAACGTGCGCTGGAAGCCCTGGCCGGACGGCTGACCGGCGGGGTGATCACGATTGCGGCTTCCGAGCACCGGTCGCAGCTCCGGAACCGGCAGGCGGCGGCCGTTCGGCTGTCTGCCCTGCTCACCGATGCTACGGCGCCGCCGCCTGCGCCACGGCGGCCGACCAAGCCGAGCCGGGGGGCGCGGGAGCGCAGGCTGGCCAGCAAACGCCAGCGCTCGGAAACCAAGCGGCTGCGCCGGTCCACATGGGATTGACGGGGGGATGGTTTACCGATCCAGGGTAACCCCCTGGGTCCGCTACCATTCGCTTGTCAGCGGGCTGTAGCGCAGCTTGGCTAGCGCGCGTGCTTTGGGTGCACGAGGTCGCCGGTTCGAATCCGGCCAGCCCGACGGGTGTAGTCGCCGGCTGCCCTAGACTTGGCCGCCGTAGCCGTGAGTGATCAGTCATGCCCCCGGATGGCAAAGCGGCCGCCTGAGCGGGGAGCCAGGGAGTGACGACGACGTGAAGACCGACGTCGAGGAGCTGGGACCGACCCGGGTCAAGCTCACGATCGAGGTTCCTTTCGAGGAACTCAAGCCTAGCCTCGACAAGGCGTACCGCGAGGTCGCGAGGCAGGTCCGGGTGCCCGGCTTCCGGCCGGGCAGGGTGCCGCCGAGGATCATCGATCAGCGGTTCGGCCGTGGCGTGGTGCTCGAGCAGGCCGTGCAGGATGCCCTGCCGGGACTGTATGGCAAGGCGCTCGAAGAGGGTGACGTGCGCGCCCTGGGCCAGCCGGAGGTCGAGATTACCAAGATCGACGACGGCAAGGAGCTCGCGTTCACCGCCGAGGTGGACGTCCGGCCCAAGTTCGAGGTGCCCGATCTCGACGGGCTGCAGGTCACGGTGGACAAGGCCGTGGTGACCCCGGACGACGTCGAGGAGTACCTGAGCGGGCTGCGGGAGCGGTTCGCCTCGCTCAAGGGCGTGGACCGGCCGGCCAAGGATGGGGACTTCGTCTCCATCGACCTTTCTGCCACGGCCGACGGCAAGTCCGTGGAGGACGCGCAGGCCAGCGGGCTGTCCTACGAGATCGGCACCGGCACCCTGCTGGACGGGCTCGACGAGGCGCTGCAGGGCGTGACGGCAGGCGACTCGAAGGTGTTCACCACCGAGCTTCCCGGCGGCGAGCACGCGGGGGAGCGGGCGCAGGTCACTGTCACCGTGCACAGCGTCAAGGTCAAGGACCTGCCCGAGCTCGACGACGACTTCGCCCAGGCGGCGAGCGAGTTCGACACGCTCGGCGAACTGCGCGCCGGGACCAGGTCGCAACTGGAGAGCGTGCGCAAGATACAGCAGGCCGGGCAGGCCAGGGAGCGGGCGCTGGACGCCCTGCTGGACAAGATCGACATTCCGCTGCCCGACAGCTTCGTGGCCAGCGAGGTGGAGCGGCGCCGTAACTCCATGATCGACCAGCTCGAGCGGATGGGTTCCAGCCTGGACGACTACCTGGAGTCGGTCGGCCGGTCGGCCGACGACCTGGACAGCGACCTGGAGCGCGAGGCGCGGCAGGGGGTGAAGACCGGCTTCGTCCTCGATCAGCTTGCCCTGCAGGAGGAACTGGAGGTCGACTCCGCCGAGATGAGCGCTTACGTCGCCGAGCAGGCCCAGCGGATGCGGGTGGACCCCGAGCGGCTGGCCAGGCAGCTCGCCGACAACGGCCAGCTCGGATCGGTCGCCTCGGATGTGCTGCGCACCAAGGCCCTGGAGATCATCGCCCAGCGGGCCAAGATCAAGGACGAGGACGGACGCGAGGTGGTCATCGAGCCACCGGCCGCTGCCTCGGCCGGTGACGCCGAGTCAGAGGAAGACGACGCCGAGCCGCAGGAATAGGCCGACAGCGAACAGGGCTCATCGCTGGACGAACCGGCGATGGCCGCGCGTTATCGTCACTGACAACGACATCGTCACTGACAACGACACCGACCGCAGGTACCCGAAAGTGAGCCCGGAGTGACTTCCAAGCTGGCGGCGGCCCGGATAGCCGAGGCCCCGATCATGCCGTTCGGCGACCAGATGTTCCAGCGGCTGCTCTACCACCGCATCATCTTCCTCGGCCAGCAGGTGGACGAGGATCTCGCCAACCGGATCTGCGCGGAGCTTGTGCTGCTCGCCGCCGAGGATTCCAAGCGCGACATCAGCATCTACATCAACTCGCCTGGCGGCTCGGTCTACGCGGGCCTGGCCATCTACGACATAATGCAGTACGTACCGAACGACATCGCCACCTACGCGATGGGCATGGCCGCTTCCATGGGCCAGTTCCTGCTCTGTGCCGGCACCCCGGGCAAGCGCTACGCCCTGCCGCACGCGCAGGTTCTCATGCACCAGCCCTCTGGCGGCATCGGCGGCACGGCCTCTGACATCACCATCCAGGCCGAGCAGATGCTCTATATCAAGAGGACGCTGGCAGAGCGGATCGCCATGCACACCGGTCAGTCGCTCGAGCAGATCGAGACCGACTCCGACCGCGACCGCTGGTTCACTGCGGAGGAAGCCAAGGACTACGGGTTCGTCGACCACGTGATCCGCAGCGCCACCGAAGTTCCATCGGAAGGACCGGTCTCATGACCAGGTACGCCACCCCGGCAGCCCGCGCGCTTCAGCGTGCCGATCAGCTTGCCCATGACCCGCAGGCAAGGTACGTGCTGCCCTCGTTCGTGGAGCGGACGTCGTACGGCATCAAGGAGATGAACCCGTACAACAAGCTCTTCGAGGAGCGGATCATCTTCCTCGGCGTGCAGATCGACGACGCCTCGGCCAACGACGTGATGGCCCAGTTGCTCACCCTCGAGGCGATCGACCCGGACCGGGACATCCTGATCTACATCAACTCGCCCGGCGGCTCGATGACGTCGATGATGGCGATCTACGACACGATGCAGTTCATCCAGCCGCCGATCCAGACGTTCTGCATCGGCCAGGCGGCCTCGGCCGCGGCGGTGCTGCTCGCGTCCGGCACCAAGGGCAAGCGCGCCGCGCTGCCGAACGCCCGGATCATGCTGCACCAGCCGGCCCTGGAGAGCGGGTATGGTCAGTCCAGTGACCTGGAAATCCAGGCCAGGGAGATCCTCCGGATGAGGACGGCGATGGAGAACGTCATCGCGCGACACACCGGCAGGGATCCGGAGCAAGTGCGGCGTGACATCGAGCGGGACAGGTTCTTCGATCCGCACGAGGCAAAAGAGTACGGAATCGTGGATGATGTTCTCACGACCCTTAAGCGTCGCTCCGAGGTAGGGTCGTCCTAACCGGGAGGTTTCGGCTCGTCCCCCGTGTAAAGGAGTAAGTGGGTGGCACGCATCGGCGACGGTGGCGATCTGCTGAAGTGCTCGTTCTGCGGTAAGAGCCAGAAGCAGGTCAAGAAGCTCATCGCCGGCCCTGGCGTGTACATCTGCGACGAGTGCATCGACCTGTGCAACGAGATCATCGAGGAGGAGCTGGCCGAGCCGTCCGAGCTGAAGTGGGACACTCTGCCCAAGCCCCGCGAGATCTACGAGTTCCTCGACGCCTACGTGATCGGCCAGGACAAGGCGAAGAAGGCACTGTCCGTCGCGGTTTACAACCACTACAAACGGATCCAGTCCGGGGGCGAACGGCCCGGCGAGGAAGGTGTCGAGCTCGCCAAGTCCAACATTCTGCTGCTCGGCCCGACCGGGTCAGGCAAGACGCTGCTCGCCCAGACCCTCGCCCGGCTGCTCAACGTCCCGTTCGCCATCGCCGACGCGACCGCGCTGACCGAAGCCGGTTACGTCGGCGAAGACGTCGAGAACATCCTGCTCAAGCTCATCCAGGCGGCTGACTACGACGTCAAGAAGGCCGAGACGGGCATCATCTACATCGACGAGATCGACAAGATAGCCCGCAAGAGCGAGAACCCCTCGATCACCCGGGACGTGTCCGGCGAGGGCGTGCAGCAGGCACTACTGAAGATCCTGGAGGGCACCACCGCGAGCGTGCCGCCGCAGGGCGGCCGCAAGCACCCGCACCAGGAGTTCATCCAGATCGACACGACGAACGTGCTGTTCATCTGCGGCGGCGCGTTCGCCGGGCTGGAGAAGATCATCGAGCAGCGGGTCGGCCGGAACAGCATCGGGTTCAGCGCGGTGATCCGGGTCCGCAACGAGACCACCACATCCGACCCGTTCGCTGAGATCATGCCCGAGGATCTGCTCAAGTTCGGCATGATCCCGGAGTTCGTCGGCCGCCTGCCGGTGATCACCAGCGTGCACAACCTGGACCGGGACGCCCTCATCCGGATCCTGACCGAGCCGCGCAACGCTCTGGTCCGGCAGTACCGGCGGCTGTTCGAACTCGACAACGTGGATCTGGAGTTCACCGACGACGCCCTGGAAGCCGTGGCCGACCAGGCGAACCTGCGCGGCACCGGCGCCCGCGGGCTGCGGGCCATCCTCGAAGAGGTGCTGATGTCGGTGATGTACGAGGTGCCGAGCCGCAAGGACGTCGAGCGCGTCGTGATCACCAGGGAAGCCGTGCTCGAACACGTCAACCCCACCCTGGTACCCCGGGACGTATCCCGCCGCACCCCTCGCGAGAAGTCGGCATAACCACTCCTCGCAATCCGTAGACTCACCTGTCGTGACCGCTGATCCTTCCATGACGACTGACCGTAGCCAGCTTGCCCCGCAGTATGCGCCGGCCGATGTAGAGACGCGCAGGTACGAGGGGTGGGCGAACGCCGGGCTGTTCACCCCTGGCGACAGCGGGCCGGCCTACGCGATCGTGATTCCGCCGCCCAACGTGACCGGTTCGCTGCACATCGGCCACGCACTGGAGCACACGATCATCGACGCACTGATCAGGCGGCGCCGGATGCAGGGGTACCGCACGCTGTGGCTGCCCGGCATGGACCACGCCGGCATCGCGACCCAGAACGTGGTCGAGCGCGAGCTGGCCAAGGAGGGACTGAGCCGGCACGACCTGGGCCGGGAGAAGTTCGTCGAGCGGGTCTGGGAGTGGAAGGCCAGCTCGGGCGGCGCGATCCTGGGCCAGATGCGGCGGCTGGGCGACAGCGTGGACTGGACCCGCGAGCGGTTCACCATGGACGAGGGCCTGTCCCGGGCCGTCCACACGATGTTCAAGAAGCTGTATGACGACGGGCTCATCTACCGGGCCGAGCGGATCATCAACTGGTGTCCGCGCTGCCTCACCGCGCTTTCCGACATCGAAGTGGACCACGCCGACGAAGAGGGCGAGCTGGTCTCGATCCGGTACGGCGACGGCGAGGACTCGATCGTGGTCGCGACCACCCGGGCCGAGACGATGCTCGGCGACACGGCCGTGGCCGTACACCCGGACGACGCCAGGTACGCGCGGATGGCCGGCCGCACGGTCGGGCTGCCGCTGACCGGCCGGCGCATCCCGGTGGTCGCCGACCCGCACGTGGACCCGGAGTTCGGCACCGGCGCGGTGAAGGTGACCCCCGCCCACGACCCCAACGACTTCGAGATCAGCCGCCGTCACGACCTGCCCGCCATCGCCGTCATGGACGAGCGCGGCGTGATCACGGCACCCGGTCCGTTCCAGGGCCTGGACAGGTTCGAGGCGCGCCCGGCGGTGCTCGCCGCGCTGCGGGAGCAGGGCAGGGTGGTTGCCGAGCGCCGCCCGTACCTGCACGCGGTCGGGCACTGCGGCCGGTGCGGCACCACGGTGGAGCCGCGCCTGTCGCTGCAGTGGTTCGTCAAGGTCGCGCCCCTGGCCAAGGCGGCCGGCGACGCCGTGCGTGACGGCCGGGTCAAGCTGCATCCGGCCGAGATGGCCGCCAGGTACTTCGACTGGGTCGATGACATGCACGACTGGTGCATCAGCCGCCAGCTCTGGTGGGGACACCGGATCCCGGTCTTCTACGGGCCGGACGGCGAGGTCGTGTGCCCCCAGCCCGGCGAGCAGCCGCCGTCGGGTGAGGGCTGGCGCCAGGACAGCGATGTGCTCGACACCTGGTTTTCCTCTGGCCTGTGGGCGTTCTCCACCCTGGGCTGGCCCGACGACACACAGGACCTCCGGGATTTCTATCCCACCAGCGTGCTGGTCACCGGCTACGACATCCTGTTCTTCTGGGTCGCCCGGATGATGATGCTGAGCCTGTACGCAATGCGCGTTCAGGACCCGGCGGACGCCGTCCCCTTCCGTACGGTGGTGCTGCACGGCCTGGTACGCGATGCGCGGGGCAAGAAAATCTCCAAGTCGCGTGGCAATACCGTGGACCCGCTGGACTGGATTGACCGGTTCGGCGCCGACGCGGTGCGGTTCACCTTCGCCCGCGGCGCCAATCCGGGCAGCGACGTCGCGGTCAGCGAAGAATGGGCGGCCGGCGCCAGAAACTTCTGCAACAAGCTGTGGAACGCGGCCAGGTTCTCCCTGATGAACGGGGCGTATGTCCCGGACGCGCTGCCTGCCTCCCAGACGCTGTCCGTGCCCGACCGCTGGATCCTGTCCCGGCTCGCCTCGGTCACCGCCGAGGTGGACGCGCTGTTCGAGCAGTACGAGTTCGGCAAGCTCAGCGAGGTGCTCTACCACTTCGCCTGGGACGAGTACTGCGACTGGTACCTGGAACTGGCCAAGGTCGCGCTGACCGGCCCCGGCTCCGGGGCGGCCGGGCGAACGCGGGCCGTACTCGGCTACGTGCTCGACCGGCTGCTGCGCCTGCTGCACCCGGTGATGCCGTTCGTCACCGATGAGCTGTGGACCGCGCTCACCGGCGGCGAGTCGGTCATGGTGGCCGCGTGGCCGTCGGCTCCCGGCTCTGCCAGCGACCCTGCCGCGGAGGCGGAGATCGGGGCGCTGATGCGGCTGGTGACCCAGGTGCGCCGGTTCCGGTCTGATCAGGGGCTGCATCCCGGCCAGCGGGTGGCCGCCCGGCTGACCGGCATCGAAGGGACCGCGCTGGCCGCGCACGAGGCGAGCATCCGGGCACTGCTGCGGCTCACCGACGTTTCGGAGGCGTTCGCGCCTACCGCCTCGGTCCAGGCCGAAGGGGTGACCGTCGAAATCGACACGGCCGGGGCGGTGGACGTCGGAGCCGAGCGCCGCCGCCTGGAAAAGGATCTCGCGGTGGCCGCCGAAGAAGTGGACCGCACGCGGCGCAAGCTGGCGAACGCCGGCTTCACCGCGAAGGCGCCGGCCGCCGTGATCGAGAAGACCCGGCAGCGGCTGGCCGCCGCCGAGGCCGAGATCGCTGCCCTCAACGCGAGGCTCGCTGCCCTTCCGCCGGGGTAGGACGGGTGGTCGGGTCGAGCCTTACACATGGCCGGAATTTCCGTTACATTGTGGTTCATGCCTCCAAGTAATCGTGTTCCATCTCGGGCTGCAACCAGTCGCTGGCTGGCCATGCTGGGCGTCGCCGCGGCGGCGCTGGCCGCGCTGATCCCGGCAGGCCCGGCGCCGGCCGCCATGGCCGGGCATCACGCGCCTCAAACCGCCGCCGGGACGCTGTCGACGGCAGCGGGCGGACCTGGCGGCCCCGGCCCGGCCACCAAGATCGCCATCGGCCCCACCGGTGTGGCCTACGGTCACGGGGACCTGTACATCGCCGACGGATACGTGCAGGAACTGGGCTCGGGCGGCAGGCTGACAACCCCGGTGGGCGGGAGCGACGCCGGGAACGCCGCGCTCAACGACGGCGGCCTGGCCACCGACGCCGGGCTCGGCGCCGGCGCCGTGGCGGTCGCCCCGAGCGGGAACCTGGTGATCGCTGATTCGCTCAACAACCGGGTCCGGGTGGCCGCGGCCAGGACCGGCACCTTCTACCACGTGACCATGACCGCCGGGCACATCTACACGATCGCGGGCACCTTCTGGGCCGGGTTCAACGGCAACGGCATCCCGGCCACCACCGCGGAGTTGCACTGTCCTTCGGTGGCGCTGGATCACGCGGGGAACGCGATCATCGCCGACTCCTGCAACCAGCAGATCCGGGT